>Ga0302046_10002990_pt1 | contig 15489 bp, 8 predicted proteins | sample RVTome_11_FD_200261 | JGI IMG/M metagenome (GOLD analysis project Ga0302046, IMG submission 200261) | Soil microbial communities from uranium-contaminated site in the Upper Colorado River Basin, Wyoming, United States - RVT147D111 (version 2) ...
CTAATTACGACCCTTTGGGTCTTTCATTACGGCGGCTCTCGCCTGCGCTGCTCCTACAATCTCTAGGTAACGCCGCCAAGTAAATTGGCACAGGGAAGTGCCAACGCCCGAAGGGCGCGAGCCTTTGAAAACCGCGCTTTTCAAAGGCGAGATGCAAGTGAGGCAGGATGCCTCATCTTGCTCATTTTTGTAGGAGCGGCGCCTCGCCGCGACCCCCGCGGCTGAACCTTTGCATACTCTCTCAGATTTTGAGAACGGCTGGGCTAAACTGTTTCAATGGTCAATATCACTCCCGCCCCGGGCCCGATTGAAAACGACGCTTTGCGGGCCTTCCATCCCGCTGTACGCAGCTGGTTCGAATCCGCCTTCAGCGCCGCCACGCCGGCCCAGGTCGAGGCCTGGCGGCATATCCGCGCGGGCGGCAATGTCCTTATCGCAGCGCCGACGGGCAGCGGCAAGACCTTCGCGGCCTTCCTCGACGCCATCAACGGCCTGGTCGAGGAGGCCTCAGCCGGGCCGCTGGACGACGCCGTGCGGATCCTTTATGTCTCCCCGCTCAAGGCGCTCTCGAACGACATCGAGAAGAACCTGCGCGCGCCGCTGACCGGCATCGACCGCTGGCTGAAGGAGCGACAGGGCCATGCCTCGGGCATCCGCGCCATGGTACGCACCGGCGACACCACGGCGGGCGAGCGCGAGCAGATGCGGCGCCAGCCACCGCAGATCCTGGTCACAACACCGGAATCGTTGTTCATCCTGCTGACCTCCGATTCCGGGCGCAACATGCTGGCCGGGGTGGGCACCGTCATCATCGATGAAATCCACGCCGTCGCCGGCAGCAAGCGCGGCAGCCACCTGACCCTTTCGCTGGCCCGGCTCGACGCCCTCATCGACGGGGCGGGTGGCGAGCCGCCGCGCCGCATCGGCCTTTCCGCCACCCAAAGGCCCATCGAATCGGTGGCTGCCTTCCTCACCGGCGGTGGCCAATGTGCCATCGTTGATAACGGGCACCAGAAACTGCGCGACATCCGCCTGGAACTACCTTCTTCGCCGCTTTCCCCGGTGATGGCCAACGAGGTCTGGGAGGAAATCTACGACCGCCTGGCGGAATTGGCGCAGGCGCGCCGCACCACGCTGATCTTCGTCAACACGCGGCGCCTGGCCGAACGGCTCGCGCGCCATCTCGCCGAGCGCCTGGGTGACAAAGCGGTGACCGCCCACCACGGCAGCCTGGCGCGCAAGCACCGCCTGGAAGCCGAGCAGGCGCTGAAATCGGGTGAACTGAAGGCCCTGGTGGCCACCGCCTCGCTGGAACTCGGCATCGACATCGGCAACGTCGACCTGGTCTGCCAGATCGGCTCGCCGGGCAGCATTTCCTCCCTGATCCAGCGCGTCGGCCGGGCCGGCCACGGCGTCGGCGAGGTGTCCCACGGCCGGCTGTTCCCGGTCAGCCGTGATGATCTGATGGAATGCGTGGCGCTGCTGAAGGCCCTGGGCGAGGGAGAACTCGACCGCATCGGGATCCCCGCGGCCCCGTTGGACGTGCTGGCGCAGCAGATCGTAGCCGAGGTAAGTCCACGGGAATGGGGCGTCGACGCGCTGTTTGCCTGCTTCCGGCGGGCCTGGCCGTACCGCGATCTCAGCCGCGAGGACTTCCAGGCCGTCATCGACATGCTGGCCGGCGGTTACGCCACCGCGCGCGGGCGGCGCGCCGCCTACATCCATTACGACGCGCTCAACGGCCGCTTGAGGCCGCGGCCCGCCGCGCGCATCACGGCCCTGCAAAACGGCGGCGTCATCCCCGACCAGTTCGATTACGAGGTCGTCATGATGCCGGGCGGCTACCGCGTCGGAACCCTCAACGAGGACTTCGCCTTCGAAAGCATCCCTGGCGACATCTTCCAGTTGGGCAATACCTCGTACCGCGTTCTCAAGATCGAGACCGCCCGCGTGCTGGTGGAAGACGCACAGGGCCTGCCGCCCACCATCCCGTTCTGGTTCGGCGAGCGCCCTGGCCGCAGCGACGAGCTCTCGCACGCTGTGTCCGAGCTGAGCGCCGAAATGGACCGCCGCCTCGCGGGCGGGGCGCTCGAGGCATGGCAATGGCTTGCAGGGCAGGGCGTACCAGCAACGGCGGCCGAACAATTGCTGGCCTACCTGGCTGCCGCGCGGCAGGCGCTGGGTGGGCTGCCTACCCAGGACCGTGTGGTCATGGAGCGGTTCTTCGATGACACCGGCGACATGCACCTGGTGATCCACGCGCCGTTCGGCTCCCGCATCATGCGGGCCTGGGGCCTGGCGCTGCGCAAGCGCTTCTGCCGCCGTTTCAACTTCGAGCTGCAGGCGGCCGCGCTGGAGGATTCCCTCATCCTGTCGCTGGGCGAGACCCACAGCTTCGACATGGAGGAGGTCCAGAGCTATCTCAGCCCGGCCACCGTCCGCGAGGTGCTGATCCAGGCCCTCCTGGACGCCCCCATGTTCGGCGTGCGCTGGCGCTGGAACGCAACCATTGCGCTGGCCGTGCAGCGCATGCGCAACGGCCAGCGCCTGCCCCCGCAATGGCAGCGCAACCAGGCCGAGGACCTGGTCGCCGTGGTCTTTCCAGACCAGCTCGCCTGCCTCGAAAACCTGCGCGGCGCCCGCGAAATCCCCGATCACCCCCTGGTTGCGCAAACCATCCAAGACTGCCTGACCGACACCATGGACCTCGACGGGCTCGTCCGGGTGCTGGAAGGCATCGGTGACGGCTCGCTGGAGGTGCGTTGCGTCGACCTCACCGGGCCGTCTCCGATGGCGGCCGAGATCATCAATGCGCGACCCTATGCCTTCCTCGACGACGGCGATGCCGAGAACCGCCGCACGCGAGCGATCTCCCGGGATCCGAACGACCTCGACGACGCGGCGGTGCTGAGCATCATCAGCGTCGAGGCCACCGAGCAAGTGCGGGCGGAGGCCTGGATCACGCCGCGCAACCCGGACGAACTCCACGACGGGCTGCTTCAGGCGGGCTTTCTCGCGGCCGCGGAATTCTCCGGCGAGAACTGGGGCCGCTGGTTCACCGCCCTCGCGGAGGAGGGACGGGCGAGTTACCTGACGCCTTCCGATGAATCGCAGCGTGGCGGCTGGTGGATGGCCACCGAACGGCTGGCCGAATGGCTTGCCATCCATCCGGACCACGCTTATGCCCCCGACCCGGGCGCCACGTACACGGCGATCGGTGGCCTCAGCCCGGAGACCGCGTTGCGCGAACTGCTGCGCAGCCGCCTCACGGCGCTGGGGCCGGTCACCGTATCGCGTCTCGCCGGCGACTTCGCCGTTGCCGAAGGCGCAATCGAGCAGGCATTGCTGGCGCTGCAGTCCGAAGGCACCGCCGTCGGATTCGAGCCGAGCAGGGGCGAGCGGCAGTGGTGCGACCGCCGCCTGCTGGCCCGCATCCACCGCTACAGCCGCGAGCGCCGCAGGCGCGCCGTCAGGCCAGTGCCGCCCGCGGCCTATATGCGTTTTCTGATCCGCTGGCATGGCCTCGACGAGCCGGCTTCCGAGCTGGAACAGGCCCTGGCCCTGCTGGAGGGCTGGGGTGCTCCGGTGGTCGCCTGGGAGCAAAGCCTGCTGGCGGGCCGCTGCCGCGAATACGAGCCCCTCGCGCTCGACCGCCAGTTCCTCAGCGGCGCGCTGACCTGGTTCAGGCCGCCGGCGGCCAGCGCCGACAAGTTGCAGGTGGTGGCGGCAACGCCCATCACAATCGTGCCGCGCGGCCACGCCCCTTATTGGCACGGCAGTGGCACGCCGGACGAAGCCGAGACCCCGGCGGCGGCGCACAAAGTCGTCACGCTGCTGCGTGAAGGCGGCGCCATGTTCAGCGAGGATCTTGCCGGCCGGGCAGGGCTGCTGCCCGGACAACTGGATTCCGTGCTGTCTGTGTTGGTGGCGCGCGGGCTGATCACCGCGGACGCGTTTTCGCCCCTGCGCTGGCTCATCAGACCGACGGCAGAGAAGTCGAGGATGGAACGCAGGATGCGGCGAGCCCGCATGCCGAGGGCGGCGGCCGCAGGGCACGCGGCCCTGGGTTCTGCGGCCTTGGGGCGCTGGAGCGCAATCCCGCGTCACGAAGGGGCGCCCGGGCAGCTTGCAGGACAGGACCGGCTTGCGGTGATCTGCCAGGCCTTGCTGCGCCGCTACGGCGTGGTCTTTCGCGCGGTACTGGAGCGCGAGAGCCTGGCGCCTTCCTGGCGGGAGTTGCTGGGCTACCTGCGCCGCATGGAGGACCGCGGCGAGGTCAAAGGCGGGCGCTTCGTCGACGGGTTCTCCGGCGAGCAATTCGCTTTGCCGGAGGCGGTCGGGCTGCTTCGGCAATGCCGCAACGAGGATTCCGGGCCGCGCTGGGTGGTCGTCAACGCCACCGACCCCCTCAACCTTGGCGGATTCATCACGCCGGGCGTCAAGACCCCGTCACGGGTGTCCAACCGCATATTGCTCGATCGCGGCGTGCCGGCGGCGCGCCTTGTCGGCGATGAGATCGAAATCCTCAAGGGCGCGAGCCGGGGCACAGGCGAGATTGCCGCGCAAATGTTGGGGATCGCGTACCGCTCCGGGATTGGCACAGGGACGTGCCAAGGCCCGAAGGGCGCGAGCCTTTGAAAACCACGTTTTTCAAAGGCGAGATGCAAGCGGGCCAGGATGGCCCGTCTTGCTCGTTTATGAAGCGGCGAGTTGACGCAAAACGTAATGCAAAATCCCACCGTGGCGGTAATACTCCCACTCCTTGGGCGTATCGATCCGCACCTCGGCCTTGAATGTCCTTTCGTCGCCGTCCCCGCGCGTCGCAGTCACCGTAACGTATTCTGAAGAATCGTCGTTAACTCCTTCAATACTATAGGTTTCCTTACCAGTAAGTTCGAGTGATACGGCGTCTTCGTCGTCCATGAAGCACAGCGGCAACACGCCCATCCCGATCAGGTTGGAGCGGTGGATGCGCTCGAAGCTCTTGGCGATGACGGCCTTGACCCCTAGCAGCAGGGCACCCTTGGCGGCCCAGTCGCGAGACGACCCCGTGCCGTACTCCTTGCCCGCCAGCACGATCAGGGGCACCCCTTCCTGCTGGTACTTCATCGCCGCGTCGAAGATGGTCATTTCCACGTCGTCGGGCTGATAGCGCGTCCAGCCGCCCTCGGTGCCCGGCGCCAGCTTGTTGCGCAGGCGGACGTTGGCAAAGGTGCCGCGCATCATGACTTCGTGGTTGCCTCGGCGCGAGCCGTAGCTGTTGAACTCGGCTTTCTTCACGCCCTTGCTCTTGAGGTACGCTCCGGCCGGTGATTCTTCGGCGATCGAGCCTGCCGGTGAGATATGGTCGGTGGTGATGGAATCGCCGAGCAGGGCGAGGCAGCGTGCGCCACGGATATCCCGCACGGCGGTCGGATCGGCCGGCATGTCCTCGAAATAGGGCGGGTTACGGATGTAGGTGGAGTCCTCGTCCCACTCGAACATCTCGCTTTCCGGCGCGTTGAGGCTGTTCCAGTTCTCGTCGCCCTCGAAGACGCTGGAATAGCTGGATTGGAACATGTCGGAGGAGACGTTATTTCGGATGGTGTCCTGAATCTCGTGGCTGGACGGCCAGATGTCGCGCAGGTAGACGGGCTTACCGTCCCTGTCCTCCCCGAGGGGGTCTTCGGTCAGATCGACTTGCATGTGGCCGGCCAGGGCGTAGGCCACCACCAGCGGCGGCGAGGCCAGGTAATTCATTTTAACGTGGGGGTGAATGCGGCCCTCGAAATTGCGGTTGCCCGACAGCACCGAGACGGCCACCAGATCGTGCTTCTCGATCGCCTCCTCGATCGGTTTAGAAAGCGGCCCCGAATTACCGATGCAGGTGGTGCAGCCATAACCGACGAGATTGAAGCCAAGGGTCTCCAGGTCGTCCAGGAGGCCGGCTTTTTTCAGGTAATCGGTCACCACGCGTGAACCGGGCGCGAGGGAGGTCTTCACCCAGGGCTTGACGTCGAGGCCCTTCTCCACGGCGTTGCGGGCCAGCAAGGCGGCGCCAAGCATGACGGCGGGATTCGAGGTGTTGGTGCAGGACGTAATGGCCGCGATGACGACCGCGCCGTCACGCAAGGTGAAGGTCTTGTCGCCGTTTTTGACGAGTGGGGACGGCGCGTGGACGGCTTCGTCGTAGCCGACTGCGGTTCCGCCGCCGCCCTCACCCTCAAAGCGCTCTTCGCTCTTGCGGGTCGGCTCGCGATCCTTGATCAGGCCCTTCATGTGCTTTGCATAGTTGTCCGCGGCATCCACCAGCAAAACCCGGTCCTGCGGTCGCTTGGGCCCCGCGAGACTGGGCTGCACGCTGTTGAGTTCGAGTTCCAGCACCGCGCTGTATTTGGCGGGTTTCTGGCCCTCCTCCCGCCACATGCCCTGGGCCCGCATGTAGGCCTCGACCAGTTCGATGCGCTCCTCGGAGCGACCGGATAGCCGCATGTACCGCAGGCTTTCATCGTCGACCGGGAAGATGCCACAGGTGGCGCCGTATTCCGGCGACATGTTGGAAATCGTGGCCCGGTCGGCCAGCGGCAGCTGTGTCAGGCCATCGCCAAAGAATTCAACGAACTTCCCGACCACGCCGTGCTCGCGCAGCATCTGGGTCACGGTCAGCACCAGGTCGGTGGCGGTCGAGCCTTCCGGAAGCTTGCCTTCGAGACGGAATCCGACGACCTGCGGGATCAGCATGGTGATCGCCTGGCCGAGCATGGCGGCTTCGGCCTCGATACCCCCTACGCCCCAGCCCAGCACGCCGAGGCCGTTGATCATCGTGGTATGCGAGTCGGTGCCAACCAGGGTGTCGGGGTAGGCGACGCCGTCATCGTCGAACACGACCCGCGCCAGATGCTCCAGGTTGACCTGGTGGACGATGCCGGTGTTGGGCGGGACCACGGCGAAGTTCTTGAATGCCTTCTTGCCCCACTTCAGGAATTCGTAGCGCTCCTTATTGCGCTTGAATTCGATCGTGTTGTTGAGGTCCAGCGAGTCGGCTCTGCCATAACTGTCGACCTGCACCGAGTGGTCGATGACGAGTTCTGCGGGCGACAGCGGGTTAATCCTGCTGGCCTCCCCGCCGAGGTCTTTCATCGCCTCCCGCATTGCCGCGAGATCCACAATCGCGGGCACGCCGGTGAAATCCTGCAGCACCACGCGTGCCGGGGTGAAGGCGATCTCCTCGCTGGGCTGCGCTTGCGGGTCCCATTTGCACAGTGCCTTGATGTCTTCGGCGCTGACGTCCACGCCGTCCTCGTGGCGCAGCAGGTTTTCGAGCAAAACCTTGAGGCTGAAGGGCAGCCGGGCGACTTCGCCATACGACTTTGCGAGCTTTTCGAGGCTGTAGTAACGATACTGTTTGCCGTTGACGTTGAGCGTGGAAGCGGTTGAAAAGGAGTCAGACATTCAGTCCTCCGGGTCGATGGGGTGCTTATTCAATTATCGCGGCGAGGCGTCGCTCCTACAAGCTGACCGGAGCGCCAAAATGACCTTGTTGGAGCGGCGCCTCGCCGCGACCCCTTACGATTCACTCAGCAGCTCCTTCGCCTCGCGGCAGATGTTCCTGCGGCCGAACACGAGTTCCAGGCGACCGCCGCCGAGTTGGTCCCACAGGAAGGCCGACCTCAGACCGGCCATCAGCAGGGTGCGCACCCAGTCGACAGTGCGCTGCACCTGCAGGTACTGCGGTTTTCCGTTGACCACGATGCGCGGTTCGATATTGCTGATCGACTGCGAATACAGCTCGGAGATCTGTTGCGCCTGCAGGTCCTCGCGCTCGTGTTGTTCGAGATTCTTGCCGCATTCGCGGATTCGTTCGAGACCCTCGCCGATGGTCCGCTGGACGTCAGAAAGGCGCTTGAACTTGCGTTCGATCTGCAATAAGCCGACCGAATAGCGCAGCGCATCCACGTGCCTCGGCTCACCGCTCAGTACGCTGAGCAGGGTCTCGACGCCGAGTCGCAGCTTGCTCACCTCGCCATACACCGACTCGATGCTGTCGGCCTCCAGCCTGAACAGACTGTTGAGGCAGCAAGTGGCGGCAAAGCCCGACCAGGTCCCGTGGCATGCGGCCTGGCGGACCAGTTCGGTTGCCTGGAACACCCCGGCCAGCGCCATGGTGCGCTGCTTCACGACGCCACCTTGCGGGGCGCTTCGACGGCTGCGGCCGGCGGCGCGTCCGCCCACTCGATGATGCCGCCGCCGAGACACTCCTCGCCGTCGTACAGCACCAGCGACTGGCCCGGTGTCACGGCCCGCTGCGGGCGCTCGAATACGATATCGATGCGATTGCCGTCGATGCGCTCGATGCGGCATACCTGGTCGTCCTGGCGGTAGCGCACCTTGGCCGTCAAGGGGCGGCCTGCTTCGGGCGCGGTGCCGGACACCCAGCTGAGTCGCCCGGCCTGCAGCCTTGATGACATCAGCCAGGGATGGTCGTGGCCCTGGCCGACGTAGAGTACGTTGCTGTCGAGGTCCTTGTGCAACACGTACCAAGGCTCCTCGGGGTAACGGCTGACACCGCCGATGCCGAGCCCCTGGCGCTGACCCAGGGTGTGGAACATCAAGCCCTCGTGCTCGCCCAGCGTGACTTCGTCGGGCGTCCTGATCTCGCCAGGAGAGGGCGCCAGGTATCGCCTGAGGAAGGATCGGAAGTCGCGCTCGCCGATGAAGCAGATGCCGGTGCTGTCTTTCTTGTCGTGCACTTTGAGCCCTGATTCGAGGGCGATCCTTCTGACTTCTTCCTTGTGCAGCTCGCCCACCGGGAACCGCGACTTCGCGAGCGGCGCCTGGCCGAGGGCGTAGAGAAAGTAGCTCTGGTCCTTGCCTGGATCGCGGCCGCGCAGCAGGATGTAAAGTCCATCGCGCTCGCCGCGCCGCACGTAATGCCCGGTCGCAATGGCGTCGGCGCCGAGGTCGCCGGCGTGGTCGATGAAGGTCTTGAATTTGATCTCACGGTTGCACATCACGTCGGGGTTGGGCGTGCGCCCGGCGCGGTACTCGGCGAGGAATTCCTCGAACACCAGTTCCCAGTACTCCGCGGAGAAATTGCGGCGGTGCAGTTCGATGCCGAGCCTGTCGGCGACCGCTGCGGCATCGGCGACGTCCTCCTCGGCGGTGCAGGCGCCGAGCGTGTCATTGCCTGGGCGGTCGTCCTCCTCCCAGTTCTTCATGAACATGCCGGCGATGGGATAACCCTGGTGCTTCAGCAGCCAGGCTGACACCGAGGAATCGACGCCGCCGGACATCGCCACCATGATCAAACTCGAACCGCCCATGGACGCAAAGATGGGGTCAATCCGCCAAAGCAAAAGTCTGCCGGAAACGTGCGATGGAGGGGGAAAGGGGTGGGAACTGCTGAGTATAACAAATCCTTGTCCCTTCATTGCCAGGCAAAGCTGGGATAAAATTGCAACATGGGACAGAACCTCGAATCCCGCAAGGATCCTGGACTTGCAGTGGAAGAAGCTCGGCCGGAAGTCAAGCTTCCGCCGATGTATCGCGTCGTTCTCCTGAACGACGACTACACACCCATGGAATTCGTCATCGAGATCCTCAAGATCTTCTTCGACATGAACCACGACCGCGCCACCCAGGTAATGCTCCACGTCCACACCAAGGGCAAGGGCGTGTGCGGCGTATTCACGTTCGAGATCGCGGAAACCAAGGTGGTGCAGGTCAACGAGTTTTCGCGCCAAAACGAACATCCGCTCAAGTGCACCATGGAGAAAGCCTAGGGCAGGGAATTGAAACTACTGCCCAAGTGGGCCGGTCTGAACTAGAGAAAGCGGCCAGGGGGAACCCCAGTGTTCAGCAAAGAACTCGAAATATCGATAAGCCAGGCGTACCAGGAGGCGCGAAAGCAGCGTCACGAATTCCTGACCGTTGAACACATGCTGCTGGCGCTGCTCGACAATGCCTCGGCGTTGGGCATTCTCAGCGCCTGCGGCGCAAGTGTCGAGGACCTCGAACGCGATGTCCGCAAGGCCCTGGAGGACACCGTCCCCATGCTCGCCGACGACGATTCGCGCGACACGCAGCCGACCATCGGGTTCCAGCGCGTGCTGCAGCGGGCGCTCTACCATGTTCAGTCCGCCGGCAAGGAAGAGGTGCTCGGTTCCAACGTGCTGGTCGCGATCTTCAGCGAGAAAGACTCCTACGCCTGCTACTTGCTCAATCGCCACGACGTCACGCGGCTCGACGTCATCAATTACATTTCGCACGGCCTGAGCAAGGTGGACGAAGAGGCATCAAGCCGCCCCGACAGCTCGGTGCTGGAATCCGGCGGCCCGCCCGGCGAGCGCAAGTCGACCGCGCTGGATCGCTTCACCACCAACCTCAACGAAAAAGCCCGCCTCGACCATATCGACCCGCTGATCGGGCGCGAGGCCGAGATCGAGCGCACCATCCAGATACTCTGCCGCCGCCGCAAGAACAACCCGCTGTATGTGGGCGAGGCCGGCGTCGGCAAGACCGCCATGGCCGAGGGGCTGGCACTGCGCATCGTTCGCAGGGAGGTCCCGCCGGTGCTGGAGGATGCCGTCATCTACGCGCTGGACCTCGGCGCACTACTGGCCGGCACCAAGTACCGCGGTGATTTCGAAAAGCGCCTGAAATCGGTGCTGTCGGAGCTCGACGATCAGCCCGGCGCGGTGTTGTTCATCGACGAGATTCACACCATCATCGGCGCCGGCGCAGCTTCGGGTGGCGTCATGGACGCCTCCAATCTGATCAAGCCGGTGCTGGCTTCGGGCGAGCTGCGCTGCATCGGCTCGACCACCTTCCAGGAATTTCGCGGCGTGTTCGAGAAGGACCGCGCGCTGGCCCGCCGCTTCCAGAAGATCGACATCGTGGAACCCAGCGTGGCCGAGACGATAGAAATCCTGCGCGGGCTCAAGGCCCGCTTCGAGGCGCACCATGGCGTCGAGTATTCGGACGACGCGCTGGAAGCCGCGGCGACGCTTTCCGCGCGCCATATCAACGACCGCCACCTGCCGGACAAAGCCATCGACGTGATCGACGAGGCGGGTGCGCGGCAGCGCATGCTGCCCGCCGAGGCCCGCAAGGAGCTTCTCGACGAGCACGATATCGAATTGATCGTCGCGCGCATGGCCCGCATCCCGGCCAAGCAGGTCACCCACTCGGACCGCGACGCCCTCAAGAATATGGAGCGCGACCTGAAGCTGGTCGTGTTTGGCCAGGACGAGGCCATCGGCGCCCTGACGTCCGCCATCAAGATGTCGCGTTCAGGCCTGGGCGACGCCGACAAGCCGATCGGCTCTTTCCTGTTTGCCGGCCCGACGGGTGTAGGCAAGACCGAGGTCACCCGCCAGCTCGCACTCACCATGGGCATCGAGCTGCTGCGCTTCGACATGTCGGAATACATGGAGGCCCATTCGGTTTCGCGGCTGGTGGGCGCGCCGCCGGGCTACGTGGGCTTCGACCAGGGCGGGCTGATGACCGAGGGGGTGACCAAGAACCCGCACTCGGTGATCCTGCTCGACGAGATCGAAAAGGCGCACCCCGACGTCTACAACATCCTGCTGCAGGTCATGGACCACGGCAAGCTCACCGACGCCAACGGCCGCGAAGCGGATTTTCGCAACGTCATCCTGGTGATGACCACCAACGCCGGCGCGCAGGAAAGCGCGCGGCGCTCGATCGGGTTCACCGAGCAGGACAACTCATCGGACGCCATGGAGGCGATCCGCAAGAAGTTCGCGCCGGAGTTCCGTAACCGCCTGGATGCCATCATCAATTTCAAATCGCTGGAATTCCCGGTCATCCTGCGGGTGGTCGACAAGTTCATCCTCGAGCTGGAAGAGCAACTGGCGTTGAGGCACGTGAGCATCGAGGTCACGCGCAAGGCGCGCGACTGGCTGGCCGAAGCCGGTTTCGATCCCAAGATGGGCGCCCGGCCCATGAAGCGCGTGATCCAGGAACAGATCAAGCGGCGGCTGGCCGACGACTTGCTGTTCGGCGCCCTCGCCGACGGCGGGAAGGTGCAGGTGAAGGCGCCCCTCAAGGGTGGATCGGATCTTCGCTTGGAGGTAACTACCGAGCCGGGCGCGGCGATAGCGGAAAAGAGCGAATAAAGCCTTACTTCGTGCGGTAGGTGATGCGGCCCTTGCTCAGGTCATACGGTGTGAGTTCCACCTTGACCTTGTCCCCTGTCAGGATACGAATGTAGTTTTTCCGCATCCGCCCCGAAATGTGGGCGGTGACGATGTGCCCGTTATCGAGTTCGACCCGGAACATCGTGTTCGGCAGGGTCTCCAGGACCACGCCGTCCATTTCAATCACGTCTTCTTTTGCCATGCTCTCCTGACCATCGCTTGCGAGGGCGCTTATTGTGCCACCGCGTGCGCGATATTGACAGTCCGCCTCATTGGCTTAAAATACGCCCCCTTGAGCGGGAATAGCTCAGTTGGTAGAGCACAACCTTGCCAAGGTTGGGGTCGCGAGTTCGAGTCTCGTTTCCCGCTCCAATTCCCTTCTTTATTATTGCGGCACGGTCGCAGGCCGGCCGCGCTGCTCGGTCAGGCGGTCGAGCTCGTCTTCCAGGCCCAGCATTTCCCAGCGCTGCAACGCAACCGGCACATGGGCGTTCTCAAGCAGCCGGTCGTTGAATTCGCGCAGCGAGAAATCCTCGCCACGGGCACCGGCGGCATCCGCCAGGAAGCGGATCACCTGCAGGTAGGCGGCGAACGCGGCCCCGGCCTTGCCGGGATAAGCCAGTAGATCGTGTAGTTCGGACTCGGCTCTCGAGCGGCTTATCCCCGTCTGTGCGGCAAGGAAATCCGCAGTTTTCCCGGTGCTCCAGTCCTCGCCCGCGAGCCGTATGTCGGCATGCGCGAGCGCGGCATGGTAGCGAAGGACTTCCAGGGCCCCCACCTGGCTGGCCGGCCGAAAGGCGTAGAGCCCCGCTTCCATCACCTGCTCATGCGTGTACAGCGCAAGGCCCTCGCTGAGCGTCACGCCGCTGGCGCGTCGGCGAAGTTGGCGCGGGTGGCTGGAAGCCGCCCGGAGCTGGGCGTGGCGCCCGGGCACACCGTCCCAGGCAATCAAGAGCCGCGGGTCGGCCCAGGCCAGGGACTCCAGGTAGCCGGCGTCGTCCCGCTGCGCCAGCACGTAACGCCGGGTTTCAAAATTCCCGTCGAGGCTGAATGCCATTCGTTCCCCTTCGGCAGCGATCGGCGCCAGGCTCGGGGGCAGGGCAGTCACCGCGAAATCGGCGAATTGCCCGGACAGCGTCAGCAAATTCGCGGCATTCAGAAAGGCCCCGAGCTCCTGTTGGCTGATCTGCGCCATCTGGATGAGGCGTTCGGCGCTTTCCAGCGCCGAAGTCTCCGCTTGCCCGGCGAAGCGGTGGCGGGTCACCGTGAGCTGAGCCCCGGCGCGCGCCAGCGCAACTTCCGTTTCGACCTGCAGCTCCTCGGGCGCATCTGGGATCAGTGCGACGTGCCCCAGGAACCAGCGGTAGCGCTGAGCGCCGATCGCAGCCGGCTCCTGGAAGCGCTGACGGCTGACCGTTAGCCAATCCTTGTAGGAAGTCAGTGCTTGCCGGGCCGCGCGGATCCCGACATTGAAGTCATAGGTCAATTGCTCGGAAACGAACGGGGCGAGAGCCTCCTGCAGGGCATCGACCCGGGCGTCCACCTCGCCGATGCGTGCGACGGCGGCATCGGCAAGCAGGGGCACCGTGCGGTCGAGGCCCAGCTTCGCCGTGTTGATGATTGCCGGGAAGCGGTGCAGCCGCCGGATGAGTTCCTCGACATCCACCTCGACCGGTTGCGGGGTTTGGATCAGCAGTTCGAAGAGGCTGCCGAGGGATTGATCGAGGTAAAAGCCGGGATCGCGGCGCCATCTCGCCAGCACCTCCAGCTCCCAGTGAACCCGCTCCATGGCAGCGCCCAGCAGGTGGGCGTCGATGCGGTCCGCGCTACCGTAGCCGAGCGCATCGACGGCCTTAAGCCGGCCCTGAAACTGAAGGTAGTCCACCTTGCGCTGCTGCACGGCAGTCATGGACCAGTCAGGCGACCAGCCCGGCGGGCGCCGCGCGCGGACGGCGGCGAACGGTTCGACCGGCCGGTGGGCGTCAAGCCAGTCGTAAAACTCCTCGGCCAACTCAAGCAGTGCCGGGTTCGACTGCTCGGGCTCTTCCTGGGCAACAAGGGCAGGGGGAAGAGCCGCCACCAGCAACGCAACCGCCAGGTGGTACAGTCTGCGATTCATGATCTCCCCCACACGGCGCTCAACATAGTAGACAAAACGGGCATGCTCCGGACAAGTAAATTGATTTCCAGCCGCGTGCCGCGTGACTATGATACCGGGTGTGGAGGTGATCATTGACGCAAGCTAATGTAATTCGCAGACTGGCCCTCGGCGGGTTGATTCTCGCTGCCACACCGGTCTTCGGTCTTGAAGGTGCTCCGGAATCCCTGACCCCGAGCGGGCCCGTCACGGACTCGAGCCCTGAATTCGTTTGGGCGCCCCTGGCGGGCGCAGCTTACTATCGGCTCAATATCCGGGATGTCGCCAACACCTTCGTGTTCAATCGCTGGATCACGGTACTCGAAGCCGGATGCGAAACCGGGCAAAGCGCGTGTCGCTTTCATGCCGGGGATTTCGCGCCCGGCAGCTACCGCTGGAAGGTCATCGCCAAAGACAATGCCGGCGCACTGAGCAACTGGTCGGATTGGAACGTTTTCTACCCGGGCCGGAGCGACATTCCCGTCCCGCCGCAGTCACCGCAGCCGACGGCACCCTCCGGGCTGATCGCGACCAATTTTCCGGAGTTCATTTGGCAGCCGGTGGAGGAGGTTTCCAATTATCGCCTGCAGGTCAGGAACGCCGACAACAAGGTGGTGCTGAATCGCGGACGCCGCGCCGGGGCCGTGGGTTGTTCGGACGGACTTTCCGACTGCACCTTCCTTTCACCCAAAGCGCTCGGCCCCGGCGAGTATCGATGGAAACTGCGCGGCCAGAACACGCTGAGCGGCGAGAAGAGCGCATGGTCACCCTGGATGCCCTTCACAGTGCCTGTGCCGGAGGCATTGGGAAGCGGGCTGGACCAGCGCCCAAGCAACGACTCCTGCACCTTGCCCGAGGCGCCCGCCCGGGTTTCCGGCCTGGCCGCGCAACGGGTATTTCCCAATCTGCCCCTCAGCGAGGCCGTCATCCTGCTGCAGTTGCCTGCGGCCGCGTCACCCGGGCGAAGATGGCTTGCCGTCGGGAAAAGCGGCCAAGTGATGACCTTCGATGCCGACAATGCGCAAGCATCCACCGTGGATGTCTACCTGGACATCAGCGACCGCGTGTTGGCGGATACAGGGGAAACCGGCCTGCTGGGCATGGCCTTCCATCCCGGGTTCCCCGCCGACAACCGGGCCTACCTGTTCTACACCGACCTGGTGAGCGGCGAGTACGAATCCTACCTGTCGGAATTTCTCAGTCTCGACGGGG
>Ga0302046_10002992_pt1 | contig 15489 bp, 11 predicted proteins | sample RVTome_11_FD_200261 | JGI IMG/M metagenome (GOLD analysis project Ga0302046, IMG submission 200261) | Soil microbial communities from uranium-contaminated site in the Upper Colorado River Basin, Wyoming, United States - RVT147D111 (version 2) ...
CGAGGCGGCCGTGAGTCTCGGGGCCGACCTCCGCCTCGGATCGAGGGTGACGAGGCTCGTCGCGCCGGAGGGCCCCGACGCCCGCTGGCTCGTCGAGACCCGCCGCGGCGACGAGGAGGCGATCTTCGAAGCCGACTACGTATGGTCGACGATCCCGATCACCCTCGTCGCGAAGATGATGGAGCCGGCCCCGTCGCCCGAGGTGCAGGAGGCGGCGCGCTCGATCGACTATCGGGCCATGCTCCTCATCTATCTCGAGCTCGATGTCGACCAGTTCACGACCACGGACGCGCACTACTTCCCCGAGGCCCACATCCGGACGACCCGCCTGTCGGAGCCGAAGAACTATTTCGGAGTCTCGGAGCCCCCGGGCAGGACGACGCTGTGCGCGGAGCTCCCGTGCGCGATCGGCGACGAGCTCTGGAACATGGGCGATCAGGAGCTCGGTAAGCTGATCGTCGAGGACATCCGGCGTGCAGAGCTGCCGCTCGCGCGTCCACCCGTCGCCGTGTCCGTGCGACGGCTGGCGCAGGCGTACCCCATCTACCGCCAGGGGTACGAGGTTCCGCTCGGTGTCCTCGACCGCTGGGCCGAAGGGCTCCCGCGCTTCCTGAGCTACGGGCGCCAGGGGCTGTTCGCGCACGACAACACGCACCACGCCCTCTTCATGGCCTACGCGGCCGTCGAGTGCCTCGCGGGCCCCGTGTTCGACGACGCCCGTTGGGAGGAGTATCGGGAGATCTTCGCCACCCACGTGGTGGAGGACTGAGGCGCATGGACCCCGCGGCCGAGCGCCGGCTCGACGCTCGCGACCGGCGCATCCTCGTCGGGATCGTGCTGGTCGCGGCCGTGCTCCGTCTGGTGCGGCTCGACTCCGGGCTGTGGTACGATGAGTACGCCGCGCTCGTCGAAGTGCTTCGAGCGCCGCTCGGTCAGATCCTGACGACGTTTCGGGGAGACCTTCAGCACCAGCTCTATTCGATCCTCAGCCGCATCAGCGTCTCGGCGTTCGGCGAGTCGGCGTGGAGCATCCGGCTGGTCCCGGCGCTGTTCGGGATCGCCACGATCCCGGCGCTCTACTACCTGGCCCGCCTTTCCGTGGGCCGACGGGAGTCGCTGCTCGCTTCGGCGCTCCTCGCCGTCTTCTACCACCACGTGTGGTTCTCGCAGAACGGGCGCGGGTACTCGATCATGGCGTTCTTCGCGATCACCGCGACGTACGCCCTCATCCGCGGCGTTCGCGAACGGCGGCTGCGGTTCTTCCTCGTCTACGCGGTGCTCGTCGGGCTCGGTGCCTTCACGCACCTCACGCTCGTGTTCCTCGCCGTCGGACAGTTCGTCGTCGGCGCCTGGCTCCTCGTCCCCCGGAGCCGGCACACGTCGCCAACCGTCTGGCACCTGGCGGCCGCGTTCGGCGGTGCGGCGCTCGTGACGCTGGCCCTGTACGCACCGGTCTTCACACAGGTCATCGATTTCTTCCTCAACCGCCCGTCGCAGCTCGTCGGGATCTCGACCCCCGGGTGGGCGGTGGCCGAGGCCCTACGGATGCTGAGACGTGGTCTCGCGGGTGGGACCGGTGCGGGCGTGGTGGCCGTGGGTCTCGTCTTCGGGCTCGGCGCCTGGGACTTCCTCCGCCGGCGACCGCTCGAATTCTGGCTCTTCTCGACCCCCGTGGCCGTGACGATCGCGGGCGCGCTGATGGCGAGGGGTACGATGTACCCGCGGTTCTTCTTCTTTCTGATCGGCTTTCTGGTGCTGTTCCTGGTCAGGGGAGCCATGATCACGGGATCGCTGGCGGCCCGCGCCGTTCGGCGCGCGGCGTGGGGAGAGCGCGCCGGCACCACGTTCGTGGTGGTTCCGATACTGACCTCTCTGGGGGCGCTCGTGGTCGGCTACTACCCGCACCCGAAGCAGGGGTACGCCGAAGCGGTCGCGTTCGCGGACGGGCGCGTGGATGCCGGCGAACGGGTCGTCGCGGCGGGGAGCGGCGCCTGGCCCGTGTTCGGGTATTTCGAGCGCCCGTTCCGATGGATCGGGAGCGCCGCGGAGCTCGACGAGGAGCGTTCGCACGGCGACCCCGTCTGGATCCTGTTTACGTTCCCCCGGTACCTCGAGAACGAGCAGCCCGAGATCATGAGGGCGATTGACGAGGAGTGCATGGATACGCGACGCTTCCCCGGCACCGTGGGTGACGGGGACCTGGTCGTTTGCGCCCTCCCACCCCTCAGCGCGGGATGACGACAGCCATGAAGGTGATCATCCAGATTCCGGCATTCAACGAGGCGGAGACGCTGCCCGCGACGTTGGCGGACCTGCCGAGTCGGATCCCGGGCGTGGATACGATCGAGATCCTCGTCGTGGATGATGGCAGCGAGGACGACACGGCCGCCGTGGCCGCGTCGCTCGGGGCACACCACGTGGTGCGATTTCGAACGAACCGGGGGTTGGCGGCCGCGTTTCGGGCCGGGCTCGAGGAGTCGATCCGCCAGGGCGCCGACGTGATCGTCAACACCGATGCCGACAATCAGTACCGCGCCTCGGACATCGCCAGGCTCGTCGAGCCCATCCTGGCGGGTCGGGCCGAGCTGGTGGTGGGAGACCGGGGCACCGGCGAGCTGGCCTCGTTCTCGCCGCTCAAGCGGCGTCTCCAGCGACTGGGGAGCTGGGTGATCGCCCAGACGTCGGGGCTGCGGACACCCGATGCGACGAGCGGGTTCCGCGCGCTCTCGCGCGACGCCGCGCTCCGCACCCTGGTGCTCAGCGAGTACTCGTACACGCTCGAGACACTGATCCAGGCCGGCGCCGCGCAGATGGCGGTCGAGTTCGTGCCGATCCGGGTCAACGCGCAGACGCGCCCTTCGCGGTTGATGACCAGCATCCCCCAGTACATCCGGAAGTCCGGTGCCGCGATCGTCCGTGCCTACGCCATGTACCGGCCCCTGCGGGTGTTCAGCACCATCGGCGCGGCCCTGATCGTTCTCGGGATGCTTCCCGGTATCCGGTTTCTCGTTTTCTACCTCTCCGGGGACCGGATCGGGCACGTCCAGTCGCTCATCCTCGCGGCGATCCTGACGATAGTCGGGTTCCAGGTCATCCTGTTCGGGCTGCTCGCCGACATCGTGAGCCGCAATCGAAAGGTCCTCGAGGAAGTCGTGTATCGGGTCCGGAAGATCGAGCTCGGAGTGGGCCCCGCGAACGCGGCCTCGGGGCGCTCCGATGTCGGTGCGTCCGGAGCGACGGATGACGCGCGTGATGCGGTCTGACCAGGTGAGCGGCGGACCACGCCCGGCCGGGTCGGGCCCGGAAGGGCCGGCTCGAGCCCACCGCGCGCGCCGCCGATTCGCGGCGCGGATCATCGGGAGCGCGGTGATCCTGACGCTGCTCCTTCTGCTCCTCCCGGCCGAGGATCTGGTGGCGGCCTTTCGCCGCATGCCCTTCGTCGTGCTCGCCGGGGCGGTGCCCGTGTATCTCGCGCTCCACCTGCTCGGAGCCTTCAAGTGGCGGCTGCTCCTCAACGCCGGAGGCGCGGCGCTGAGCCCGGTCGGTGCGGTGCGGTGCTACTATGCGGGTCTGTTCGGGTCGACGTTCCTCCCCTCGATCGTCGGGGGCGACTTCGTCCGGGCAGGGCTCGCGTTCCGACAAACGCGGTCGAGAACGGCGGTCCTCGTCGGCAGCGTCCTCGACCGCGCGCTGGACCTCCTCGCCCTGGCGATCGTGGCCGGCATCGGGGTGCTGCTCGTGCCGCGCGCGCTGGATCCGGGCGGCCGGACGGTGTTCCTCGGCCTCGCGGCGACGCTCGGTGGGCTCGGCCTGGTCGGGGTCGTCCTCCTGCTCGCGCTGCCGGCGAGGCGGTTTCCGTTTCGGATCCGCAGACACCTCGTGCGGCTGCGACGCGTGGGCCGCGCCTTCGCGCGCCAGCCCGCATACGCGCTGGCGGCGCTCGCGATGGGGATCGTCCTCCAGACCGTGCTCGTCCTCCTGAACGCGTGGCTCGGGCGTGCGGTGGGGCTCGAGGTCGGGCTGCACGTGTGGTTGTTCGTGTGGCCGCTCGGGAAGATCTCCGCCGCCGTGCCGCTGACTCAAGGCGGAATCGGCGTCCGGGAGGCGGCACTCGCCGCGCTGTTCGCCCCGTTCGGGGTCCCCGCGGTGCTCGCCGTTGCGGCCGGCCTCGCGTTCCAGGCGGTGGTGATCTCGGGCGGGCTCGCGGGCGGGGCGATCTCGTATCTGCTCGGCCGGCTGGCTGCGGGAAGGCTCGCGGCCGGGACACCGCGGGCGTCCTCCGCGGAGCTCGGGAACGGAGGGGTGGCGTGACCCGGGCCACAGGGAGCCGCGCTCCGGGCCCCGACCGCCGCCGCCCGGGCACGGCTACGAGATTGTTCTTCACGGTCTGGCTCGTGTACGCCATCCATGCCACGACGAACGTCGCCCGGGAGACCTACCTCGCCATGTCGATCGCGGAGGACTTCTCGGTCCGGGTCGACCGGTACCTCGGGCTCCACCCCGATCTGTTCGAGATCGAGGGCCGCGGCTCCTACATCAACAACAACCCCGGAGCCGGCCTCCTCGGGGCGATCCCCTACCTCGCGGCTCGCCCCGCCCTGGCGCTGCTGTTCCGGCTCAGGCCCGGGCTCATCGCGCAGAAGCCACCGGCCACCTACGACGACCCGCGCCCCAACCGCGAGCCGTTTCTCAACCTGGCCCGGGCGCGCGGTCTCGACATAAAGCTGGGGCTCGCGGCGCTCGTGACAGGGGTCGGTCTGATGGCCCCGCTCGGGGCCGCGGCGGCCGTCCTCGTGTTCGGGTTCTACCGGCGGCGCCTCGACGATGAGCGCCTGGCGCTGGGGATCGCCGTGCTCTACGCGCTCGTGACACCGATCTTCTTTCGTTCCGCGTTTCTCAATCAGAACGCCATCGTCTCGCATGCCGTGCTCGGCGCCGCGCTCCTCCTGTTGGGGCCGGGCGCCGGCAACCGGACATGGGTGGCAGTCGGCGGGTTGCTCGGGCTCGCCGTGCTCAACGACTACAGCGGCGCGTCGATGGTCCCCATGTTCGCGGCGTGGGTGGCCTACGAGGGGTGGACGGCGGCGAGAGTGTCCGGCGCGGCGAAAGCCGTGGTCCGATTCGGGCTCGGAGCCAGCGTGCCCGTCTTGCTTCTGCTCGGGTATCAGTGGGTCGCGTTCGGGAACCCGATGTTTCCGGCCCAGACGTACATGCCGGAGACCAGCCTCAGCACGAGCGGGTGGTTCGGGCTCTCGGTGCCCGGGCTCGACCTGCTGTGGCGGAACATGCTCGACCCGCGGTTCGGCCTTCTCATCTTCTGCCCGATGCTCGCCGCCGCCGTGGCGTACCCCTGGTCCGGACCGCACCCGACGCGATTGCAGCCACACCAGGCCGGGTTCCTCGCAGCCGCGGCAGCCGCGCTCTACCTGTTCAGCAGCGCGAACCAGTTCGCCGCGCTGCAATGGAACACCGGGGTGCGGTACCTGGTCCCGTCGGGTACGCTGATCTTTTTTCTGGCGGTCCCCGTCCTGCTCCGCATGCGTCCCCCGCTCTTCCGGGCGCTCGTGCTCCCGACGGCGATCATCTCGTGGAGCGTCGCCATGACCCGGGAGGCGGTACCGCGAGCGCTCGCCCAGGTATTCGGAACGGGGCTCGAGCTGCCCATCCATACCGTGCTCGAGAAGACGGCGAGCGGATACTGGCCCGAAGTGGCCGATGGCACATCGCCGATCGCCGTCTTCCTCGTGACGGGCGTCATCCTGTGGCTCCTGTGGAAAGACGCGCCGTGGGACGTGGCCGGCGGGCACGGATCGTGATAGACGTGCCGTGGGCGGTGTCTCGAGTCGGTAGTTTCCGCGCGGTGGTCGATGGCGCGCCGCTCGACCGCCGGCAGGCGGGCGCACAGCGGGGAGGGTGAATGGGACCCGAGTCGGACACCGAGTCGGAGGACGAGTCGCTCTCGGTCGTGGTCGTCGTGTTCGCGGGCATGCCGTATCTGCGCCGTTGTCTCGAATCGCTCCGCGGCCAGGATGCGGACGAGATCATCGTGTCGCACGATGACGCGCTCACCGACCGCGACTCCCTGACCTCGGAATTCCCGGCCGTGACGTTCCTCGGCACGTCCGGGCACGCCACGTTCGCCGAGTTGCGGGCGGCGGGGTTTCGCGCCGCCCGGGGAGCCGTGATCGCGCTCACGGAAGACCAGTGTGTGCCTGTCCCCGAGTGGTGCGCGCGGATTCGCGCGGCCCACTCGGGCCCTTACGCGGCCGTCGGCGGCCCGGTGGACAAGCTTCTGCCGCGCGACGGCCGCTCCGATCGGGCACTCAATTGGGCTCAGTACCTGTGCGACTTCTCGCGTTACATGTCGCCGGTTCCATCCGGCGCTTCGGACTACCTGACCGACACGAACGTGGCCTACAAGCGCGAAGCGCTCGCCCCGATTCGTGCCCTTTGGGAGGACGAGTTCCACGAGACCACGGTGAATTGGGCCCTCGCGGCCGCGGGCCGGGAGCTGCACCTGTCGCCGGACATCGCCGTATTCCAGCACCGCGAGCTGTCGTGGGGTCCGGCGCTGGCGGAGCGCTTCGCATTCGGACGGCTGTTCGCCAGCACGAGGGCGCGGGAGGCGGGATCGCGCCGCTGGCTGTTCGCGCTCGGGAGCGCCGCGTTGCCGGCGGTGCTGACGCTGAGGGTGATCCGAAACGTCGTCGGGCGGGGGCGACATTTCGGCGGTCTCGCCAGGGCCCTTCCCGCGGTGGTCATCCTCGCCTCGACGTGGGCCCTGGGCGAGCTGGTCGGGTACGTGACCGGGTCTGCCGGTGGGGAGCTCAAACCGCAAGCGACCGGGTGAGTCGCCGCATCGTGGGCGCATGCGAATAGCCGGCATCGATCTGTTGTGCCCCGCATGCCGAGAGGGGCTCCGCGAGCGGGAACAGGGGCGAGCCCTCGTCTGCGAGCACTGTGGCCGGCGTTTCCCGGTCCTGCTGGGGATTCCCGATCTCCGTCTGGAGCCCGACCCGTACATCGATTTCGATGCGGATCGGGCGAAGGGGGAGGAGGTCGAGCGGAGGTCGCGCGGGCTCGGGTTCGCGGAGACGATCGACCTCTACTACTCGATGACGTCGGTGGTCACGGCCGGCCAGGCCCGACAGTTCGCGGCGGCCATGGGCGCGGCGGCGGATCGGGCGGCGGAGCTCCTGGAGTCGACCTGGGAGTCGAGCGCCGATGCCCATGGAGAGCGCTTCCTCGACCTCGGGTGCGGAACCGCGCCTCTTCTCGCGTCGGCGCGAGGGTTCGACCAGCGGGTCGGGGTCGATATCGCCTTTCGCTGGCTCGTCGTGGGCCGGAAGCGGCTCGCGGAGCTCGGACTCGAGGCCCCACTCGTCTGCGCTTGCGCGGAATCGCTGCCCTTCCCCGACGAGTCGTTCGATGCCATCGGTGCGGCGTCGTCGCTCGAAGTCGTTCGACGCCAGGATGATGCCGTTTCCGAATCCTGCCGCGTGTTGCGCGTCGGGGCGCCTCTGCTGGTCGAGACGCCGAACCGCTGGAGCCTCGGACCCGATCCGCACGTCGGGCTGTGGGCGGGGGGGTGGCTGCCGGATCGCGTCATCGCACGATACATCGCCCGTCGGGGCGGGATTCCGCCGGAGCGGCGGCTGTTCTCCGCGCGGAGGCTGTCGGGGCTCCTGCGCGAGTCGGGATTCCGCCAGGTCCGCGTGTGGGCGCCGGCCGTCCCGGTCTCGGCCGTGAGGGAGCGCTTCGGGGGCATCGCCGGCGCGGTCGCCGGCGCGTACAACGGGAGTCGGTCGCTGCCGTTGGCCGGCACGCTGACGACGCTCGTCTCTCCCCTCCTCCGGGCCACCGCCCGCCGAGCGGGAGCGGCCGTCCCGGCTGATTCGCCCCTCCGCTCGACGGCTGGCTAGACCAGTGCCCCCGGCGGATCGGGACCCTGCCCCGCCGGCGGAGCCCGTACGTGGCCCGCGCTCCGCCGTCGGGCTCGTGCTGGAGAACGTCGCGACCCTGGGAGCGAGCGAGATCCTCGCGCGCGGGATCGGCTTCCTCGCCACCGTGTACGTCGCCCGAACGCTCGGCGTCGAGGCCTATGGCGTGGTCGGATTCGCGCTGTCCGTGACGCTGTACCTGTGGGCCGCGACCGATTTCGGTGTCGAGCTGGGCGGCCCGCGCGAGATCGCGGCGGCCGCGGCGACCGGGGGCTGGGTGAGGGCCGTGATCTTCGGGCGATTGGCGATCGCGGGGATCCTCGGTGTCCCGACGGTACTGGTAGGCTGGTTCGTTCTCCCGTCGCCGGACGGCCGGATCCTCGCCCTCTACGGCCTCACGCTCCTCCCCGTGGCGGTCGGGGTCCGGTGGGTCCTCATCGGCGTCGAGCGAACCAGGGCGGTCGCGTTCGGACGCCTGGGCGCGGAGGCCATGCGGGCCCTGCTGCTCGTGTGGCTGGTACGCGCTTCGGGTGACCTGCCCCTGGTACCGCTTACCCAGCTCGCGGCCGAGGGGATCGTCGCGGCCGGGCTGATCCTGGTCGCGGTCCGGGTGCGGCGGCTCACACCGGGCCCCGTCGATTGGCGGGAGGCCAGACGCATCCTACGCCGTACGGCGCCGCTGGCGCTCACCACGCTGCTCGGGTTGATGGTGTACAACGCCGACCTGATCATGCTCAGGATCTTCAGGACCCGCGCCGACGTCGGGCTCTACTTCTCGGCGTTCGCGCTCGTGACCCTGGTCGGGAACGTCGGGAACGCCATGCGGACCGCGCTCATACCGACCCTGACCCGAGTGCGGGCCGACCCGGACGTTCACACGGCGGTGTGGCATGCGGGCCTCCTGCTCGGTGTGACGATCGGGCTCCCGATCGCCGTCGCGGGGTGGATGCTGGCGTCGGACGTGCTCGGGACCGTGTTCGGACCGACCTACGTCGGCGGCGCACCCGCCCTCGCCGTCCTCGTGATCTCGATCCCGCTGCTCATGGCGCGGGGCGCGATGGAGGCGGTGGCGGTGGCCGAGGGGAGGTCCGACATCGTCCTCCGCGAGACCGCGCTCGGGGCCACCGTGAACGTATCGGCGAATCTCGTGGCGATCCCGGCGTTCGGTCTCGTGGGCGCCGCGCTCACCACCGTGTTGACCGAGCTCATCCGGGCCAGCCGCATGATCCTGCGCATGCGGGAGCTCGGGGCGCCGCTGCCCCCTCCGGCCCGGTTTCGTCATGTCGCGGCGGCGACGACGCTCATGGCCATCGTGCTGTGGCTGCTCGGTCCCGGGCGGCTATGGATCTCCGTCGCTGGCGGCGGGGTCACGTTCGTGGCGGCGACTCTGCTCACCGGTGGCTACCGCCTCGGTGTCGTCTCGCGCACCCCCGGTGACGAAGCCACGCCGGCCGACGAGGTAGACCCCCAGGCCGACGATACCGATTAGCATCATCGAGAGACGCCACCCCAGCATGGCGGCGGCCCCGCCCCCGTGTCCCGCCACCGAGAAGAGGGCGTCCATGGCCGCCTCGCCGACGCCGATTCCGCCGGGCGAGATCGGGAGCGCGTTGGCGATGAAGCCGAGCGGGGCGACCGCCGCGACCCCGAGAGTCGGCACCACCGAGGTCGCGCCGGCCGCGAGCGACAGGATCGCGCCCACCCCGAGCGCGTGACCGGCGAACGCGACCGCGAAGCCGGCGACGAGCGTCCCGGCGCGCCCTCTGAAGCACCCGAGCACCCGGACCGACCGCTCGAGGTGACCCAGCACGGGTAGCCGTCGGCCGAGCCGGTCCAGAACGCGCACGGCCAGATCGCCCCGCCAGACGAGGAGCGCGAGAGCCGCGACCACCGCGAAGCCGAGCGCGGTCGACATTGCCACGAGCGCCGCGATCCTCGAATCGGAGCCGATCGTGTCCCATAGCAGGGGCGCGAGGATGAGCGGGACGAGCAGCAGCGACGCGAGCCCGACGACGCGGTCGAGGAGCATGATCGCAACGACCTCGGTCCGTCTTCCCTCGTTGCCCGTGGTCGCATAGTAGATGCGGACGAGGTCACCTCCTCCCCCACCCGGCATGAACGTGTTGAAGAACGTGCCGATCAGTGTCAGCCGCACGGACGCGCCGAAGGTCAATCCGAACGCGGCCGGGCCGAACAGGAGACACAGGCGCCACGATGCCACCAGCATCAGGCCGCACAGGAGACCGATCGCGAGCAGGGTGGTACCCCACGAGGTCCACACGCCCCGAACCTCCGCCCAGTCGAGCGCCCCCGACCGCACGAGGTAGAAGAGCACCGCCCCGGCGATCGCGAACCGGGCGGCGAGGAGCAGGGCTCGGCGGCCGCCACCGCTGCGCTCAGCTGCCACCCGGCGCCTCCAGCTCGACAAGTGGGGCATCACCGTCCGGGAGACGGGGCACCACATCCTCCCGCACGAAGATGCGCACGGGCGGATTCACGAACGGGATCGGACGGCCCCCGAGCAGAACGGGCGTCTGGATCGCGACCATCTGACGGTACCCGCTCGCGCCGCTCAACAGGGCCGCGAACCGCTCGGGCGGCAGCGTCCATTCGTGAGCGGGCTCGAAATCCTGTTGTGGCACCACGATCACGAATGGCGGCCGCTCGACGATCGACGTACCGGGCTCCACCACCAGTTGCCCCGCCATGGGGCGGCTCACGGTCGAGGGCGGAGTTCGGGGCAGCTTGAGGGCGGCGCCGTAGTATCCGAGCGTGTCGCCCGGCGTCAGGTTCCTCGACAGCCAGACCGCGGCCCGTACCCGGGAGTCGTTTCGCATCTGACGGGTGAGATCGACCCCCCCGACCCCGCCGAACATGATCGCCGCACCGGCCGCCACGAGGGCGAGCCGGCGCGCGGAGCCCCGATCCCTCGCGGCGGCCACCGCGAAGCCCGACATCAGTGCGAGCCCGTACGCCACCGGGAGCAGGAATCGAATCTGCACGAACCCGGCGGGAAGGATCACGCCGACGAAGAGCCCGAGGGCCGGCAGCATGAGCCAGCAGGCGGCGCGATCACGCACGAGGCAGAGGCCGAGACCAAGCATCGACAGGGCGAGCAGGGGCCATCCGAGAGAGTCCGCCAGAAGCCGGACGGCTCCCCTGGCGAGGCCCAGCCGCGCGATCCAGGAGTCGCCGACGCTGCCATAGAACGGTGAGTCCACCCCCGCGGGAAGCTCGGTTCCCCCGAGGATGAACCGGACGTGATCGGCGTAGCGCGCCGGGTTGAGCACGAGTCCGCTCCCAAAAGCGTAGACCAGGATGGCCGCCCCCAGCCCCCACATGATGGCGCGCGTGCCGGTGCGGCCGGATCGACGCCCACGCCAGACCACGACCGGTGCAATGGCGGCGAACGTCGCGTACGAAGCGTCCTTTGTGGCGACGGCGAGGGCCGCGAAGACCCCGAGCCATACGGCGCGGCGGCTCGTGAGTCCGGTTCGAAGGATGATCGCGAACACCGCGAGACCCGCACCCGTCCAGAACAGCGCGGGAGCGTCGACGTTCGAGGTGCGCGCGTAGTAGGTGAGGGGAACGGTGACGAGGATCGCACCCCCCGCCACGAGCGCGGCGCCCCGATCCCGCCAGAGGGTCCGTGCGGTGAAGCTCGCGAGCGTCACGGTGGCCGCCGCCATGGCGAGGCTCGGAATCCTGGCCAGGATGGTCAGGATCGGGAGCGAGGTGGCGGGGTCGGCGAGACCGAACGGGAACACCGGCGCCGGCGACGCCAACCCGCCACCGATCAGGAGCGCCAACAGGTACGGTGCGCAGAACGCCGAGGCGACGAAGTAATGAAACAGCGGATACTGAGGGCCATAGGGCTCGGTTCGCACGATGAGCGCGTTGTACAGCTCTCCGAACGACCCCACGGGCGCCAGCTCGTCCGGGGCCCAGGTGGTCGCGGCGCTCGGACCGGTACCGGCGGGGAGCCCCCAGTCGACGCCCAGCGAGAACAGGACGAGAGCGAGGAGCCCGAGGACGAGTGCGTCCCGCACGCCCTCGACCGCCAATACCCGGCGGATCACCCGGACTCGGCGCTCAGGTGTGCCGCGATCCGTGCCCCGGCCCGGCCATCCCCATACAGGGGAGGCGAGGGCGGCGTCGGCCAATCGGTGGCCGTCGCGGCCGCGCGGATCGACGATTCATCGACACCCACCACGCGGTTCCAGCCGGCGTCCACCGTCTCGACCCATTCGGTCTCGGGCCGGAGCGTGACGCACGGGACGGAGAGCAGGAAGGCCTCCTTCTGGATCCCGCCGGAGTCGGTCAGAATGATGCGGGCGGACCGCTCGAGCGCGATCATGTCCATATACCCCACCGGCTCGATCAACACGAGGTTGTCGGGCGTCCGCTCCGGCGAGGAGAAGATCGCGAACTCGTCGAGTCGTGCACGGGTCCTCGGGTGTACGGGCATGACGACAGGCTCGTCGAGCGCGCCCAGCGCTCGCATCAGCGATCGGAGCCGGACGGGGTCATCGGTGTTGTACGCGCGGTGGACCGTCGCGAGAGCGTACCCGCCCCGGGTCAGCGACAGGCGGTCCACGGCCGTGACCCGATCCTCGAGCAGAAGCACCGTGCGACGCAGGAGATCGCACATCGTGTCCCCCACTTCCCGCACACGCTCGCCCAGGCCTTCGCGACCGAGGTTGGCGACCGCGGTCGGGGTCGGGCAGAAGAGCAGATCGGCGCAGTGATCGGTCACGACCCGATTGTGCTCCTCGGGCATCGATCGGTTGAACGACCGCAACCCGGCCTCCACGTGCGCGAGCGGGATCCCGAGCTTGCATGCGGCCAGCGCGCCGGCGAGGGTCGAGTTCGTGTCGCCGTACACGAGCACCCAGTCGGGTTGCCGCTCGAGCATGATCGCCTCGAGTCCGGCGAGCATTCGGCCCGTCTGCCTCGCATGCGTGTCGCTCCCGACTCCCAGGTTGTGGTCGGGACGTGGGACGCCGAGCTCCTCGAAGAACACCTCGGACATCTCGTAGTCGTAATGCTGTCCGGTGTGAGCGATGATCTCTTCGTGTCCGGCCTCGGCGATCGCTTCGCTGACGGGCGCGGCCTTGATGAACTGCGGTCGCGCCCCGAGAACGGTGAGGATTCGCATGCCCGCGCTCAGTCGCCCGAGTCGATGCGGCGGTAGATCCGGATCGGCGGGTTCACGGACGGGTAGTCGAGATCCGGCCGCCTGACCCACGGAAGCAGGGATTCGGTCTCGAAGAACGCCGCGAGCTCGTATCCGTACCGGCCGTTTTCGAGACCCTGGAACACCTCGGGTGGGCACGAGGCATTGTGGGGCTCCCCATCGCGGCTGGAGACGTCCGGCATGAGGATGATCACGCGCGGCCGGCGCTCGGCCCAGCCGGTCTCGATGGCGGAGATCGCGGCGGGGCTCCGGTCGGGGGCGATCGTGGATGACTCGTACGGCCTCGCGAGGCTCAACCGCACGCCCTCCGGCAACCACGGCAGCTTCGCCGAGGGGCCGAAGTACTCGACGGCATCACCCGTCGCGAGCTCGGTCTCCAGCCAGGCCGCGGCAGCGTAGCGCGAATCGCGAATCAGCTCATCGGTCAGCGCCGCCCCGCGGAGGAGGCCCGTGGCGAGCACCCACACGGCGAGCAGCCACCCGGCGGCCTGGAGGGGCCGCCGACCGGTCTCGTGCGCGAGCGTGACCGCACGCGCGGAGAACAGAAGGAGCGGGAACATGGCCGGCATCACGAACCGAAGCTGGCCCGAGCGGCTCGACCAGAACAGGACGGCGAGGTAGGTGATGGCCGGGATCGCCATGGCGAGCGCTCGCGAGCGACGCATGGCGACCCACGCGAGACCCCCGACTGCCAGGAGCAGACCGATCAGCGACATCGCGGCGGCGAGGTACCCGGCGAGGACCACGAGCAGCGACGCATGACCGGAAAGCGTGCGGGGGTACACCGTCATGAAGGCCACCCGACCTTCTTGCAGCGCATCCATCCGCTGGCTCGTCCAGGCGAGGTGAGCCATGTAACGGTCCGGATCCACGAACACACCGCTCCCGAGCCCGAACGCGAGGATGGCCGCGAGGCCACACGCGAGGATCGGACGCCACGTGGTCCATGAGACCGGGCCCGACTCCGACTCGCGCACCGCCTGGACGCAGAGCATCACCGGGAGGGCAATGAGCGCCGGAGCGTGGCTCTCCTTCGTCGCCACGGCGCACCCCGCGAACACGCCGAGCCACACGAGCCGCCGGACCGCGACCCCGTTTCTGAGCACGTCCGCGTACGCGGCCAGCGCGAGCGCCACGAAGGCGAGCGCGGGCACGTCGACGTTCGCCGTCCTCGAGTAGTAGAACATCGGATAGGCGACACCGACGAAACCGGCCGCCAGCCACCCGGTACGCCTGCCCCAAAGCCGTTCGGCGGCGACGAAGGCCGCGATGACGATGAGCGCGCCGAGAAAGACGGAGAGGAGATGCGCGATCGCCGTGAGCGCCCACAGACCCGCGGCGGCATTCTCGAGGCCGTATGGAAATTCTGCCGTCGGACGGCTGAACTGCCCCGTCACCCACAGATAGCCGAGGTACGGGGCGTAGGCGGCGGTGGTCATGAAGGAATGCATCAGGGGGTATCCGAGGTTCTGGACCTCCTGGGGCTCGATGATGTTGTAGACCTGGGCGATGGGCCCGAGCGGAGCCTCGTCATCCACTCCCCACGACCGGATGAGCTGTGGGTCGGTGCCGCCCGGCGCGCCCCACCAGAAACCGGGCAGGTAGGCCAGAAACGCCACCACCCCCACCACCATCAGGCGTCGGGTCTCCCCTTCCGGTCGTCGTGGTTTCATCGCATCGCCCGACAGCAACTCCCGTTCCTCGTGTGATGAACATAGCCGGGCTGGTGCGCGCCCCCCACATACCGACTACGTGCCACGGAAAGCGCGGGAACGGCCTCGCCGCCTCATGTCTCCGGGGTCGGACGCCCGACCCCGGATTCCCCGGACCAGTGCGGAGACCGGGCGAGCGTCGGACCCGCGCAATCCCTTGGCGTGCATTACGTTGACTGGCCTGGCGCCACGCATGGCGCGTATACCGTGGCGGAGAGATCGAAATCCGCGGATTCCGAAGGACGGGGGGCACTCCTCTTGCAGCCCCGCCCGTCCAGAGGCGCTGCAACTGCGCGGGGCGCCAGAGAATCCCTGCTGACAGCGTGGCGTGACCGCCAGAGGAGCACATACATTCGTGGAATCTCGGGTCAGGGAACGGACGTCGGTCGCGATCGTCGGAGGTGGACCGGCCGGGAGCGTGGCCGCGTTGTGCCTCCGGAAGCTCGGGCGTGACGCGGTGCTTCTCGAACGGGACCAGTTCCCGCGGTATCGGATCGGGGAGTCTCTGCTCCCTGGCACGATGTCGATTCTGAACCGGCTGGGGGTCATCGACCGGGTAGAGGCTGCGGGGTTTCCGAAGAAGCGCGCCGCCACGTTTCTCTGGGGGACGGGCCAGGAGCCATGGTCGTTCACGTTCTCA
>Ga0302046_10002993_pt1 | contig 15486 bp, 9 predicted proteins | sample RVTome_11_FD_200261 | JGI IMG/M metagenome (GOLD analysis project Ga0302046, IMG submission 200261) | Soil microbial communities from uranium-contaminated site in the Upper Colorado River Basin, Wyoming, United States - RVT147D111 (version 2) ...
CATCCTCCCGCACACAGTGCCTAACAACAGTCCATCGCGGATTGCCCGCACCCTCCAGCGATGGCACAAGCGTCAGGAGCCGCTGGGGCATCCTGGGCCGTACATCATCGATTTCCTGGGCTGATCGCGCCCTCGCTCGGCAACAGCGACACCTGCTCCGGTCAATGCCCGCTGCGTGTCTAAGGCAACTCCCGGCCAGCGGGCCAGTGCCGTGACCCCCAACGGTCGATTAAAGGCCGAGATTCACCCGTTGGACGGTGTTGAGGAAGCTCCTCTGATTCCCCGGACACCCACCTTGGAGGCGCTTTCGAGGTTGCCGCCGGTGTTCGACCGCAGCGCCGCGGGCACGAATACGGCCGGGAAATCCAGCTCGCTCACGGACGGTGCGGCGGCGGTGCTCGTCATGGGTTAGGATCGCGCCCGCCAGGAGGGTGGTCGGGAACCGCTCGCCCTCGTCAGTGATTTCGAGTTTGTGGGGATTGACCCAGCGGACGGATTGCTCATGCGATCGGGCACGGCTTGATCTGCATTTGTGGCGCGGGCGCAACCGCCGCAGCGATGATTCTGGAGCGCCCCTGGTGATGGTGCGCGCCGATGTCGGTGGTAATGTCGTCGCGGTGGTCTTGAGCGGCGGTGGGGCCCGCGCGGCCTACCAGGTTGGCCTATTGCGCTGTGTGGCCGATATGGCGCCGGAGTCCCGCTTCCCGATCATTACAGGTGTCTCGGCCGGTGCAGTCAACGCCGCGTTCCTGACAAGTCATCCGGGTGGCATCGCGCAGGCGACCGAGGATCTCTGCCGGCTGTGGAGTCGGCTCGAGGTTGGGAGCATACTGAACCAGCGGGTTGAGCCTGACGCGGAACATTGTACGTTGGGCGCTCAGGTTGTTTTCGGGAGGGGCTCGCTTCGGACCGGAAGCAGAGCCTGCTCGATCCCGGGCCTCTCGCTCAGTTGCTGAAAGGCGCGCTCGCCAGCCACGACGGCGAAATCGAGGGAATTGCTCGCAATCTGGAGGCGGGAGTCCTGCACGGGATTGCGCGGACCACATCGCGGTCTCGACGACGCACCGGCCAGCGGATCCCGTCGAGCACCGTTGGGTGCCCCACTAACACCCGTGTCAACCGGTGTCCGAAGGTTGGTCCCTCAACCGTTGTAATGCTTCTTGGAGATATGAGTCGTGCCGCGCTGCCACATCCGCCGGCAGTGAGGGATCCTCGCCGAGCACGCCGATCAGCCGCTCGAAGGACCAGCCTGGGGAGCGCTCGCTCAATTCATCTCTCGCGAAGCGACGCAACGCGCGACGTAACACTTCGGCGCGGCTCAAAGCGGTCTTCGCAGGAGGTTCTCGATCAGATCCCGATCTCGCCGGTCCAAATACACTTGAACTGGCTCACGTACGCGATCTGGACGCTTGTTTCTCCGGGTAGGTGCGAGGCTCTGGTGTGGGTTCTGCTCCTCGAACAGCCAACACAAAGGACGAGCGGAGCGGCTGGTTCCCCGTGACCACAAGCTGCCTCAGAGACGGGCGGAACCGCACCCACCCTTCCGGTTTATTATGAAAATCAGTATATATGCACCTGGATATCGGTATCCCGAGACACGAGACCGTTGGCTACTCCTTTATCAGATGTTCGTGACCATCTACCGCTGAAGCCGCTGGATCTCTGGATCCTGCTGGTTCTGACTGACGGCATGCGCCACGGTTACGGCATTGTCAAAGAGATCGAGAGTCGCACGAATGGACAGATGCGTCCGGTGCCGGGAAACTTCTATGCCGTCCTGGGGCGGCTCATGGAGGCCGGTCTCATCGCCCCAGGACACCGCCAGCGGTCTGTCAAAACCGCCAAAGCCCGCCGGAACTATCGCATCACTCGACTCGGCAGGAAGGTCGCCATCGCCGAGATTGAACGCTTGCGCCAGGTTGTCGATGCCGCCTGCTCGCTCCCGCTCATGATGCCATGAAGTACTGGGTTGTGTTGTACCGATTCGTCGTCCGGATGTATCCCCTCGAGCATCGACGACACTTCGAGAGCGAGATGGTTGCAATGTTTTCCCGCTGTCTTCGCTCCGAACGGAAAAGGGGCCGACGGCACGCTATCCTCTACGTTTTGAGAACATTTGCTGAGGCTCCGCGATCGATAGTCGCGACCAGGAGCGCTACAAGGCAACAGAGACACGACTCACCACGCGCGGTACGGAGACCGGAGAACATGAACAACGTGATTAGTGACATTCGATTCGCGGTGCGCTCCCTGGCGCGAACGCCTGGGTTTACTTTGGCGGCGGTCCTGACGCTCGGATTGGGGATTAGTGCCAACGCCGCAGTGTTTTCGGTCATCAACGGTGTGCTGTTCGAGCCATTGCCCTACGACAATCCCAATGCATTGGCCCTGGTCTGGCATCGGTTCTCCAACGCAAATGTGGAGCGTTCACGCCTGTCGGGTCCCGACTTCTCCGATTATCAGCGTGAAGCCGCCCTGTTCCAGGGTTTCGCCGCGGCCTGGGCCATTGGGACGAATCTCAGCGAAGAAGGGGAGGCCGAGCAGATCACGTTATCCTGGGTGAGCACGAACTTCTTCGACCTGTTGGGCGTGGATCCGGTACTTGGTCGCACCTTCGTGCCCGAAGACAAGACCACCACAGATCTGAGCTTGCTGACCGATCCAAGTTATGAGCCGCCTCACAACGTCGTGATGTTGAGTTATGAACTCTGGCAGCGTCGCTACGGCGCTGATGCGACCGTTATCGGTCGAGTGATCACGATCAACAGTCAATCGATGACGGTGATCGGCGTTGCCCCCCGTGGGTTCCGGCTGCTCCTTCCTGTCGGAGCCGAGATGCCCTCGGGGATCGATGCGTGGACGTTGTTCCCCACCAACCTCGCTGACGGCAATCGAGCCGTGGCCAATCTCACGGTCCTTGCACGTCTGGCACCCGATGTGTCGATTCAAGCCGGGCAGAATGAATTGTCGTCCCTTGCACAGCGGTTGCGCGAGCGGCATGAGGTGCATGAACGTCTTGGAACCGAGGTGTCGCTCGCTCCCATGCACGACGCGGTGGTGAGCCACGTTCGGCCGGTTCTGCTATTGCTCCTCGGGGCCGTTGGATTCGTCTTGCTCATCGCCTGCGCAAACGTGGCCAACCTGTTGCTTGTTCGCTCGGCGTCACGGAACTCCGAGTTTGCAATTCGCCGCGCCCTTGGGGGGAGCAGAGGCCGTATTGCGCAGCAGGTGTTGACGGAAAGCGCGCTCCTCGCGCTGGCTGGTGCGGTCGTCGGCATCGCGTTCGCGAATTGGGGTGTTGATCTTCTCCTGCTGCTGCGACCGGACACCCTCCCGCGCGCCGACGCCGTGCAGCTGGACGGTACCGTCCTGGTTTTCGTCCTCGGGACTACGGTCCTGTGCGCCTTGCTATTCGGAATCACACCTGCCTTGCAGTCGTCCGCGGATGGCGTAGCCACCTTGCGAATTCGGGACGGCGCTCCAACAAGCCGTCATAGCTCGACGCTGCGGTCTGGTCTGGCCGTGGGCGAGATCGCGCTGTCGATGGTGCTCCTGATCGGTGCCGGCTTACTGTTGAGGAGTTTCATCCTGCTGAATCGGGTTCAGCCAGGATTCAACCCGGAAGGCCTTGTGACGGCGCGCGTCTCGCTGCCGTATTTCTCCTATCGTGATGCTGAAACGAGGGCCATCTTCTTCGAGCGCTTGACGGAGCGGGTCGCAAACCTGCCAGGGGTGGAGGCGGTGAGCGGACTAACACCACTCCCGTTGAGCGGCGGCGACGGACAAGACTGGACGGGTCCATATGCCCTCAGGGAGAGCGACGGGGATGACTGGGCGAGTAACGAGGCAGACTACCGGCCGGTGCTGCCGGATTTCCTCCGTACCATGGAGACTCGCCTCCTCCGTGGACGCGGGTTCACGAGGGCTGATAACGCCCAAGACGCGCGCCGTGTCGTCGTCATCGATGACGTCCTCGCGCGACGGGTGTGGCCTGATGCGGACCCTCTTGGGGCCCAATTGCGGATCAGCGTGCTGAATGCGGCGGCGACCGGTAGTGAAGCGGTGTGGGCTGAGGTCGTGGGCATTGCGGAACACGCGAGATTGAGGGACCTTCGAATAGACGGACCGGGCACGATCTATGTTCCCTATCGTGCATACTCGTGGTTTGAGCTTGGCCTGATCCTGCGGACAACGGTCGATCCGGTAGTCATTGGGGATGCCGTGCGGGCCGTCGCCAGCGATATCGATAAGGCGATTCCGATCTTTCAGGTCCGGCCAATGCAAGAATACGTCGCCGATGCCGTGGCACCGACACGGTTTGTGCTCGTGCTCTTGAGTGTGTTCGCACTCGCCGCCTCCGCCCTGGCAACGGTTGGCATATTTGGCGTCGTTTCGTTCACCGTGCGACAGCGGATGCGGGAGTTCGGTGTGAGGATCGCACTCGGCGCGAATGACCGCAACATTGCTGACCTCGTCCTCAAACATGGCCTCGGGTTGTCGGCCGCCGGCGTGTTGCTGGGGGTTGCCGGCGCAGTGGTCATGACGCGTATGATGTCAGGGTTGCTCTTCGGCGTGACGCCGACAGATCCGATCGCCTTCGTCGTTATGGCGTCAGCCGTGACGATGGTAACGCTGGTAGCTACGTACCTGCCTGCCAGAAAGGCCACACGATTGGATCCGGTTGAGGTGCTGCGATCCAGCTAACCGGGGACGCGCGTCTTCTACGCCCTCAGCGCTTGCCAAATACGAGTCGGTCTTCGCGGGCAGTCAAGCGGAACTGCTCGAACGGCATGGGGCCGAGGATCGCTACGTCGGGAGTCTGGTGGGCGTAGCGTATTGCTGAGTCCTTCAGGGCTCGCAGCCCTCTTCTGGTCGAGGATCCAACGGTGTTTCACGCGGTGCGGTTTGGCTGAACGCGGAATTCATCACTTCGGTATCCTCCCGCGGCGGCCACGAGGTTGCCGAGCGCGGTGGATGGCGCAACGATTGGGCGCACCGGAGGATCGCGCTCCTTGCGGCGCCGCCCCGTGCGGAGTTTGACGAGGTCACCGATCTGATTTGCCGCGCCTACGATCGTCTCTGGAGAGGCAGAACGGTGGCCAACGAGAGAACCGCTCCACAAGTTGTGTGGTGGTCCCGAGGGACGCGTCAGTGAGCGGCAACCTCGCGTACCCAGGTGATCGTCAAGACGTTAGGAAAAATCAAAGGAGCCAGACATGAAGAAAGTAGAAAAGGCAAGGATCGACGAGTTCAAGGACCGCCTCCGCGGGGATGTCCTCCTTCCCGCCGACGCGGCCTACGACGAGGTGCGGCAGATCTGGAACGCGATGATCGACCGGAGGCCCGCGCTGATCGCCCGTTGCGCCTCGTCCGAAGACGTCGTCCAGGCCGTCAGGTTCGGGCGCGAACACAACCTTCTCGTCTCGATCCGCGGGGGTGGTCACAACATTGCCGGTCACGCCGTCTGCGACGACGGCCTGATGATCGACCTGTCACCGATGAAGACCGTCCAGGTGGATCCGAACGCCCGGCGGGCCACCGTGGAACCTGGCTGCACCCTCGCCGACTTCGACGCGGCCGCCCAGACGCACGGCCTCGCCACGCCGCTAGGCATCAATTCGACCACGGGCGTGGCCGGCCTTACGCTCGGCGCCGGCTTCGGCTGGCTGAGCCGGAAGTACGGCATGACCATCGACAACCTGCTCTCCGCCGAGGTTGTCACGGCGGATGGCAGTCAAGTGCACGCCAGCGAAACTGAAAACGATGACCTCTTCTGGGGACTGCGTGGCGGCGGTGGGAACTTCGGTATTGTCACCAGCTTCGAGTTCCAACTCCATCCCGTCGGGCCGGACGTGCTGAGCGGACTCATCGTCTTCCCATTCGACCAGGCGAAGTCCGTGCTCACGCAGTTTGCCCGTTTCACCGAGACGATGCCGGACGAACTCAACGTCTGGTTGGTCACCCGAAAGGCCCCCCCGCTACCCTTCCTGCCCGAGGACGTCCACGGGAAGGAGATCGTTGCGCTCGCACTGTGTTATGCAGGTGACCCCAGTGAGGGCAAGAGGTTGATCGAGCCGCTGCGCGGTTTCGGCACGGCGCACGGCGAGCACATTGGCGTGCAGCCGTACACGGCCTGGCAGCAGGCCTTTGATCCGCTCCTGACGAAGGGTTCGCGCAACTACTGGAAGTCGCATAACTTCTCGAAGCTCAGCAACGACGCGATCGAGACCATCATCGAGTACGCCGGCACGCTACCATCGCCCCAGTGCGAGATCTTCGTCGGCACGATCGGAGGTCAGACAACCCGCGTAGCGCCCGAGGCGATGGCCTACTCGAGTCGAGACGCCAAGTATGTACTGAATGTCCATGGGCGCTGGGAGTCTGCCGCCGAGGACAAGCGCTGCATAGCCTGGGCGCGGGAGTTCTTCGCCAAGTCTCAGCCGTTCGCCAGTAGCGGCGCGTACATCAACTTCCTCACGCAAGACGAGACCGACCGCATCGCGTTCGCCTACGGCGCGACATACAACCGGCTGGTCGAGCTTAAGAAGAAGTACGACCCAACGAACCTCTTCCGGATGAATCAGAACATCCAGCCGATCTGAGAGGGAGATCGTCCGCCTGACAATGGCTTGTCAACGGACGACGCTAAGCGCCGACGGATGTCAGCGTCAGGCAGCACCTTGTGGACTCGAACCGGATGGAGAATAACGAGAAACACCCCGCCCCCGAAGAAGCGGGGTGTTTCCTTGTGACGCAGACTCCGATTAAATCGGGACGGGCTGCCCTTCCCCCGGCGGCTCAGGCGCCTCACCCGTCCTGGTGGCACCGCCCCTGGCGGCCGCGGCCCGCTCTTCAGTCGCATGCGAGAAGGTGCGGACCAGCATCCCCTCGAGGTCGTCGAACAGTGAATACATCACGGGAACGAGGATCAGCGTCAGGAAAGTGGCAAACGTCAATCCGGCAATGACCGCGATGGCCATGGGTCCCCACCAGGCTGCCTGTTCACCACCCCAGTACAGCTGCGGTGCCAGACGCGTGTACAGGCCAATGAAATCGAAGTTGAGCCCGATCGCCAATGGAACCAGACCGAGGACGGTCGTAATCGCCGTGAGGATGACGGGCCTGAACCTGGTCGCGCCCGCCCGCATGAGCGCCTCGTCACGATCCATGCCGTCGCGCTCGCGCAGGATGGCGATGTAGTCGATGAGGACGATCGCGTTGTTGACGACGACGCCGGCCAGACTGATCACCCCGACACCGGTCATGATGATACCGAACGGCATCCTGAAGATGATCAGCCCGATCAAAACGCCCACCGTCGACATGATGACCGAGGTGAGAATAATGAACGGTTTGGTTACCGAGTCGAACTGCGAGACGAGGATGAAGGTGATCAGGAAGAGGGCCATGATGAACGCCCCGATCAGGAACGCCTGCGATTCGGCCTGATCCTCCTGCTGACCCGTGTACTCGAATCGGTATCCGGGCGGCAAGGAGTAGTCACTCAGGACCTCCCGCACTTCCGCGAGCACCGCGTTGGCCTGATACCCGGCGCGCACATCGGACGACACGGTGACGACCCGATCCAGATCCTTGCGGTTCACGTCGCTGAATGCGACACCGGTGGACCACTGCGCCACGGACGAGATGGGTATCGCCCGACCGTCCACCTGGATAGTAAGATCACCAACGGATCTCATGTCATCCCGATACGGCTTTGCCAGCCGCACGGTGATGTCGTACTCCTCTTTGCCGTCTCGAAACTTGGACGCTTCGGTTCCGTTGATGGCGCTGCGCACCGTGTATCCGACATCTCGCGTGTTCAGCCCGTACAGGGCGGCCTTTTCGCGATCGACTTCAATGACCAGTTCGGGTTGTCCGGTTGCCAGGTTACTCTCGAGCCCATCCAGCTTCCGGTAGACCGGATCATTCTCCAACCTCGCGACGATGGCGTCGCCGAGTTGTTTGAGCATGTCGGCGTCTTCACCAATGATCTCGATGTTAATCGGCAGACCTCCGCTGGGGTCGTTTGCCGGCTTCTCGACCGAGATCTCCGCTCCGGCAACGCCTTCCCCGAGATGGCTGCGCATCTCCTCGAGCGTCTGAAATACATCGTACTGGCGATCCTGGTAGTCGACGAAGTTCACTACCACGGTAGCGAGATGTGTACCGCCGTTACGACCGGATCCGTCGGCGGTAATCTGTGAGCCAACCGTGCTGAGGACCGATTCAAAGTCGGCACGCCCTGGAAGCTGGTCCAGTCGACCCTGCACCTGGCGGACGATCCCGTCCGTCTGGTCGAGGCGCGTGCCAACCGGGGCATCGATTTGCACATACACGTTTGCCGGCGGAATATCTTCCGGGAAGTACTCCACGCCGGCATTGAACCGACCGAATGCCATCACCGCGATGACAAAGCTCGCAATGGCCATGGCCACAACACTGAACCGGTGTGCAAGGGCCCAGGTCAACGAGCGCTCATAGCGCTCCAGGAGCCATTGCAGACCCGGACCCATCATCCACTGCTGGAACGGACGCATCACGAACCGGTACAGGAGCACGAGCCCACCAACGGTAAGAATGAGCAGAACGGTGGGCACCCAGTTCGCCAACATTCCAAAAAGGATGATCATGACGGCCCCGCCAGCCAGTCCACTACGCATCGCGGGGGTCATACCGTGCGCTGGTTCGCCCTCGGGCCTGAGAAAAAGACCACACAGCGTCGGCACGATCACCAGACCAACGAACAGCGAGGAACTCAACGTGATGATCAGCGTGATTGGCAGGTACCGCATGAACTCTCCAACGATACCGGGCCAGAATGCCATCGGCAGAAACGCTGCAAGGGTCGTCGCGGTCGAAGCGATGATAGGCAGAGCGACTTCGCCAGTTGCCAGCTTGGCGGCCTCTCGTTTGTCATGACCCTGTTCGCGATACCGATAAATGTTCTCCACGACGACGATGGCATTGTCCACGAGCATGCCGAGCGCGAGAATCAGACTGAAGAGCACGACCATGTTCATGCTGATGCCGGCGAAACTCAGCACGCTGAATGAAAGCAGCATGGACAGTGGAATGGCGGCGCCGACAAACGAAGCCGTGCGAATCCCGAGGAAAAACAGCAGCACCGCCACCACGAGGATGAGGCCGGAGATGATGTTGTTCTCCAGACTGCTGACCATGCTGCGGATGTCTTCGGACTGATCGGACGTCACGTTGACAATCGTCCCGGGCGGGAAGTTGGCCTCTTCCTCCCGTACGAGCTGCCGCACGCTCTCCGAGGTCGCAATGATGTTCTCACCACTCCGTTTTACAATGGACAGGGAGACCACCGGCTTTCCATCGAGCCTCGCATACGAGTCCCGTTCCTTGAAACCGAAGTCCACCGTGGCGACATCACGGACGTAAATGGGGCGACCGTTGCGCATCTCCACAACGATATCACCGATGGGAGCCGTCTCGGTGAACTCACCCGGCACGCGTACCAGATACTTGAAGTCACCGACCTCGATCGTGCCGCCGGGCACGGTGATGTTTTCCCCCTGAATGGCCTCGATCACATCGTCAAACGCGAGACCGTAGAATTTGAGCCTGGGCAGGTCGACATCCACCTGCACCTCACGTTCGAGGCCGCCGGCAAGACGAACCTCGAGCACGCTCGGTATCAGTTCGAGACGATCCTGTAAGTCCTCCGCGACCTCTCTCAGGCGGACCAGGTCGTACGAGCCGGCCACGTTGACCTGCATAATCGGGAAGTCGGAAAAGTTGATCTCGAAAATCTGCGGTTCTTCCGCGGCTGTCGGAATTTCCGGCTTGGCGATGTCGACTTTTTCGCGAACCTGCTGCAACGCCTCGGTAATATCGACGCTTGGATCAAATTCGACGGTGATGCTGGAGTAGCCTTCGACCGACACCGACGTGATCGTCTTGACGTCACTTATACCATTCAGCTCATCTTCGATTGGCCGAGTGATCAGCGTCTCGATATCCTTGGGCGCCACGCCGGGGTAGATCGTATTGACCACTACGTTTGGGAACACGATCTCCGGAAACGACTCCTTGGGTACCGTGATATATGATCGAATGCCCATGAGGATCACGATCATCGTCATCACGAGCACGCTCGTGGGGTGATCTACCGCAAACGACGAAATGGAAAAGTGCTTGAATACGCCTTTTTTGTGATGACTCATAGTCTACCGTCAACCCTCTGATCGAGCGTGTGAAGGATCGTCCACGACGCGCACGCGGCTGCCGTCATCCACGAGTTGAGACCCGAGCGTTATCAGGCGGTCGCCTCGCTCGACACCCTGTTCGATCACGACGGCGTTCCCGGAGGTGGCCCCCAACGTGACCGGACGCGCCTCGGCAAACAATCGACCGTTTCGTTCCACGACGAGAAATACGTGGTACCCGGATTCGCTGCGACGCACCACATCGAGTGAGGCCACGATGACCCCCTGAAGCGAAGTGCGGACGAGCTGCACGTTGGCGACCATCCTGGGTTTGACAACGCCACCCGGGTTGGAGAGAACAATCTCGATCGGAAACGTGCGACTCTGCTCGTCGACGCTCCGTCCGACGAAGTTGATCGTCCCGGTGAATTCCCTTCCGGGAAGGATGTCAAAGGCAACGATTGCGCGCTCCCCCCGAGCGACGGATGCCGCGTATCGTTCCGGGACGCCACCCGTGATCTTGATTCGGCTCACCGAAACGACGCGGCCAACCTGTGCTCCCGGCAAGGCAATCTCGCCCATCTCAATGAATCGCGCGTCGAACACGCCATCCACCGGCGCCTTGATGTCCGTTTTGGCCAGCCGAACCTCGAGATTTTCGAGCCGGGCCTGGGAGATTTCGGCCTGATACTTGGCCTGTAGGAAGACAATCTCGGTTCCCATGCGCTCGTCCTCCCACAGACGGCGCTGCCGTTCGAACTGCTCCTGCGCCAGCGCCGCTGACGCGCGCGCTTCATTCACCTGCGCCGTGAGGGCTCGGTCATCGATATGGGCAATCACCTGTCCACGCGAAACGGGATCACCCTTCTCGACAAAGAACTCGGTGATGGCCCCGCCCTCTTCCGCCGAGATCGTGATGTCGTAATACGCCTCAGCCTGTCCGGTAATCCGGATGTGTTCGATGAACTCCGTAGGCTCGACGGTCCTGGCCGTTACGTTGACGATCCGCGCAAAATCCTCGGCCGCTGCCGTCTCCAACGAGTCGCCCTGCGATTGCATCTCTTCACTATCCCCAGCCGCCGACGCGCAACCTGTGGCCACAACAGCCAGCGCAACGAGTGTCCAACGGATCTGGTTCTCAGTCCTCACCATCATTGAGCACCCTCCTCGCTCCCAAGACGCGCCTGGAGATCACCCGCCTGCGTGGGGACAGTCCCAACCGCGGCATCTAATCTCACACGCGCTATCAAAAAGTCATAAACTGCTTGTGCGTAGTTGAATTCCGATTGCCGAAGGGCCAGCTCCGCGTCCGTTACCTGCAACTGCGAACTGATTCCCTCGCGGTACTCCGCGGAAACAATCTCATAGCCCCGCCTCGCCTGACTCACCGCCGTTGTCTGGCTGCGCACGCGAAGTTGGGCCTCTTCCAGGGATTCGAGCTCCGTCTGCAACTGGCTTTCGACCTCCTTCTCCAGGCGCAGGAGCTGCGCTTCATTCTGTGCGATGGTCGCCGCCGTCTGCTGAACGCGGGCATCCCGCGCGAAACCCTGGAAAATCGGGATCTCGATACTGATACCGGTGACCGCTGACGTCGTCCTGCTGTTGGCACCACCAAAGAAATCGGAGAACCAGCGCCCGTTTGTCTGTGCGACCACGTTGTAATTCGTGAACAGCGACAACGTGGGAAAGTATTCGGCCTTCTGCGACGATAAGCGCGTCTCCTCGAGATTGATCGCTAACCGCGTCTGCCGGAGGTTGCTGCGACGTCGCACGGCCAGCATCCGAAGCTCTTCCGTATCCAGCGCCGCTTCGATTGGTAATCCCGAAACAGCAAGGAGTTGTCGGTTTGCCGCGGAGTTGGCGGCGAGGTTGTCCAGCTGTACCTCGAAGAGGCTTCCCTCCAACGCGATGTGTTCAGCGGGCTCCAAACCCATTTCAATGAGCAATGTGCGCTTGCGGGCCGTCACCGTATTTTCAATGCGTCGCAGATTGGGGACGAGGTTTGCCATTTCTACCTCGAGACGCAGCACGTCGTAATCGCTGGCCAACCCCGCGCGATTCAGGGCCCGGGTTTCCTCGAGTGTCTGCTCGACGCGTTGAACACTGTTCCGCGTCAATCGCAGGTCCTCCAGGGCCAGCAGGGCGTCGAGATAGGCGGTCCGGACCGACGTCACCACATCCTGCGTCGTGCCGCGCATCCGCTCCGATTCCAACGATCGGTAGCGGCTGGCCGCACTGACACCGAGGAAGACGTTGTATTCAAACAACGGCTGGTTTGCCGTTACACCGGCATTCCAGGTGTTGTCCGATCCAAATCGCACCGGAATGACGTCATCCGGCGAGGCATCCGGGTCGAAAAACTGCGCCGGCAAGAAGCCCTGTTGCACCTGTAGATTGCGGGAATACGAGGCCGTGGCCGAGACCTCCGGCAGCACGTTACTCCACGCCTCCCGAACCTGCTGGCCGGCAATGCGGACTCCCTGTTCGGCGGCCAGGATCATCTGACTGTTGGCCAATGCCTCCTGAATTGCCCGTTCCAGGGAAAACACGTCTTCTTCGGGGTTCTGCGCCCACGCATCGTGGGGAACCATCAAGACTGCGATCCCCGCAAGGACCGCAAGTATTCTATTGGTCGATAGCATCCTTTTTCTTGCTCGCTTTGTCTTGTTTGGACATCTGCTCGCCGGGTTCCGCGACGCGAGGTCGAAGGCCGTCACGGAGCAGCGGTTCGAAGGCTCGGAACAGCTGAACGGCGGACGTGGGGACGTCGGCGACCGGCGCCTCACAAGCTCGATCCAGGTCACATGCCAGCGTCAGGGTCACGAGACCGTGCACACAGGTCCAGAGGTAGTGGGCGACCAGGTCCGGGTTGGCGTCCTGGAGTTCTCCGCTCTCCATGGCATCGATCACACACTGCCGCAACAGATGATACCCGCCACCACCGGGGAGTTCGTCGATCTGCCGTGGACTACGGGCCTGAATGTTATACAGAATCCGGAAGTACTCCTGATTCTCGAAGGCGAACCGGACATACCCCTCACCCAGAGCCAATAGCCGATCCAGAGACCCCTTCTTCTCCTCACCAACCGCCCCCTGTAAATACTCGTCGAACCGGACGTAGCTGTTTTCGACCACCCGCCGAACGAGCTGATCCTTTCCCTCGAAGTAGTGATAGATCGCCGTTGCGCTGAGCCCGACACGCTCCGCGACGATCCGCATGGACAAGGCTTCCAGGCCACCCTCCGCCAAAAGATCCCGCGCGGCAAACAGTATTGCCCGCTCGGTTTCGACGGACCGGTCTGGTCGATCTGGTTGAACTGTGTGGGCCGTCCGGCTGGTTGTCATGGCACTCAGATCTTTGGTTAACACCGTTAACTTAACGGTGTTAGCTTAACGGTGTTAAGTACGGATTTCAATGGCCCGAGTTTCACAGGAGGCAACCCTCGACGCACCACATGGCGGTCATTCGGACCGCCAGATTCAGGAGGCCTGAGAACCAGCACCCCTGGCAGGTTGAAAATTGGCGCCGGAGGGTGAATCCTGACCCTCGTCCCTCGGTGCCTCTTCACACGGATCACATGCCCCAAGCTGCGCCTGCCGTCCCACACGTCCTGCTCCTCCCGGGAATGACCCTGAACGACTCGATCTTCCCGGACCTTCCCTACCCCACCGTCTCCGTGGATTTCAACGATGCCCCGCCGCCTCCCGATGCGTCTCGTCCGATGACGCGATACGTCCGGGAGCTGGACCACCGGTTGGCAACCAGGGATGAGTGGCGGGCGGCACCGAGGCGTCTGGTCGTCGCCCACAGCTTCGGCGGGATGCTGGCCCTGGAGTGGATTCTTGCCCAGAGTCCGATGGCAGCCCTCACCGATGGCCTGGTCCTCCTCGCAACGACGGCCGGGCCTATGTACGACATGGTGAAGATCCGATTGGCCCGCTTCGGAGACCGCGACTTCCGGGTAGGTGTCACTCAGCTGATGTCACTCTGGAACCAACCTCTGGTCACACGAACCATGAAACGAGCCATGACCGGTGGCCGCCTGGCTGTCGAACGCGTCGATTTTCGCGAGATCGAGAATCCGACTGACCTCAACGTCGATTTCGCGGGCTGGCGAAATACGGATTGGCGGGCGATGCGATCCTATCGGAGTGCAATGCGCAACTACGACGTGCGACATCGGCTCGGCCAGGTGTCCGTGCCGACCATTGTCCTCCACGGATCTGATGATGCGCTCTTTGCCACGGAAGCGGGTCAGGCGCTGGCGGCCGGGATTCCGGACGCCGAGTTTCGCATGGTCAAGGGCGCACGGCATGCGTTGCCGCTTACGCACGGGGCCGACGTGGTCAGGGCGGTACGCGACATCGCGAAACGTGTCGACCGATAACGTAGCGGTTCGACCTCAACGCTCCACCCCTCCCTCATACCCACCGAAAAATCTTCAAGGCCACGCCAAAGCTCACGACCATCCACACGGACATCACGCCAAGTTCCGGGGTGGCACTGGCCAGACTGGCTCCCTCGAGCAACACCGAACGTAGCGCGTCGATCAGCGCGGTGAGGGGGAGGACGTGGATGGCGGGTTGGATGACATCGGGGAAATTCGCAGCGGAAAAGAAGACACCCGAGAAAATCCACATCGGCAACATGACGACGTTCATCAGGCCGGAAACACCTTCAAGAGTCCGAACCCGACTGGCAACCAGCAGCCCGACGCCGGCAAACGTGAGGGCACCGATGGCCACGAGTAGGGCAACAGTGAATACCGATCCGCGAAACGGGACGCCGAACGCGAAATAGCCAAAGAGCAGGACGGCTCCCACCTCGAAGACGAGGAAAACCATGCGAGCCAGAATCTGCCCCAACAGGTAGTGACTCTTGGGCATCGGCGACGCAACGAATCGCTTCAGGAGATTTCGATTGCGCGTCTGCACGATGCCAAATCCCACACCCCAGATACCGGTTCCCATGATGTTCATCCCGAGTAGCCCCGGGATGAGAAAGTCGATGTACCGAGCGCCCGGTTCCGACTGATGCCGCTCCCGTATTTCAGCGACGTCCTGTCTGCCGGCGGCCTGTTGCAACGCGTTCTCGGCCAGCACCCTGGCCAGCATGCTCTCGGTGCGGGTCGAATCGAACTGGAAGATCACGGGCGTTCCCGGCACGACGACGAGCGGTGTCTCGCCGGTGCGGAGAGCCTGTTCAGCCTCAGCGCGGGGTGCCGCGCGCGCTGCCAGTCTGGACGATTCCCCCAGAGCCCCGACCAGTTCCTCGGAACCCGGCCCTTCCTGCACAACCACCGTTACGCGT
>Ga0302046_10002994_pt1 | contig 15485 bp, 14 predicted proteins | sample RVTome_11_FD_200261 | JGI IMG/M metagenome (GOLD analysis project Ga0302046, IMG submission 200261) | Soil microbial communities from uranium-contaminated site in the Upper Colorado River Basin, Wyoming, United States - RVT147D111 (version 2) ...
ACCCGCCGGCAGCGCTGAAAATTGGAGAATGTACACACGCGGAGGCCACGGGCTCTCCGCCGTGCCGTCGTTTCGCTGACGCGGCCGACGCGGGGATACGATAGATTGCCCCAGCTCCGCGTGGAGAAGAGGACCAGCAACGGTCGCGCGGAGGCTCCCCGAGGAGCTGCACCGTGTCGTCGCGCGCGTGGTCGTTTCAGCGCTTCAAGCAGCGATACGCGGCCGCTCGACAGCTGCGGCGGGCGCCGCCGCCCTCGCTGCGCTCGCATTTCCTCTTCATCGTGCTGGTTGCCTTCGTTCCCCTGCTGGCCTTCTCGGCGGCCACGGTGGTGCTCGTCTCCAGCGAGCAGCGCCACGGCTTCCAGCGCGGGGCGACCGAGCGGACGCGAGCCTTGCTCACCGCCATCGACACCGAGCTCAAACGGTCGGTGGCCGCTCTCGAGGCGCTCGCCGCCTCGGAGCACCTCGACACGGGAGATCTGGCGGGCTTCCGCAGCGACGCGCGGCGCGTCCTGAAGAGCCGCCAGGAGTGGCTGAACGTCCACCTGGCGCCACCCTCGGGCGAGCAGCTCGTGAATCTGATCCGCCCCCCCGGCGCCTCGTTCCACCGTGCGATCGACGCGCGCACGTTCGAGCAGGTCCTGCAGACGAGGCGGCCCGTGATCGGGAACCTCTATCGGGAGCCCTTCACCGCACTCCACGTCTTCGCGGTGCGCGTGCCGGTCGTCCGGGAAGGCGGGCTGCGCTACGTGTTGTCGGCCTTGGTGGATCCCCAGGTGGTGGGCGAGCTGCTTCTGCCCCAAGGACTGCCGCCCGACTGGGTCGGCGTCGTGCTCGATGCCAGCGGGACCATCGTCGCCCGCACGGTCGGTCCCGAGCTCGTGGGCCGGCCGGCCTCCGACGATCTCCGTGCCGCGTCGAAGGCCAGCCCCGAGGGATGGTTCAAGGGCGCGACCGTCGAGGGCTGGCCGGTCTACACCCCGTTCAACCGCTCGAGCTTCAGCGGCTGGACTGTGGCCATGGGCATCCCCGAGGCCGCGGTCGAGGGCCCGCTGCGCCGCTCGCTGGCGGCGATCGGCGGGCTCGTGCTGGGACTCCTCGCGTTGGGGATCGTCCTGGCCTGGCTGCTGAGCCTCCGCAGCACCCGCTCGCTCCAGGACCTGGCCGGCAGGGTGAAGGACCTCGGGATGGAAAGGCCGCCCGAAGCGCCCGAGGCGGCGCTCGTGGGCTCCACCGGCATCGCCGAGATCGACGAGCTGCGCGCCGCGTTCCTGAACGCGGCAGAGCTCATCCGGGCGCGCTCCGGGGAGCGGGACCGCGTGGAGGCCTCGTTGCGCCGGGCCGAATCGGACCTGCGGGCCTCGGAGCAGCGCAAGGACGAGTTCCTGGCGATGCTCGGCCACGAGCTGCGCAATCCGCTCGGCGTGATCGCCACCGCCATCGACGTGCTGCGCGAGAGGTCCGGCGACGACTCGATGACGGCCCAGGCCCGCGGGATGATCGAGCGCCAGGTGAAGCACATGGCCCGGCTGCTCGATGACCTGCTCGACGTGTCGCGGATCGCCGAGGGACGCGTCCAGGTGAGCCCGAAGCCGTGCGACCTGGTCGATCTCGTCCAGCAGACCGTGGACGACCACCGGCAGCTGCTGCAACGCTGCGGGCTGGACGTCGACGTGCGGGTTCCGTCGCAGCCGATGTGGGTGACGGGCGACCGCATCCGCTTGACCCAGGCCCTGGGCAACCTGCTCCAGAACGCCACCAAGTACACCGATCCCGGCGGCAAGGTCACCGTGAGCCTGTCCGAAGCCCGCGACGGGGCCTGGTCGGTCCTGGCGGTCCGCGACACCGGCGTGGGCATGGAGCCGGACGTCCTCGAGCACGCTTTCGAGCCGTTCAGCCAGGCGGACCGCACCATCGCGCGCAGTCGGGGCGGGCTCGGACTCGGCCTGGCCCTGGTGAAGGGGCTCGTCGAGCTGCACGGAGGCTCCGTGCGCGCAGCGAGCGGCGGCCTGGGGGAGGGCACCGAGGTGGTGATCGAGCTTCCGCTCGGGTCGGCCCCTCCGACACCGCGTCCCGTCGGCGTGGCGCCGGAGCCGGCTCGACCGCGGCGTGTCCTCTTGATCGAGGACAACGACATGGCGGCGCTCAGTCTCCGGCTGTGCCTGGAGAGACTGGGACACACGGTGGAGGTGACGCATTCCGGCCCCGAAGGCGTCGCGGCCGCGAGGGGCTTGCGTCCGGACGTGGTGCTGTGCGACATCGGGCTGCCCGGCGTGGACGGCTACGAGGTCGCGCGGGCACTGCGCCGCATCGACGGCCTGGAAGACCTCCACCTGATCGCCTTGTCCGGCTACGGACAGGAAGCCGATCGCCAGCGCGCCCGCGCGGCGGGCTTCGACGAGCACCTGACCAAGCCGGTGGATCTCGAGAGCCTCCAGCGCATGCTGGTCGACTTCGACCCCGCCGCCTGACCCGCGGCGCGACGCGACCGGCCCCCTTGGCACGTCCCGTGCAGTGGGAAGCCCCATGCTCCGACACGCCGGGAGAGCCCCTGCCACGCGCGGGACGGCGAGGGTGGACCGCCTGCGCGCGCTGCCCTTCCCGACGCTGCTCGCCTCGGTGGTGCTGGTGGTCGCGTCGCTGCGTCTGGCACGGCCGGTGTTGCTCCCATTCGCGGCGGCGGTGTTGCTCAGCATCGTGCTGGCGCCGCTGGTGCGACGGGTGGAACGCCTGGGCATCGGCCGCATCGCCGCCGTCCTGGTCGTGACGCTCGCGGTGGCCGCTTTCATGGGCGGCACGGGCTGGATCATCGTGGCGCAGGGCGCGGACCTCGTGGAGGGGCTGCCTGAGTATCGCGACAACGCTCGCGCGAAGCTCGACTCACTGCGTGCCTCGCTGCTGCCGGTGGAGCAGGCCGCCCAGCAGATGAAGGAGTTGGAGCGGGAGATCAACGCGGGCGCGGGCGCCTCTTCCCCGCAGCAGCCGCCGAAGGTGGAAGTGGTGGACGAGTCGGGGCCGCTCGAGCTGATGAGCGACTACGCGGGCTCCGCCATCACCCCCTTGAGCACGTTCGGCCTGGTCCTCGTGCTCCTGATCTTCATCCTCGTCCAGCGCGAGGACCTGCGCGATCGACTGATCCGGTTGCTCGGCTCGCGTGACCTCCACCGGCTCACGACCGCGCTGGACGAAGGCGCGAACCGGACCATGCGCTACCTGCGCGCCTACTCCCTGCTGAACGGCGGCCATGGGCTGGTGGTGGGGCTCGGACTGTGGGCCTTCGACCTTCCCGCGCCTTTCCTGTTCGGGCTGCTCTCGGCGCTGCTCCGCTTCATCCCGTACGTCGGACCCTGGATCGCGGCCACGCTCCCCGTGGCGCTGTCGTTCGCCATCTTCGACGGCTGGAGCACCACGCTGGGGATCGTGGGATTCCTCGTGACCGTGGAGCTGGTGAGCAACAACGCCGTCGAGCCGTGGCTGTACGGCTCGAGCGTGGGCCTGCACCCCTTCGCCGTCATCGTGTCCGCCATCTTCTGGACGTGGATCTGGGGGCCCCTGGGCCTCGTGCTCGCCACCCCGCTCAGCGTGTGCCTGGTGATGCTCGGACGGCACGTTCCCCAGCTCGAGTTCCTCGACGTGCTGCTCAGTGACGAGCCGGCCCTCGATCCGCCGATCCGTCTCTATCAGCGCCTGTTGGCCCGCGACGCGGAAGAGGCGACCGATCTGTTGGCCGAGCACTGCCAGCAGCAGGGGGTGGCTTCGTGCTGGGACGATCTGCTCGTGCCGACGCTCGCGTTGCTCGAAGCGGACCGGCGACGGGACGCCGACGACGAACGGCTGGCCTTCGCCGGCGAGGCGCTCGAGGCGCTGGTGGCGACCTCGTTCGCGAACGTACCGGGGCCTCCGGGCGTTGCGCCCGTCCGGCCCGTGCCCCGGACCAGCGTGCTCTTCCTGCCCGCCAGCCAGTACGGTGACGAGATCGTCTGCCAGCTCCTGGCCCGCACGCTCGAGCAGGAGGGCTTCGCACCGCGCACCACGCGGCGCGTGCTGCTGAGCGAGATGGTGGCGCTCGCGGCGTCCGAGGACGTGGACCTGGTCTGCGTGTCGGCGCTCCGCGGCGAGAGCCAGCGCGCCGTGCGCCACCTCACCGGTCGCGTCCTGACCGCACGCGAGGGTGTGGACGTCGTGGTCGGTTTGTGGAAGGCGCCCCGCAGGAGGGTGGACGCCCTGAACCGGCGCCTGGACGGCGGCGGTCGCGTGCGGATCGTCACGAGCCTGGCGGAGGCGCGCGATCAGCTCCGCCAGCTGGCGCACGCCCGCGAGCTGCGCGCGGCGTCGTCCGAGACGGCCGCGCCCTAGCAGGCTGCTAGCCGGACCGGGTCGACCGTCGAGCACGTCCGATCCGGCAATTCCGGCCGACCCGTTGACCCGGGATGCTCGGGGCATGCCCGGGCCGCGGCGGCGGCCGGTGCACCGCTTCGCCGCAGCATCGCCGCGCGGCACAGCTCTTGCTTCAGCACTCGTCGGGGTCCGGCGCGTCCAGGTCCTGGACCGTCGGGCGCCGCGCAGCGCAACGCAAGGCTTGCGCCGAGAGGACGAGACGATGGGCGAAGCGCGACGCTGTGCCCACGACGGGTGCTCCTGCGAAGTCCGCGGCGAGCGGGAATTCTGCTCGGACCACTGCTCGGCGGCCGCCTCCCGCGGCCCGAGCGAGCAGTGCGATTGCGGCCACGCAGGCTGCAGCTGATCGGGGCGTCGAGCGGCGTTGCCCCTCCACGCCGCTCGACCACGTCGCCTCGTCCGTCTCCTCGCCGGTCCGAACGCCCATGCCAGGAGAGCTTCGTCTCAGCCGCAGCAGCGATCACGCAGCGCGAGGAGGCGCAGTGGCACGCTTCCTGCGTCGAGCTTCGAGGCAAGCAGCGATCCATGACGGATCGGAGGACGACCGATGAACTGGGACACCATCGAGGGCAAGTGGAAGCAGCTCCGGGGCCGGATCCAGCAGAAGTGGGGAAAGCTCACCGATGACGATCTCGACGAGATCGACGGCAAGCGCGAAGAGCTGGTTGGCAGGATCCAGGAACGCTACGGCGTGGCGCGCGACGAGGCAGAGCGGGACGTCGGTTCCTGGAGCCAGGATCTCAAGGGCTGACGCCGCCATCGGCGAGGCGGGCGCGGCCAGGCTTCCGAGGGACGGAAGGAAGACTGGCCACGTCGCAGCCACGAGTCCCGCGGCGCCGTCGCGTCGCTCCTGGCGGATGCGTCGCCTCGGCGGACGTGCTGTTGCTGTGCGGCGAAGCAGCGGGCCGGCCGCAAGGGCGGGGGAAGGCAGCAGCACGCCGGCCCTGAGGGACGAAAAAACCCGCTTGCGAGCGCACCCTTTCTACAAACCGCCGCGCACCGCTCCGCCATGACGGACAACAGCACCCCCTTGGTACAGGTCGTCCTGCGCGTGGCGGTGGCGATGGCCCCGAGGCTCACGCGCGCGCGTTGCGCCGGCGTCGGCGGGCCGAGCCCGCGAGCGGGCTCGGGTGTGGCACGTCCCTTGCTTTCAGCGAACGGGAACCGAGAGGCGAGGAGATTGGAGATGTCGGAATCCGACGAGACGCAGCCCCCGCTCGAGCGGGGCGCTCCGGACTTCGCGTCCTTCCCCCGATTCTTCGACGAGTACTTCGATCGCGCATGGCTCTTGCTGGCGTACTCGCTGAGACCAGCCCGTCCCACGGAGCAGGCGATGGAGGCGGTGATGAGCTCGCTGGCCATGGAGTGGGCGAGCGGAGCCGAACACGGGCGCCTGCAGCAGGTCCTGCGTCAGGGTCTGAAGGACGCGCGGGCGCTCGCGCAGGATCGCGACGCGTCCTGATTCTGCAATCTGCGTGCAGGGAACGACGGCCGGCGCGCTGGGCCATGGATGAGCCTCGGGAGCGCGCCCGGCGGCCGGCGCGGCATCCACCTTGCATCCTGCCCCGGCGGAGGGCCCCATGGGTGACGTCATCACCATCCTCAGGCCGGGCGACCGCTCGATCGAGACTCGCCCCGTGCGGCTCGTCCGCCTGGGGCTCGTGGGCCTGTTTCTCTTCGTCGGGATCGCCAAGCTCGTGGGATGGGAAGCGATGACCCGCACCTTCGAGGAGTTCGGCTACTCCGAGGACCTGATGCTCCTGGTCGGCGTGCTCGAGACGCTGGGCGCCGTCGGCTTGCTGGTTCCGGCCCTCGTACCGTGGGCGGCCCTCGGCCTGTGCGGGATCATGGTCGGCGCGATCGTCAGCCATCTCGTCCACGATCCGCCGTACCGCGGGCTTCCCGCGCTCGCTCTGCTGCTGGCGCTGGCCACGATCGCGTGGCGTCGCTTCGTAGGCGCGGTCCCGCCGGGGTGGGTGCGCAGCGGAGATCGCTGGCGCTGACGCTACCTCGCAGGATCAGTCGCCGCCCCGCCGGCTGGGGATGGCGAGGATCTCGGTCAGGCGCTGGAGGTCCACCGGCTTGAGCAGGTAGTGCTGGAAGCCCGCAGCCTCCAGGCGGGCGGAATCCTTCTGGTATCCGGTGGTCGCGACGAGGACCGCGTTGGGCAGGCGCTCGCGCAGAAGCGGCGCCAGGTCGTAGCCGTCGATGCCGGGAAGCCCGAGATCGACCAGCGCGATCTCGGCCTCGAAGGTCTGGACGGCTTCCAGCGCGGCCCGCCCGTCGGTGGCGGCGCGCACCTCGTGCCCGCGCACCTCGAGCAGCAGCTCGAGCGAGTCGGCCGCATCGCGCTCGTCATCGACGATCAGGATGCGGCGCGTCGCCGCCTGCGGGGCTGCCGCCGCTGCCAGGCCGAGACTCGGTCGGGGGCCGGATCCACCCATCTGGCCATCCTACAACGCGGCTGCGTGTCGAGGACGCCTCGTTTCCGCCCGCCGTCACCGCGGGAGCGACCTTCGGAGGGATACGGGGCGAGAACCACTCGGCCGGCCGCTGCCGGCAGCGGATCTTTGGAGTGGCAGGGGCCCCACCGCGCACCTCACGAGCGGACGGGCCCTACCCCTTCTTCACGCAGCGATCTGGCCTTCCTCACCCAGCGGTCCTGCCGCCGCTCGTACGCGTCCTTCACCGCCGACCAGGCGATCCGGTGGGCGGCCTCGTCGCGGGACGCGCCCCGGCGCCGCCTCGGGTCCGAGTATCGCTGCCACGCGGAGTTGAACGCCTCGCGGTAGATCTGCTGCGCGTCCGCGGGGAGATCCTCGCGGACGGGCTTCGGAAGATCGGAGATGGCTTCGTAGGGGGGCATGTGGACTTTGGCTCCTTGGCGCTGGCGGACGTCGCTCAGTCGCTCGAGGTGGTGATCGGGACGCGGGGATGCCGCTCTACGTTCGCGACCTCCCGGCGCCCCTGCGCCGTGTCGACGAGCACGTGCGAGCCGTCGCGGTGCGCGGCGGGAAGCGCGTCGCTGGCCACGGGCTCCTCCCAGTCCACGAGCCCGAGCAAGAGCCATGCCGGCGCCGCGAAGGAGTCCTGCTCGCACCGACTTCCGTGCCGCGCTCCGATTGTAGAAACAGGCTGCGCGGCCAGCCGGTCCGGGTGACACCGCAACGTCCACACCGGGTGCCGGCTGGTATCCTGTGCCCCCCTCGGGAGCCCACGCGGAGGAGCGCATTTGTCCGGGAGCCGGCCGCGAGCGGGTACGTACGGCAGTCGGGAGGTCGGCGGCGCGTTCGTGATGCTGCTCGGCGCCGCCGTCGCCGGCTCGGGCCTCGTCTTCAACCCGCTCGTCGGCCGCTTGTGGCAAGGCGTCTACGCGGTGGACAAGGCCGACGTCCTGCTCTCGTACTGCTTGTGGGCCGCCGGACTCGGAGGCCTGATCGTCTGGCTGGGAAACGCCTTCGCGCGCTCGGCGTCGCGGGGCTGGGCCGATCGCGCCCTCGGGCTCGTCCTTCCGCTCGCGTTGCTCGTGCTCGCCGACCGCTTCCTGCTGGTGGAGTTCGGGCTCCCGCTGTGGACGCACGACCCGCTGCTCCACTACCGGCACCGACCCGGCGTGACCCGCACCCTGGCCCCGGTCGGGCGTCCCGGCGACGTCGTCTCGATCAACCGGCACGGTCACCACGACACAGACTACCCGGTCGAGAAACCGGCGGGTGAATTCCGGGGACTCATGATCGGCGACTCGATCACCATGGGCGACCAGCTCCCCTACGCGGATACCTTCAGCGCGCAGCTCGAGGAGCTGCTCGCGCAGCGGGACGACGCCCACTCGACCCACCAGATCATCAACGCCGGCGTGCACGGCTACGCGACCTACCAGGAGCGGATCGTCCTGCGCGAGTCCATGCGTTTCGAGCCGGATTTCGTGGCCATCGGCTTCTGCATGAACGATCTGACGGATCCGTCGGTCGTGAGGCGCGGCTTCGAGGGTGCCGCCGTGGACTACCACCGGGTGATACCCACGTCGAACCCGATCCACGGCTACCTCCTGAACGACACAGGGTTCGGACGGCTCAGCCAGGCACTCCTCGCCCGCGGGCGGACCCGGGCCGGCGAGCGCCGGAACGAGTTCGAGGAGGTCCGCCGCGCGGCCACGAGCCCCACGGACCCCGAGGTCGCGAGGGCCTTCGAGTTCGTGCTCCAGGACCTCGCCTGGATGTACGAGACGGCCCGAGCGGAGGAGGTGCCGATCGTGCTGATGATCTTCCCGTTCACCTTCCAGCTGCAGGGCGACGCCGCCCGCGCTCCACAGCGCATCCTGCGGGAGCACGCCGCGGCCCAGGGCGTGCCGGTCCTCGACCTCACCCAGGCGTTCGCGGACCTCGTCTACGACGATCCGGAGCTCCTCGCCCTGCTCCAGCGGAAGGGATATCCGGCCGAACAGATCGAGCAGATCTTCGGCTGGCGGATGCGCGAGTACTTCCTCGACGCCGACCACCTCACGCGCACGGGACACGCAGTCGTGGCCGAGGCGTTGCTGGAGCAGCTGGTGACGGGCGGGCTGATACAATGAGGCCGATGTTGGTCCGACCCTACGATCGCGACGCGCTGAAGGCGGAGTTCGACGCCGCCGAGCCCTTCCGCCACATCGTGATCGAGCAGCTGCTCGATCCGGGCTTCGCCATCGAGGCGGCGAGCTGCTTCCCCACGTTCGAGGAGGCGGTCCAGCAGGGCTTCTCCTTCGACTTCGTGAACGAGCGGAAGAAGGTGCAGATCTCGGACTCCTCGAAGTTCCCGGAGCCGATCGCACGACTCGACGCGGCCCTGGCCTCTCCGGAGTTCATGGCCGACCTCGAGTACATCACCGGGATCCCGAAGCTCCTGGCCGACGAACAGCTCGCGGGCGGCGGCATGCACGTCACGGGTCCCCACGGGCGTCTGGACGTCCACGTCGACTTCAACTACTCGGAGGAGCGACGCCTGCACCGCCGGCTCAACGTCCTGGTCTACCTGAACCCGGAGTGGGACGCGCGCTGGGGTGGCGCCGTCGAGCTGTGGGACCGCGACGTCAAGCGCTGTCACCGGACCGTGATGCCCCAGCTCGGGCGTTGCGTGCTCTTCGAGACGAGCGACATCAGCTTCCATGGCGTGCAGCCGCTCACGTGCCCGGAGGGCGTCGTCCGCAAGTCGTTCGCCGCCTACTACTACACGAAGGAGCCCCCGCCCGGCTGGGACGGCACTTGCCACAACACGATCTTCAGGGCGAGGCCCGACGAGCGCCTGCGCCGCTTCGTGCAGATGCCCGCCGAGCAGCTTTTGCGGCGCGGGCGCAAGGCCATCCGCGAGCTCAAGGCAGACCTGAAGGGACGCATCCGCGGCTAGGGCAGGGTCCGGGAGCCGTGGGGCGTCAGCGCGACCCGCCCCCAGGTGCGGCCATTCCGGCGCGCAGCTCCGCGAGCGTCGGCTCGAGCTGCGCCTCGAGGTCCTCGGCCCAGATGCGGTGGGCCTTGGCGCTCGGGTGGCGGTCGCCGATGTAGATGATCAGGTCGTGCTCGCCGCTCAGCCGGGCCGTCGTGGCGAAGAGCTTGCGATCCCCGGCCAGCGCCAGGAACTCGCGCTGGCGGGGAAGCTTCTCCCCGCTGCGCCAGTCGATCGGCTGGATCGAGAAGAGCCCGCTCGGCTCGCCCGTGGCGACGGGAGCCGAGGGCGGCACGGGCGACAGCCCCCGCCGCAGGCGCGCGGCCGCGGTCCGGGCGCGCCCGAGGACCGAGAAGTAGACGTGGTCGCGCATCGCCTGGAAGAAGAACGACGCCGAGTACGGGAAGGAATACAGGCCGGCCAGCACCTCCCGCCGGTTGGCGGGCTCGCGCCGCATGCGGCGCGGCGTGTCCCGTCTTCCGCCGTCGCCCTTCACGAGGATCACGTCCGGGTCGAAGCGCAGCGCCCACTCGCGGAGCAGGTGCAGGAAGTCGATGGTCTGGAAGGCGCCCCGCGAGAGGTTGAGCACCTCGTAGGAGACGCCGTCGGCCCGCGCGTTGAGCCGGTCCTCCAGGACCACGGTGAAGACGTCGTCCTGGTCGACCCCCGCGCCCATCATCTCCGACGCGCCGAGGACCACGACGCGGATCGTCCCGGGCGGCTTGGCGAGCGTCCGCTCGCGGTCGCGGAAGCCGAAGGCGTTGGTCTCGAAGCGCGCGCCCTTGAGCAGGGTGCTCGCGTGGGGAGCGAAGGCCGTGGGCGTCCAGCTCGAGACGGGGATCGGGCAGATCGGGTAGTCCACGCTGGCCGGGACGTAGCGGGCGGGGTGCCGCAGGGCGTCGGGACCGAAGAAGGCCAGGCGGAAGTAGACCTCGCCCGCCACGAGGAAGGCGAGCGTCGCGAGCGCGACGGTCCGGAACGCCGGGCGCAACGACCCGAACCGGAAGTAGCAGGCGCCCACGGCCAGGCCGAGCATCGCGAGCGCACCGCTGCGGGCCATGGCCTCCGTCCCGCTGCTGGTGCCCCGTACGCCTCCGACGAAGAGCAGGACCCACGCGAAGAAGAGGACGGCGAAGACCGTGCCGGCGATCAGGTCCCGGCCGAACAGGGTTCGCACCGCGCGGAAGTTCTCGAGAGCGCCCGCCGGCGCCGCGCCGGCGCCGTCAGAACTGGAAGTAGATGAACTCATTCCCTCCCCCGATGCCCGCCTCGCGCCCCAGCAGCACCACGTAGAACATCAGGAAGCCGCAGGCCAGGACGAAGGCGACCCGGCGCGTGGGCTGCCAGCGCAGGAAGCAGGACAGGTCGCCCGTACGGTACTGGAAGGCCTGCATCACGAGCAGCGGGCCGACGAAGAACAGGACGCCGAGCGCATCCAGGCCGGCGCGCGTGGTGAAGGTGAGGTCGCCGAAGAGCGCCCCGGCCATCGCCACCGCCTGCTCGAGCGATGGCGCGCGGAACAGCAGCCAGCCGATGCAGACCAGGTGGAACGTGAACGCGATCGCCGCCACGCGGCCCAGCGGAACGCCCCACGGCGAGAGCGGAGGCCGCGCGCGGCGGCGCGCCTCCCGGCGCCGCCGCACGACCCGGTGCGCCATCAGCAGCAGGCCGTGGTAGGCGCCCCAGAGCACGAAGGTCCAGGCCGCGCCGTGCCAGAGCCCGCCCAGCAGCATGGTGAGGAACAGGTTGCGATGGGTCCGAAGCGGGCTCTGCCGGTTCCCGCCCAGCGGGATGTAGAGGTAGTCGCGGAGCCAGGTCGAGAGCGAGATGTGCCAGCGACGCCAGAAGTCCGCCGGATTGGTCGCGAAGTACGGCAGACGGAAGTTCACGAGCAGGTCGAAGCCCATCAGCTTGGCGAGCCCGCGAGCAATGTCCGTGTAGCCCGAGAAGTCGCAGTAGATCTGGAAGGCGAAGGCGTAGAGCGCGATCCAGATCTCGACGCCCGTGCGCCCCGTGGGATCGGCGAAGGTCGCCTCCACCACGATGGCCAGGTTGTCCGCGATGAAGACCTTCTTGAAGAGGCCCCAGCCGACGAGGTAGACGCCTTCGGAGATCTGCCCGGGAGCGAGCCGCCGCGGCGCCAGCACCTGGGGCAGCAGCGTGCGCGCGCGCTCGATCGGGCCGGCGACGAGCTGGGGAAAGAAGGCGACGAACAGCGCGAAATCGAAGAAGCGGCGCGTGGGCTCGACCTGCCGGCGGTAGACGTCGATCGTGTAGGTCATGGTCTGGAACGTGTAGAAGGAGATGCCGACCGGCAGCACGACCTCGAGATGGAAGGCGCCCGGGTCGGCGCCCAGCGAGCGCAGGGTCTGTTGGGCGGACTCGAGGAAGAAGTTCCAGTACTTGAAGAAGCCGAGCAGGCCGAGGTTCGTGGCCATGCTGAGCACCAGGTAGCGACGGCGCGAGCGCCCGTCCGTCGCGCCGGCGATGCGCAGGCCGCAGAAATGGTCGACGATCGTGGAGATCCACAAGAGCGCCAGGAAGCGCCAGTCCCACCAGCCGTAGAAGACGTAGCTGGCCAGCAGCAGCATCCGGTTCTGCCACTTCCAGGAGAGCGCCAGGTACGCGAGGTAGACGAGCGGGAAGAAGAGGGCGAATTCGAGCGAGTTGAACAGCATGACGCGGGGTTGGCGGCGGGCTCCCAGCTACCTGCCGGTGGGCACACTACGCGAAAGCCCGGCCGCCCGGCAAGGCGCCCGGAGCGCGCGCCCTCGAGCGAGGATCCTGGCCTGCCTCACTCGTCCCGGGCGTCCGCGGCGCCTTCCTCGGCGAACAGCCGCGATCCCCGATACAGCTCGAGCAGCTCTTCGACGAAGACCTTCGCCACCGCTGCGGCCGGCACCGCGATGAGCAGGCCGAGGAAGCCGAACAGGTCGCCACCGATCAGCAGCGCGACGATCACGAGCGCCGGGTGCAGGCCGACGCTCCCGCCGACGATGCGCGGGGTGAGCACGAAGCCCTCGAGGTTCTGGCAGACCGCGTACCAGCCGAGCACCGCCAGCAGGTGCCAGTCGATCCCGAACTCGAGGATGCAGAGCGCCGACGCCAGCGCCACCGCTACCACGTTGCCCAGATAGGGCACGAGCGCCAGCGCGCCCGCCAGGAGACCGACGCCGATCGCGAGGTCGATCCCGATCACGCCGAAGCCGATGGCGTAGAGCACGCCGAGCGTGGCCGCGACGAGCAGCTGCCCGCGCAGGAAGCTCGAGATCAGGCGGTCGACGGTACGCGCCTTCTCGAACACGTAGTCGCGGTGGCGCGGAGGCACCCAGCGGCCAAGCCGCGCGATCAGCGCGTCGAACTCGACGAGCAGGTAGTAGGCGAGGATCGGGATCACGAACAGGCCGACCAGCGCGGAGAGCGTGCCGGTGACCGAGGCGAGGGCGCCCGCGAGGAGCGTGCCCGTGGAGTCGAGCGGCAGCGACACCTCGCCCGCGCGCAGCCCCGCGACCACCTCGTCGAGCGTGTGCGGGAGGTCGATGCCGATGCGGCGCTCGAGATCGGGGATCACCACCGTGCTCAAGTGATCGAGATAGCCGGGCATGCGCTCCCCGAGCGCCACCACCTCCTTTTGGAGACGCGGCACGACGATGAGCACGCCCCCGGCCACGACCGCGCCCGTGAGCCCGAGCAGCAGGAAGATCGCGAGGCTGCGCGGCACGCGGCCCGCCTCGAAGCGGTCGATGATCGGGTCGAGCAGGTAGGCCACCACGAACGCGACCGCGAGCGGCGTGAGCGCGCCCTTCAGGACCCAGAGCAGCGCCAGGAGCACGACGAGGGCGAGCCCGCCCACGACCGCGATGCGCGCGGCGCGCACCACGAACTCCCGGTCCGAGTCCTCCCCCATCGCGGGCAGCCTACCACCGCGGGCCTCGCTCCGCGTACCGCTTGCGCCGGGGCGGTAAACCGCCCGCGGGGCCGGCGCGTCCAAGCCCCCGGTGGAAACGGCCGCCGCGAGAGCTACCCCTACCCGACGGGGCGGGGTCCGGCGCCGCCTCCGGGGTGGGGCCAGGGCATGGGAAGACGCAAGTTCGGGACCGGCGCGGTGCTGGTGGCGCTGGCCGGCGCGGTGGCGCTCGGCTGGCTCGCCGTGGGCCGCCCGGCCGCCGAGGCCGGCGTCACCTTCCACACGAAGCCCGTGACGCGCGGAGGTGTCGCCGCGCGCGTGACCGCCACCGGCACGCTCTCGCCGCTCGTGCAGGTGCTGGTGGGCAGCCAGGTGTCGGGCCGCATCCAGGAGCTGCTCGTCGACTTCAACTCGAAGGTGGCGCGCGGGCAGGTGATCGCCCGCATCGATCCCCGCGTGTTCGAGGCGGAGGTGGCCGAGGCGCGCGCCAACCGGAGCGCGGCCGAGGCGGCCGTGAAGCGCGCCCAGGCGGACTGGACCGACGCGCGCCTCAAGCGCGAGCGCGCGGCCGGGCTCGCCGCGCGCGGCGTGGGCTCCCAGGCCGACGCCGACACCGCCCACGCCAGCGAGCAGGCGGCCGCCGCCCAGGTGGCGTCGGCCCAGGCGGGCCTGGCCCAGGCCGGGGCCGCCCTCGAGCAGGCCGAGACCCAGCTCGCCTACACCACGATCGTCTCGCCCATCGACGGCATCGTGATCTCGCGCGACGTGGACGTGGGGCAGACGGTGGCGGCGTCGCTCCAGGCGCCCACGCTGTTCACCATCGCCGAGGACCTGCGCAAGATGGAGGTCCACACCAGCGTGGCCGAGGCCGACGTCGGGCGGATCTCGGCGGGCATGGCGGTGGAGTTCGGCGTCGATGCCTACCCGGCCGAGCGCTTCCAAGGCGTCGTCAAGGAGATCCGCTACGCGCCGCAGACGCTGCAGAACGTGGTGACCTACGACGCGGTGGTGGCGGTCGAGAACCCCGAGCGCAAGCTGCGCCCGGGCATGACCGCCGACGTGTCGTTCGTCGTGGAGGAGCGCGCGGACGCGCTGCTCGTGCCGAGCGCCGCCCTGCGCTTCATGCCGCCGCCCGAGCTGCTGGCGAGCGCCCCGCCGCTGCCGTCAGAGGCCGACGGGCCGGGCGGCGCGCGCCGGCTGGTCTGGGTGCAGGACGGCTCCGCCGCGCCGCGCCCGGTGCCCGTGCGCACGGGCCTGAGCGACGGGCGCTCCACCGAGATCCTCGAGGGCGAGCTGGCGCCCGGCGATCTCGTGGTGGTCGGCACGCTCGGCGAAGCCGGCGTGGAGGGCGGCACCAGGCGTCCGGCCTTCGGCCGCATCCTGTGAGCGTGCCGCTGCTCGACGCCCGGGATCTGCACCGCGTCTACCGGACCGGCGACGTGGAGGTGCACGCGCTGGCCGGCGTCACGCTGGCCGTGGAGGCCGGCGAATCGCTCGCCATCGTGGGCAGCTCGGGCTCGGGCAAGTCCACCCTGATGAACATGCTCGGCTGCCTCGACCGCCCCACCTCGGGCTCCTACCGCCTGGCGGGCGAAGAGGTGGCGCGCCTGGACCGCAACCGGCTCGCCGAGATCCGCAACCGCACCGTCGGCTTCGTCTTCCAGAGCTTCAACCTGCTGCCCCGCACCAGCGCCCTGGAGAACGTGGAGCTGCCGCTGGCCTACGCCGGCATGCGGGCCGCCGAGCGCCGGCGGCGCGCCGC
>Ga0302046_10002997_pt1 | contig 15462 bp, 16 predicted proteins | sample RVTome_11_FD_200261 | JGI IMG/M metagenome (GOLD analysis project Ga0302046, IMG submission 200261) | Soil microbial communities from uranium-contaminated site in the Upper Colorado River Basin, Wyoming, United States - RVT147D111 (version 2) ...
TAATGGTCGAGACCCCGGGGGACCCGGATCCGTCGGGGGAGGTGCTGGCCCGCCCGATCCTCGAGCGGGTGGGAGATCTCCTGGAGCTCCAGAAGCGGATCGAGACCATCCGCAAGACGCTGGGGGGCGCGATCGCCGACACCACGCGCCATGCCCCGCGGCGGCGCCCCACGAGGTTCGACTACCTGGTGGCCCAGGAGCTGATCACCGAGGAGCAGCTCAACACGGCCCACGCCGAGGCCAGACGGCGTCAGGTCGACGTCGAGTCGATCCTCATGGACGAGTACGCGGTGCCGAAGGCCGAGATCGGAACCGCCCTCAGCCAGTTCTACCAGCAGCCGTTCGTCGCCTTCGACGAGCGCATGCTCATCGCCCCCGACCTCCTGAAGAACCTGAAGCTCGAGTACCTGCGCAAGGGCGGCTGGGTGCCCCTGCGCCGCGAGGACGACGCGGTGGTGGTCCTCGTCGACGACCCCCACGACCTCCAGAAGGTGGACAGCATCGAGCGGCTGCTCCACAAGGACAAGATCCGGTGGGCGGTGGGGTTCCGCAAGGACATCCTGCTCTTCCTGGACGGGGCCGCGGGCGGCGCCGGGGGCCAGGAGTCGCTGGCCAATATCCTGGAGGACCTCAAGGGCGAGGAGGGGACCGACCAGGCCGACGACTCCGGCAGCATGGAGGTCGACGAGAACGACAGCAGCATCATCCGGCTGGCCAACCAGATCATCCTGGACGCGCATCGGGAGCGGGCCTCCGACATCCACGTCGAGCCGAGCGGAGGGCAGAAGGACACCCTGATCCGCTTCCGCGTCGACGGCGGGTGCCTGGAGTACCAGCGGATCCCCAGCGCCTTCCGCAATCCCCTGGTGGCGCGGCTGAAGATCATGGCCCAGCTCGATATCGCCGAGCGCCGGCTCCCCCAGGACGGCAAGATCAGGGTCCGTCTCCCGGACCGCGAGCTGGAGCTGCGGGTGGCGACCATCCCCACCGTGGGCGGGAACGAGGACGTCATCCTGCGCCTGCTCAACTCCCACGAGCCCATTCCGCTGGCCAAGCTCGGGCTCACGGATCGGAACCTCGCCCAGATCAAGGCCATCGGGGAGAAGCCCTACGGCCTCATCCTCTGCGTGGGCCCGACCGGCTCCGGCAAGACGACGACCCTCCACGCGTTGCTCGGCCACATCAACAAGCCCGACAGGAAGATCTGGACGGCGGAGGACCCGGTGGAGATCACGCAGCCCGGCCTCCGTCAGGTCCACGTCCGTCCGAAGATCGGCTGGACGTTCGCGGCGGCGCTGCGGGCCTTCCTCCGCGCCGACCCCGACGTGATCATGGTGGGCGAGATGCGGGACGCGGAGACGGCGCACATCGCCATCGAGGCCTCCCTGACCGGCCACCTCGTGCTCAGCACGCTCCACACCAACAGCGCGGCCGAGTCGATCGTGCGCCTGCTCGACATGGGGCTCGACTCCTTCAACTTCGCCGACGCCATGCTGGGGATCCTTGCCCAGCGCCTCGTCAGGCGGGTCTGCGCGGACTGCCGGCAGGCCTATCACCCCGCCCCCGAGGAGTACGACGAGCTGGTCCGCAGCTACGGCGAGGAGGACTTCGCGAAGTTCGGCCTCAAGTACGACAGCAGCTTCGAGCTGTACCGGGGGAAGGGTTGCGCGCGCTGCAAGAACACCGGATTCCGCGGGCGCGCCGCCATCCAGGAGCTGCTGGTCGGCTCCGACGAGATCAAGCGCCTCGTCCAGTCGCATGGCCGGGCCGCCGACATCCTGGCGGCAGCGACGCGGGAGGGGATGACGACCCTGGTCCAGGACGGGGTCCTCAAGACGCTGGAAGGCGTCACGACCCTCAAGCAGGTCAAGGCGGTGGCCATCAAGTGAGATACCTCGGTGACTCGACCCCGGACCCGAATCGCCCCGTCGCCGCGACGGGCGTCGGCGAGCAAGGAGAGAGGCAGATGGAAGAGCCCGTGGCAGACGGCACTCGCGAGCGCGTCGCCAGGTGGATCGAGGAGGGAGAAACGCTGTTCGGCCTGCTTCCCCGTCTGCTCGACGAGAACGCGCATCTCAGGGCCGGCGCCGCCGCCGCCACCCGGGAGTGCGAGGAGCTTCGTGTCGAGGTCGCCGCGCTCCGCAGCGAGAACCAGCAGTTCCGCGGCGAGCGGGACGAGGTCACCCAGACCTTCAGCAAGCTCATGACCGAGATGCTCCAGCTTCCCGAGGAGATCGTCCAGAAGCTGCCCGTCAGGCCGAGGAAGAGCCCCTTCGAGCGGGTCCTGGCTCCGGACGGCACGCCCCGGGGCGGCGGGGCGCCGGCGGGCAAGTAGCCCGCCCGCGGCCCTCGTGCGTGAGGTGGAGACAGGATGAGGAGCAACGGCGTGCTGCAGCCCGAGGTGCTGATCGTGGACGACGACCGGCAGGTGCGCGAGGTGCTGCACGAGGTCTTCCTGTCCCGGGGCTACACGTGCCACGTGGCGGCCAACGGCCAGGAGGGGCTGGAGGTCTTCGAGTCCGTGCGGCCGCCGCTGACGGTGACGGACATGAAGATGCCCGTCATGGACGGGCTGGAGTTCCTCAAGCGCGTGCGGGCGCGGGACGGCGATGCCGCCGTCCTGGTCCTGACCGGGGTGGGCGATGTCCGCACGGCCATCGAGAGCCTCAAGACCGGGGCCTACGACTTCATCCTCAAGCCGGTCAATGTCGACGAGCTGCTCATCGCCGCCGAGCGGGCCCTGGAGCGCCGCCAGCTCCTGCTCGAGCGCCGGGAGCACGAGGCGCTCCTGGAGCGGCGGGTGGCCGAGGCCACCCGCGAGCTCGGCTCCATGCTCAAGGAGCTCGAGCAGACCTACCGCACCACCCTCGAGGCGCTGGGGTCGGCCATGGACACCCGGGATGCCGAGACGCAGGGCCATTCCCGACGGGTTCATGGCTACTCGCTGACCGTTGCCCGGGTCCATGGCGTGCCGGAGCAGACGCTGAAGGACATCGAGCACGGGGTGCTGCTCCACGACATCGGCAAGATCGGTATCCCCGACTCGATCCTGCTCAAGCCCGGGCCCCTGACGCCGGAGGAGTGGAAGACGATGCGCACCCACCCGGAGATCGGCAAGCAGCTGGTGGAGCGCATCCCCTTCCTGCGCGGGGCCGTGCCCATCGTCTACCACCACCACGAGCGCTGGGACGGCACCGGCTACCCGCTGGGGCTCGAAGGCGAGGACATCCCGCTGGGCGCCCGCATCTTCGCGGTGGCCGACGCCTTCGACGCCATGACCTCCGACCGGCCCTACTCCACCGCCATCTCCTTCGAGGCGGCGCGCGAGGAGATCCGGCGCTCGGCCGGGACCCACTTCGATCCCACCGTGGTGGAGAGCTTCCTCACCATCCCCCTCGAGGTCTTCGCGGAGATCCGGCGGCGATCCACCGAGTAGCGTGATACGATCTCGGCCGGATCACCGCTGTCCTGCACAGCGGGACGGAAGGGCGACATGGGGCGCTATCTGTTCGTGGTCACGCGCGACCACGTGAGCCTGCGCGATTACCTGGCGGCCGAGTTCGCCCAGGAGCCGGAGGTTCACGTCATCCTCGACCGCCGGGAGCAGGAGCGGCGACGCGGGGAGGAGGGGCTGGCGACCCCGGAGCGCCGGAGCGGCGAGCGGCGCCGGGCGCGGGCCGGAGCTCTCGGCCCCTCCGGGTTCGCCTTCGTCCGCGTCGAGTAGGCGCTGCCCCGGATACGCCGCCTCGCCCTCCTGTGTGCCGAGGGTCCCGTCCACCCGCGGGTGCTCCGCGCCCGGCCCTCAGTTCGACGTGGGGGGGAGCGCCCGCCGCGCTCTCGCTATCGCTCCCCTCGGGACTGGCGGGGCCCAGCCCGCCGAAGCCTCTCGGGTCGCCCGGCCCCCACACCCTCCCACCGGGTCATCCTCAGTCGGCTGCTTCACGCGCCCTCAAGGCTCGACGACCACGGGGCGGTATCCCCGTTCGGCGAGCTCGTGGGCGGCGGCCTGGGCCGCCCCGCGGTCCGCATAGGCGCCCACGCGCACCCGGTAGTAGGTCTGGCCCCCGAGCACCACCTCGTCGATGCCGGCGTCCGTCCCCTCCCGCTCGAGGCTCTCGCGCAGCCGGTCGGCGCCGGTACGGCTGGCGAACGAGCCGAGCTGTACGGTGAAGCGGGCGGGGCGGACGCCGGGCTCAGCCCCGGGAGCGGCCGTCACCTGGAGCCTCACCGGGATCACGCCCGGCCCCAGCGCTCCCAGCGCCACCGCCGCCGCATAGGAGAGGTCGAGGATGCGCCCATCCACGAAGGGCCCCCGGTCGTTGATGCGGACTTCCACGGCTTGGCCGGTGCGGGAATTCGTCACCCGCACCCGGGTACCGAAGGACAGGGTGCGGTGGGCGGCGGTGAAGCCATGCATGTCGTAGATCTCGCCGCTGGCGGTGCGCCGCCCGTGATGGGGAGCCCCGTACCAGGACGCCTCACCGGTTTCCTCGGCGCCGGGTACGGGCGGGAGCGCGAGGCCGGGTGGCGCCGGGACGGGAGGGCTCACGGCCGCGGGCCGGGCGCAGGCGCTCAGCAGCAGCAGCACGACCGCGCTTAGCGCGGCCGGGAGCCCCGCCCCCCCTTGTGTTCCGCGGGCTTTCCTGGTACTCAGAAGCCAGGTTTGCCGTCGTTGACCGCTGGACAAGGGAGGGCGCGCCATGGCGAAAACCACGCAGATCACGGTTGCCGCGGAGTCCAGGCCTGGTGTTCTCGCGAAGGTTTCGCGCGCGCTCGCCGATGCGGGCGTCAACATCGTCGCCCTCTGCGCCGGCGAGACGGCCGGGCGCGGGAAGATCCGGATGGTGGTCAGCGATCCGGCCCGGGCCAAGCAGGTGCTGACCGCCGCCAAGATCCGCTGCGCGGAGGAAGGGGCGCTGCTGCTCTCGCTCGAGGACCGTCCCGGCGCGCTGGCGCGGGTGACAGAGCGCCTGGCCGCCGCGAAGATCAACATCAAGTGCGCCTACGCCACCACCGGCGGCAGCGCCAGCGCGCAGGTCGTCCTGGTGGTCGCCAATCCGGAGAAGGCGGAGCGGGCGCTGGGGTGAGGCTGAAGCGGGAGGCCGTGGAGCGGATGATGGACGAGCGCCCGCCGGGGACGACGCTGGAGGAGGCCCTCGAGGTCTTCGAGGTCTTCGCCAGCGGGACGCTCGCCGACGAGGTGTACGTCCTCGACGACGTGAGCGGCAAGCGGATCGCCATCGCGCCCGCGGCGCTCAAGGCGAAGTACCGAAGGGAGTGAAGCGTCATGTCGATCATCACCATCTCGCACGAGCTGGGGGCAGGCGGCCCGGACATCGGACAGATGCTGGGCGCCCAGCTCGGCTACCGCTACATCGAGCAGGAGCTGATCTCCGACGCGGCCCGCCGCTACGGTCTCCTCGAGGAGAAGCTGAGCCACCTGGACGAGACCAAGCCCTCGCTCTTCGAGCGGTTCGACGCCGAGACGCGCCGGTACATCACGGTGATCCAGACCGCGCTCTACGAGTTCGCCGAGCACGACAACGTGATCCTGATGGGGCGCGGGGGCCAGTGGCTGCTGCGCGGGGTCCCTCACGTCCTGCGCGTGCGGATCATGGCGCCCTTCGAGCTCCGGGTCAAGCGCCTCAACGACAAGCTCTCCGTGAAGATGGGGGAGCGCACCAATCCGCGGACAGTGACCGAGATGGTCCGGCGCGACGACACCGAGAAGGCCGGACGGATGCGGTACCTGTACGAGGTCGACCTCCACGACCCGGCCTTCTACGACCTGGCGGTGAACACGGAGAAGCTTTCGGTGGAGAGCGCCGTCGAGCTGATCGGACGGCTGGCCCGCCGGCCGGAGCTGGCCACGACGCCGGCCACGGCCCAGCTGGTGGCCGATCGCGCCCTGGCCTCCCGGGTCCAGGTGGCCCTGGCCACGCACCCGGAGACGCGCAAGTACCGGATCACGGTGGAGGCCCGATCCGGGGTTGTCACGCTCGAGGGTACGGCCGCGCTCGAGGACGCCATGGAGGTGGCGCGGAGCGTGGACGGCGTGCGCGACGTCAAGACTCAGCAGGTCGACATCCCGCCCATCCCGCCCTTCGTGGCCTGAGGCGGCCCTCACCCTCCGGGCGTGGCGGCGGGCGCCCGCCGGGACCGGTCCTCCGGGACCTCGCCCACGGTGGTGCTCACGGTCATGCGCTGCTTCTTCCTCACGATCTCCAGGCTCACGGTGCTGCCCACCCGCGTGTCCGCGACCAGACGCTGGAGGTGCCGGTAGTCCTCGATGGGGATCTTGTCGTAGCTCACGATCACGTCGCCCTGCTGGAGCCCGGCTGCGGCGGCCGGCCCCGCTGGCATCGTCGAGCCTACCACTGCCCCCGTCGTCCCGGAGAGGCCGTACGACTGCGCCAGCTCGGGAGACAGCGGCTGAAGCGCGATGCCGAGCCAGCCCCGGACCACCTTTCCCTTGTCCACGAGCTGATCGACCACGCGCCGGACCATGTTGACCGGAATGGCGAAGCCGATGCCCTGACCGGCGGCGACGATGGCGGTGTTGATACCCACCACCTCGCCCTTGAGGTTTACGAGGGGCCCTCCCGAGTTGCCGGGGTTGATCGAGGCGTCGGTTTGGATGAAGTTCTCGTAGGTGGCGATACCCACCTCCGACCTGCCGGTGGCGCTGATCACTCCCACGGTAACCGTCTGGTCCAGCCCGAAGGGGTTGCCGATGGCGATGGCCCACTCACCGACCTTCAGGGACTCGGAGTTGCCGAGCCTGGCCACCTTGAGCTCGTGGTCCGGCTGGAAGCGAACGACCGCCAGGTCCGTCTTAGGGTCGGTGCCCATGACCTGACCACGGTACTCCCGCTTGTCGGACAGCCGAACCGTGATCTCATCGGCTCCCCGGATCACGTGGAAATTGGTGAGCACCAGCCCGCGCTTGTCGATGATCACCCCGGAACCGAGGCTGGGCTGACGGAACTCCCCCCCGCGCGGCCCGGGGCCTTCGGATCCGAAGAACTGGTTGAAGAAGTCGCGAAAGAATGGGTCGTCGCTGAAGGGCTGGGGCGTCATGGGTTTCCGGGCCCGGGAGCGGTGGATGGTCCCGATATTGACGACGGCGGGCCGCACCTGGTCGGCCACCTCGATGAAGGCCGATTGTAGGGTTTCGGGTACGCTAGGGGAAGCCTGGGGTCGGGTCGGGGGGCCCGGGAGCGCTGGAGGGGCGCCTAGGCGGTCGCGCAGCAGGTATCCACCCCCGGCAGCAGCCAACACGACAATGACGATCAGCGATCCACGCAGGAGGCGGCTCATAGTATGCGGCAGACGCGCGAGCGGATGATACGCATCCGTATCCTCCACTGTCAAGGAACCACGTGCCCAGGCGGCCCTCTGTCCTGAAGCCGCTCTCGCGCAGCGCGGAGGGCGGACGCCGCGTGGCTCCCGTGGAGCCCTCCCGGGCGCCACGCTATCGCCATCTCTGGCCGGGGCTCTTGCTGCTGTCCACTCTCGGGATCTTGCTGCTGGCCCTGTTGTTGTGGGGGGATCACTTTCTTTCGCCGGCGCCTTCCGGCGGCATTCGCCGGCTACTCCAGGCCTGGCCCGCCGCGCAGCCCATCCCACCGGCGGCCCCCCAGCCGGCTCCGATCCCCGATCCGTCCCTTCCGCGCCCTGTCGCCATCGCTGGGCCTGCCGGCGGGGCGCCGCCGCCGGACACCCCCGGGCCGGCCGGCCAAGCCACGGTCCAGGCCCTTTCCCCGGAACCCCCCCCCCCCGCCAGCGATCCATCCGCTGCGCCGCCGCCCCCGGCGCCGGAGAGGCCGACCCATCAAGTTCAGGTTCGTTACGCGCTCGAGTTCGGAGCTTTCCTCCTTTCCGGGGACGCGGACCGGCTGGAGGCCCGGCTCAACCAGGCCGGGTTCTCCACCGTTCGCTTCCGTCAGCAGTCGGGCGGTGCGCTGTTCGCCGTGCTCATCGAGGGGGTGCGGGATGCCGAAGAAGGCCAGGCGATCGCGGACCGATTGAGACAGCAAGGATTCCCCCAGGCGGTGGTGCTGGGGGGATGGCAGGGCCTGGCGGTGCGCGTGGGTGAGCCGGCTGCCCTCCGAGCCGCGGTAACCATGGCCGACAAGCTGAAGACGAGTGGCCTTCAGGTGCGCCTCACGGCGCAATCGGCTCGGATCAGCGAGATCACCCTGCGGCACGGCAGCTTCGCCAGCCGTAAGGAAGCCGAGGCCATAAGCCGGGAGATCGCCAGGCTGGGCCTTCCCAACGATGTGATCAGGGTCAAGTAGAGATCTTGAGGCCCTGGCCTTCTTGCCCCCAGCCGAGGTGGTCATCCCGGCCCAGGTCCCGGAGCCGGGAACCCTGGTGCTCCTGGGCGCGGGTGTGCTGATTCTCGGCGCGCTGGCCTGGAGGCGCTCCGGCGGAGCTGGCGTCCCCCCCAAGCCCCGAGAATTGGAGAAGATCCCTCCAAAGTGAGGGATGGCGCCCGCCACCCCGGAACGGGGTCTCCGCAAGAGCCTGATCTTTCAGTCCTCCGTCGGCGCATAAATCCTGCCAGAACCGGGCATGCGTGTTGCTACCATTCTGCCAAAACGCGGAATGCGGAGCGCTTTTCGCCAATGCTCCACGGGCAACTGCTCAACCCACACCGACGATGGAGGGCGTGATGCTCAGACGTATCAGGAAGTTGCTGATCACGAGGCCGGAGCAGGGATTCACCCTGGTCGAGCTCCTCATCGTCATCCTGATCGTGGGGATCCTCGCAGCAGTGGCGGTGCCGCTTTACCTCGGCTACACCAAGGACGCCAAGCTGGCCGAGGCCAAGGCCCTGGCCGGATCCGCGCTCACCGCCCTCAGTGCCTGCGTTCAGGCCAAGGGAGCCGGCACCTCGTGCGGCCTCACCGACATCGCGGGGCGAATCGGGGTGAACACGGACGGCACCACGGGAGACGGGCGATGGGTGGTGGGGACCGCCACGACCCTGAGCGTGAGCAGCGGGACCGGGGCGCCGACCTTCACCGGGACCATCACGGTGGCGGGCGTGACCGGAAAGGACACCGATGCGATGTCGGTGGCGATGTTTCCCAGCGCCACGGGCGTCGCGCTGCGCTGCAACACGACCTCCACGACACCGCCCGCGAGCGCCAGCTCGGGCGAGCCCTGCTGAGCGGCCGGCCGCTCTGACCGGGGCGCGGCGCGGGCGCAGACCCCCTCTCGCCGCATTGGTCCCGCTTCCCCTATGCTGAGACAGGGCACTTCGAGCCGCGGCCAGGCTCTGCCCCCGTATACCGACGCCGTGCTCGTCGGGGGCGTGACGCTCGCCGTGTTCCTGCCCGGCCTCTTCGGCGACTTTCTCGCCTGGGACGACGACCGGAACTTCCTCGACAACCCGGCGTACCGCGGGCTGGGACCGTCCCGGCTAGCCTGGATGTTCACGACCTTTCACATGGGTCATTACAAACCCCTCACATGGCTCACCCATGGCGCGGATTACGCTCTTTGGGGAATGGAGCCCCTGGGCGCCCATCTGACCAGCCTCCTGCTGCATGCGGCCGCGGCGATGGCGGTTCTCCTGATCGCGCGGCGGCTGCTCCGGGCGGCCCTCCCCCTCACCACCGGCGACCCCGCCGTCCGCTTCGGCGCCGTCGGCGCCGCGCTACTCTTCTCCTTGCACCCGCTGCGGGTCGAGCCCGTGACGTGGATCACCGGGCGCGCAGATGTCCTGGCGGGTCTCCTTGCCCTGCTGTGCCTGCTGGCCTACCTCCGCGCCCACGATCCCACCGTGGCGGCCGACAGGCGCGGCATGCGGTGGTACTGGGCTTCCGTGCTGCTCTTCGCGATGGCCCTCCTCGCCAAGGCCATGGTCCTCACCCTGCCGGTGGTCCTGCTGATCGTGGACATCTATCCGCTGCGCCGCCTGGATACCCGCTCAGGGGCCGCAGCGCGGGTTGTCTGGCTCGAGAAGATCCCGTTCCTCGGGCTGGGCGCGCTGGCCGGCGCGGTAGCCCTGCTCGCCCGGCTCGACTTCGGAAGCATGCTCGAGCTGTCGGAGGTGGGGGTGCTCGAGCGCGCGGGGGCTGTCGCGTACGGGCTGGCCTTCTATCTCTGGAAGACCATCGTGCCGGCTCACCTCTCGCCCCTGTACGAGTTCGCCGCGGTCATGCGAGGGGGGTCGTGGCCGTTCATCATGAGCGCCGCCTTCGTCACGGCCCTGAGCGTCCTGGCGGCGGGCTGGCGCCGCCGGTGGCCGTGGCTCGCGGCGGTGTGGGCGAGCTTCGTCGTGACGCTGCTGCCCGTCTCCGGGATCCTGCAGAACGGGCCGCAGATCACCGCGGACCGCTACTCCTACCTCGCCTGCCTGGGCTGGACGCTGCTCGCCGGAGCCGCGCTCTCCCGGGGCGCCGAGGCCTGGCGCTCGCGCACATCGCCTCGCTGGGTCCCGGCGAGCGGGGTGGCGATCACGCTGATCGCGGTGGTCACACTTGGCGCCCTGAGCGCCTGGCAGACCCTCGTCTGGCAGGACACGCTGACGCTCTGGAGCCGGGCGGTGGAGCTCCAGCCGGCGAGCGCGGTGAGCCAGAGCGGCCTCGGCATGGCTCTGCTCGCCGAGGGGGAGCCGGCGGCCGCCGCCCGGCACTTCGAGGAGGCCCTCCGGCTCGCGCCTGCCTTCGCGGAGGCGCGGATGGGGCTGGCCTTCGCCCGGACGCTGGCCGGGCGTGACGAGGAGGCGGTGGCCCATGCGCGCGAGGCGGTGAGCCGCAGCCGGGGGGATGCGCGGTTCCGCGTCGCCCTCGCCGAGATCCTCAACCGGCAAGGGCGCCACGTCGAGGCTTTGGCCGCCCTCGAGGAGGCCATGCGTCTGGAGCCCCGCTCACCGACCGTGCGCTTCGCCAGTGCGGTCACGCTCGCCGAGCTGGGACGCCCGGAGTCGGCGCTGGCCGCGCTGGAGGAGGGGCGCCGGCTCGCGCGCGCGGTGGGGCTCGGCGAGCGCGATGGGGACCGGGTCGCGGCCCTCGTGTTCACGCCGTCCGATCCCCCCCGCGCCGCCGCGGCCTGGCAGCGGTACCTCGCCGCGATGAGCGAGATCCGGCATCCCACACCCCAGGAGGCGCGCGCCATCTTCCGGGGGCTCGTGGCGCTGGATGCGCTCCGTGACCGGGCGGCGCGGCCGTGACGCCCTCGACCGGCCGCCGCCACGCCGGCGCGCCGGTTGACCCTGCGCCGCGGGCGAGATTAGTATGCGCGGGGACGGATCGACCGCCTCCGCGGGACGGGAGCGCATGAGCGCGGGCAAGGTGCTGGTCGTGGACGACGAGCTGGAAGTGCGGCTCGTGCTCGGGGATTTCCTCGCGAGCCGCGGCTACGAGGTCACGCAGGCGCAGAGCGGGGCCGAGGCGCTCGGGCTGCTGGACCGCATCCGGCCCGACGTGGTCCTGCTCGACGTCTTCATGCCGGGAATCGACGGCATGGAGACGCTGCGACGCATCGTGGCGGCGCATCCCAGCCTGCCGGTGATCATGGTGACCGGCAACGTGGATGTCGAGGTGACGAGGAAGGCGCTCGAGATGGGCGCCGCCGACTACGTACCCAAGCCCTTCGACCTCCAGTACCTCGAGCAGGCGGTCAGTATCCAGGTCGACGCCGCCCGCGACCGGTAGCGGAGCCCTCGGCGTGCGCGCACTTCTCGCCCGGCTTCGTCGTGCGGGGCGAGCGGCGATCCCGGCGCTGCTCCTGGCCCTGGGGGCCTGCGCCTCCACCACGGACTCGGTGCAGCGGGCGACCGAGGGCCCCACCGCGGAGGAGATCCACCGCGCGCGCTTCGTGCGAGGCTACGGCCGTGTGCCGACCTTCGACGAGTCCGTCGCCTGGCGGGACGAGCTGGACCGGCGCGTCGCCGAGTACCTGATCCGCCGATCGGAGGTCGGCACCTCCCCGCGGGCCAGCCAGTTCCGCTTCCAGCGCCGCGTGTCGGTGGGAATGAGTCAGGAGGAGGTGACGCTGCTCCTGGGTGCTCCCGACGGGGTCACGACTGATGAAGCGGCCATGCGGACAGCCGCCGGGCGGTTCTGGCCCGAGGTCGGGACGCAGGCGAAGGAGATGTGGGTGTACCCGGGGGGCTGGCGGCTCTACTTCGAGGCTGGCCGGCTCGTGGACCTGACCGTGCTCGGCAAGCCTCCGCTCGACTGATCCGGCGGCTCGTCCGCGTGCTCGACCACGCCGTAGATCTTCACCGGGATCTCCTTGCCCCTGATGTGCACCTCGCCCAGATAGCGCGTCTCGAAGAGGTCCTTCACCTCGCGATGGGTGCCCTCGCCGATGATGATGGGCACGTCGAAGTCCTTGGTGAGGCCCTCGAGGCGGGAGCCGAGGTTCACGGTGTCGCCGATGGCGGTGTACTCGAGCCGCTGCCGGGAGCCGATGGTGCCGACCACCGCCTCCCCCGTGTTGATGCCGACGCCGCAGCGGAGGTGGCTGCCGTAGGTGGCGTGGACGCGCTCCGCCAGCGGGCGCAGGCGCCGCTGGAACTCCAGGGCCGTCCGCACCGCCCGGGCGGCGTGGTCGGGCGCCTCGAAGGGGACGTTGTACAGCGCCATGATGGCGTCGCCGACGTACTTGTCGACGGTGCCGCCGTGGCGGAAGACGGCCTCCGTCATCTCGGTGAGATACTCGCGGAGGAAGGCCGCCACCTCCTCGGGCGGCATCTTCTCGGACATCGCCGTGAAGCCCCGGATGTCGGAGAAGAGCACCGTCATGCGGCGCCGGCTCGAGCCCAGGTTGACCTCGTCGCGGTGCCGGATGATCTCGGCGACCACCGCGGGAGAGAAGAACCGCGAGAGCCGGGCCTTCTCGCGCTGCTCGCGCACGAGGTTCCTGGCCACGGCGCCGACATAGCCCACAGCCAGCGCCAGCGGCGCCGGCAGCGCCTCCACCCAGTAGCGGCCCCAGACGAAGGCCGCCTGTCCGGCCGCGAGGTAGAGGAGCCCGGCGCCCGCCACGAGGCCGAAGGCGGGGAGCGGGCGGCGCCCGGCCGCCGCCCACACGCCGCCGATTCCGGCCAGCACGGCGGCGAGCCCGGCCACCGCAAAGGGGACGCGCCGGAGGGGAATCCCCTGCGTGAGGGTGTCGAGGACGTTGGCGTGGATCTCGACGCCGGCCATGTCGCCCCGCGGCGCGAACGGGGCGGGGAAGCGGTCGTGGAGCACAGGTGTGGTCGCGCCCACGAGCACGATCTTGCCGCGGAACACGTCGGGAGAGACCTCGCCGTTGAGCACCCGGTAGTACGGCACGCGGGGGAAGGTCCCCGGCCCGCCGGCGAAGTTGATGAGCATCTCGGGCCCCGGCGGCAGCGGGGCCACCGGCACCCCCGCCCCCGCCGCGAGACCATGGAGGTGGACGTCGATGCTGGTGACGTCGCGGTCCTGGAACCGGCGGGTCAGCGCGGCGCGCCGGATGAAGGCGTCGGGATCGGTGTCGAAGCCGGCCAGCCCGAACGCGGCGGCTCCGTCCCGGATGGGCCGGATCGGCGGGTTCAGGTCCTCCTTGACGAACCCGCTGCCCTGCACCGCGGTGAGGGCGGCGCCGAGCACCACGTTCCGCGCGCGGGCCACGGCCCGGGCCAGGGCCTCGTCGTCGTCGGCGCCCCGCGAGGACGGAACATCGAAGATGAGGTCCAGGCCTACCGCGACGGGGCGCGCGCGGCTCACGATGTCGACGAGCTCGCCGTGGAGGGCGCGCGGAAACGGCCAGGGGAGGTCGAGCTCGTCGAAGGTGTCCTCGTCGATCGCGATCACCACGATGAGCGCCGCCGGCGCCCGGGGGCCGCGCAGGGTGAACCGCGCGTCGAGGGCCTTGAGCTCCGCCACCTCGAGGAGATGGAACGGGTCCAGGACCGCGGCGAGACTGGCCCCGAGGCCGATGAGGCCTCCCGCCAGCAGGGCTCGCCATCCGGGCCAGACGGATCTCACCGCGATCCCAGGCTAGCACGCGGCCCGAAACGCGCTCAAGGTGGCCGGGGGAGCGAGTCGAATTCCTGGGACGGTGCGCGGCCGGCGATGGCATACGTGGTACACAATGGAGGTGGGGGAGGGGCAGGTGGACCGGTGGGGGCATGGCCCGGAAGTGCCGGGTTGAGCGGCTCCGGATGGTGACCGCGCGCGCGGGCCGCCGGCCGATGCCGTCGCGGGAGCCGAGCGGGGTGTCGCTGCTCGAGGTGGTGGTCTGCTCGGCGATCGTCGGGATCGCCGCCGTGGGCGTCGCCCTCATGTTCGGGGCCGGACAGGCCTACATCCAGGCCGAGGGTGACAACCGTGTCGCCCTGTTCCTCGCCCAGCAGAAGGTCGAGCAGCTCCGGGCCCTCGGCCCAACCGAGCTCGAGACCAATCGCGTGACCGACGCCACCGATACCGAGCCGCCGGCGACGGCGACCCCGGAATGCCTGGATACCGACCTGAACGTCAGCGCCGGTCCCACCTGCGCGGCGGCGGGCTATCGGCGGACCTGGTCGGTGGTCTGCGTGGACCGCGACGATTACTCGATCCGCCGGGACTGCGGGGCGGGTCCGTCGCGCGCCATCCGCATCCGGGTCGCCGTGGAGACCACGCCGCCCGACGCCAAGGCGCGCGCGATCACCCTCGAGTCCCTGGTGGCGCCGCGGTGAGCGGATATCGCTCCGGCGCCGGTGTCCCCCGGCGCACCTTCGGAAGCCGCGGAGGCTTCACCTTCGTGGAGCTGATGGTCGCCTCGGTCATCTTCGTGTTCGTGGTGTTCGCCATCGGCGCGCTGTACCTGTCGGCCAAGCGCAGCCTGGACTTCGGCAGCGCGGAGGTCTATGTCCAGCGCCAGGGCACCTTGATCCAGGAGGAGCTGGCGCGCCACATCCTCCGGGCCGCGTCGGCGCAAGTGGCCCAGTGCGGGCCGAGCGGCGTGACCGTCCCGGCGGGACAGTCGCTGCTCTACCAGCGGCTCGTGGCCAGCGCGGCCACCGGCGCGCTGGAGAGCGATTTCTGGTGCATCTATCAGCCGCCCCCGGGCGGCTCACCCCTATCTCTCTGGCGCTGCCGGGTCTCCGGGCTCGCGCCCCCGCAGACATGCTCCGGGACTCCCGAGAACCTCGTCGCCAACCTGATCCAGCCGCTGCCCGGCCAGTCCGTCCAGGTCAGCGACACCAGCTTCGCGGTGGCGCCGGTGACCTGCGGCGGCTCGCCATGCGCCACCGCGGCCTCGGTTGACATCCGCTTCGAGCTGGACCTGCTCCAGGGCTCCACCGGCGCCTCCCTGCTGTGGACGCCACGGCGCTTCGGCTTCAACACGACCATCCGGAACTGAGGGCGCTTGAAGAACTCGACTGACGGTGACCCGGTGGGGGGGTGTGGGGGGCCGGGCGACCCGAGGGACTACGGCGGGCTGGGCCCCGCCAGTCCCGAGGGGAGCGATAGCGAGGGAGCGGCGGGC
>Ga0302046_10002998_pt1 | contig 15461 bp, 15 predicted proteins | sample RVTome_11_FD_200261 | JGI IMG/M metagenome (GOLD analysis project Ga0302046, IMG submission 200261) | Soil microbial communities from uranium-contaminated site in the Upper Colorado River Basin, Wyoming, United States - RVT147D111 (version 2) ...
TCGCCCAGATGAATCTTGTCCTCGCGAAAAGAGACCCCGCTCAAGGCGTGCGCCATGATGGCGAGCGCGTCCTCCGCAAGGTCGATGCAACGGAAGAGCGGGGCCTTGAGACGCTGGAGGTCCCGGTGGTAGCCCGACGTCAACTTGGAGGTGATCGCAAGTGTCTCTACGAGGGCGGCGACGGGCACGGCCTGAGCGCTGCGAACGAGCTCGAACACGTCGGGGTTGCGTTTCTGCGGCATGATCGACGAGCCAGTCGTCATCTCGTCCGGCAGCGTGATGAATGCGAACTCGCGGGTATAAAAGAGCAGCATATCCGCTGCCAGCCGGCTCGAATCGCCGAGCAGCAAGGCGATCTCAAAAATCAACGATGCTTCCGCCTTGCCACGGCTGAGTTGCACGGCAGTGACAGGATCCTGATTCGCGGCGAATCCCAAGGCTGCGCGCGTCGCCTCGCTGTCGAGATCCAGACCGGGCGTGCCGTAGCCGGCCGCCGAGCCAAGGGGGTTCAGGTCGGCGCGCCGTGCTGCGCCTTGGAGACCCACGGCGTCGTCGTGGAACTCCGCCGCGAATCCCGTCGCCCACAGGCAGACGGAGCTCGGCATCGCCGGCTGCATGTGAGTGTAGCCGGGTAAGGCGATATGGCCTTGACGCCGCGCCAGGTCCTCGAGCGCGGCGGCTAGACGGTTCGCATGCTCCGCTAGGGAAGCGGCCGCGTCCTTGAGGTATAGCCGTAACGCCACCAACACCTGGTCGTTGCGCGAGCGCCCGAGATGCACGCGGCCGCCGGCCTCGCCGGTCCGCTCGACCAGTCGGCGCTCGAGCGCGGTGTGCACGTCTTCCTCCTCGAGCTGAATCGACCACTCGCCGCGCAGATGCTCCTCGCCAAGAGCCGCAAGCCCGGTACAGATCGCCTCGCAATCCTCCGCCGTCAGCAAGCCTTGCTTAGCCAGCATCCGTGCGTGTGCGATCGAAGCGCGAACGTCGTATTCCACCAGTCGTGCATCGAGCAGATGATCTTCACCTGCCGTGAACTTCAAAATCCGCTCGTCCAGCGGTTTGCCCTTGTCCCAAAGCCGCTTGCTCATCGCACTAGCTCGTTTGCTCAGCGGGGCTCAGGTTCTCGATATCGTTTACGACGAGGGTGCCGGTGCCTTCGTTCGTGAACACCTCGAGCAGCAGGCTGTCCGGGAGATCGTAGGAAATAACGTGGACGCGCGGTACTCCGGCGCGGAGCGCGCGCTCGATCGCCGCTGCCTTGGGCAACATGCCGTCGACGATGCGACCCTCTGCGCGCAGCTTCGCGAGCCCGGCGATGTCGATGTAGGAGATCAAGGACCGAGGATCGTCGCGCGATTCGAGTATTCCCGGCGCGCCGGTCGCTAAGATCAGTTTCTCCGCACCCACCGCGGCTGCGATCGCCGCGGCGATGGTATCGGCATTGATGTTCAGCAGCGTGCCGGATTCGTCCGCCGACAAGGGGCTGATGATCGGCACGAGGTCGTTGTCGAGTTGTTTGAACAACACCGACGTATCGACGCTTTCGATATCGCCGACATAGCCGTAGTCGACCGTGTCGCCGCCGTTCTCGCGGATCACGGGCGGGCGGCGATGCGCGCGGATCAATCCAGCCGCGACGCCGCTGATACCGATTGCCGGAATGCCGAGTGTGCGGCACGCCGCGAGTATCGAAGTGTTGATCTGGCCGTTCAACACCATCGTCGCTATATCGAGGGCTTGGGCATCGGTCACGCGCCGGCCATCGATGAACCGACTCGTGATTCCCAATGCTTTCGCGAGCTGAGTCGACTGCGGGCCACCGCCGTGCACGAGCACGATTCGAATTCCGACGCCGTGAAGTATGCCGATTTGCTCCACCAGGGCGCGCGTGGCCTCGGGCGAAGTGAAGGCCTCGCCGCCCGCTTTGAGCACGAAGATCTTGCGCTTGTACATGCGAATATACGGTGCGGCGTGCTTCAGCGCGGTTACCGCAATGGCTCGCTCGCTCCCACTCAGTCGTGACATCTCCCTTACCCCTTCAGCATCTGGTGGAGCACTGCCATCTGCGCGAACATGCGATTCTGAGCTTCGCGTATTACGACGCTGCGCGGCCCGTCGAGGATCCGGTCGGCCACTACAACCCCGCGCCGTACCGGAAGGCAGTGCATGAAGCGGCAATCCGGTTGCGCCGTTTCGAACCATGGCTCGTCGATGCACCAATCCACAAGCGGTTCTCGCAGAGCTTGATCTCTCGGGCGATCGCCATAGTGGCGGGTGGATGACCAGGACTTGGCGTAGATCACATGTGCGCCTTCGAGTGCCTCGGCGCGATCCTCGGTTTCGGTAACTCGGCCCCCCGAGGCCTCGGCGAGCTCTCGGGCGCGCGCCATGATCGGCTCGGGAAGCGCAAAACCGTCGGGGCGCAGCACAACGACGTCCATGCCCCGCATGGCGGCCATCTTCACGGTTGCTGCCGGTACCGCCAACGGCAGCGCGCGCGGATGGTACGCCCACGAAAGGACGAAGCGGCCGCCCTGCGCGGGAATTCCGAGCTCATCCATGGTTTTCCAGTCGGCGAGGCTCTGGCACGGATGCTGAATCGCCGACTCCATGTTGATCAGCGGCACGCTCACGAGGCTCGTGAGCTCTTTGTATTCGCGGTCGGCGAGGTCGTCGCCGAGGACGCGTCGCTCGGCGAATGCGCGAATGCCCATGATATCCCCGTAGGACGCGATCACAGGAACGGCTTCCCGGATATGCTCGGCGGCAGCGCCGTCCATGACGATACCAGGGCGCGTTTCGATGCCGTGTATCGACATGTCGGGCGAGATCACGAAGGACCCACCACCGAGCCGGGTCATGGCCGCTTGAAAGGACGCGAGCGTCCGCAAGGACGGGCTCAGGAACAGCAACGACAGTACCTTCCCCTCCAAGGCGCGAGGTTCGGGATGTTGTTGCAAGCGTCGTGCAAGCGTGAGCAGCCCGCCGATTTCCTGTGTCGAAAAATCTGCCAAATCGTTAAATAGATTCATTGCTGAGTCCTTCGAGCGTCGTTGCCAGCAACCGTGCGTGCGCGGAATCGAGGATGAGCGGCGGCAACATTCGCAGCACGTTCGGATCTGCGCTCGTGCCGACGAGAATATTCTTTGCGAGCAGCCGGTCGCGCACTGTGGCGGCGGGGCCCCGGGTCTTCAGTCCGAGCAGAAACCCGGCTCCCTGAATTGCCGTGACCGGACCGACGACGCAGGTTTCCCGAATCACCGCCGAGACCTCCCGGACCCGATCCAGAAGCCGCTCCTCGACGATCGCTTCGATCACGGCCTTGACGACCGCGCAGGCCATCGGCCCGCCGCCGAAAGTCGTGCCGAGATCGCCGGGCTTGAGCTCCTGGGCGAGCTCGTTCGTCATCAGAACTGCGCCGCAAGGGTAACCGCCGCCGAGACCTTTGGCGGTCGTCAGCAGATCCGGAGTGACGCCGAACAGGTCGGCGCCGAAAGGGGCGCCGAGCCGGCCCATGCCAGTCTGCACCTCGTCGAAGATCAGCAACGCTCCGTTGGCGCTGCAAGCCTGCCTCGTGGCGGCGATGAACGCCGGCGAAAAATCGAACGCGCCAGCGAGCCCCTGCACCGGCTCGATGATCAGGCCGGCGGTGGCTTTGTCGACAGCCCTCATCAAGGCGTCGACGTCGTTGCGCGGCACGAACACGACGTCCATGGGCGTGCGCGGAAATCCGTACCAGCGGCCCTTCGCGCCCCAGGTGACGGCGGCCGCTGCGGCCGTGCGGCCGTGGAAGGCATGCTCCACGGCAACAATCTTGTCGCGGCCCGTGGAGCGCAGCGCCAAGCGCAGAGCGTTCTCGTTGGCCTCGGCGCCGCTGTTGACGAAGAACACGCGGCTCAAGCCCGCAGGCGCGAAGTCGGCGAGGCTTTGCGCGGCTTCCTCGCGAATCCGCAGATTCACGGCGTTGGTCTGAAAATAGAGCTCGCGAGCCTGTTTCACCAGCGCGGCCGTGAGCCGCGGATGACCGTAGCCCAGCGCCGCGACGGCGTGACCCCCATACAAATCCAGCACCCGCCGGCCGTGCTCGTCCTCGAGGTAGACCCCCTCGCCGCGCAGCGGGACGAAGGGCAGCATCGGGTAGACTTCGGTGAGCTGAGCGGCCGGCGCCTGCATCATAGCCACCCCGCCGGCGTGATCGTGAGGCCGTCGGTCTCGGGCCAGCCGCAGAGGCGGTTGACCCACTGCATCGCCCCGCCCGCGGCGCCCTTCACAAGGTTGTCGACGACACAACAGACACTGATCGCTTCATCATCGGCGCTCACGCTCAAGCGAGCGTAGTTGCTGCCGACGATATCTTTGAGTCGCGGCGGTGCATCCAGCACTTCGACGAAGGCCGAATCGCGATAGTAATCCTGCAGAGCGGCTTCGATCTCGGCGGCCGACGCGGCCGACGCCCGCGCCGCGAACACGGTCGCGTGTATGCCGCGAGCAAACGGCCCTGAGTGCGGTACGAAGTGCAGCTCGACCTGCTGCCGCGTCGCCGCTCGCGTGAGCTCGACCACCTCCGAATGGTGGCGATGCTTGAGCGGCTGGTATGCAAATACATTGCTTTGGCGCACCGGGTGATGCGTCGTTTCACGTGGCGTGCCGCCGGCTCCGGTGCTGCCGGTGATGGCGCTGACGTAGAAAACAGGCTCGCTCAAGCGCTTCGCCAGCAGGGGAACGATTGCCAGCAACATCGCGGTGGCGAAGCAACCGGGCTGAGCGGCATGCGGCGTGTCGATCATCGCGAGCTGCTCCGGCACAGCGCAGCGAAAAGCCGCGAGGCGTTGCGGCGCACCGTGCGCAGTGCCGTACACACGCTCATAGCTCTCCGCCGAGCGATAACGGAAATCCGCCGATGCGTCGACGACTGACACCTCGACCCCAGCCGATTCGGCCGCACAGAGCACTCTGTCGATCAGCGTGGCCGAGGCGCCGTGAGGGGCTGCCGATACGGCAACCCAGCGCGGCGCGTCGCCGAGGCGTCCGAGGACGTCGTCGAGCGCCGCGAAGCGCTGCGCCGGATAGGCGGCCCGGAGATGCGGGAAACGTGCTGCGATCGCTTCACCGACCGCGCTGCTCGATACCGCGGCGGCAAGCCGTAGCCGCGGATGGTGCGCGATCAGCCGCAGAAACTCTCCGGCGACGTAGCCGGAGCCGCCGAGGACGATCGCCGGCAGTGTTTCCGAGCTCATGCAGACTCCACTGCTTTGCGGCGAAGGCCGAGCCTCTCTTGCAGCAGATCGCCCAGGTCCGCTCCGTTGGTGAGCGCGTTGATCGCCGGTACGTCGACGCGCTCGCGGATGATGTCGATGCCGACCTGATTGTCCGTGGCCGGCCCGGTCACGACGGCGGGTTCGATGCCGAAGACCTCTCGTAGCAGCTTGACGCCGCCCCAGGCGCCGACTGGATCGTTTGCGCAGAGCACCACCGCGCTGAAGGTATCGCGGACTTCCCGGTCCTTGAGAATGGCCTCGACGCCGTAAGCGCCGAGCAGGCCGTCACCGAGCTCGAAGGTGATCAGATCAGGGCGGTCCTCCGCCAGTGTCGTCAGCAGTCGCCGCGTCAGCGAGGGCGCGTTGGCGGATGTCGTCGCGACGATGCCGTGGTCGGTGAAGATGCCGGTACGCCGCGCGCCTGCATCCTCCATCGCGAGAATGTCGCGGCGCAGCGCGACACCGGTCGCCTTGAAGGCGTTGACGGCAAGGCCGTTGTGACGGAAACGGCTGATTGCCGCGCACGCTGCCACCGTCTTGCCCGAGTCCATGCAGGTGCCGGCGATGGCGACGACGGGCACGCCGCGCACGTTCATCGCCGCGCCGTCCGTAAAGGGCCGCTCGCCGACACGTGCGGGCACGCCGATGCGCTCTCCGAGATACGGAAACTCGAGAATGACGCCGAGAACTCGGCAGTCGAACGGGTGGCCTTGATTCGGGTTGATCGAGTCGCAGATCCCCATCACGCCGCCGAGATTGAGAATCTGGATGATGTCGCCGGGCACGAGCTTCTCCGGAATATGTCCCGAATATCCGAATAAAGCTTTTCGGTGACCCAGCGCGCCGACGATGATGTCGCCGCGTTTGACTTGGGCCATGCGGCCGCTCGTGAGCTCGAGCGTGTTATAGCGCGACTTGTTGTTGAGCACTTCGGCCGCGATCAGCACGCCTTCCTCGCAGGGTATCGTGGCGTTGATGCGCAATTCGTGGCTCAGGTCGTTGGCGATTGCGACGGAGGCGATCTTATCGACGATCAAAGGGCGCATATCATTGGCCTCGCGCCCGGGTATAGAGCATCCCCGGTATCGAAAGTATCGTGGAAAAACCCAACGCATCGGCCGGCGTCCACTCACCGGCCGATTCCCCGTACTTGCCACGGCTCGCAGCCATCAACGAGTGCGGCGATTCGACGCCGAGGACGAACAGGCTGCCGGGCCGCAGCCGGCAGCGCACGCTGCCGGTCACGCGCTGCTGCGAGGATACGAGCAGCGCTTCGATGTCGCGGCAGGCAGGATCGAGCTGCTTGCCCTCGTGCACCAGATCGCCGTAGATCAGGCCCAGCGGCTCCTTGACCCGCTGCTGCACGGCCGTGAGCGTGAGCTTCTCGAGCTCACGGTGCGAAGTCAGCAGGATTTCGGCGGCCGGGGCCTCAAACGCGACCCGCCCCTTGGTGCCGATGATCGTATCGCCCAAGTGGATGCCGCGGCCGATGCCGAACTTTCGGCCGATGCTCTCGAGGCGCTCGATGAGCGCAACCGGGCCGAGCCGCTCGCCGTCGACCGCGATGGGGACGCCCGTTTCGAAGCCCACGCTCAGTTCCTCGGGCGGCGCGGGATCGGTGTGTGCCGCCGAGCTCAAGACCCATGCCGACTCGGGGATGCTCTCCGCGGAGCTCAGAGTCTCCGTGCCGCCGATCGTGACGCCCCAGAGGCCGCGATTGATCGAGTACTTCGACCCCGTCGCCGGAATCGGCAGACCACGCTGCTTCAGATACGTGAGCTGATCCTCGCGGGCCCAGGAGTGATCACGTACCGGTGCGAGGATCTGAAGGCCCGGCGCGAGCGTTCGCAGGATGACCTCGAAGCGCACCTGGTCGTTGCCGGCGGCGGTGCAGCCGTGAGCGACCGTCGCGACACCGAGCCGCTTGGCAAGCTCCGCGAGGTGCCGGGCCTGAACGCCGCGTTCGGCTCCGACGCACAGCGGATACAGTTGCCCGCGGCGCACATTGCCCATGATCAGGTATTTCAGTACCGCGTCGAAGAAATCGGCGCGTGCCTCGATGAGCACATGATCGGCAGCACCTACGGCGAGCGCGCGTTCGGCAAGCGCATCGCTCGAAGGAACGTCGAGCCCGCCGGTGTTGATCGTCGCCGTCACTACGGGGCACCCGTAAGTCTCCTTCAGCCACGGCACGCAGAACGAGGTGTCCAGACCGCCGGAGAAAGCCAGAATGATCGGTGATTCGCTGTTTGTCATGGCATCGCCTTTCGTAGGTGCTCGAGCAGACGGGTCCTCAAGCGGCGCTGCTGCGCCGGGCCGCTGGTCGCGACGAAAATAGTGTCGTCTCCGGAGAGCGTGCCGACGATCTCCGACCAATTGATTCGATCCAGAGTGACGGCCACCCGCTGCGCGGCGCCGATCGCCGTCGTAATCACGAGCAGATTCGGACCGGCGGGGCGCAGATCGCGCACCAGCTCGGCGACGAGCGCGAGCGCCTCGCGATCATCGTCCGGAGAGCTGGCGCGATCGGGGAGCGCGTAGCCGCTCTTGAGCTTCGCCACGCCAAGATCCTTGAGGTCGCGGCTTACGCTAGACTGCGTGGCGGCGAATCCCTCTGCCCTCAAGAGGCGCACGAGCTCAGCCTGGCGCGTGATGGTCTCGCGCTCGAGAAGCTGGGCGATAGCGCGGCGTCGTGCCTGTTGTTGGGCGGCAGCGGATGGCATGGGACCGGGGATCTATGAATAAAATTGCGCATAGACTATCTGTTATGTGCAACGAATGCAAGTGGCCCGATCGCCGCTGCGGAGATTGCCGATGAGCTCGAAGCTGGACGCGGTCGAGATCGCTACGGGACCCGAGCCCCAGTTTGCCGTGATCTGGTTGCACGGCCTCGGTGCCGACGGTCACGACTTCGAGCCGATCGTCGGTGATCTCGAGCTGCCGGCGGCGATCCGCTACGTGTTTCCACATGCGCCGCGTCGGCCCGTCACCATCAATCAGGGCATGGTCATGCGTGCCTGGTACGACATACTCGCGCTGGATCGCTCGAGTGTCGAGGACGAGGACGGCATCCGCTGGAGTGAGCGCGCCGTCAACGCCCTGATCGAAATCGAGGTGACGCGGGGCATACCGACATCGCACATCATGCTGGCCGGCTTTTCACAGGGTGCCGCAGTGGCCCTGTATACGGCGTTGCGATACCCGGAGCCGCTATGCGGCGCGATCGTGCTATCGGGCTATCTGCCGCTGCGATACAGGCTGGGTGCGGAGCGTGCCGCAGCCGGCGATTCCCTGCCCATCTTCATGGCGCACGGCAGCGCCGATCCGGTCGTGCCTGAAGGATTGGGCCTGGATTCCAGGCGCCACCTCGAAGCGCTCGGGTATCGCGTCGAGTGGCATCGCTATCCGATGGCCCACAACGTCTGCATGGAAGAGGTGCGCGATCTCAAGCACTGGATGGCGCGGCGCATAGTAGAAGGCACCGCCGGCGGTCGTTGAGCCGCGGCGCTAAGCGCCGGCCCGGAGTCGAGGAGGCTCGAGCGCGAACTCATGCTCGCGCGCACTGCTCAAGCGTCCGTCGGCGTCGAATCCGCGCTCCATGAAGCGCACGCGCCCTTGCTCGGTTACCGCGATGACTGTCGAAGATCGCGTACCATGCGTCCGGTCCCGAATGAAGAGCCTGGACTGGCGCCAAGGTGCATCGGCGCTGTCGGCAGGCGGCCTTTCGTCGGCACCTTGGGCTAGGAGCGATAGCAACGCAGGCGCCGGATTTTCCATGCCCAGGGTTTCGAGCATGCCTTCGCGCGCAGCGGCGAGCTTCGGCCAGCTCGCGCCGTAGGGAGCGTTGCTCAGCGCATGCACGCCAGCGCCCAAGTCCCGGGCATGGGCGGCCCCGCTGCCGAAGTAGTAGAGCCTCTCGCCGTCGAAGCCGAGGAGATTGAACGGCGCATACTCTGAAGCGCGCCCTGCGAGCTCGCGGAAGAACAGCTCCGCAGGTTGGTCGCCGGTCAAAAACTCGCGTACGAGCGCGCCTCGCGAACGAGCCGCCACGGTAGCGCTCGGTGCCGGCAGGTTGGTCACGGCGGCCAGCCGCCCGGCTCGATTCATCGCGAGCCAGCTGCCGCCGGCGACGAGATCGCGGCCGCCGAGCACCGCCGGCTCATCCGACCACCAGCTTGCCGCCGCCGTCGGCCGCGAATGCAACTCGTCGCGATTGGCGGCGAAAATCAGCGGGAAGCGCCGAGATGTCCCGTAAGCAATCGTCGCAATGCACATCCGCTAATTGTAGACCGCGGGCTTCACCCCGGTGTCGCGCTGATCGGGCTGCACAGCCCGCAGCGTCGGGCAGGCGGGGCAGGCGCTTCGCGGCAGCATGAGCCGGTCGAAAAGATGGGTCGTCATGCATTCATCGCAGCGGGCAATGCCTATCTCGTCGCCCCGCCGGACGGTCAGCATCAAGTTCCAGGCCCATTCGAAAGACAGGCTGGGTCTTGGAATCAGTCGGTTGTGTGTCTCATAGCACTCACAGAAGCGGTTTCCGAGCTCGATGTTGCCGCGAAGCGGTGGGCCGGGCGGTTCTCGCGTCGATACGAGCCCGTTCGCGAGCAGTAGATTGACGAACACGCCGGACTCCAGAGTTCGCGCCGGCGTGCGGATCAGCGGTGCGATCTGCGTCGGTGTCTTTCCACGCCGACGGCGAATCCGCAACTTCGCATCGAACTTGAAGTAGCTCGTATAAAGCTTTCTGATCCGGTCGTCGCTGAGCCCGGTCAAGTGACGGATCGTGCCCGTCCGGGCCTCGTGCCCGATCATCCGCATGGCGAGCTCGAAACGTGCCCGTTCTCCCCGATAACGGTTGTCTGTAGTTCTCACCGCACCCCTCCCGCTGGTTTCAAATCAAACCGTCCACATTCTCGAGCTTAGCTTATACCAGCCATAGGTGGTAATTTAGGACCATATATGGCAATTTATCCAAAAAAAGATGAGGGGGGGAACGATGTCGACCGATGGCGCTCTGGCAGCCGAGCTCGAAGTCATCCGTGAGCTCAACCGGCTATTCCTGAGGTATCTTCAGCGGCGTGCCCGAGAAGGCCTACCCTGTCTCGGCCTGGCAAGAGAGCTCGTCGCGGAACTGCGAGATCTCGCTCCCGCCGTGTTGGATCGCATGGCCAGCCTGCCGAGCGCGCTGTTCTGCTTGGACTTAGCCGAGGCGACGAGGGCACGCGAGCGCGTGACTCCACCCCATCGACCGTTGGAGCAAATGCACCTTGCCTTGATACTGACGATGCTGCACAGCGCTTGGCACATGACTCGCCGCCGGCCGTTCGAGGCGCGCCTGTTCTTTAAGCTGTCGCCGGCCACGATTCGATGCTTGCGTGCGACGCCGCTTTCCGAAATCCATTCCCTGACGGATACGCCGGGCATCGTAAGCTGCATGTTTCCCGACGGCCGGCTGACGTGGAGCGCGATCATGCACTGGGGCGACCCCGAGGCGCTGCGGATGATGACGCTGATCGCGCTGCAGCCGGCTGTCGAGCAGAAGCCGCCGTTCACTGCCGCGAAAGTCGAAACGGGGGTGCGCTCCGCCAGTTGATCGGCGCGTTGCGCCGACTCTGGACCTCCCCGCCCGTCGATCGAGCGCAGTCGAGTTTTCCGCTAAGCCCGGTAGAATGTGCTCCTATTTCACGCCGGTTTCATCCGGAAATCGAGGAGCACGCGCTGGACGCGCTGGTCATCAACGGGCTTCGCAAGGTCTACAAGAACGGCATCGAGGCGCTCAAGAGTATCGATCTGGCCGTCAAGGAAGGCGATTTTTTTGCGCTGCTGGGCCCCAACGGAGCCGGAAAAACGACCGCGATCGGCATCGTGACCTCGCTCGTCAACAAAACCAGCGGCCAGATCCAGGTTTTCGGGATGGACGTCGATCGCCAGCGCGAGGCCACCAAAGCCTGCATCGGTGTCGTGCCGCAGGAGATCAATCTCAACGTCTTCGAGAAAAACAAGAATATCTTGATCAATCAGGCCGGCTACTACGGAGTCGCTCGAGGGGAGGCAAAGCGTCGCGCCGAGAAGTATCTCAAGGCGCTGCACCTCTGGGATCGCCGTGACGATATCGCGCGCCATCTCTCGGGCGGCATGAAACGCCGTCTGATGATCGCCAGGGCGCTCGTGCACGAGCCGCGCCTGCTGATACTCGACGAGCCTACCGCTGGGGTCGACATCGAGATTCGACGGTCGATGTGGCAGTTGATGCGTGAGCTAAACGCCGCCGGTATGACGATTATTCTGACCACGCATTATCTCGACGAGGCCGAAAGTCTTTGTCGCAATATCGCCATCATCGATGAGGGGCGAATCATCGAGAACGACTCCATGGTACGTGTCGTAAGCAAGTTGCAGCGCGAGGCCTTCGTGTTGACTCTGAAGGAAGGTATGCACGAAGCCCCGCGGCTGGATGGTTACGACGTACGCCTGCGCAATGAGCACGAGATCGAGGTAGAAATCACCAAAGACAAGAGCTTGAACGATCTTTTCGGAGCCTTGTCGGCGCGGAATCTGCAAGTGGTCAGCATGCGCACGCGCAGCAATCGCCTCGAAGAGTTGTTCATGCGCCTGGTCGAAGACAAAGCTAAGAAGGCAAACGGCTCGTGACCGACGTGCCGTCGTCTCACGTCGATACGGAGCATGCAGCCGGAGGCAACGGCCCGAGCCTGCTTGCAGTCAACCTGGTCGGTTTCGTCACCATCGTGCGCAAGGAAGTGCACCGGGTGTTGCGGATCTGGGTGCAGACGATCGTCCCTCCGGCGATCACGATGACGCTTTACTTCATCATCTTCGGTAGCCTCATCGGCCGCAGGATCGGCGACATGGACGGCGTACCCTACACGCAGTTCATCGCGCCGGGACTTATCATGATGGCCGTGATCACGAACTCTTTCGGCAACGTAGTTTCGTCGTTTTTCTCGGGTAAGCTCAATCACCATCTGGAGGAGATGCTCGTCTCGCCGATGGCGAGCTCGACGATCATCGCCGGCTATGTGGTCGGCGGAGTGGTCCGCGGCCTCGCGGTTGCGGCGCTCGTAACGGTGGTCGCGATGGCGTTCACCGACTTGCGCGTGGAGCATCCGCTCATCATGCTCTCCGTCGTCGTGCTCACTGCCATGACATTTTCGCTCGCCGGGCTTTTGAACGCGATCTTCGCCACGAATTTCGATGACATCTCGATGATACCGACGTTCGTGTTGACGCCGCTCACCTATCTCGGTGGGGTGTTCTTCTCGATCTCCTTGTTGTCTCCGGCATGGCAGGCCATCGCGCAGACGAATCCGATTCTCTACATGGTCAACGCATTCCGCTTTGGCATGCTGGGCACTTCCGATATCTCCATCGGCACTGCCTATGCGATCATCGTGGCGGCAACGGCAGGCCTGTACGGGGCGGTAGCGCTGCTCTTGAAACGCGGAACGGGCATCCGTTCGTGAGGCGCCCGGGAGCGTCGCAGCTCCTCATTCCTGCAATAGCAGGAAGTTTTGTCCTGCCTGGCTCAAGACCGCGCCCTCAGCCGTGATCACCAGCAGGCGTGGCCCCTCCTGGAGGGCCTCGCCCTCGACATACTTGCGTGAGTTGATGAAGACGAAGCGCCGCGCGGGTTCGTCGCTGTACACATGCAGCTCAAGGGTGAGCTCCGGAACGGCGACACCGGCCGCGCGGAGCTGGCCGACCGTCATCGCCGCCGCCGCGACGGCCGCCGGGCGGGGCTCGGTCGCAGGGATCGGTTGCTGGGTCTGAGCCTGCGGCAGCCCGGTCGGTCGGGGGACTTGCCTGGCCTCGGCGGCAAGATTGCGCGTCGGCCCCTGAGAAACCGGACGGCTCGGACCCGCCTCGGGAGCAGGAGCCTGGAAGCTCGCGCCCGTTAGAGGGCCTCCGGGTGTCTGCGCGTTCCACCAGGCCCAGCCGAGCACCACGATACCGATGCTCAAGGCGCCGATCACGACCGCGACCCACGCAGAGGTCTGTGACTGCGGCACGACCACCGGGAGATCACCGATGCTTGGAACGGAGCCGCGCTGTCTCTCCGTCTCCGATTTCTTCAGTGCGTCGAGAATGAACGACATCTCAAGGTGCCTCGATGAGTTGTGGAGCGCCGGATGCCGGCAACTCCGATAGAATCGAGATCTGGGTCCGTGTGCCGACGATGCCATCCACGGTGAGCCGCCGCGTGCGTTGGTACTCGCGCACGCGCGCCTCCAAAGCCGGATCGAAAATCTCCGATACCGTTTCGGGCATGGGTACGCCGTCGATGTCCGCAATGCTACGCCGCAACCAGACGACGTCCTCGCCCCGCGCGCCGAGCGAAAGCGGCTCCGTGTTCCGCATCGCCGGTTTCCAGAGTATGAGGTGATCACCGTACCAGTACTTCGAAAGGTCGCCGAGGGTGACGGAGAACGCGCTGCCGCCGAATAGCAGCTCGGCGCCGTCGTCGGCGAGCGCGCTCAAGACGACTTGGTGCTCATCGCCGCCGGCGTCGAGCAGGCTCACGATCGCGGGACGGTCGAGTCGCCGCAGATGGCTGATCGTGCCCGTTTGATACCAACAACGTAGACCACGCTCCGCGGCTTGCTCGCAAGCCGGGCTCGCGCCGCTCGTGTACTCGATTCCCCACAGCCCAAACAGATCCGCAAATGCCGAATCGGTGTCTTTCGCGAGCGTCGGATCGAGCAACAGCTTCGATAGCGTGGGCGGCGGCGGGTCGGGAACGACGGGCACCTGCGGCTCGGCCGTAGCCGGTGCTTCGGGTAGGAGAAGCTCGACTGCGGCCAGCGGTACGGGGCTGGGTTCCATGGCGTAGCGCCACGCACCGAACCCAAAGGCCGTGATCCCCGCCAACGCGGTGATCGCGGCGACGCGTCGCGCCCTTCCGATCCGGGGCGCGCCACCGAAAACTTCACCGGCAGCTTGCCGCACCAGGCGGCGATCGACTGTGCGCGTATTTCGAGTGTAGGCGGCAAGCAGCGCTCGGTCGGCAACGACGTTGATCAGCCGCGGTATGCCGGACGATCGTCGATAGATTTCGCGCAGTGCCGACGGAGCGAAGATTCCGCCGGTCGCGCCGGCGACCTTCAAACGGTGCTCGACGTATTTTGCAGTGTCCTCGAGGTTCAGCGGCTCGAGGTGATAGCGGCCAGTGACGCGCTGTGCCAGTTGCCGCATGTCCTCTTGCGCGAGCAGCTCGCGCAGCTCCGGCTGCCCGATCAGGATGATCTGCAGCAGCTTCTGCCTCGGTGTTTCGAGGTTGGTCAGCAGCCGCACCTGCTCGAGTATTGTCGGCGCGAGATTCTGTGCTTCGTCGACGATGAGCACCGTGCGCCGGCTGTTGGCATGCGCGGCGAGCAAGTGGACGTTCAATTGATCGACGAGCGCTTTGACCGAGCGGTCGGCCGGCGGGGGTACCTTGAGTTCCTCGAGTATCGCCGTCAGGAACTCCTGCGCCGTGAGCTCCGGGTTCAGTATCAGCGCCACGTCCGCCTCTTCGGGCAGTTGCTCGAAAAGCGTCCGAACCAAGGTGGTCTTTCCGGTTCCGACCTCGCCGGTCAACTGGATGAAACCGCCGCTGTGGGAAATTCCGTAGATCAGATGCGCGAGCGCGTCGGCATGGCGCTGGCTCAAATAGAGGTAGCGCGGGTCGGGCGTAATCGAAAAAGGCTTCTCCCGTAGCCCGAAAAACTGCGTGTACATGAGCTTAGGCTCGGATCCTCGCTAGCCGGTCCCGCAGACGCTCACGGGTGAAAGCATCAAGGCAGGACCTGAATCGTGACCGGGTCCGACATCACCGGCGGGTCGTGTGGAATGTGCAGAAGGTCGCCAAGCACGAGCCGGAGCGTGTGGCTCCCCGGCGACAGAGTGACCATGGCCTCCGTCTGACCGAGACCGTAGTGGATATGCTGGGCATCGGCCGGAATCGGCTGATCGAAGCTCGCGAGCTCGGTATCGATCAGCAGATGATGATGGCCCGTGTTCGGCGATTCGATTCCTGCCGGCGCGACGCCGATGCCCTTGAGGCCAAAGGCGACGAGCACCGGGCTGGTCGCGGTCGCGCCGTCGGCAGGCTCGACGATGTAAGCCATGGCCGCTGCAGGCGACGGTGTTCGCGCGACCGTAGGGTTGGGCTGGGGCGCCGGCCCGGGTGCGGCTTGCATCGGTGCT
>Ga0302046_10002999_pt1 | contig 15460 bp, 10 predicted proteins | sample RVTome_11_FD_200261 | JGI IMG/M metagenome (GOLD analysis project Ga0302046, IMG submission 200261) | Soil microbial communities from uranium-contaminated site in the Upper Colorado River Basin, Wyoming, United States - RVT147D111 (version 2) ...
ATCGCCAGCGCCGCACGGTTGCGCGCCAGGCGGCTCATCAGTCGCCAGGTCTGGTCCCGGCTGAGCCGCGCGAAGACGGCCTCGAGCGCGTCGTAGACCTCGGTGTAGCTCACCTCGGCCTGCTGCTCGACGCGGAGCTGCTCGTGGACCCGCGAGGGCGTCAGGCCGTGCCAGAAGTAGAGCTCGAAGACGCGCTGCTCGCGCCTCGGCAGCTCGCCGATCGACTTGAACAGCCGCCGGCGGCCGTCCACCGACCATGCCCAATTGATCGCCAGGTGCCGGACCACGGTGCGCAGCCACGGCGCGAGCTCGCCGCGCCGGCCGGCGAAGCGGATCGTCCTCAGGCGCCTGAACCGCTGCTCGCAGAGCTTCTCGCAAACGTAGATGAAGCGGTCCATGGCCTGGTCGTGGTCGAAGCCCAGGTCATGGAGGCAGAGGAGGATGAGGTCGGCGTAGCGGTCGATGAAGACGTCCCAGGCGTTCTCCGGCTCGCGGCCGAAGAGCGAGAGCAGCTCGGCGTCCGTGGGCTCGCCGCTGGCCGGCCTCGGACGCCGCCGGTGGAAGGTGAGCACTGCCAATGCCGGGATCTCCCGCCGCGACTCTATCAACAGGAATGACGGCGGGCGGCCGTCAAGGAACCGAGAGGGACCACCGGGAGACGTTTCCGGATTCGAAGCCGTCCTCGAAGATCACCGCTCCCTGCGGCTGCGGCGAAAGGAAGCCGCGGAAATCCATGACCAGCTCGATGGCGTCGAGGCCGCTGCCCAGGTCGGGAGTCACCGTGCCGCCCGTGAGCTCGGCCGACAAACCGGTGCCGCCGGGGAGCCGCCCGAAGGCGACGCCGTCGAACTCCAGGCGGCGGCGCGCTCCGAGGTCGTCGATGCCGACGGCGCTGAGCTGGATGGTGTTGACGAGGTAGTCGATCCCGTCGTCGTCGCCGACGGTGACCCAGGCCCCGGCGAACGGGGCGCTCTCGAAAAAGCCGGTGGGCGCTCCCGCCGTGGGCTGGTGGAAGACCCTGGTTTCGAGGAGCGGGTTGCCGGCTCCGGGCGTGAAAGTGATCTCGGCGTAGACGTCGAAGAAGGAGTCGACCTCGAAGGACCCGGGGAATTGCAGTTGGATGCGCCCCCGGTCCGCCGTCATGGCCCCGCTGAAGGCGGCGGGCGGATCGGCCGGCACGCCGTCCTCGTGGAGGGTGGCCAGGGTCACCTCGGCGTCGATCTCGGGCGTGAAGCCCGGCCTCGGCGAGCCGGTGAGAGTGAGCAGAGGCCGTGACGGGTCGCCGGGCGGCGGGAAGGTCGCCACCTCGCCGGCGTCGTCCCAGCCGTAGTCGGGAGCCGCGCCCACGTCGGCGGCGGTCACGAAGCCCGAGCAGGCCAGGCCCGGAGTGGCGTCGGAGAAGGCGCCTTCGAGCACCAGGGTCGAGCGCGCGCAACTGCCGTCGGCGCACATCCCCCAATGCCGCGAGTAGACGGGGACGTCGATGGATTGGCCGGGGCCGATGACGATCGTCCGGGTCAGCGTGGGCACGGCGGGATCGAGCGGGTTGCCCGGCAGCGGCACGCAGCCGTTCGCGTCCAGCCCGTCGTCGAAGGCGATCGGGAAGTGATCGCCGAGGACCGGATCGGAGAGCGAGATGACCGCGGTGCCCGGCGCCATCGGGCCGCTGGCGCCCGGCTGACGCGCCTCCTGGACCATGTCGACGTCGAGCACGCCGCTGTAGCTGGCGGACGGGTCGTTGTTGGTAACGCGGTAGACGTGGACCGCCTGGTCGCCGGGATGGGTGCGGGCGATCTCGCTCCCCGGCGGCCCCAACAGCCGCAGGTCGAGCCGGGGAACGGCCGCGGCCTTCGCTGGCGCCGGCTCGCCGAGGCAGGCCACGCCGTCGGCGGTCTCGCTCAGGGTCATCCCGTCGCTCAGGGCGAGGGTGGCGGTGGCCTCCAGCAGGCACAGGCGGGGCGGCCCCGCCGGCACCGTCACCGCCACGCTGAGAACGTTGAAGCCGGGGACGATCGCCGCCCCCAGGAGCTGTCCGGAGCCGTCCGCCGGGCCCGAGCAGTCGGCGGTGATCGCCACGTCCACCGCGTAGGGACCGGCGGGGCAGATCCCCGTTCCGGCCGGGAAGTCGAGGAGCTGGAAGACGACCAGCGCCGGCACGTCGAAGGCTCCTCCCGAGGGCAGGAGCACCACCGGCGGGCCGGCGAGGGCGAGCGCCAGGGCCTTGGTGCACGCCGGCTCCGGCGGCGCGTGGGTGCACGCCGGCGCGGGTGGTGACGTCAGGGCGAGGCAGAGCCCCAGGGCGAGGGCGAGATCGAAAACGAGCGGCTTCCTGCGTTTCATCGCGTTTTCCTCCATGCGTAGCAGGTGAAGTGCCGTGACCCTCCCGACACGGGTCATGAGGACGTCTCGCTCTCCTCAACAGACGCCGCCCCGGAAACGGCCGGGTTCGGGGTTGGCCTTGCGCGCGGAACGGAGGACGTTGGAGCGTCCTCGGCGGTCGTGCGTTGTAGGATCAGCCCCCTGGCAGCACCAGACGGCCGAGCAACCGGTCGGCGCCCTGCTCCAGGAGATGCGGCAGCAGTTCACGTTCCTGCTGAAAGCCGGCGACAAGCTGAAGAAGCTGAGCGGCGTGGCGGTGGAAGCCGGGCTCACGATCCTCGGCGAGCTCGCCGACGCCTTGAGCGTCCTCCACGGCGGCCCCAAGACCGGCGCCGGCGCCGCCTTCGGACGGATCCGCGACGTGGGCGAGGCGTACGACAAGCGGCACTTCGAGACCCGTCACGACGCCCAACGTCTTCAGCTCCTCTTCGAGCAGGCGGTCGACCGTCTGCTGCGTCCCGAGCGCGACGACGACGACGCCTTCGCCGCCGGTCATCACGGCACCGGCGTCCTCGGCCACGCCGACGAGACCGCTCAGGAATACCTCGAGAAGCTCTTCCAGACCACGTTCATGGTGCCCGTGCCGCGCGCCCGGCGGAAATACGTGGAGAGCCTGCTCGACTATCACGGTCTGGACGCCGGTGTCGCCGACAAGGTGGTCGTGCTCGCCGAACCGAATCCGCGCAAGCTCAAGAGCTTCGTCGCCGGGCTGGCGGCGGGCTGGCACGTCTACGGCACGGGACGCGGCGCGGCCGAGCTCGATCTCTTCCTTCTCGTCCACTACCTTCGCGCCTACCATCCCGACGAGTGGAGGTTGAATTGCATTCCCTTCAAAACGTTGAAGTAATTTCCAGGACTGTATAGGATGCCATCGTGGAGGAGGCCCAGGGCTGTCCCATCGGTATCGCGGAGCTGCACGAGGTGGAGTGATTCGAGACGGGCACTCTCTTCCGGGGAGAGGACTCCGCGGGCGGCCTGCCAAAGCTCGTCGTCGGAGAGCAAGGATAGCCTCTCGACGGCCTCTTCGAGCTCCGGCGAGAGCATCTCGTCGACCGGTGCCGCGGCGGCGACGATTCTCAGGAGCTCCGCTTCCAAAGTCCGTCGGGCGTGCTCGGCCTGCTGCTGGAAGTACTCGTAGAGGGAGTCTGGGAGGTGAAGTGTGACGGCGTGAGCAGGCATGGCGGAGTACCTCTCGGCTCCGAATGATGGTAACACGGCCGGCGCCAAGATCGTCTTGAGTCCTTCCGGCCCTCAGGGCGACCGTGATCCCCTTCCGACTCTGATCCCCGCGGACGGCGTTTTCGGCCGCCGTCCCGCCCTCGGGGCCCGCTGTATCCGTCCGCGGGTCCCCTTTTTCGGCTGACTATCCGTTTTATGGCCTCTCCAGGCGAAAATGAGGTCCCCGCCAGGAGGATTGGCCTCGAAAAGAGCTTTGGGGGAAATCTCGGCGCCAAATTGGCAGAGAATCCTGGCCCTGGGGAAATTTCGGCGCCAAATTGGCAGAGAATTCTGGGCCTGGGGATTTTTTCGCGGAGCTTTCGAGGCCAAAGCTGTCCATGGCGATGTCGGCTATCCATTCTTCTCCTCCAAAATTTCGTTTGGTTGAATCGACTCTCCGTTTTAGGGGCAAAGACGGCAAGAAAAATTCCCCCGAGCCAGCTTTGGCGGCCAATCGCGGGCGATTTTTCCCCAGGAACAGGATTGGCGGCCAAGAGAGCCCCAGAATTTGCCCGGAGCCGGCCTTGGCCGCCAAGAATGACTTGGAGATTTGCCCCGAGCCGGCGACGAGACCGTCACGCTTCCGAGTATCAGGTTACCGGTGCCGTAGCCTGGACCACCTCCACCAACGGCACCTCCCACCGCTCGCACCGATACCGCGACCGAAACGCCTCCTCCGAGTCCTCCGCGCGACGGTCGACGACCGCGACCACCCGCATCGACTCGACGTCCGAGAGCCGCTGCGCCCACCCCCGCGCCGCGTCCCGCGACAACGCCCCGACGACGCCTCCCGCCTCATCCACCAGCCACACTCCGCCGTCCCTGACCGCCCGAGGACGCACCACCGATCCCGGACGCAGCGCCGCAAGCCCGCGATGGATCGGCGCGTCCGCCGGACGCCGGCCCGCGAAGCTCAGGTGTACGTCGCCCATGCCGAGGAGCCGGTACCGTCGGCGGACGACCGCGTCGTCCGGACGCGGCACGTGCGGCGCGCGACGCTCCACGCTCTCGCCCCCGAGCACCACGACGTGCGGGTTAGGCTCGTCGCGGCGCTCGACGAGGTGCAGCGTCTCGCCCTCTTCCGCGACCCCGACGCCTTCGCCGCCGAGATCGCCCGCCCCGCGGACCGCGAGCGTCTGGCCGCGGAGTGGCGCCAGGTGTTGGACTCGCCGCTGTCGCCCCTGCCGCTGGCCGAGGCCGTCCTCGCCGACCCGAGCTGGGACGAGCTCGACCTCTCCGCCGACGCCATCCTCTCCTCCGCCGAGGCCCGCCTCGACGAGATCGAGCACATGGAGGACGACGAGCCCAAGCCGGGTGGCAAGGTCAAGTCCAAGCCGCAATCCAAGAAACGCTGACGGTGGGCGGCGTGTCTCGGCGAGTCACCGGAGCCGCACTTGGCCTTGCGCGCGGAGCAGAGGACGTTGGACCGTCCTCAGCAGTCGTGCGCGGCACAGCCCTGCTGCGTCGCCATCGTCCCGTCATCTGACGTCCCAGCTTCGAGCGCAAGGCCAAGTGTACTCCGAGTGAAGGACCGAGGACGGGCGCCGATTGCCGTCATCGTCTTGACGGGTTCTTGCACTTGACCTTGCCACCCGCCGGCCGCGTCTTGAGCTGGCGTTTTCCCCGTCACGATTCTCCGGCCGTGAGGGAAAGTGAGGGTTCACCTTTCAATGGTACCTCGGACCTCGAGGAGCTTCAGGCTCGAGGTGACGCGAACACCACGAGCCTCGAGTCACTTCAGACGCCGGATGACGCCGTCAGTCGAGGGCTTCAGCCAGTGGAAACCCTGACAGCCCTCGTCAGGCGTCGTCCCCAGCGCGGACCGACCCGGCGACTGGACGGATCGTCCTGGCAAACGGCTTGCTATGCTCGGCGGACGACGATGAGACGCGCCGTCATCTGGCTGGCAGCCCTGCTGGCCCTCGCCGTCGCCGCGGCGGCCGCCCGCCGGCCGGCGGCCGAAGCGCTCTACGAACGGGGCCTGGCCGCCCAGCGCGAGCAACGCTTCGATCACGCGCGGACGCGCTTCGGGCTGGCCCTGCGCCTCGCGCCCGGCTTGCTGCCGGCTCGGCTCGAGCTGGCCCGCGCCCAGCAGGACCTGGGCGATCTCCGGGCAGCCGGCGCCACGCTCGAGCCCCTGCTCGCCGTCGACGGCGGCGATCCGTCGCTGCGCGGCGCCGCGCTCGTCGCTGCCGGCCGCAACCTGCAAGCGGCGCGGCAACCCGAGGACGCCCTCGAGCGATTCGAGGAGGCCCTCGTCTGCGCCCGCCAAGCCGGCGACCGGCGCCTCGAGGCCCGCGCGCTCCTGCGCTCGGCCGGCGTGCTCTACGCCGCGCTCGACGAGCTCGACGCGGCGCGCGAGCGGCTCGAGCGCGCCCTCGGGCTGGCGCGCGAGCTTGGCGACGGCGTGCTCGAGGCCGACGTCCTCAGCTCCCTCGGCGTCTACTACTGGTGGTACCGGCGCGAGCGCGAGCGGCCCCTCGACGAGCTCTTCCGCCCCGCCCTCGAGCTCTACCGCCGGGCGGACGACTCGCGCGGCGTCGCCGACGCGGTGAGCCGCATCGGCCTGATCCACATGGCGCGCCGCGACTACGGCGTCGCGGCGCGCGACTTCGAGACCAGCCGCGAGCTCTACGCACGGATCGGCGACCGGATCGGCCTGGGCCGGATCCACTCCTATCTCGGCGCCCTCTACGCCGGCCACGAGAACTACGCCCGCGCTCGCGACCACTATGCGAAGAGCCTCGAGCTCTGCGCGGCGGCCGGCGATTTCGAGGGATGCTCACACGCCGAGAGCCTGGTGGCGGACCTTCACCTGCGGCGCGGCGAGCCCGAGCTGGCGGTCGCGGCCCTGGATCGCCTGATCGCCGACCCCGCCGCCCCGGCGACGGCGACGCGCACCCACCTCGTCACCCGCGGCCACGCCTTCCTCCACCTCGGCCGGCCGGACGCGGCGCGCGACAGCTACCGGCAGGCGCTCGACGTCGCCCGCCGCACGCCGGGCTCGGACGCGCCGTTCCGCGCCCAGACCCTGACCATGCTCGCCCACGCCCACATGCAGTCCGGCGACGCGGACGACGCCGCCGCGTCTCTGGCGCGGGCGGAGGCGATCCCGATCGCCGCCAAGGGCTGGGGCAACGCCGTGCTCCACACCCTGGCGCGCGCCGACCTGGCCGCCGGCCAGGGCCGTCCGCGCGAGGCCCTCGGCCACCTCCTGGCGGCGGCGGAGATCGAGAACGGGACCTTCGGAGCCGGCCACGAGCTCTTCTTCCAGACCCAGTACCGGCAGGTCTTCGACCGGCTCTTCTCGCTGCTCCTCGAGGGAGTCCTGGTCAAGGACGCCGCCGAGAAGCTGACGTTCCGCTTCCTCGAGCAAATGCGTTACCGCACTTTTCGCAGCGTGGTGGTGCGCCTGGCCGAGGCGCCGGGAAGCCGCCGCGCGCCGTCGGCGGACGAGCAAGCCGCGGTCGAGCGCATCGAGCGTCTGACCCGGCAGCTCGACGCGGACGCGCCGCCGGTGCGCTGGCGGGACCTGAGGGCGGCCTACGCCGACTACGAGGACCTCGTGCTGCGAGCCGAGCTCGCGGCGCCGCGCTACCGGCTGGTCGCCGCGGCCCGGCCCGTCGAGCTCGCGGCGCTGCAAGGCGCCCTGGCGCCGGACGCCGCCGTCGTCGAATACGTGCTGGCGGGCGAACGCGTCTTCGCTCTCATCGTCACCCGCGGCGGTCTCGAAAGCGTCGTCCTTCCGGTCGCGACCTCGCGGCTCGAGCCCAAGGTCAAGCTCTTCCGCGCGCTCGTCTTCGGCGCCTCCGGAGAGGACTGGCGGCCGCTGGCGGCGGAGCTGGACCGCCTGCTGATCGCGCCGCTCGAGGAGAGCGGAGCCCTGGGCGGCGTCGGGACCCTGGTCCTGGTGCCGATGGGCTGTCTGCACGAGCTGCCCTTCGCCGCCTTGCTGAGCGGCGGCGACGGCGCCGCGCTCGTCGAGCGTTACGCCGTCGCGCGGGCGCCGTCGGCGACCCTGTGGACGCGGCCGAGACCGGCTCGGGCGTCCTCGTCGCGTGCCATCGTCGCCTTCGGGCTGCGCCGGCCGCGCGGCCGCCGGTTGCCGCCGCTCGCCTTCGCCGAGCGCGAGGCGGCGGCGGTAGCGGCGGTTTTCGGCGGCGAGGCGAGAGTCGGACGCGACGCCACTGAGACCGCGTTCAAGGCCCTGGCTCCCGGCGCCCGGCGCCTGCACGTGGCCGCCCACGGCGTCAGCGAGCCCCTCCTCCCGCTCCACTCGCGGCTGCACCTCGAGCCGGGCAGCGCCGACGACGGCCAGCTCACGGTGCGCGAGATCCTCGACCTCGACCTCGCCGCCGACCTCGTCTCGCTCAGCGCTTGCCGCACCGGCCTCAGCCCCCCGGCGGGCGGCCGACGGCAGCTCGAGGTCGACCGCGTGGGCTTCGTGGAGGCCTTCCTCCACGCCGGCGCCGGGAGCGTGCTCGCCACGCTGCTGCCGGTCAGCGACGCCGCCGCCGCGGCGTTCATGACCGCATTCTACGGCCATCTCCGGTCCTCGCCTCCGGCCGCCGCGCTGGCGGCCACCCAGCGCGAGATGCTGGCCGGAGCGGCCACGGCGGCGGCCGGCGACGGCGGCGATGCGCCGGCCGTCCTCGACCATCCTCGCTACTGGGCGCCGTTCGTGCTCGTCGCCGGCGCGCGGAGGGAGCCTCGATGAGCCCGCTCGAGCTCATCGACGTCCCCGGCGGCTGGTTCGAGATGGGCGGCGGCCCGCGCGCCAACGAGAACCCGCGCCACCGGGTCTGGGTCGACGCCTTCCGCCTCGCCCGCGCCCAGGTCACCCGCGCCGACTACCAGGCCTTCCTCGACGCCGGCCGCCGCCCGCCGCCCCCGTTCTGGCACGAGAGCGCCTTCGCCGATCCGCGGATGCCGGCGGTGGGACCCTCGTGGGACGACGCCGTGGCCTACTGCGTCTGGGCCGGCGAGCGGCTCGGCGAGCCCCTACGTCTGCCCACCGAGGCCGAGTGGGAGCGCGCGGCCCGCGCCGGACGCGACGCGCTCTACCCCTGGGGCGACGGCCCTCCCGAGTCGCTGCCCGACTACGGTAAGCGCTGGCTGGGCGGCCCCGAGCCCGTCGACGCCTACCCCTCGCTCCACCCGTGGGGCTTCCTGGGCCTGGGCGAGAACGTCCACGAGTGGTGCGCCGACTGGTACGACGCGGACTACTACCGCGTCTCGCCCGAGCGCAACCCGCGGGGACCGGCGAGCGGCAAGCGCCGCGCCTCGCGGGGCGGCGCCTGGCGTCACGCGGTCAAGGTGAGCCGCTGCGCCGCGCGCTCGGCGATCGCGCCGTCGCTGCGCTACAACGACTACGGCTTCCGCCTGGCGGCGGACGTCCGGTGATATAGGATCTCCTGTCCCGGAGGACGATGGCGCCCGCCGTCCTCCGGCGGGTCGTCACCTGGCACGAGGACACCTTTGAAGAAAATTCGCAACTTCTGCATCATCGCCCATATCGACCACGGCAAGTCGACGCTCGCCGACCGCCTGATCCAGCTCTGCGGCGGGGTCGACGAACGGGACTTCCGCGACCAGATCCTCGACTCCATGGACCTGGAGCGCGAGCGCGGCATCACCATCAAATCCAACACCATCACGCTCCCGTACACCGCCAAGGACGGCGTGGAATACGAGCTCAACCTGATCGACACCCCCGGCCACGTGGACTTCTCCCACGAGGTGCGGCGCTCGCTGATGTCGTGCGAGGGGGCCCTGCTGCTGGTGGACGCCTCCCAGGGCGTCGAAGCGCAGACGGTGGCCAACCTCTACCTGGCCCTCGAGTACGACCTCGAGATCATCCCGGTCATCAACAAGATCGACTTGCCCTCGGCGGACGTCGACCGGGCGCGCGAGGAGATCGACTCGGACCTCGGCCTCGACCCCTTCGAGGCGGTGCTGTGCTCGGCCAAGACCGGCCAGGGCGTCGTCGACGTGCTCGAGGCCATCGTCGCCCGCGTGCCGCAGCCCGAGGGCGACACCGAGGCGCCGCTGCAGGCGCTCATCTTCGATGCCCAGTACGACGTCTACCGCGGCGTCGTGATGCTGGTGCGGGTGAAGGAGGGCACGGCCACCAGAGGCCAGCAGGTCTACCTCATGCACACCAGGAAGACCTACGAGGTCGAGGAGGTGGGCTACCTGAAGCTCGAGCGGGTGGCGGCCAAGGACCTCGAGGCGGGCGAGGTGGGCTACGTGATCGCCGGCGTCAAGTCGGTGCGCGACATCACCATCGGCGACACCCTGACCGACGCCCGGCGCCGCACCGACACGCCGCTGCCCGGCTACCGTCCGGCCAAGCCGGTGGTCTTCGCCTCGCTCTATCCGATCGCCTCCGACGAGTACCAGGACCTGACGGTGGCGCTCGAGAAGCTGGCCTTGAACGACGCGGCCCTGATCTACGAGAAGGACTCCTCGGCCGCCCTCGGCTTCGGTTTCCGCTGCGGCTTCCTGGGGCTGCTGCACCTCGAGGTGGTGCAGCAGCGCCTCGAGCGCGAGTACGACCTGGCGCTGCTGCTCTCGGCGCCGACGGTGAAGTACCGGGTGAAGATGAAGGACGGCGAGGAGAAGAGCGTGGACAACCCGGTCTTCTTCCCCGACCCGTCGGAGATCGAGTCGACCTGGGAGCCTTACATCAAGGCCACGATCTGGATGCCGGAGCGCTACGTGGGGCCGATCATGGAGCTGTGCCGCGACCGCCGCGCCGAGGACGTCAAGCTTCACTACCTGACCCAGTCGCGCATCGAGCTGACGGCCGAGATGCCGCTCTCCGAGGTGCTCTTCGACTTCTACGACCGCCTGAAGTCGATGACCCAGGGCTACGGCTCGTTCGACTACGAGATCCGTGACTACCGTGAGACCGACGTGGTCAAGGTCGACATCCTGGTCAACGGCGAGTCGGTGGACGCCCTCTCGCAGCTCACCCACGCCGAGCGGTCGCGGCAGCGGGCGTTGCACTACTGCGAGCGTCTGGCCGAGACGATCCCGCGCCAGCAGTTCAAGATCGCCATCCAGGGCGTCATCGGCGGCAAGGTCATCGCCCGCACCACGATCAACGCCTACCGCAAGGACGTGACGGCCAAGTGCTACGGCGGCGACATCACCCGCAAGCGCAAGCTGCTCGAGAAGCAGCGCGAGGGCAAGAAGAAGATGAAGATGGTCGGCGCGGTGGAGATCCCGCAGTCGGCGTTCATCGCGGTGCTGCGCTCGGACGCGGGGAAGTGAGCACGTACCGGAGCACGTCATGATCAAAGAGCTCACCGTTCACGGCTTCAAGACGCTCGTCGACACGACGATCCGTTTCGAGCCGCTGACGATCCTCGTCGGAAAGAACGGCGCCGGAAAGACCGCCCTACTCGAATCTTTCCAGATCGTCGGAAATTTTGCCCGCGGAGGCGTGGACCGAGCGTTTGGTCCCCCGCCCTGGTCATTGGGTTGGCTTCGCACGCGCGGGAGCGGTGCCGTAACAGGCGTGAGCTTCCGAGTGGTCATAGAGCTGGCGAACGGAAACGAGTACATCTATTCGCTCGCTCTCGACGAACGCGCTTCCAAGGCCGAGGTACTGGAGGAACGCCTGGTCAGCAAGGACGGACGAGTCCTCGCTGACTTGTCGAAGCGTCCCTCCTCCGGAGGCACGATCCTGAAGCCCGACTCGGGGAGTGCCAACGAAGAGGAGATCCGCGAAATAGCCGAAGTGCTCGGCTCGATCATCAGCTACGAGCTGAACCCCGAGGCCATCGAACAAGGTGTGGACCCGGAGCACACCTACGTAGGCCGCGACGGCTACGGAGTCGCCGGTTTTCTGGCGAATCTCCAAGACAAGTCCCCCGACGTCTTCGAACGACTCACGGTGCGGCTCAGGAGAATCCGTCCGGAGACCCAGGCGGTAGACATCTGGTCAAGCGGTGCCAAGGTGTACTGGGGGCTTCGTGATCCAGGCCAGGACAAGGCCTTCCCTGCTATCCATCTCTCATGGGGAGACCGACAGCTCGTTGGGCTGCTCTGCTTGCTCTATTCCGACAGGAAACCAGGTTCAGCGATCGCGGTCGAAGAAATCGATCGCGGCTTTCACCATAGCCGGCATTTCGAGGTCTTGGAGCTACTGTCGGAAGCTGCATACGACGGGCTGGACGGACAGGAACCCATTCAGATCATCGTAACGACGCACAGTCCCTCGTTCATCAACAAGCTCCAAAGCCGCATCGGCGAGATCCGATCGGTGATCCGATTCCCCGACGGTGGCACTTTGGTACGGCCCCTGGACGAGCTGCTCCAAGAGAGACTGGGCACTACCGAGCTGGCGACGCCGATCGGAGAGGTGTGGGAGACGGGGCTTCTCGAAGAGCTGACCATGACGACCGGGTGATGCGTATCCTTTTGGTAACGGAGGGAGCGAGCGACGAGCCCGTGGCCGCACGGCTCATCCGGCACGCGTTACCGGATGCGAGCGTGCTGGCGAAGCGGCTTCCCGCGCGAGGGTTCGCGGTCGTGGCAAGAGAGGTCGAGATCTGGGTGCGGGCGGCACACTTCGGCCATTTCGATCTGCTGGTGATCCATTTCGACCTCGACGACTCCATTTCGGCGACGTTCGAGGACGTCTCTGAGAGCAAGCGCTGGCAAGAAGTCCGGGACGCCGCGGACAAGGTCTTGGAATCGTTGCCGCAGGGCGGGCGCGTCGACGCCTTGTGTGTAGTGTTGATGTCCCCCTGCCAGTCGACGGAGGCATGGCTCGCCTGGGGGATCGAGAACGAGAACGGGAGGGCCTGGGAGAAGTCCCACCGCCACATCTTGAAGACCAAGCTCTTCGGGAATCCTCCCAGGGGTCTGACCCGGAAAGCTGAGGACATGGCGGAGAAGCTCATTGGCCAGATGGCCGTCAACGAGAGATGGCCGCAGAGCTTGCGGAATTTCATGGATCATCTCCGCCGGGGGATGTAGCTGACGGGAGCGATCCGTGCAGGAGCCCGCCGGCCTCTACGTCCACGTCCCCTTCTGCTCCGAGATCTGCCCGTATTGCGACTTCGCCGTCGTCCGCGGACGCCCCGAGAAGCGCCGCGCCTACGTCAAGACGCTGCTCGCGGAAATCGACTTGACGGCGCCTTCCCCCCACGTCTTCGACACGATCTACTTCGGCGGCGGCACGCCCTCGCTCCTCGAGCCCCGAGAGCTCGAACGCCTGCTCGTGAAGCTGAGAACGAGCTTTCGCTTCGACGCGGGGACGCGTCTCTACCTCGAAGCCAATCCCGAGGACGTCGACGCCGCGCGTCTGGCGGCGTGGAAGGACCTTGGCGTCGCCACGCTGTCGCTCGGCGTCCAGTCGTTCGACGCCGGCGAGCTGGCGTTCCTCGGCCGCCGCCACGACCCGGACGAGGCGCGCCGGGCGGTGCGGCAAGCCGTCGCCGCCGGCTTCGAGACGGTCTCGGTCGATCTCATTTACGGCCTGCCGGGCCAGCAGCACGACGCCTGGCGGCGGACGCTCGAGCAAGCCGTCGAGCTCGGCCCCGACCACCTCTCCTGCTACGAGCTCGAGGTCCACGAGCGCACGACGTTCGGCAAGCGGCGTTCGCGCGGCGAGCTCACGGAGATGCCCGAGGACGTCCAGGCGGACTTCTTCGCAGCGACGCACGACGTGCTCGCCGCCGCCGGCTATCCCGCCTACGAGGTCTCGAATTTCGCCCGCGGCGAGCGCCACCGCTCGCGCCACAACGCCAAGTACTGGCAGCAGGTGCCGTACCTCGGCCTCGGCGTCTCGGCGCACTCCTTCGACGGCGAGCGCCGTTTCTGGAACGAGCGCTCGCTGCCGCGCTACGAGAGGCGGATCTGCGCCGGCGAGCCGGCGCGGGCCGGCGAGGAGACCCTGACGCGGGAGCAGCGGGCGCTCGAGGCGCTGATGCTCGGCCTGAGGACGGCGGAGGGCGTCGACCTCGAGCGCTTCGAGACAAGCTATGGCGTCGACCTCGCCGCGGCGAACCACGAACGGCTCGCCCGCTGGCTGGACGACGGGCTCGTGGAGCTGGACGGGGCGAGCCTGCGGCCCACGGTCCGCGGATGGGCCGTCGCGGACGCGCTGGCGTCGTCGTTGGTGCTTTCCTGAAGGGACGGTTTCCTCTTGCGGTTGAGGTCTTTGACATCTCAAGGTCTCCTTTTCGTTGTCCGTCGGCCCCCAATGGGCCGCCGGCCGCGGCGATTCGTACGCCGGAAAAGCGCGGGGACGTCCTCGGCGGGCTTCCGGGACTCCCAGACGCGGCGACGACGCCGGGATCGGCCGGCCGACACGATCGCCCGGCGCGGGTACGGCGTCGCACCGCGCGTTCCCGCCATCGCCGGTAGAGGAGGCCGTCCGGCCGCGCCGGCGGCAGGCGTCGTCCGCGTCGCAGCGGGCCGCACTCCTCGCCGCTCTGCACCGCACCGGCCAAGCCCACGGCGCGCGGTTCGTGTATGATCCAGCCCTGATCCGCGGCAGCGGCCGCAGAGGTAGAAGTCTGACCTGCCGCGGCCCTGTTCGGCAGCCGAAAAACGACGACGAGAGTGAGCCAAAGCAATGAAAGAGATCCTTGTTTTTCATGTTCGGCTTGAAGAGATCTTCCCGGCAATCTGGCGCCGACTGGAGCTCCGTCGGGAATGGACGTTCTGGAACCTCCACTGCGCTATTCAGGATGCGATGCCATGGGAGGACAGACACCTCCACGAGTTCCAGTTTCCAGCCGGCGACGACGACGCACGGATCGGCATCCCGAATGATGACTATCCGGGGGAGGAGAAGGTCCTGCCGAGCTGGGAGACGCCGCTCCGTGAGTGGTTCGTCGCCACGTCCAATCAGTGTCGATACCATTACGATTTCGGCGATGATTGGATTCACACCGTCACCTTGGAGTCGCGTCGGCCCGCTGAGCCAGGCGGGCGCTATCCGCGATGCACCGCGGGCGAGCGCCGCTGCCCACCTGAGGACGTAGGTGGACCCTTCGGATATCAGCATTTTCTGGAGGCGATGTTGGATCCAGGGCATGAGGATCACGCGCAGTTCCGAGATTGGATTGGAATGGACTGGGACCCCGAGCGCTTTTCACCGGATGAGGTGACCTTCTCAGTCGCTTCAAGGCGTCTGCGAAGAGCGGGCCTGGGATGAGCCGAGCTCGGGCGCTGACGTCGCGATGGATCTCGCCCACCCCGTTTCCCGCCGGCAGAGGGCGCCTTCCGGCCGCCAGCGGCAGGCGTCGGCGCCGGGACGCCTGCGCTCTCAGCAGGGAAGCTCCGCGGACGGCGCCGCCGGACACTGGCTTGCCGGGCACGGATATGGTAAGATGGATGCTTCAATGGCCCCGGGACGAGATCACCCGGGCCGCTTGAAGGAGGTCGACCGAGGTTCTGCTGCACGGGACGGAGCGGGACGCCCGGAGACACACGCACCGTGGCCGAAAGCTTCCGCGTTCCGCGCTTGCGCTCTCGCGCGCGCTCATTCGTCATCCTGGGCCTTGACGCCGTGCTGGCGTCGGCGAGCCTCGCGAGCGCGGCGTTCCTGCGCTTCGAAGGCAACGTGCCGGGGTACGAGTGGAGCCTCCTCCTCAACGCGCTCCCGGTGCTCCTCGCCGCGCGCGTCGCCGCCAACGCCTTCTTCCGTCTCGACCGCTGGTCTTACCGCTTCTCGGGCCTGACCGACGGCGCCCGCATCGGCATGGCCGGCCTTTTCGGGACCGGGCTCTGGGCCCTCGGCCTGGTGCTCCTCGACCAGCGGGGACTGTCGCGCGCGGTCGTGGTCATGGAGCTCCTGCTGTCGACGATCGCCATGGCAACGGTGCGCTTCACGCCGCGC
>Ga0302046_10003000_pt1 | contig 15455 bp, 12 predicted proteins | sample RVTome_11_FD_200261 | JGI IMG/M metagenome (GOLD analysis project Ga0302046, IMG submission 200261) | Soil microbial communities from uranium-contaminated site in the Upper Colorado River Basin, Wyoming, United States - RVT147D111 (version 2) ...
CGCGGCGGATAGCGGACAGGAACTCCAAGGGGGCTCGCCGGGTTCCTGCGCGCGCGAGACATGCGGAAGCTCTTCGTGGGCGGCTTCGCCGAGGAGCCTCGTGACCTGCGCCGCGTGATCGGGGGAAGCTACGCCTCGCCCCGACCCGCCGCGCTCCCGCCAGCCCCCGACCCGGAAGGCTCAGCCTTCTGGCCGTTGAAGCGGCTCACGGCGGCGTTGGCGGTCTCGCGCAGGCGCTGCAGCCAGCGGCGGGCCCAGGCGAACTCGAGGCCCAGGATGGCGAGGCCCACCGGGATCACGATGAAGGCCGGACCCGGCAGCACGGTCATGGCGAGGCCGATCAGCACGACCGTGCCGCCCACCACGGCCACCACCACGCGGCGGGCCGCCTTGTATCCGAGATGGAGCCAGCGCGTCATCACACCCTTCTACGCGCCGGCGCGCGGCGCGGTTCGACCCCGCTCGCCCGACCCGGCCGGCCCTGAATCTCGCGGCCCCCGGGGCGACCTCCTAAGATCAGCGCGTGTCCTGGCTCGACGACCTGTGGGCGGTAGAGCGCAACGATCCGGCGGCGCGCAACGTCGTGGAGACGCTGCTGTGCCACACGCCGCTCCACGCCATCTGGATCCACCGCGTCGCCCACTGGCTGCACGCGACCCTCGGCGTGCCCGTGCTGCCGCGCTTCCTCTCGGTGCTGGCGCGCGCCTGGACGGGGATCGAGATCCATCCCGGCGCGCGGATCGGGCGCGGCTTCTTCATCGACCACGGCACCGGGACCGTGATCGGCGAGACGGCCGAGATCGGCGACCACTGCACGCTCTTCCACAACGTCACCCTCGGCGGCACGGGCAAGCAGGACGGCAAGCGGCACCCCACGCTCGAGGACCACGTCTACGTGGGGACGGGCGCCGTGCTGCTCGGCCCGATCCGCGTGGGCCGCAACGCCCGGATCGGCGCCAACTCGTTCGTGATGATGCGGGACGTGCCGGCCGACTGCACGGCGGTGGGCAACCCCGCACGCATCGTGAAGCAGGACGGCCAGCGCGTGGAGCGCGAGCTGCCGCCCACGCTGCTCCCGGAGCGCTCGATCCCGCGGGTGGAGAGCCCGCCCGTGGGCGCCCTGCCCGCCCGGCCGGATCGATGAACGATCCCTTCGGGATCTCGCGATGAACGATCCCTTCCGCGACCGGGTGGCCGTGGTGACCGGCGCGGCCAGCGGCATCGGCCTCGGCCTGGCGCGCGGCTTCGCCGCGAGCGGCGCGCGCGTGGTGCTGGCCGACTTCGACGAGCCGGCCCTGGCGCGGGCCGAGCGTGCGCTCGCCGACGCCGGCGCGAGCGTGCTGGCGGTGCCCACCGACGTCACCCGCCGCGACGCCGTGTTCGCCCTGGCCGAGCGCACCTTCGAGCGCTTCGGCACCGCCCACGTGGTGTGCAACAACGCGGGCGTGGGCGCCTTCGGGGAGATGCACAGCGCGCCCCACGCCGAGTGGCAGTTCGTGATGGACGTGAACTTCTGGGGCGTGGTGCACGGCGTGCAGGCCTTCGTACCCCGGCTCGTCGCCCAGGGCGACGGCCACGTGGTGAACACCGCCTCCATGGCAGGCCTCGTGGGCATGCGCGTGCTCGGCATCTACGCCGCCAGCAAGTTCGCCGTGGTGGGGCTCTCGGAATCGCTCCACCGCGAGGTGGCCGAGCGCGGCGTGGGCGTCTCGGTGCTGTGCCCGATGATCGTCGCCACCGAGATCAACCGCAACGCCGCGCGCCTGCGGCCCGACGCGCTCAAGGCCCAGGTGCCCGCGGGCCTCGGCGACGCGGAGCCGGGCACCTTCCAGGGCGGCGTGATCGAGGTGGACGAGGTGGTGCGGCGCGTGCTGCGCGCGATCGAGCGCAAGGATCTCTACGTGCTCACGCACCGCGAGCAGGAGGCGATCCTGCGCCGGCGGCACGCGAAGCTCGAGAGCATGTTCGGACCGGAGCGCTGGTAGCGCTCGTGCTCAGCTGCTGGCGTTGTGGGGGGTCGGGTCGAGGCTGGCCTGCTTGCGGTTGATGAGCACGAGGTTGCGGACATAGACGGCGCAGTTGGGGAGGTAGGCCAGGGTGAAGACCAGGTTCTCGGTGTGGATGGCGTAGACGAGCAGGATCAGCGAGCCGAGGATCGAGAGGTACCAGAAGGCCTTGGGCACGATGCTCTCGCCGGCGCGCTCGGAGGCGACCCACTGCACCAGGAAGCGCGAGGCGAAGGCGGCGTTGCCGAGCAGGCCGAAGGCCAGCCAGAAGGGCGTATCGCTCCAATTCATCGCGGGGTCCTCGGGTGGATTGCCGCAGGAGTTACCACAGGCGGGCCCCGGGCGGCTGTGGCCGCGCTGCTAGAGGCGCGACGCCGCAGCGGAACTCGCCGTTTCGAACCACTGTTCAGGCGCCCCTCGCGCGTGTTACAACGGGCCTCGTTGCGGAGGTGGACGATGCGGAGCGGGAGCACGCGGCGCAGCACTCGGTTCGGCCGGCGGGTGATCGCCGCCCTGGCCTGCCTGCTCCCGGCGGCGGGCGTGCTGCCGGCACCCGCGGCGGCCGAGCTCCCGTACCCGTCCTGCGGCGGCCCGGGCAGCGCCTGCGATCCCGCCTGCCCGGTCGGCGACGCGAGCTGCATCGGTCCCGACGACTACGCCGACTACCTGTTCCTGCCCGAGCCCGCGCCGGGCGATCCCGACGAGACCCCGAACGACTACTCCTTCGATCCGGCCAACCCCGACTCGGGCGACGGCTGGAAGTACCAGGGCGAGATCGTGGGCGGCCCGGCCGACGGCGTGGTGGGCGGCCTCGACCTGATCCGCGCCTGGCAGACCACCACCGGCCGTCCCGACGTGGTGATCGCGATCCTGGACAGCGGCATCCGCTGGTCGTCGGGCGACGTGATCCGCAAGGTGGCCCTGCGCACCCACGAGCTGCCCTTCCCCGCCGACGCCAACCCGCCCGTCCCCTGCGTGGGCCCGGGCCACGACTGCAACGGCGACGGCGTGGTGAGCGTGGACGACTTCGCGGGCATCACCTGCCAGGGCCTCGCCGGCCCCACGCTCGTCGCGCCCGGCCTGGGAGGCGATCCGGCCCGCCTCGACGGCCAGGACCTGATCCGCGCGTGCAGCGACGGCCACGACGGCTACGGCGGCGCCGGCGACGGCAACGGCTTCGTGGACGACATCGCCGGCTGGGACTTCCAGGACGACGACAACGATCCCTTCGACGACGTGGACTACGGCCACGGCACGGGCCAGGCCATCGACGGCTCGGCCGAGGCGAACAACGGCGGCGGCTTCCCGGGTACCGCGCCGAACGCCCTCTACCTGCCCCTCAAGGTGGCCGACAGCTTCGTGGCGATCGGCACCGACTTCGCCGCGGCGCTCGTCTACGCCACCGACTGGCCGGTCGCGGTGGTCTCCGAGGCGCTGGGCACGATCACCGCCGATCCTGCGGGACAGGCCGCCGTCCACTACGCCTACGCCCGCGGCATCCCCGTGATCGCCAGCGCCGCCGACGAGCAGGCCCAGCACCACAACTACCCGGCCAACTACGAGCACACCATCTGGGTGAACTCGATCCGCAACGGCGACGGCGACATCGTGGCCCGCCACCCCACCAACCGGGGCTTCGATCTGCTGAACGGCTGCACCAACCACGGCCCGCGCGCCTGGGCCGCCATTCCGTCCACGTCGTGCTCGTCCGAGGCCACGGGCCGCGCGGGTGGCGTGGCCGCCCTGATCGTGTCCCACGCCCGCAACCTGGTGGATCGCGGCCTGCTCGACCCCTACTGCGCGGCCAGCGGCGATTGCAGCCACGACGCGCCGCTCTCGGCCGAGGAGGTCCGCCAGGTCTTCCGCTTCCTGTCCCAGGACATCGACCACTCGGTGGACCCGACGCTGCTGTTCACGCCGACCTTCTCGTTCGCGGCGCTGTTCCTGCTCTCCGGGCCGCCGCTCGCGTTCGGCACGGCGCACTTCCCCGCCGGGCCCGGCTGGGACCCCTACACCGGCTACGGTCGGCCGCAGGTGTCGCGGCTCTCGGAGCTCGTCGAGGGCGGCGGCGTGCGCATCCCGCCGGAGGCCGACCTCTCGGGCGGACTGCGCTGGTTCGAGATCGTGGACCCCGCGCAGACGCCGAGCGTGGACGTGGTGGCGAGCGCGCGCGCGGTGCGCGTGCCGGGCGGCTTCGACTGGAGCGTGGCCGTGGGCTGCGGCGAGGCGCCCGGGACGGACGCCGAGTTCGTGGAGCTCGACAGCGGCTTCTCCATGGCGAGCCTCGACCAGGCCGTGCTCGCGAGCTTCGATCCGGCGGCGGTGGCCGCGGCCTGCGGCTTCGACCCGGCGCAGCCGCCGTCCGGGCCCGACGACCACACCGTGACCTTGCGCCTGCGCGTCACCGATCTCGCGGGCAACGTGGGCGAGGACCGGCGCGCGCTGGCGATCCACGCCGACCCGACCCTGGCCTGGACGCTGCACGTGGGCGCGTCGGGCGAAGGCTCGCCGGCGCTGGCCGACGTGGACCGCGACGGCGTGCTCGACATCGTCTACGGCACCTCGGCCGGCGAGCTGCACGTGCTCGAGGGCGCGACCGGCGAGGCGCTCGCGGGCTTCCCGGTGGCCACCGACCCGCTCCCGGTCCACGCCGGCGACCCGGCCTCGGGCTTCGGCAGCGGCGCCGTGGCCATCCCGTGGGAGGCGATCGGCGCATCGGTAGCGGCCGACGACGTGGACGGCGACGGGCGCGTGGAGATCGTGGCCGCCAGCGCCGAGGGCAAGCTCTACGTCTGGAACGACACGGGCGACCGGCGGCCGGGCTTCCCGGTGGCCACGGACCCGGCGCTCTCGGACCCCGGCGAGCGCGATTCCCTGAACGATTCGGACCCGGGCGTCTACTCGGCGCCGACGCTCGTCGATCTCGACCCGCCGGGCACGAGCCCGGATCTCGAGATCGTGTTGGGGAGCTTCGACGGCCATCTCTACGCCTGGCGCGCGGACGGGAGCCCCGTGGCCGGCTTCCCGGTGCGCCTGGCGGACACGAGCCGCGTGTCGCTGGACCCGGTGAGCGGGCGCGCCACGCCGCTGCCGGGCGCAAACGCGCGCTCGCGCGCGCGCAAGATCGTGGGCTCGCCGGCCGTGGGCGACCTCGACGGCGACGGACGCGCGGAGATCGTGGTGGGCACCACCGAGGAGTACGGCGGCAACCCGCTCGCCTGGAGCGCGCCGTCGAACCTGTTCTCCGCGCTGCTCTCGCTCGGCTTCGGCAGCGCGCTCGACCTCGACGTGAACGGCCGCGCCCACGCGATCCACGCCGACGGATCGCCCGTGGCGGGCTGGCCCGTGGCCACGCCCCAGCTCACCGCCCAGCTCCTGCCGAGCGTCGCCACCGGCGTGTCCGGCTCGGTGGCCCTGGCCGACACCGACGGCGACGGCGACCTCGAGGCCGTGCTCCACTCCCACGCCGGGCCGGCGCTGGTGGTGGACGGTGCGGGCCAGCCCACGCTCGGCACCCACCTCGGTCTGACGCGCACGCTGGCCATCGACTTCGCGGGCGGCGGCTTCCCCGCCGTGCCCGCCACGGCGGGCTCCGCCGACGGGCCGTTCTTCCCGGCGCTCGGCTCGGGCGCCTTCGGCGATCTGGACGGAGACGGGCTCCCGGAGTTCGTGTCCGCCACCGCCGGGCTGCGCAAGCTGATCGATACGCTCACGCCGGGCAACCAGTCCACGGGCCATCACCAGGTCGCCGCCTGGCACGCGGACCCCGCGGGCCAGGGCGAGCTCGTGTCCGCCTTCCCCCAGGCCATGGAGGACATGCAGTTCATCTCGAGCCCGGGCATCGCCGACGTCACCGGCGACGGCGTGCCCGAGGTCGTCCAGGGCAGCGGCACCTACCTGGTGCGCGCCTTCGAGATCCTCGACGACGCGGGCGAGGCCGCGGCGGCGGGCGTCCCGGTGGGCAGCGCGGTGCAGCCCGCGGGCTGGCCCAAGCTCACCCTGGGCTGGGTGATCTCCTCGCCCACGGCGGGCGACGTGGATGGCGACGGCCTGATCGAGGTGATCGCCACCACGCGCGAGGGGAACCTCTTCGTCTGGGACACGCCCGCGCCCGCCAGCGTCGCGGCCATCCCGTGGCAGGGCTTCGGGCGCGACCGGCGCAACACCCAGAATCACGAGTCGGGCGTCTCGCCGCTGGCCACGCCGCGCGCGCCGCTCGCCGCGCTCTTGTGGGCCCTCGAGTCCATCGCGCGCGCTGTCGACGAGATCCTGGCCAGCGCGCCGCCGCGTCCCAAGCCGCTCGCGCCGCACCTGCTGCCGCCCGTGATCGACCAGGTGAGGGATTCGCTCGAGAACGACGCACCGCTCCGGCCCTCGGCGCTGATCCTCGCCTCCCTGACCCTTTCCAAGCCGCTCGCGCTCGCCGACCGGTTCGAGCCGCTGCGCCGGCAGCTGCTCGAGGCCACCGGCGAAGCCCTCGAGCGCGAGCTCGCGGGCGTGGTCTGCGCGCCCGGCGACAAGGCATGCCGGCGGTGCCGCGACAAGGTCGCGCACCTGCTGGCCTCGGCCGACTCGAGCGCGGGCGGCCAGTTCGTGTCGGAGATGGCGTGGCGCAGCCGCGCCTTGTCCCTGGCGCTCTCGTGCCAGTGAAGTAGCCTCGCGGCCTTCCCGCCCACCCCCAGCCCGGAAGCCGAGAGGGAGGCCGAGAGCCATGGCCACGAGCGAGCGCCAGGTGCTGGACGCGCTACGCCCCATCGTCGATCCCGACTTCGGCAAGAGCATCGTCGAGCTCGGCTTCGTGAAGAACGTGGCGATCGACGGCGGCCGCGTGGCCTTCGACATCGAGCTCACCACGCCCGCCTGCCCGGTGAAGGCCGAGTTCGAGAAGGCGGCCCGTGAGCGCGTGCTCCAGCTCGAGGGCGTCCACGAGGTGGACGTGCGCATGACGGCCCAGGCGCGCGTGCGGGGGCCGGCAGGCCGCCCGGCGTCGGAGCTCCTGCCGGGCGTGAAGAGCACGATCGCCGTGGCCTCGGGCAAGGGCGGCGTGGGCAAGAGCACGGTGGCCGTGAACCTGGCGCTGGCGCTGCACCAGATGGGCGGCGCCGTCGGCCTGCTGGACGCCGACGTGTACGGGCCGTCGCTGCCGCTGCTCACGGGCACGAGCGGGCGGCCCGAGGCGCGCGGCCAGAGCATCCAGCCCCACGAGAAGTACGGGCTCAAGCTCATGAGCATGGGCTTCTTCGTGAGCGACGACTCGCCGGTGATCTGGCGCGGCCCCATGGTGCACGGCCTGATCACGCAGTTCCTGCGCGACGTGGACTGGGGCGAGCTCGACTATCTGGTGATCGACTTGCCGCCCGGCACGGGCGACGCGGCGCTCACGCTCACCCAGACGGCTCCGCTCTCGGGCGCCGTGATCGTCACCACGGCCAACGACCTCTCGCTCATCGACGCGCGCAAGGGCCTCAAGATGTTCGAGAAGGTGAACGTGCCGGTGCTCGGCATCGTCGAGAACATGTCGTACTTCACGCCGCCGGAGCTGCCCGACCGGAAGTACTACCTGTTCGGCCAGGGCGGCGGCCGCCGCACCGCCGAGGAGCTCGGCGTGGACTTCCTGGGCGAGCTGCCCATCGACCCGCGCGTAGTGGAGGGAGGCGACATCGGCCGGCCGATCCTCGACTTCGCCCCGGACTGCGACGTCTCGCGGGCGGTGCGCGAGGTGGCGGGCGCCGTGGTGCGCAAGCTGGCCGTGCTGGCGGCCCGCACGCCGGCCATCGCCGACGCCAACATCACCTGGGTGGCCGATCCTTCCTGAGGCGGCGCCGCCTCACTTGTCGCCGTGCAGCAGGTTCGCGTGCAGCACGGGCACGAGCGCCTCGCCCGCGTTGCTGCGCTTGACGTAGTCGTCGTACTCGAGGTTGGTGATCGGGAAGGCGGGGTCGGGCAGGAACAGCCGGTCGGGCAGCTCGAGACCGCTGGCCCACTGGATGTAGTCGGTGCGGATCTCGGCGCCCGCCTGCCGGTTGTAGATCTCCACGCGCAGCGGGAGCATCTCCTTGGCGGGCTCCTGCTGGACCCAGACCTCGCGGCGGCCGCGCGCGTCGGTGAGCCGCCACACGTCGCACATGCGGCCCGCCAGGGGCTCCGAGGTCACCTTCTCGCCGCCGCGCGCCTTGATCACGAAGCCCTCGAGACCGAGCAGGCGCGAGCGCGTGCGGTCCTCGGCCAGCGCGCGCTTGCTGCGCTTGATGGCCACCGCCTGCCCCGCCGTGGCGTCCACGGCGAAATAGAGATTTCCGTTGACCAGAGTGATCAGCCGGTGGCCGGCGATCACGGTCTCGGCGCGCAGCTTGTCCACGCCCTTGGACCAGTACTGGGTCACGTGGACGCCCTGGGGGCTGCTGCTCAGCGTCTCGGCGTGCCAGGTGCGGGGTTGCTCCTGGGCCGCAGCGCCCGTCGCCAACGCACATGCCGCCCCCGCGGCGAGCCATGCTCGCATCCATCCGGCACCCATCACTTCGACGTCTCCTCCTGCACGGGCCGCACCGAGAGCGCGATGGCGCGCCCCTCCATCCCGTCGGGGACGGGCAGGCCGAGCAGAGTCAGTACCGTAGGCGCGACGTCGCGGGCGCGCACCCCGTCCGGCCGTGCGCCCGCGGCCACGCCGCGACCCAGGGCCAGGAAGATGGCCGACATGGAAGGCTCGCCGGGGCGATGCCCGTGGCCTCCGCCCGTGAAGGCCGCGCGCAGCCGGCCGAGCAGGCCGCGACTCGAGATGGCCGTGCCGGGCGGCGCCACCACCACCAGCTCCCCGAAGCGCGCGTGGCGCGCCTCGAGGCCCGCGGGCCCCTGGCCGCGTGCCCAGGCCTCGAGGCCCAGCTCGCGGGCGATCGAGAGCGCGCGCTCCCGGTCGGCCGCGGGGCGCTCGAGCGTGACGGTCACGAAGCCTCCGCCGCCGTGGACCCGCGCCTCGACGCCGGCTCCCGCCAACGCCGATGCGAGGTCCACGGTCCTCTCGACGGGCGCCATGCCGTGGTCCGAGACCACGATCAGCGTGGTGCGGTCCCAGGCGCGCGCGGCGTCGAGGGCCGAAAGCAGGCGGCCGAGCTCGGCATCCTGCTCGCGCAACGCCGCCAGCACGGGCCCGCTGCGGGGGCCGTGGCGATGGGCCGCGTGGTCGGCGCCGTGGAACCAGGCCGTGACCAGGCGCGGGCGGCGGGCCGCGGGCAGCGCGAGCCAGCCGAGGATCGCGTCCACCTTCTCGGACTCGGGCGTATCGGCCGAGAACGGCCGCCAGTAGCGGGGCGCGCGACCGCTGCGCCAGGGCCCCTCCGAGCCGACCCAGTGGAAGGCCGCCGTGAGCACGCCGTGCCCCTCGACGATGGACCACAGGGGCTCGGCCTCGAGCCAGGTGGGGTCCGCGGCGTAGCGGTACTCGCCGCGCTCGGGATCCACGAACACGTTGTTCACGATGCCGTGGCGCTCCGGGGAGACGCCGGTCACGAGCGTCACGTGGTTCGGGAAGGTGTTGGTGGGGAACTCGGGGACCATGCGCTCGGCGCGTGCGCCGTGCCGGGCCATGCGGGCCAGGGCCGGCAGCTCCGTGGCGTCGAGGTCCGCCGGGTGCGTCCCGTCCAGGGAGATCAGGATCACGGTCGGGTCGTCGGGCGCGGCGTGCCCTGGGGCCGCGGGCAGCGCGAGCCATGGCCCGAGCGCGACGAGCCGGCACAGGCGCCACAGCGCCGCGCGCAGCGTGCCTCGGCTCGGACCGGCTCGCGGCGGGGCCCCCATGGCGCGCGATGTTACCCCGGATCCAACGCGCAGCGGAGCTGCGCGCCCGCGGTCCGGTACCCTCGGGCGCCATGCGCGTGGCGCTCTCGATCGCGGGATCGGATCCCACCGGCGGCGCCGGCCTCCAGCTCGATCTCCAGGTGTTCCGCGCGCACGGCCTGCACGGCGCCGGCGTCCCCACGGCGCTCACCGTCCAGGACAGCACGCGCGTGCACCAGGTGCTGCCCGTGTTCCCGTCGGTGGTGCTCGCGCAGCTGCGCCGCCTGCTGGCCGACGTGCGCCCGGCGGTGGTGAAGATCGGCATGCTGGCCAGCGACGACGTGGTGCAGAGCGTGGCGCTCGCGCTCTCGGGCATGGACGAGTCGATCCCCTGGGTGCTCGACCCGGTGCTTGCGGCCAGCGACGGGACGCCGCTGCTCGAGCGGCGCGCCTGGGGGACGCTCGCGGGCCTGTTCCCGCGCGCGACGCTGGTCACGCCGAACCGGCCCGAGGCCTCGGAGCTCTCGGGCCAGGACGCGAGCAGCGACGCGGGGACCGAGCGCGCGGCCCGGGCGCTGCTCGAGCACGGTGCCCGCGCCGTGCTGGTCAAGGGGGGCCACCGCGCGGGCGCGCCGCGCGACCTGCTGGCCCGGGCCGCGGGCGGCGGCGCGCGCCTGGACTGGCTCGAGGGCGAGCGCCACGACGTGGGCCCGGTGCACGGGACGGGCTGCGCGCTGTCTGCGGCGGTGGCGTCCGCGCTGGCGGACGGCGCGGAGCTCGGCGAGGCGGTGCGGCGCGGCCGCGCCTTCGTGGCCGCTGCCATCGCGCGCGCCGAGCGTGTGGGCCGGGGCGCGCGCTTCCTGGCGTTCTAGAGCGCGCTCACCAGGCGCCCGGAGAGGTTGCCGAAGCCGCCGTTGCTCATCACCAGCAGCACGTCGCCCGGGCGGCTCTCGGTCCGCAGGCGCTCGAGGATGGCGTCGGGGCCGGCGAGCGCCTCGGCGTCCATGCCCCGCCCGCGCAGGGCCGCGGCGAGCTGCTCGGCGGAGAAGCGCTCGGTCACCTCGCCGGTGGCGGAGTAGAGGGGCGCGTCGGGCACGATCGAGATCAACGCCCGGTCGGCGCCGGCGAAGGCCGCCGCGTAGTCGTCCTGGAAGACGGCGCGCCGGCTCGTGTTGGTGCGCGGCTCGAAGACCGCGACCAGCCGGCGGCCCGGATGGCTCGCGCGCACGGCCGCGATCGTCTCGCGCACGGCCGTCGGGTGGTGGGCGAAATCGTCGATCACGGCGATGCCGCGGGGCTCGCCGCGCAGCTCCTGGCGGCGGCGCACGCCGCGGAAGGCGCGCAGCGCCGCGGCCGCCGCGCGCGGGTCCCCGCCCAGCGAGGCCACGCACGCCAGCGCCGCCAGGGCGTTGGCCGCGTTGTGCCGCCCGGGGAACGGAAGGCAGGCCGCGAGCCGCTGCCCGCCCGGCGCCTCGATGGCGAGCGCCTGGCCGGAGGCGCCCACGGCGCCGGGCCAGCCGCGCCAGGCGTCGGGGCCGTGGTCGTCGAGCCCATAGCCCACCACGCGGCAGGGGGCGCCGCCGATCACGTCGCGCACGCCCGGGTCGTCGAGGTCGGCGATCAGGGTGCCGTCGCGCGGCAGGCTCGCCACGAACGCGCGGAAGGCGGACTTCACGTGGTCGAGGTCGCGGTAGATGTCGGCGTGATCGAACTCCACCGAGGTCAGGATCGCGGTGCGCGCACCGTAGTGCAGGAACTTCGGCGTCTTGTCGAAGAAGGCCGTGTCGTACTCGTCGCCCTCCACCACGAAGTGCGGCCCGGTGCCGTCGCGGAAGCTCCCGTCCAGGTTGTTCGCGATCCCGCCCACGAGCACCGCGGGGTCCTGCCCCGTCTCGATCAGCAGGGTCGCCAGCAGGGCGGTGGTGGTGGTCTTGCCGTGGGTCCCGGCCACCACCACGGAGTGCTTGCCGCGGATGGCGTACTCGTAGAGCGCGTCGGGGAACGAGAGGTACGGGATCCCGCCGTCGATGGCGGCGCGCGCCTCGGGGTTGTCGCGGCGCACCACGTTGCCGATCACCACGCGGTCCGGGCGCTGGGCGAGCACGTGGGCGCGCTCGAAGCCCGAGAAGATCGGGATGCCCCACTTCTCCAGCGCGTCGCTCATGGGCGGGTAGACGCCCGTGTCCGAGCCGGTCACCCGGTGGCCGCGCGCGCGCAGCAGGCCCGCCAGGGAGCCCATGCCGGCTCCGGCGATCGCCACGAAGTGGACGTGCTCGTGCTCGTCGGTCATTCGGCCGTGAACGCCTCCACCAACAGGTCGTGGATGCGAGGTCGCAGCGCGAAGCGCGCCCGCTTCACGATCGGATGGATGCGATTGCACAGCATCACCACCACGAGCTCCCGCGAGAGGTCCATCCACAGGGAGGTGCCGGTGAAGCCCAGGTGCCCGACCGACGCCTTGCCGAAGTATCGGCCCGAAGAGGACTGGCCTTCAGTCGGAGTGTCCCAGCCGAGCGCCCAGTCCGAGCCCGGCGGGAGTGCCTGGCGGGTGAAGAAGGCGCGCACGAGCTCGGCCGGGAACGGGCTCGGGCGGCCGTGCCAGGCGTCGAGCAGCGCCAGCGCCTGGCGCAGCACGTCGTCGGCGGTGGCGAACAGGCCGGCGTGGCCCGCCACGCCGCCCATCACCCAGGCGTTGGGATCGTGCACCTCGCCCTGGAGCACCCGCTCGCGCCACGCGCATTGCTCGGTGGCGGCGGTGCGAGCGCGGCGGGCGGCATCGGGCTCGCGCGGCCCGCTGCGGCCCAGGCGCACGAAGCCCGTGTCGGCGAGCCCGAGGGGGCCGAACACGCGCTGGGCGCAGTGGCGGTCCAGGGGCTCGCCGGCCAGGGCCTCCACCAGCGCGCCGAGCGCGATGAAGTCGAGATCGCCGTAGACCGCCGCCTCGCCGGGCGCGTGCACGAGCTTCGACTTGCAGATCCGCTCCACCACCCAGTCGCGGGCCTCGGGCGTGCCGAGCCAGCGCTCGCCCTTCTTGCGCTCGCGCTCGAGCAGGTCCTCGTGGAAGAAGCGCAGGGGCCGCAGGCCCGAGGAGTGGGTCAGCAGGTGGCGGACGGTGACGCCCTCCTTCTCGCGCTCGGCGAAGACGGGCAGGTGCTTGGCGACGGGGTCATCGAGGTCCAGCAGCCCGTCGCGCACGAGCCGCATCACGGCGCTGGCGGTGGCGAGCGGCTTGGTGAGCGAAGCCAGGTCGAAGATCGTGTCGCGCCCCATGGGCGTGCGCTCGGGACGCAGCGCCGCGTGGCCCACCACGCCCTCGTAGCGCACGACCTCGCCCTCGCGCGGCATCTGGGCCAGCACCACCGCGCCGGGGATTTCGCCCTTCTCCACGGCGGCCTCGAGCGCCCGGTCCACGCGGCCGAGCTTGCGCCGGATGACGCTCCACCTCATGCGCGGATCACGCTCCACCTCACGTGGCCAGGACTCCCGGCGGCTCCGCTGCCTCGACGGCAGGGCCGATCCACTCCACCGTGCCCGCCTCGCCGTCGATGCGCGCGCGCACGCCGAAGGGCCAGGGCACGTTCTCCTCGCCGTGGCCGAAGGGCAGGCCCGTCACCAGCGGCACGCCCAGCGGCCGCAGCACCTCCTCGAGCACGTCCCAGGCCGCCGGCTGCGGGTAGCCCGGGTCCTCGCAGGAGGCGAAGCAGCCCACGCCCACGCCGGCCAGCCCCGTGAGCTTGCCGGCGGCCGAGAGCTGGGCCAGCACGCGATCCAGCCGGTAGGGACGCTCGCCCACGTCCTCGAGCAGCAGCACGGCGCCCCGCGTCTGGATCTCCCACGGGCAGGCCAGGCTCGCGGCGAGCACCGTCAGGTTGCCGCCCACGAGCGGCCCCTCGGCGCGGCCGCCGCCGCGCGGCGTGCCGCGCAGCAGGCGCGGGGCCTCGCGCTCGCCGCACAGCAGGCGCACCAGCGCCTCGCGGTCCTCGTGGCGCGCGTCGCGCGCGGGCATGGGGCCATGGAAGCCCACGAGGCCCGCGCAGCGCAGCTGCCAGAGCAGCAGCGTGGTCACGTCGCTGAAGCCCACCAGCGGCTTGCGCGCCGCGCGGAACGCGGCGGCGTCGAGCAGCGGCACCACGCGATGGCATCCGTAGCCACCGCGCGCGCACAGGATGGCCTCCACGCGCTCGTCGGCCACCAGCTCCATCAGCTCCTTGGCGCGGCGCTCGTCGTCGCCAGCCAGGTAGCCGCGGCGCGCCAGCAGATCGTCGCGGCGCAGCACGCCGAAGCCGGCCGCCTCGAGCCAACGCTCGCCCTCGTCGAGCCGGGCCGGGTCCACGGGTCCGGCCGGCGCGGCCAGCCCCACCGTGCCTCCGGGGCGCAGCGCGCGCGGCAGGAGCGGCGCGGACACCTAGTAGACATCCTCGTCCCCGGCAGCGGGGCCGACGAAGGTCGTGGACGTGAACGGCGGCAGGTCGTCGCCCGCGTCCTGCCGCGTGCGGCTCTCGAAGCGCGCGAAGCGCCCGTCGAAGTGCAGGACCACGGTGCCCGTCGGACCGTTGCGCTGCTTGGCGATGATCAGCTCCGCCTTGTTCGGATCGTCGACGTCCTTGTTGTAGACGACGTCGCGGTAGATGAAGCCGATCACGTCGGCGTCCTGCTCGATGGCCCCGGACTCGCGCAGGTCGCCCATGTTGGGGCGGCGCTTGTCCGGGTCGCGCTGCTCGGGGCCGCGGTTGAGCTGCGAGAGGGCGATCACCGGGATGTCGAGCTCCTTGGCCAGCGACTTGAGCCCCTGGCTGATCTGGGCGATCTCCAGATCCTTTCGGCGCGCGTCCTTGTCGCCATGAGCCAGCTGGAGGTAGTCCACCACCAGCAGGTCCAGGCCGTGCTGGGCGGCCAGGCGCCGCGCCTTGGCCTTCATCTCGAGGATCGACACCATGCCGCTGTCGTCGATCCAGATGTCGGCGTGGGAGAGCCGGCCCGCCGCGGTCGTGAGCTTCTGGTAGTCCACCGGCGCCAGGAAGCCGCGCCGCAGCGTGGACATGTCGATGCGCGCCTCGGAGGCCAGCATGCGCAGCACCAGCGAGCGCCGCGTCATCTCCAGCGAGAAGATCGCCGCCTTCTTGCCGTGCTCGAGCGCGGCGCTCTGCATCATGTTGAGCGCGAGCGCCGTCTTGCCCATGCTGGGCCGGGCGGCGATCACGATCAGCTCGCCGGGCTGGAGGCCGCCGGTCATCTCGTCGAAGTCGGGGTAGCCGGTGGGGCAGCCGGTGAGCTGGCCGGCGCGGTGCATGATGTCGTCCACATACTCGAACGTGTCGGGCAGCTCGTCGTGCATGCTGCGGAAGGTGGTGGACGACTGCTGCTGGGAGAGCTCGAAGATCTGCGACTCGGCCTGCTCGAGCAGCTCCTCGGCGCCGCCCATCCACTCGAAGCCCGTGCGCACGATGTCGGTGGCGGTCTCGATCAGGCGCCGGCGCAGCGCCTTGTCGCGCACGATCCTCGCGTGGTGCTCCACGTTGGCGGCCGTGGCTTCGTAGTCGGCCAGCTCGGCCAGGAACACCGGCCCGCCGAGCGCGTCGAGCAGCTTGCGGCCGTTCAGCCAGTCGGCCAGGGTGTGCAGGTCGATGGGCTGGCTCTCGTCGAACAGCGCGATCATCGACGAGAAGAGCTGGCGGTGCG
>Ga0302046_10003001_pt1 | contig 15452 bp, 15 predicted proteins | sample RVTome_11_FD_200261 | JGI IMG/M metagenome (GOLD analysis project Ga0302046, IMG submission 200261) | Soil microbial communities from uranium-contaminated site in the Upper Colorado River Basin, Wyoming, United States - RVT147D111 (version 2) ...
CGCCATCGCGGCGATGGTGACCGTCAGGGCTTCGCGGTGAGTAGCGCGCTTCTCGGCTCTCTGGGTTTGGTGGTGGCCGGGCCTTTTGGGGCGGTAATCGGTGTGGGGCTCCCAATGCTATGGCCCCGGCTCCGATCGGCCGCGGCGCCCAGCGAACCGCCGATAACTCTGGTTCTCCTTCTGCTGCTGATCTCGATTCGTTCGGGTCTGTCGGTGTTGGCAGCTCTTGACGAAGTGGCCCACACGGTCCCGTCGTATCGAAACCTTCATGTGGTGTCGCGGATTGCGCGCATTTCGGGTCTCACATCGGCGATCGAGCACGCCGACGATGACCTCCGGCCCGTAGTGGCCCACCTGGCCCGTGCTCAGCGCTCGGGTGCGTCGCTCACCGGGACCGTCCGACGACTCCTCGAGTCTCGACTCGCCACGGAGAAAACGGAGAAGATCGCCTCGGCTCGCTCTCTCCCGGTCAAGCTGATGATTCCGGTGACGCTCCTCATGCTCCCGGGAATGGTTCTCATGCTCTACGCCCCGACGCTGTTGAGCATGTTCGACTCCCTCACTGGGGTCCTCGGATGATCCCACCTCGAGTTCCGCACTTCCTCCCGCACCGGTCGGCTTACCGGAATGGAAGGAGTGTCTATGACACGTATTTGGAGCTGGCTGATGTCCAGGTCCGGTTCGGACCAGGGACAGGCGACTGTGGAGTACTTCTTGGTGATACTCGCCGCGACGGCGTTGGCGATCATCGCGCTGAAATGGCTTCAGTCGGGAAGCGGGGGCGGCCTTCTCGGGAATCTCTTCGGGAAGGTCATCTCGTGGGTGACGGACGCCTTCTGATCCCGGACCGAGGAACCGTGACAATCGAATTCTTCCTCGTTCTGCCTCTCTTGATCCTGGTGCTGGTGGCAGGGATCCAGGTGATCTCGCTGGCCAGGGCGAGGGTGGAGTTGCTCGGAGCGGTCAGGGAAGGGGCGAGGGTTGCCGCCACCACGCCCGACCCGGCGCGAGCCGTGGACGCCGTCAGGGATGCGCTCGACGCGTCCGTTCGCGATCGGGTGCGAATCTCGGTGAGTCGTCCTGGGGTGGTCGGCAGGCCAGCGACGGTCACCGCGCGACTCCGTCATGTGTTCGGCGCGCCTTTCCCGGCTGACTTTGGAATCGATGTCAATGCATCCGCGTCGATGCTCGTCGAGCGCTGACGACGGGGCGATGGCCGTGGCCATGAGCGGGATGGTCGCGGTCATCGCCCTGCTATGTGTGGCGGTCGCCTCCATTGCCACGCTGTATGCCGCGAGGGCTCAGGCCACCAACGCCGCCGACTCTGCAGCCCTTGCGGCCGCGGTGGCCACCTATCCACCTACGGGGCAGGGCATGCCATCTGTCGAGGCGCGATATGTGGCCGAGCTCAATGGTGCGAAGCTGCTCAGCTGTGATTGCCGGCGGGATGGGACGATGGCCGTCCGTACCGCACAGGTCATGACAGCGATCCGCACGAAGGTGCCGCTGTTCGGTGAATTCGAAGTCCGCGGCATTGCCCGCGCCGAATTCGATCCGCGACGCTGGCTGGGACGTTGAGGGCTACGGCTGGTGCGGCGTTACGCCTAACCCGACTCACGGTGGAACGGGACGCGGTGTGATCGAGGCTGGAGAAGGCATGTGAAACCCCAGCGCCGCTCGGTACCGTGCACGGCGGCGACAGATAACCTCGCCCGATGGTCACGAGGTCCGAGGCCGTCAGGATGCTGGCCGAGCTCGCCAAGCTCACCGCGCTCGACGAGGGCTCGCCACAGGCGTTCAAAGTGCGTGCCTACGAGAACGCCATCGCCGGGATCGAGGCATTCCCGGGGGACCTTCAGGGACTCTCCAAGGCCGATCTGATCAAGATCAAGGGTGTCGGTGCTTCCACTGCCGACAAGATCCTCGAGCTCGACAGGACAGGCCATGTCACCAAGCTGGAGGGCCTTCGACAGCAGTATCCCCCCAAATTCGTCGAGCTGACCAAGATCCCCGGGCTCGGCCCGAAGACCCTGAAGATGATCAGATCCCAGCTGGGGGTCGAGGACATCGACTCGTTGAAGGTGGTGATCGACGCCGAGCAGCTCCGCGACCTTCCCGGGATGGGGGAGAAGTCCGAGGAGAAGATCCGCAAGGCCATCGACCGGCTCGGACTACACGGCAAGGACCGACGTACCCCCCTGGTGGAGGTGTTCGGGTTCGCTCACTCCCTGGCATGGCGTATCTCCTCGATCGACGGTGTCACTGCCGCGGTGCCTTGCGGCTCGTTCCGGCGTTTCTCCGAGACGGTCGGCGATATCGACCTGGTGGTGGCGACGACCGACGCGGTGGCGGTTCATCAGGCGGTGGTGGCCCTCCCGGAGGTATCCGAAGTCGTCGGGTCCGGGGAGACCAAGACGTCGTTCCTCACCAGAGAGGGTCTTCAGGTCGACGTTCGCACCGTGGCACCCGCCCAGCTCGGGTCGGCGCTCCTCTACTTCACGGGCTCGAAAGCCCACAACATCCAGCTCCGTCAGCGGGCCATGGACCGTGAATGGCTTCTCTCCGAATATGGGCTCTTCGAGGGGGAGACCGTGGTGGCCTCCGAGACCGAGGCCGACATCTACTCCGCACTGGGGATGGCGTTCGTCCCCCCAACTCTCAGGGAGGGAGGCGGGGAGGTTCAAGCGGCCGCCGATGGAGAACTACCCGATCTCATCAACCGGGAGGACATCAGGGGAGACCTTCACTATCACTCCGATCGCTCGGGCGATGGCCGGTCGTCGCTCGAGGAGATGATCGCGGTGGCAATCGACGCCGGCTATCAGTATGTCGCCTTCACAGACCACGGTGAGGATCTCGCCATCAACGGCTCCACGCGTGAGGAGATGCTGGAGCATCGGGATCGCATCCGCCGACTCGACGAGGAGAACCCCGAGATCAGGGTTCTATTCGGATGTGAGCTGAACATCGGGCCGGATGGTGAGCTCGACTACGACGAGAGCTTCCGTTTGGAGTTCGACTATTGCGTCGCCTCGATCCACTCCCACTTCGACCTCCCCCGCGATCGACAGACAGCGCGCATCCTCAGAGCCCTCGCCGACCCGGCAGTCAATGCGATCGGGCATCTGAGTGGTCGCTACGTCGGGAGGAGGCCCGGCGTGGAGCTGGATGTCGACGCGGTGCTGGAAGGGCTCCGGGTCACCGGTGTGGCCCTGGAGATAAACGGGGCCCTGGACAGGCTGGACGCCACCACCGATGTCACTCGGCGGGCGGTGGCGGAAGGAGTCAGTGTGGTCATCGACACCGACTCACACCATGTCTCCGATCTCCGCCGTATGGGCTACGGGGTCTTGTACGCCCAGCGCGCCTGGGTGGCGAAAGAGCATGTCATCAACACCATGGAGCTAGAAGACTTCCTCGCATGGTCGAGACGCCGACGCCACTGACCGGTGCCCCACAGCCAAATACGATGCTTGTAATTCAAGTGCTGATGTAACAAGCTGTGAGCCTTGGCGATCGCATCTAAGGAGATCTCCCGGTGGCAGCCACCTTCGTCCTCGACACCTGTGTAATCCTCGCCGACCCTCACTCCCTCCTCCGTTTCGATGAGCACGATGTCGTGCTTCCGCTCGTGGTGGTGGAGGAGCTCGACCGCAAGAAGACGCGGCTCGACGAGATCGGTGCCAATGCCAGGGCGGCCATCCGGCTGCTCGAAGATCTCGGCGCCTCGAACCTGAACGGCATGCGCGAGCCGGTGGGCCTTCCCGGGGGCGGCTCGCTGAGGATCGAGTTGAACGGCATCGTCTCCGATCGGCTGCCGACCGTGCTCGACCCCACGACGCCCGATCATCGCATCCTCGCCACATGCATCAACCTCTCTGACACGACCGACGCCATGCTGGTGACCAAGGATGCCGCCTTGCGCATCAAAGGGGCGCAGCTTGGGGTGAAGGTGCAGGACTATCGAGCGGACACGGTTCCCGTCGAACAGCTCCACAGCGGTGTCGTCGAGCACAGGGTCGATGCGACGATCATCGACCGCCTCTTCGACGAGGGAAAGCTCGAGCTGACGGGGGTCGTTGCTCCCGTGAACGAGTTCGTGGTGTTGCGCAACGGGTCATCACGCTCCGCCGTGGCGCGTGTCATCCAATCGGAACCGACACTCGTGGTCGAGCGGATGCCTACCCATGTGAGGGCGTTCGGCGTCGAACCGAAGAATCTGCGACAAACGGTCGCCTTGCACCAGCTGCTCGACCCGGACATCCCGGCGGTCTCGATCATGGGGATGGCAGGAACGGGCAAGACCTTCCTCGCACTGGCCGCGGCTCTGGAACAAGTCCTGGAGCACGGCCGATATCGCCGGGTCTCCGTGTACCGCCCGTTGGTCGCCGTCGGGCGCCAGGAGGTCGGCTACCTGCCAGGTGACCTCAATGAGAAGCTGGCACCTTGGATGGCTGCCGTCCATGACAACCTCTATGCGCTGTTCTCCGACGCCGGTGTCGATGGAGCCAAAGGAGCCATCGACGAGTTGATCGATCGCGGCGAGCTGGAGATGGCAGCCGTGACCTATCTCAGAGGCCGGTCGATCACCGGGGAGTTCGTGATCATCGACGAGGCGCAGAATCTCGAGCTGTCGACCCTGAAGGTGATCCTCACCCGAATGTCACGTGACTCCAAGGTCGTGTTCTGCGGAGATCTGACGCAAGTGGACAATCCATACATCTCTCCCTATGGGGGGATGGCGGCCCTGATCGAGAAGTTCAAAGACTCGTCATTGTTCGCCCACGTGACCCTGGAGCGTACGGTGCGGTCCCCGCTGGCGGAAATGGCCGCCAACGTTCTGTAGGTCGACGCCAATGACCGATCCCGAAGAGCCACCGAGCAACTCAGGCAATCTGGTCGGCATCGGAGCGGTGCTGGGAGTGGGGATCGGCGCCGCCGTGGGCACCGCCATCGACGATCTCTCCACCGGGATCTGGATCGGCGCCGTCATCGGTGTCGGTCTCGGCATGCTCGCCGGATTCTTTCTGCAGCGTTGAATGGGGGGACGCCCCCTCAAACCCCCCGCACTCGCTTCGCTCGTGACCGATCGCTACCCGCTACTCACTACCCAGTCTGTCCCGTCTCGCCTGCAGCAATTCGGCGGCACGCTCGATCGTGATCGTCTCCGGCGAATCGCCCTGCCGAAGTGAGGCGTTCACCTCCCCGTCGGTGACATATGGGCCATATCGACCCGAACGCACAGTCACCGTCTTACCGGTGGCCGGGTCCTCACCCAGGTCTTGGAGATTGGTGGCTCGAGCCTGACCCCTCCGGCGTGGCGGCTCGGCGAGGAGCTTCAGCGCTTCCTCGAGAGTGAGGGTGAACAGCTGATCTTCCGATTCCAGGCTGCGGCGGTCGTCACCTCGCTGGATGTAGGGCCCGTACCGTCCATTGAGCGCCAGGATCTCCGCGCCCTCCGGGTCGTCGCCGACGACCCTGGGCAGAGACAGCAGCCGTAGCGCTTCCTCCATACCGAGTTCGTCGAGAGTCATGCTCCTCAACAGCGATGCCCGCTTTGGCTTCTCCTTCGATCCTTCTTCCTGCTCGCCGAGCTGGAGGTAGGGACCGAACCGCCCGGTCTTCCCGTACACGGTCAACCCGGTATCGGGGTCGGTGCCGAAAATCTTGTCTCCCGCGTTCTGCTGCTCGATCAGCTCGAGAGCCTTCGCCACCGTGACCTCGTCCGGGGCCAGGTCGTCGGGGATCGAGCCCCTCTCGTCACCCCGCTCCACATAAGGCCCGTACTTGCCGACCCGAGCTGTGATCTTTTCGCCGTCGGTGTCCTCTCCTATCGGGATCGAATTCACCTCTCTCGGGTCGATCTCGTCCAGCCGGCTCGCCACCTTCTCCTTCAAACCTTCGTCGCCGAAGTAGAAGGCCGTCAGCCACGGAGTCGCCTGCTCGTCTCCGTCGGCGATGCGATCGAGGTCCGACTCCATCCCCGCGGTGAAGTCGTAATCGACGAGGTCGGGAAAGTGCCGTTCGAGGAGGGTCACCACCCCAAATGCCGTGAAAGTGGGCACCAGAGCGCTGCCCTTCTTGAACACGTAGCCGCGGTCCTGGATCGTGGTCATGATCGATGCATAGGTCGAAGGCCGGCCGACACCCAATTCCTCGAGCTTCTGGACTAGCGAGGCCTCCGTATACCGCGCCGGTGGCCGGGTCTCGTGGCCGGTCGGCTCGAGACGCTCAACGGCGAGGGATGTGCCCTCGTCGAGCGGCGGCAGGATGCTCTCCCGGTCGTCGAGCTCGGATTCGGGGTCGTCGGCACCTTGCACGTATGCCCTCAAGAATCCGGGGAAGGTGATGGTGCGTCCGCTGGCGGAGAACAAAGCGTCGCGGCCATCCGAGGCCGTGGCTCCGATGCGCACCGAGACGGTGACTCCCTTGGCATCGGCCATCTGGGAGGCCACCGTCCGCTTCCAGATCAAGTCGTACAAGGCGGCTTCGTCCGCCCCCACCCGGGTCGCCACCTGTTCGGGGGTCGAGAAGTCGCCGGCCGGGCGGATGGCCTCGTGGGCCTCTTGTGCGCCTTTGGCTTGCTTGCCCGAGTATTTGCGTGGGCTGGGGGACAGGTACTCGTCCCCGTACAGGCGGGAAATCTGGGATCGGGCGGATCCCACGGCGGTGTCGGACAGCTCGACAGAGTCGGTCCTCATGTACGTGATGTAGCCGTTCTCGTAGAGCCGCTGTGCCACGGACATGGCCCTCGAAGACGAGTAGCGGAGCTTGCGCCCGGCCTCCTGTTGCAGCGTCGAGGTCCGGAACGGTGGATATGGCTTGCGGGTATAGGGCTTGGACTCGACGGAGCGAACCTCGAAGTCCGATTCCATGAGGTTGGTGGCCAGGTCGGTGGCGGCGTCACGGTCGAGGACCAGGACATCGCTCTTGGGCCTCCCCTCCGCGTCGAAGTCGCGGCCCTGTGCCACCCTCGTCTCATCGATCGCGAGAAGTGTTGCGCCAAATGTCGAGTCGAGATCATCCGCTGGTGCGAAACTGCCGTCGAGCGACCAGTAGCCGGCCAGGACGAACGCCATCCTCTCTCGCTCACGTTCCACCACGATCCGCACCGCGACGCTCTGCACTCGACCTGCGGACAGACGAGGCTGGACCTTCTTCCACAGCACCGGCGAGACCTCATATCCATAGAGACGGTCGAGGATGCGACGCGCCTCCTGGGCGGAAACCAGCTTCTCATCGAGATCTCGCGGGTTGGCGAAGGCCTCTTCGATCGCCGGCCGGGTGATCTCGTGAAACACCATGCGATGGACGGGCACCTTTGGTTTGAGCACTTCGACCAGGTGCCAAGCAATCGCCTCTCCCTCCCGATCCTCGTCCGTCGCCAGATACACCTGGTCGACGCCCTTGAGCAGCTCGCGCAGCTTCTTGACCTGGCCCTTTCTCTCCTTCGGGACCACATACAGAGGCTCGAAGTCGTTGTCGACGTTGACGCCGAGTCGCGCCCAGTCCTCTCCTTTGGCACTGGCCGGTATCTCGGAAGCCGATCGGGGGAGGTCGCGAATGTGGCCCATCGACGACTCGACGACGGTGTCTTCCCCCAGGAAAGAGGAGATCGTCCGCGCCTTGGTAGGCGACTCCACGATGACGAGGCTCTTGGGCATCTGGTTGGCAGTTGACACCAACTCCTCGCGCAATGTCAATCTTTCGATTCATGTCGTCGCACCTGGTTACGGTGTCGACGTGAGCAAATACGTGGCTCTGGAGGGTGTCGACGGGAGTGGCAAGAGCACGGTCGCCACGGCCCTCGTCGACCGGCTCAACGCCAGTGGGAAACCCGCGATTCTGGTGCGGGAACCGGGTGGCACACCCCTTGGAGAGAAGGTAAGGGAGCTCCTGTTGGACTCGGACAGCCTGGAAGATTGGGCGGAGGTCTTTCTCTTCGCCGCTCAGCGTGCGGAGCTGGCATCCCGGGTGATTCGCCCCGCTCTCGACGCCGGCTCGTGGGTGGTGGCCGACCGTTCCTACTACTCGTCGATCGCCTACCAGGGACGGGGCAGAGGTCTCGGAGAGGGTCGGGTGCGGACGATCAATGAGGCCGGGCTCGGTGGTGTGGTGCCCGACCTCGTCTTCGTTCTCGACGTCGACCCCGAGCTGGCTCACGACCGCCAGGAGCGACCCGATCGCATCGGGAGGGAGGGTGTCGAGTTCCAGGCCGAGGTGAGGGCGGCATATCTGGACCTCGCTGAGGCGGAGGAGAGGGTGCATGTGTTGGACGGGAATCGATCGGTCGACGATCTGGTGGAAGTCATCCTCGGGGTGGCGGTGTGACCGATCTCTTTTCTGATGTGATCGGTCACTCGTCCGTGACCGAGTTGTTGGCCGAGGAGTTGCAGCGCCCGGCACAGGCCTACCTCCTCGTCGGCCCGGAGTCCATCGGCAAGGAGACGGTCGCACTTCGATTCGCCGCCGGCCTGTTGGGTGGTGTAGACGATGAGCGGGCGAGGCGCCTCGTGTTGGCCCGAGCACATCCCGATCTGACCATCGTCGAGCCGGAAGGAGCCGCCAGCCTCGGGGTCGATCAGGCTCGAGAGGTGGTGTCGCGGGCCTCGATGACGTCCGTCGAGGCCGACCGATCCGTCTTTCTCTTTCCGGATGCGGGAGCGATGACCGAACAGGCGGCCAACGCCCTCCTCAAGACTCTCGAAGAGCCCTCCCCGCGGGTGGTGTTCATTCTCGTAGCCGAGTCAGAGGATGAGTTCCCTCCCACGGTCGCCTCCCGGTGCAGGACCGTGCAGATGGGCCGGGTTCCGCTCACCGAAGTGGTCGAGGCCCTGGTCTCCCGGGGCGTGTCGGAGGAAACGGCCCATGGTGTGGCTGTGGTGTCCGGGGGTCGGCCCGGGCTTGCCCTGGCTCTCATGAACCAGCCCGAGGTTGCCCGCTTCCGGGCCATGTGGCTGTCGATCCCAGCGGATGTGTCCCCCCATCCGGGTGATGGGCAGAGACTGGCCACGGAGGTGTTGGACGAGCTGGCCCCACTCGTCGAGGATTCGGTTCCCGAAGGGTTGGCCAAGGATCGAGCGCAACGGGCTCGACGGCGGGCAGAGATGTCCCTCCTGGTCAGTGGGCTGGAGATCCTGGCTTCGTGGTACTCGGATTCCGCCTCGCTTCAGCTGGGTGGGCCGATCCGGAACCGAGACCTCGATCTGGCGTCCCTGACGGACGTTTCACCGCGGAGGGCGGTGGAGTCCGCCGAAGCGGTGCTCGATGCGGTGGTCGACATCCAGGCCAACCTGCGACGAGAGCTGGTCCTGGCCAACCTATTCGCCGGGCTGGGCAGCGAGTCCTGACCAACGATGAGCCGCTGATCCCCCTCTACGGGAAATCCGGCTCACGCCACGAGGCGTGGCCTGATGCCGTGCGCTTCTTCACCCTGAGCGGGAGAAACGGCACGAGACAGCGCCTAGCTCAACCAAGAACGGGCAATTACCATTTGGTGCCCGGCCGGAGTAGCTCAGTGGTAGAGCAATTCACTCGTAATGAATAGGCCAGGGGTTCGACTCCCCTCTCCGGCTCTTTCTGGCTCGCTGCGCTCGCCGTAGCGGGTATTGCGCAGCGAGATTTCTGCGTCCCAATACCCAATACTCCATACCCAATACCCCCTAGCTACCGTCCCGCCCTCATGGCGGACCAGGCGAACTTCGAGCGCGATGCTCTGCAGTACTCGCGTCAGCTCTACTCCGCCGCCATGCGCATGGCCCGAAACCCCGCCGACGCCGAGGATCTGGTCCAGGAGACGTTCCTGAAGGCATACCGCGCCTACAACACTTTTGAGGAAGGCACCAACCTCAAGGCCTGGTTGTACCGGATCCTGACCAACACCTACATCAACAAGTACCGACGGGACAATCGCCGCCCCAGCGAAGTGGACCTTGGTGATGTCGAGGACCTCTACCTCTATCGCCGCATCGGCTCCGAGGAGTCGGCTGACGCCGCCCGGACCACCGAAGACAGGGTGCTCGACGGGCTGGTCGAGTCCGAGATCAAGGAAGCGGTGGAGGGACTCCCGGAGAACTTCCGAATGCCCGTACTCCTCGCCGACCTGGAAGGATTCTCGTACAAAGAGATCGCCGAAATCCTCGACGTTCCGATCGGTACCGTGATGTCGCGTCTCCACCGAGGAAGAAAAGCCATGCAGAAGCGGTTGTGGGAGTTTGCGAGTCAACGCGGGCTCGTACCCGAGGGCACTGAACGACCATGAGCCACAATTGCAGCCAGGCGACAAAGCAGCTCTACCAGTATCTCGATGCAGAGCTGGACGAGAAGACGGCCAGCTCACTGAAGAGTCATCTGGAGGACTGTGGAGGCTGCAGCGGCTCGTTCGACTTCGAACGACGACTCAAGAAGGTGATCACCATGCACCTCGAGGAGGACATGCCCGAGGATCTCCTGGCAAAGGTGAGGGCCCTGATCGAGGACGAAAAGACTGTCGGGTCCGGATACTGACATTAGGTTCGCCGGTCGAAACCCCGAGGGTTATCCTGACCGAATGAGCCGCAAGGGTCGTACTACCTCGGTGTTCGTCTTGGTCGCGGTCTTGGTCACCCTGGCTTCGAGCTTCGCTCTGGCCACCGAGGATGAAAGCGGGGAGGGCGGAGACGAGTCGACGACCACGACTGTCGCCGACAGTGGGCTCGCCCCCGCCGTGCCGATCACCGATGGGGAGGCTGCCCCACCGCAAGCCGACTGGACCTACCGGTACATGATCCCCACCGCGCTGGTGCTGGCCGGAGTCATCGTGCTCATCACCGCCATCCGGTATTTCACTGACGTGGTGCGTAAGCGGTACCGAATCGTCGAAGAGTGACCACTTCGAGATCGGGCGGAGGCTTGATCGGACGTCTCGCCGGCACATACCCCCTCGCCGACACCTACCACGCGCTGCAACTCGCCGAAGACATGTCATCGATCACGGCACGGGTGTCCGGGGTGGTGACGGGCTCAACCGGATTGAAGCTTCCCGGCGATCCTCAGACTGTCGTCATCGATCGAAACGAGTGGGTGGAGCGCAACGTCGCCAGTTTCTCTCACCTGACCGAGCCCGCCCGGCGCAAGATCGAAGAACGCATGGCCGAGCGAGGCTCTCCGCAAGGCGCGGCGTTGGCGGGGCGGCTGCTGACGGGGGAGACGAGAGCTCTGCTGGGCGTGCTCGCTCGCCGAGTATTGGGCCAGTATGAGCTCGTCCTGCCCACAGGCGAGCAAGGCGATGTCGTTGCTTACGTAGGCCCCAACATCCTCCAGCTCGAGCGGGCACACCAATTCAAACCGGCTGAGTTCAGGTATTGGGTCGCTCTTCACGAGCTGACCCATCGAGCCCAGTTTCAGGGAATCCCCTGGATGCGTGACTACTTCATGGGGCTGGTGACGGATCTGGTGGAGACCGCAACGCCGGAGCCCGGGGTCTTGGGCCGTCTGATGGACGAGATCGGGCAGAGACGTGCTGCAGGCCAGCCACTGCTCGACGAGAGAGGGCTGCTCGGGCTTTTCGGCACTCCAGAGCAGAATGCCATGGTCGATCGGGTCCAGGCGCTGATGTCCCTGCTCGAAGGTCATGGACACTATGTGATGGACCGGGTCGGAGCCACAGAGCTCAAGTCCCAGCAGCGGATGAGCCGAATCCTCAAGGGCCGGAGACAGGACAAGAGGACTGCGGCCTTCTTCAGGCTCACCGGCCTCGAGATGAAGATGAAGCAGTACAAGGCGGGGGAGCGGTTCGTGCGGATCGTCGAGAAGGAAGCAGGCTGGGATGCGGTGGGCATCGCCTTCAGGGGTGCCGGCAGTCTCCCCGACCTCGCCGAGATCGACGACCCGAGACAATGGCTGAGACGCGTCGCCTGAGTGAGCTCGTCGAGCGGGCCAAGTCTGTCATCGATCTGCCGGAAGGGCCTGTCACCGTAGCTCTGTCGGGTGGCGCCGACTCGGCGGCACTGGCATATCTGGCGAGGGTGATGGAGGCAGCGGTCGACGCAATCCACGTGAATCATGGCTTCGAGACATCGCCGCTCCTGGAGAAGGCGGCTCGTGTCATCGCCGACCAGGTCGGGATTGGCATCACCGTGGAGCACATTCAGTTGGGCGATGGGGCGTCCCCCGAGGCACAGGCACGTGATGCCCGATATGAAGTGCTGACACGGCTGACCGGCCCGGTACTCACCGCACACACCAGGGATGACCACGCCGAGACCATCCTGATCAATCTGATACGGGGAACAGGCCCGGCAGGTCTTGTCGGGATTCCGTCGCACCGACCTCCCAACGTCTTCCGGCCCATCCTCCGGTTGACTCGTTCCGATACGAGAGAGATCGCCGGCCTGGCGGGTCTCGACTATGTCGACGACCCCATGAACGACGACGACCGGCTGCTTCGTAGCCGAGTACGGATGCAATTGATTCCGCTTCTGGCCTCGCTCAACCCTCGGATCGTCGATTCTCTCGCCAGGACAGCGGAGACGATCGGTCGCGACACCAGCCTTCTCGAGGAGATGAGAAGCAAGGTTCCTGGGGAGCCTCTCGTCATCTCGGTGCTGATCACGGTCCCTCGTCCTATCGCAGATCGCGTCCTGATCTCGAGCCTGAGCTCGAGAGGCATCCCGCCCACGACAGACATGCTGGCCCGGGCATGGTCGGTCATCCGGGGGCAGTCGGATCGACAGGACCTCGTTTCAGGTCATGCGATCCGCCGAGCCGGTCCGCTGCTGGTCATCGACTGATCCGACTGGTGGAGATGGGCCCGGCTCGGCTAGTTTTCCGCCTCCCGCCCAAGGAACCGGATGGACATCAAGCCGCTCATCACCGCCGAGGAGATCGAGGAGAAGCTCGCCGAGCTCGGCAGGAAGATCTCAGAGGACTACGCAGGAAAGGAACTCTTGCTCGTCGGTGTCCTCCGGGGCGCCTTCATGGTGATGGCCGATCTGGCACGTCACATCGACCTCGCATGTGAGTTCGACTTCATGGCAGTGTCGTCGTATGGCGCCTCGACCCAGACTTCCGGTGTCGTTCGCATACTCAAGGATCTCGACGAAGAGATCGAAGACCGCCACGTCCTCATCGTCGAAGACATCATCGACTCGGGTCTGACCCTGAACTACCTGATAAAGAGTCTCCAGGTGAGGAAGCCGGCCTCGCTCGAGATCGCCGCACTGTTGCTCAAGGAGGGCATCCAGCGAGTGCCGATCGAAGTCAAGTACGTGGCATTCCCGATCGGTCCCGAATTCGTGGTGGGCTACGGGCTCGACTACGCCGGAAAGTACCGGAACCTGCCTTATGTGGGTGTCATGGGGGAAGACGGCTGATGTAATCAGCTTCGGTTGATGAAATCAGCTTCGACCTGAGCGATCGGGGTTCGACTATTCGACTATCCGTCGTAGCATCTACCTCAACCCCTTCAGGACCGAGGCTTTGTGAACCGCACCCTTCGAACCTTGATGGTCTACGGACTGTCGATCATGCTCGTCGCCATCCTCTTCTCTTGGTGGTTCGAGCAAGTCGCCGGGCCGGAAGAGGTTCCCATCGGCGAGTTCGTCGAGAGTGTGGACGACGGTGAGTATGCAGAGGTCGTCCTCCTCAAACGCTCGTTGCGGGCTCAGGCACGGTATGTCAACAGCGGAGCCGATGAAGGCACGTTCGACGAGGTGGCCAATTACGTCGAGGGTTACGAGACCGAGCTGACCGCAAGGCTCGATGCCACCGGCACGAATTGGTCGGTGGACGATGAGCCGGCCGGGTTTTGGGAGCTCCTAATCACCTTCCTGCCGTGGCTGTTCCTGCTCGGCTTCATGGTGTTCATCTTCATGCAGATGCAAGGCGGCGGCAATCGGGTCATGCAATTCGGCAAGTCGCGAGCCAAGCTCGTCGGCAAGGAGCACCCCAAGGTCACCTTCGAAGACGTGGCGGGTCTGCAGGAGGCGAAAGAGGAGCTGGAAGAGATCAAGGACTTCCTCGCCAACCCGGACCGCTACCGCCAGATGGGGGCCAAGATTCCCAAGGGTGTCCTCCTATTCGGTCCTCCCGGGACCGGCAAGACACTCCTGGCGCGTGCAGTGGCCGGTGAGGCCGGTGTGCCCTTCATGTCCATCTCAGGGTCAGACTTCGTTGAGATGTTCGTCGGTGTTGGTGCCGCCCGCGTCCGTGACCTCTTCGAACAGGCCAAGCAGAGTGCCCCGGCGATCGTCTTCATCGATGAGATCGACGCCGTGGGTCGTCACCGTGGCGCCGGATTGGGCGGTGGTCATGACGAGCGTGAGCAGACCCTCAACCAGCTTCTCGTCGAGCTCGATGGGTTCGAAGGCAACACCGGCGTGATCGTGATGGCGGCCACCAACCGTCCCGACATCCTCGACCCGGCTCTCCTCCGCCCTGGCAGGTTCGACCGTCAGATCACGGTCGACGCCCCCGACATCGAGGGCCGCGCGGCGATTCTCGGTGTCCATGCCCGTGGCAAACCGCTGGCAGACGAGGTCGACCTCGAAGTGCTGGCCCGAAGGACTCCGGGGTTCACCGGCGCCGACCTCGCCAATCTGATCAACGAGGCCGCCCTTCTCGCCGCTCGCAAGCGGGCCAAGGAAGTCACGATGACCGAGCTGGAGGAGGCCATCGATCGTGTCATTGCCGGGCCGGAGCGAAAGACACGCATCCTCTCCGAGGAGGAGCGCAAGGTCATCGCCTTCCACGAGACAGGTCATGCGCTGGTCGGGTATGCGATGCCCAACACGGACCCCGTGCACAAGATCACGATCGTGTCCCGTGGCCGGTCCTTGGGCCACACTCTCTCTCTCCCAACACACGACAAGTACCTGTCGAAACGAAGTGAGCTCGTCGATCGCCTGGCCATGCTTCTCGGCGGCCGCACTGCCGAGGAGCTGATGTTTGCCGACCCGTCGACCGGAGCAGCCGATGACATCGAGAAGGCCACCACTCTCGCTCGACGGATGGTCATGGAATATGGCATGAGCGACGAGCTGGGACCGATGCAGTACGGGCGGCCCAGCGGCGAGGTCTTCCTCGGGCGTGACTATTCCCGGCAGCAGGACTACTCGGACGAGGTTGCCGCCTTCATCGACGCCGAGGTGCGCAAGTTGATCACCGCGGCGCACGACGAGGCGAGGACCGTTCTCGAGCATCATCGCGACGCGCTGGAACGGATGGTGGATTCGCTCCTGGAGAAGGAGACCGTCGACAGGGACGAGGTCGCCGAGATCTTCCACGACGTACCCAAGTGGGAGCATGCCTTCGACGGGTCGCTGCGGATCAAATACCCGGAGAGCCCGGTCATCCCCCAGCACCGTGAGGACGTCGCCGCCGCCGTCGAGACCGAGGACGAGCCCGAAGAGGTCACCGAGTCGCTCAAGCTCGACCGCAAGCTGCCACGAGCCAAGGGCCGGCCTGCTGAAGCG
>Ga0302046_10003002_pt1 | contig 15450 bp, 15 predicted proteins | sample RVTome_11_FD_200261 | JGI IMG/M metagenome (GOLD analysis project Ga0302046, IMG submission 200261) | Soil microbial communities from uranium-contaminated site in the Upper Colorado River Basin, Wyoming, United States - RVT147D111 (version 2) ...
CCTGGGTGAATAGGTCCGCATTATGAATCTTATTGCTGCGCATAAGTTCCTCCGATCGGTCGTTTGAGCATCAAACGTACCACATCGGAAAAAGTTCCTCGAAAATCTAATTTTTCAGAAGTCAAATTGAATATCGAAATATGAAACAATTCCTAATCACCAAATTCTATCCTCAAACCGCGAGGATTAGAATTTAGGGTTTGTTTTAGATTTTGGATTTGGAATTTCGTGCTTACTTGGCGGACCACATTCTGTCGCGTCCGCTTCCATCCCAATGAATCTTAATCCGACAAAATAATCCCCAAAAATTCCCCTGATTTCAAGGACAGAAGCCGTTTTCTTGCTGCGTGGCACTTTTTCGGGTATATTGAGTGAAATTGAACTTCACAACGTGAGGGGTATGGATTTTTTTGGAATAGTGTTAGAAATCCTCCTTGTTTTATTTTTCGTCTTTCTGAACGGGTTCTTCGTGGCGGCGGAGTTTGCAATCGTCAAAGTCCGCGCAACGCAAATTGAACCCCTGGCCGTCAGGGGAAACCGAAGGGCGAAGATCGCCACAGAGCTCATTACCCACCTTGACGCCTACCTGTCCGCAACCCAGCTGGGCATTACCATCGCCAGCCTGGCCCTCGGATGGCTGGGAGAGCCGATTGTTGCTACCATGCTCCGCCCCCTTTTTACTGCCATTGGAATTCTGGATGAGGGCATTCTGGAGGGTGTTTCTTTCGCAGCCGCCTTTACCATCATCACCTTTCTTCACATTATCCTGGGTGAACTTGCTCCCAAGTCGCTTGCCATCCAAAAAGCGCAAATTACCACACTGTGGATCGCCATTCCCCTTCGATTGTTTTACGGAATATTCCGCCCGATCATCAACCTGCTGAACGGGATGGCGAACGCTATTTTGCGTATGGTGGGAATCCAGGCAGTGACCGAGAGTGAGCTCAAACATTCGGAAGAGGAGCTCCGGATGCTTCTGGTTCAGGAAAAAGACGTTTCGCGCACCGGAAAGCAGCTCGTACTGAATTCGATGGATTTTCGCAAGAAGCAGGCACGTCATTGCATGGTCCCGAGGAGGGAGGTCGTTTCCCTGCGCCTCTCCGATCCCGTGCGGAAGAACCTGGAGATCATGCGCTCCCACAAGTTTTCCCGGTACCCCGTTCATAAGGAAACCATCGACAACGTTGTGGGCATTGTTCATACGAAGGATATTTTCAAGCTCGACCGCGATCACCTGCCTGATTTCTCCATTGAATCCGTACTTCGGGATGCCGTGTTCCTGCCCGAGACAGCTCCCCTGGAGCGGGTTCTGGAAATGATCATTCAGAAAAAGTCCCACATGATCATCCTGGTGGATGAGTTTGGCGGAACAGCGGGGTTGGTAACACTGGAGAATATTCTTGAAGAGATTGTGGGGACGATTCAAGATGAATTCGACCGCGAAACACCGGAGTTCTCAAAAGTCGGAGAGAATGAATATATCGTCGATGCAAGCCTGACCACCAACGACGTGGAAAAACTGATCGACCAGGAGCTTTCCATCCGCGATATCCAGTCCATCGGTGCATTTGTGATCGAACAACTCGGCCACTTGCCGATGAAGGGCGAAACGGTGTCGGTCAACGGAGCAGAGTTCATCATAGAAAAGGTCGATGACCGCGTCGTCGAGTCTATTCGGGTTCGAAAGGTACCGGTGAAGGAGAAGACGGAATAAGAGGCTGAATAATTGCAGATCGCAGGCGTCCGGCTCTTACCATTCACCGTTTACCCCGCCCGAACCTGCCCGCCCGTACGACATGGTCGGGCGGTCCCGACTGTGGTTGCACTACGAACGGTCAGGCGGCCAGCCCGCCAGCGGTCTGGCGGGGCGACCGTTCAAAATTCCGCCGATGTCCGGTCGGGCGGTCGTTCACCATTCACCAGGCTCAACGCGCTTCCGTCTCCCTATCACTTATCACCTATCACATATCTTAATCACAAAGCCAACACCAATGGATGAATCCCCACAGCAATACGCCGCCCGCATTACTTCTTACGTCACGGGAAAGAATTTCCTTCAGCGATTGCAAAAATCTCCCGGCAGAATAACGACCCAGCTTCGAGGAAAACGTCCGGCCCTTTTGACCCGGCGCCCTTCGGCCGATGTGTGGTCCGTCGCGGAAATTGTTGCGCATCTGACAGAAGCAGAAATCGTGTTTGGCTACCGGCTTCGCCTCGTCGCAGGCGCTTCCGGCACGCCGATCCAGGCGTACGATCAGAACTTGTGGCAGGCAAATGCCGAGTATCTGCGTAAGAACCCGAAGGAAACCGCCAGGTATTTTGAAACTTTGAGGTCAATGAACATCCTCTTCATCAAATCCCTGCCGGAGGATGCTCTCGACCGGTTTGGCATGCATGCGGAGCGCGGCCAGGAATCCATCCGACGCATGATGGAGTTGTACGCGGGACACGACGAAAACCACATCAGGCAGCTGGCGGCTATTTTGAAACCGAGGAAGAAAACAACTAAGTAAAGAACAGAAAGTAAGCATTAAGTGGTAGCTAGTGGGAAGAAAGAATTTTCTTGGATCAACGCATATGGCGTCACGCTTTCTTCATACTCCAAACTTCTTACTACCCACTCTCCGGTTCCTGATGCAAAGTTTAACGTATGCAGCCTGAAATCCTGATAGGCATGGGGGGCTGGTCTCTCCCGGCTTTTGACGGACGGTTCTATCCGGCTGAGCAGGGAAAGGGATTCAGAAAACTCGAATACTTCAGCCGGTATTTTAACCTGGTGGAAGTGAACGCGACGTTCTATACAACCGCTCTTGGCCCGCAACAAGCCCGGCGCTGGCTCAAAGACATCGAGGAGAACAGGGACTTCACCTTCACGGTGAAATTATTCAAGGGATTCACGCACAAGTACAACGCCACACAAAGTGACGCCCAGTCCGTCAGAGCATTGCTGGAACCGCTGGCAGGCTCGGGAAAACTCGGGGGCCTCGTTCTCCAGTTTCCGCGTCTTTTCATCCGCACAAGAGAACGCGAGCAGTATTTGAAGAAGCTGTCCGATGCTTTCGGCGCCTACGCCCTTTTCCTGGAACTCCGGCATGATTCATGGAATAATGCAGAGTCGTTTGCCCTGCTCAAAGAATGGGGTTTCCGGCTCATCAACACGGACCTCCCCGCCATCAAACATCACATACCCTTCACCAACGAGGCCTGGGGTGATACGGCGTATTACCGTCTCATGGGACGCAACAAGGACTCCTGGGATGAGGGCGGGGTTCAGGAACGATACAAGTATTTTTACTCTGAACAGGAATTGAAAGAAGTGTTGGACCGGATCAGTGCTTTGAAATCGACGGTGAAGAAGGCATTTGTTGTTTTCCATAATGATCCCGAGGCCAACTCGCCCGTGAATGGCTTTCAACTGAAGAACATGGCAGATCCGAAGAAGATCATTCATGTGCCGAAACCCCTTATGCAAACCTTCCCCCGTTTGGCGGAGTTTTCCTCTGTCCTTCCGCAAGGAGAGCTTTTCCAGGGAAAAGAAAAAGTATTCAAACTCAAACCTCTCCCTGCCGGAAAGAGAACAGAGATCGACCCATCATGACGAGCCTCACTCCGAAACTCCTCACAACCCTGGAGGAAGGATATTCCCTCCGACAGCTCGGCGCAGATGCCTCGGCCGGACTTCTTGTCGGAATCGTCGCGCTCCCGCTGGCGATTGCGTTCGCGATCGCGTCCGGCGTGAAGCCCGAACAGGGGCTGTATACTGCGATCGTTGCCGGATTCATAGCCTCGGTGTTGGGCGGAAGCCGCGTTCAAATTTCAGGCCCCACCGGCGCTTTTATTGTGGTGATCTATGGTGTCGTTCAGCAGTATGGATATCATGGGCTTGCCATCGCAACCATGATCGCCGGCTTTCTGCTCATCGCCATGGGCATTGCGCGCATGGGCGTCCTCCTCCGTCTTATTCCGTATCCGGTGACTGTCGGATTCACGAGCGGAATCGCCCTCATCATTTTTTCCTCTCAGGTCAAAGATTTTTTCGGCCTGGCCATTGATGTCGTGCCGGCAGACTTTGTCCAGAAATGGAGTGCTTTTGCCGGGGCGTTTGATTCCGCCACCATTTCATCGGTCATGGTGGGCGCGGGATCGTTGTTGATTCTGTTGCTTTGGCCCCGCGTGACGCGGAAAGTTCCCGCCCCCATCGTTGCGATCATCATCATGACGGCCCTTGTGCATTTCCTGAATATTCCCGTTGAGACCGTCGGAAGCAGATTCGGAGCCGTGTCGACAACGATTCCGGAACCTACGATGCCCGAGGGCAGCTGGGAGCTCGTGACAACCATGTTTGGCCCGGGTGTCACCATCGCATTGCTTGCCGGCATCGAGTCCCTTCTCTCAGCAGTGGTGGCGGACGGTATGATGGGCACGAGGCACCGTTCGAACATGGAGCTTGTCGCCCAGGGTGTGAGTAACGTCATTTCCCCGCTGTTCGGAGGAATCCCGTCGACCGGAGCGATCGCACGAACGGCGACGAATGTCAAGAATGGCGGGCTGACTCCCATCTCGGGGATCATCCATGCGTTGACGATTTTGGTTCTTATGCTCTTCTTCGGTTCGCTCGCATCCCTGATTCCGATGGCCACCCTTGCGGCCGTACTGATCATGGTTGCTTACACGATGAGCGAATGGCACGCGTTCGTCAAGACATTCCGCGGTGCGCGGGGAGATGTGGCCATCCTCCTCACTACGTTTCTCTTGACTGTGCTGATCGATCTGACGGTCGCAATTGAAGTCGGTGTTGTTCTCGCGGCGTTCCTGTTCCTTCGGCAGATGGCCGGAGTCACTCAGGTTCAATTGATCACAAAAGACATCGAAGAAGTGGAGGAAGAAGGAGAAGATCCCAATTCCATAGCCAAGCGTACTGTACCCGATGGTGTGGAAGTGTTCGAAATTTATGGATCGCTCTTTTATGCTGCCGTGGACCAGTTCAAGGATTCCCTGCGTTCAGTCGAAAAGCCGCCCAAGGTGCTCATTCTGCGTACACGCAACATGCTCGCGATTGACGCGACGGGACTCCGGGCACTGGAAGATCTGCTTGAACGAACCCGGCGGGACAAAACGATCCTGGTGATTTCGGGAATTCATAAACAACCGCTCTTTTCCCTCAGCACCTCGGGTTTAATGGATAAGATTGGGGAGGATAACGTGTGCGGCAATATTGATGAAGCACTTGCAAGAGCGAGAACAATCGTAGAACAGGTGAAGAGTCCGACTGCGTCCCACAAAGCGGGACTTCGTCGGATAAATGAAGGGTGAAGAAAGATGAGATCAGAAAGGGGGTAAATCTTTGCGCCGAACGTTGTCATTGTTGTTTTCCGTTTGCTGTTTCATTGCCGTTTGACTTTTGCCTTTTTCTTTTTTATTTGAGTGATCACAAGTCGGGGTCTCCCTTTTACCATTCACGTTTCACGAACGTTCATCAAGAGGTCCACCAATGACATTACCGCAAACAACGCCAACAGGCCAACTTGAGCGGGGACGCGGGGCGCTGATTCTGGTGCTCGGCATTTTAAGTCTCGTTATGTTCGGGCTCATCACCGGCATTCCTGCCTGGGTGATGGGACAAACCGACCTTCGCAGAATGCGCGAGGGGAAAATGGAAACCGCTGATGAGGGATTGACGCGGGCGGGAATGATCCTGGGAATCATCGGGACGCTGATTTCCGGACTCATCCTCGTGTTCATGATTCTGCTCGTTGTCGGCATCTTTTCCTTCGCCGGAATGATGATCTTCGATGCCGCCGGCCTGGACGCTCAGGAGCAGTCCATCGAAGCGCACCTGCATTCGCTCGCCCGCAACGCACAAATCTACCGTGTCGACCGCGGTACATACGCGGGCTACGAAATTCCCCCCGACCTGAAACGGACGGACAATGAGGTCTATTCCGCTCAGGTGATGGCAGACCAGATTGGCTTTCGCGGCCGCGCCACAAACCGACGCGGCAGTATTTCCGCAACCCTGGACAGTGACGGCAATCTTGTTGATTGGGTGTACGAGGGGGAATTCGACGATGAATCGTATGATCGGGAATCAATACGGCAACGAACGATGCACAGACTAGACGCGGTGATCCGTGATGGTTCGGCAGGTCTTCGAGACCCTGAGTCTCAGACCGAAGGGCTCACCATCAGCTTCGTTGTTCAAATAATCACCCTGAGCGAAGCCGAAGGGCGATAAGTGATAGGTGATATGTTTTTGAATTTTATGACACGCCACTTCCTTCTCAGTTTCAGTCTCATTCTCATTTCCTGCACCGCTTCCTTGCCGGACCGCATGCCGGGGTCGAAGCTTGTAAAACTCGGCGTTGTCCTGCCGGTCGGTCGGACCGGAGATTGGGATTCCGGAATGGTCGAATCACCTGCCGTTTGGTACGACAGCAGCCGGGGGAAGTACGGAATGGTCTACACCGGCTACGGCAGCACGGATAGCTCGAAGAAGGGCTATGCATACGTCACAGTACCGTCGATCGGACTGGCGTGGAGCGAAGATCTGACTCACTGGGAAAAGGACCTGAGAAGCCCCATTTTCAAGGGAAGCGGCGTTGAGGGGAGCCCGGACGCCGTCGGCGCAACGGGTCCGTTTCTCTGGTTTGAAAACGGAACATATTTTCTTTTCTACTTCGGAACGACAGGCAAGGGATATGAAAAGGGGACAAAAACGCTCAATCTTGCCACGTCGACGGGTCTGATGACCTGGGAACGGTATGACAAAAATCCCATCATCGCTCCTTCGGGAACCGGATGGCGCCGCGACGCGATCTGGCATCCGAACATCGTTAAAGATGACGGCCGATACTATCTCTTTTTCAATGCGTCCGGCGTTGCAAACGGTCTGGTGGAAGAATTCATCGGATACGCGACGTCTGACGATCTCTACGAGTGGAATGTTGACGATACAAATTCCCCCATCGTTGTCGGGAGCGGCAGGCCGGGCACATGGGATGCAACCGGGCGGGCCGGGGACCCGAGCGTGTACAAGGTCGGGGATCTCTGGTACATGGCATGGTACAGCTGGGATCGAAAACATTCCGCGGATGGGCTTGCCTGGACAACGGACCAGGAGTTTCCGTTGAACTGGCGCATTTATGAAGACAATCCGATCCTGCGTGTCGGGGAGCCCGGATCATTCGACGCCTTGCACGCAGGCAAACCTTTTGTGTTCAGGACCGCAGAAAGGCTTTTCCATTTCTACACTGCTGTGGCGTTGGATGAGACGAGGCAGATCGCGGTCGCGATCGGAAATCTGCAATAAGTGGATTGCCTGTTCTGAAAATCGGAAGTGTGATTCCGATTTCGCTTGACTTCTTTTGTCCCCCGATGTATTTTATCTATGAACAAATGATGGAAACCTTGGAACAATCTAGTATACGCCTCACCGTTCCCGCCCCCCCGCTAGTCCCTCATCTCTGCCGAACCGAGACCGCGTGAGCGGGCTGGTGCCGGCGACAATTCACTCGTTGTAACCTTCAAACTCCGATTCCCCCCGGGCGGCCGTGTTTTTCTTCAATCCGGCGGAAACAGAAAGGAGCGAGTGCCATGACACGCCCATTTGAGAACATTTGCCCCACGTGCGGGGCTTTCATGACTTTCGTGCGTCGTCGCGGAAGCAGCGAAGGCAGCTGGTATTGTCCTGCGTGCAGGATCCAGCATGGACCAAGACATCAACCGGATCAAGGAGAGCCCGACAACACCGATAGGGATCCGGGCGGCAGAATGGGGCGTGCTGCATGAAACTTCTTTTCGCAAAACGGAGGAACCCATGACCAGGCAAGATCATCGACAGATCAAAACTCTCTACGGCAAGAGGAACTGCGGGTCCGCCGGAAGACCGCTCACAGCGAAAGACCTTGCGCGATTCAGAGCTTTGTTGCTGGAATACCGCGAGGAAGTCTTGGAGGATCTTAAGACTGAAAGAGAAACACTCAGTTCCTCCGCCCCGGTTGATCAGAGTTTGGGGCCGTGGGATCCAGACAACACGGCTGGAACCGAGTCTTCGGAAAATGCCGCCATTCAAATCCGACGGCTCTCGGCAACTTTGGAGCAGCTTACGGCCGCCCTTTCGCGCCTGGAGCGGGGGTCGTACGGGAATTGCACGAGGTGCGGAATGCGCATCGAAAAGGAGCGTCTTGAAGCGATTCCGTACACTCGCCGTTGTATGACCTGCAAAACAGTCGTTGAAGCGGCATGAACAATTCCGGCGTGATCGTCTGACCGTTGAAATTCAGTTCCTTGTTCACTACTATCTGGGAGACTAAGCCGAACCACGTTTCGATACAGGACAATGGAGCAGGCTTTGACATGCGGTACGCCGAAAAATTGTTCGGAGTTTTTCAACGCTTGCACACTGTGGATGAATTCGACGGCACCGGGATTGGTCTTGCGCACGTCAAACGCATTGTTACACGCCACCGAGGACGGGTTTGGGCCAGGGGAATCGTGAGCCAAGGCGCAGAATTCTATTTCACCTTGCCGAAGGAACACAAAGCATGAACACGCCGGAAAATCGAGGATCCAATGAGAGCAATAGTTTTTACCCTTCTTTTTACCTTCACTGTCCCAGCGGCCTCTCAACCATTTGAACAAACCACTAAGGATGAGCTTGCTGCCCTCGTAAAAGCTGAATTCCTTCACTCCTGGAATGCCTATAAGAAATATGCCTGGGGACAGGATGGACTTCGCCCTTTGAGCAAAACGGCGTACACCTGGTACTCGGCACCCTTGTACATGACCGCCCTTGATGCCATGGATACGATGATCCTCATGGGTCTCAATGAAGAGGCCGATTCCGTTCGGGAGTTTATTGCGCGCAACCTTTCATTCGACCACGACATCTACGTCAAAAACTTTGAAATAACGATAAGAGTTCTGGGTGGATTGCTTTCCTGCTATCAGCTCTCGGGAGACGAACGGTTGCTGAAGCTTGCAGACGATTTGGGCAAACGTTTATTGCCGGTCTTCGATACGCCCACGGGAATCCCTTATGTCGAAGTGAATCTCAGGTCGGGAAAGATTCGAAATCCGAGGACGAATCCGGGCGAGGTGGGTACGCTTCTCGTTGAGTTTGGTACTCTTTCGAAACTGACCGGCAAGAATGTCTACTATGAAACCGCAAAGAAGGCTGTGCTTGAAGTCTATAAACGCCGGTCAGATATCGGGCTCGTCGGCACCTGGATGGATGCAAACACAGGCGAATGGCTCGATCCGGACAGCCATCTCAGCGCATGCATCGACTCGTATTACGAATACATGATAAAATGCTGGCTGTTGTTCGGGGATCGCGACCTAAAGGAGATGTGGGATACAAGCATCGTTGCCATCAAGAAATACCTTGCTGATGAGACGTCGACAGGATTGTGGTTCGGTCATGCGGATATGTTCAGCGGGAAGCGGACGAAGACCTGGTTTGGTGCACTGGATGCCTTTTTTCCCGGAACGCTTGTGCTGGCAGGTGATGTCGGAACTGCGGCCCGGCTGCAGGAGTCGTGTTTCAAGATGTGGAACCGGCACGGAATCGAACCGGAGGATTTTAACTACACAACAATGGAAGCAGCCCGGCCGCGATATTTTCTGAATCCGGAGATCATGGAATCTGCCTATTATCTGTTTCAGGCGACTCGGGATCCGCGGTACCTTAAAATGGGGAAGGCTTTTCTCGACAGCCTGATGACCTATTGCCGTCTCAGTGAGGGATACAGCGAGCTGAACAGCGTTATCACCAAGGAACGGTCCGACCGCATGGAGAGCTACTTTCTCTCGGAGACGTTGAAATATCTCTATCTCCTGTTTGCTCCACCCGAAACGGTCGACCTCAAAACCATGGTCTTCAACACGGAAGCTCATCCTATTCGGAAAACGTGGTAGCGTTGGTAGACGGAAGATATTTGCCAATGATAGGAAGAAAAGCGAACACAGATGACACCGAAACAGACATGATGATCACAGATTGATCAAATCAGCGTGGATCATGTACTTTTCTGTGTTATCAGTGTTCCATTCTCAACACACTGCGGCAAACGTTCACCCTTTGTTTCCGCCGTGCACCCAGCCATCCAGAAGTTCGAATGCACGCTGGCGGATGAGCTCCCGGGCATTGTTCATTGCGAATTCAAGCGGTACGCCGGAGTTTACAAGAGAAATGACGGCTGCGAACCGACCCGTTCCACAGTACTGCTCCGGCGAGCCTCCTATGCTGCCCCCGATTCCCAGCACGGGTACTGAGTATTTTGCGGCCCGTTTCAGAATGCCGGTCAATGCCTTTCCGTACGTCGTCTGCGAATCTATCCTTCCTTCTCCGGTAAGGATGATGTTTGAATTCTTTGCAAGTGAGTCGAAGTCCACTGCGTCAAGTATGAGATCGATTCCACTTTCAAGCTTTGCGTGACAGAAGACTGCCAAGCCGGCGCCAAGGCCGCCAGCGGCCCCTCCACCACGGAGGCCAAAAATATCAACGCCAAGTAAGCGTTTGATCGCTTCTCCATAATGACTCAGGGCCCGATCGAGAAGAACAGCATCCGCCCGTGTGGCTCCCTTTTGCGGGCCATAGATCATCGACGCTCCGTTGGGACCGCACAGCACATTCTCCACATCGCATGCCGCGAGGAATTCCACGCTTTTCAACCCGGGGTCGATTCCTCCCATATCGATCCGATCGAGTGAATTCAGGGCCTCCCCCCCGCGACCAATCGGGCGGCCGGCACGATTGAGGAAGCGCACTCCAAGGGCTTCCGCCATTCCCGCCCCTCCGTCATTCGTTGCACTTCCCCCGATTCCGAGGATGATCTTCCTCGCGCCGGCATCCAGCGCAGCCCGTATCAGTTCGCCGGTGCCAAAGGTTGTCGTTTTCAGGGGATTACGTTCTTGTTCTGTGATAAGCGTGATCCCTGACGCTGCGGCCATTTCAATGACCGCCGTCGTTCCGTCCCCCAAAAGCCCCCAGGTGGCAGCTGTGGGAGCGCCGAGCGGACCCGCGACGGTTGTTTGCTTTGACTGGCCGCCGGTTGCACGGAGAAGAGCTTCAACGGTCCCTTCTCCTCCGTCTGCAATCGGAAGTTCGACAATCGTTGTATTGGGAAATACAGCTCGCGCGCCTCCGGCCATGGCCTGGGCTGCCTCAACGGCTGAAAGGGAACCTTTGAACGAATCTGGGACTATAAGACAATGCATGGAAGGAAATTACAAAATCATCCCAAGAAATCCGCAGAATTCGATATTTTGAGTTGAAACTGTTGAAACCTATATTCCATTCACAAGCATGAGAACCCAATTCGGGATATTCTTCATTTTGATCGGGACATCCGCATCAGTCGCGCAAATTGGAACCTTGACAATTGAATTTTGAAACTTAAATTTCTTCTTATGATTACCCCGCAACGGCTTCATAAATTCGTCGGACTCACGCTCCTTCTTCCCTTTCTGGGATGGATTATTACTGCCTTCATTTTCTACTTCAAGCCCGGATACGACGGGGCTTATGAATCCCTCCAATTCAAAAGGTATCCCCTCGAAAATGTTGTCATTTTACCGGCGGATTCAGCTTGGTCGGAAATCAAGTATTTCCGAACAATTCTTGGAAACCACTTATGCGTGCAAGCAAAGGATGGCTGGATTCAGCTTGATCCGATTACGTTGAAACCCCGGCCGCTCCCCACCGATGAGGATCTGAAATTCCTTCTGGCGGATGCGTTTTCTTCCAATCCTGAACGCTACGGATCGGTTGTTTCAATGTGGACGGACGCCATTGTTACAAACACAGGTGTTCATGTGACAATGAACTGGGATCGGATGAGCTTGTATCAACGCGGGGCGGATACCAATCTCATTGACCTGATGTACAGGATTCATTATCTCCAGTGGACCGGAATCGCCGGCATCGACAAAGTCCTTGGCCCTCTCGCTCTTATGCTGATACTGGTGTTGGGCATCCTTGGGATCCGTCTTGCTTTTCGTACTTCTCGTGCACAAGGTTCCTCGTGACACGGGTTTTGCAATTTCTTGCCACACTTGTCCTCTCGGCCACCGCTCTTCTCGGACAGGAAACCCACGAATTATTGCCGGACCTCGGCCGGTTCTTTGATGGGTTCAAGGCAAAAGGAACATTTGTTCTTTATGATCTTGAACAAAACCATTGGATCCGCTACAACGCTGAACGAGCACATCAGCGATTTCTTCCCGCCTCCACCTTCAAGATCTTCAACTCACTCGTTGCTCTCGAGACCGGTGTCATTGCCGATGAGAACGAGATCATGCGGTGGGATGGCGTGGTGCGCTGGAATGCCGCCTGGAATCGGGATCAAACCCTCCGAACCGCTTTCCAGCGTTCAGCTGTTTGGGTTTATCAGGAACTCGCCCGCAGGATTGGAGAGCGGAGAATGCAGGAATACCTTACGCGGGAACAGTACGGTAACGAAGACATGAGCGGCGGCCTCGATGGGTTTTGGCTTACCGGGAACATAAGAATATCGCCGGACGAACAAGTGCAATTCCTGCGAAAACTCTTTCGCGGAGAAGTCGGGTTCTCAGCACGCAGTGTCAGGATTGTGAAAGACATTATGCTGCTTGAACAATCAGTGGAATATACGCTGCGCGGTAAAACGGGCTGGGCGCAACCACCAGGCGACAGTGTCAGCAATATCGGATGGTTGGTAGGATGGGTGGAGCAAAAGGATAATGTGTATTTTTTCGCGATGAATCTGGAGAGTTCGGATGCTGACTTTCCGATGGTTAAAGCGCGGTTGGAGATTCTGTATGGAATTTTAAGGAAACTCGGGGTGTTACCTGTATCTGGATGATCAGTGGCCCAGCGGCTCAGGTTCAAGCTTCGACATGCGAATCGTTCAGAAATCTGGTCATACCAGACCGGCGAACAGACACTTACTGAGCACGGATGCCTTTCAATTCCCGGTACCTGTTGCACTCTGCTGGTATAGTGTTTGGACGCTCCCTTCCGAACAACGGAAAGAAGACATCGATGGAATCAAGAAAATCGAAGGATGAATCCCGCCGCGTATTCTTTGTTCAAACGTGTCAGGCCGGTGCAAGCGTAGTTCTTGGCCTGGGATTGGTTCAGCTTCTTGAGGCCTGCGGCGTGAATGATCCGGACATTCTCAATGTCGCGGACATTCCGATTCTGAACGTGCCCTCCTCGAATGCCGTTGTGACGCTGACCATAGATTCAAACTCCCCGCTGTTCGGCATAGGAACCGCCGCGCTTGTGCGATACGGCTCCGGTTCCCTTCTTACTGCCCACACGGTCGAGGATACCTTCATAGCGGTCACAGCAATATGCACGCATGAATCCTGTGAAATCACGGGCTACGCAAACCAGACCTATATCTGCCGCTGTCATGGTTCGCAGTTTAACACATCGGGTCATGTGGTGCAGGGGCCGGCTGGACGCGCCCTTCGCACGTTTGCAACCCAGTTTACCAACCCTCAGCTCACGATTACACTTGCTTAGAATGCAATGATGGTGCGTGGGGCGTGGTACAGAAGGATGACCTGCCTTTCTTGATTCACTGAAATCGGGGTGGAACTTCCTCGCTTTTTTTCGGTATAAGAATGAGGATCCCGACCATGAACCTTGTATTAGTTTACTTGCTTGCTGTTTCCCTTGAACCGCCATCGGCGCGGCAATCCGATACGGTTCCTCGTTTCGTTCCTGCCGATTCATCAGTGACGTTCACCACGTCAATCGCTCCGCTTCTGAAAGCAAACTGTACACCCTGCCATTTTTCAGGCGGCACGGTCTTCGAGAAATATCCGTTTGAATTGTACGAGACTGCATTCACTCTTCGCACGAAGCTGGGAACGAGGCTCAAGGAACCGGATCAGCAAGCACTGCTCGCCCGTTGGTTGCAGGGCGGGGCAAAGGAATAACGATCCTTCAAAGACAACGAACGGAGTTCTCTCATGGTATCTCGGCTGACAATTATGTTTACCGCCTTCCTTTCGCTCTCCTCTCCGACAATTCCCAATCCTTCAATGGATTCCCTCGGTTGGATGGCAGGCTGTTGGGAGGGATCGTTTCCCAACGGACGAACAGTTTCGGAACAATGGATGAAACCTGCGGGGAATGTCATGATGGGAATGTCCCGAACGGTGAAAAACGGGAAGACCGTGGCGTATGAGTTCATTCGGCTTGAACAATCGGAAGACGGCACAATACGATACATCGCCCGTCCCTCCAATCAGCCGGAAGCCACCTTTACGCTTATTCTCCATGAAAATCAAAAGGCCGTCTTTGAAAATCCGCAGCATGATTTTCCACAACGGATCATCTATGAACGGATCTCCGGGGATTCTCTTGTTGCGCGGATTGAAGGCACGATCAGCGGCAAAGAACGAAAGTCGGATTTCCCGTATCGCAAAACTGTTTGCGATTGAACCCGAACAGCCCCCGGGGAGCTGCTTTTTGATTCCCACTCTTCAGTAATCACCCCTGTTTTTCCCGTTTCTGATAACCGCATTTCCTTTTTTTTCCCCATTCTGCCGATTTTTCGTGGCAATGAATTTGCACGCGTTATTATTGCTATATTCTGCGTTTTCTCCAACCCGTAGAGGACACATTGATGAACCTCCCATTCTCTCAAGATCAATTTTTTCTCGTATTCAGGTTATACAATGAAGGAGTCTGGCCGGCTCAGATTCTCTTGAATATTCTTGCAATCACTTTAATTGGCTTATCATTGAGAAAATTCCCGAACGGCAGCCGCATAATTTCGATTGTGCTGGGTATCTTCTGGCTTTGGATGGGAATTGTTTATCACGTCGGCTTCTTCAGTTCGATCAATCCGGCCGCGTATTTCTTTGGGGCTGGATTTGCCGTACAGGGGATTTTGCTCTTCTGGATGGGATCAAAGAACCGCGTCCGTTATCAATGGAGGAGGGACGGGAGGGGAATCGCTGGAGCCTTTCTTGTGGGATTTGCATTGATTCTCTATCCCCTTCTTGGATATTTTCAGAATCACACGTATCCCGCATCGCCCACATTCGGCCTGCCGTGTCCCACAACGATCTTCACGTTCGGGATATTTCTTTGGTCTTCAGGTTTGCCCCGTCTCACCCTGGTCATTCCCGGCCTCTGGTCATTGATTGGATTCTTCGCTGCACTTTCACTCGGTGTGTTGGAGGATATTGGTCTCCTTATCTCGGCGCTCATCGCTCTTCCAATCATTCTCATGCAAAAGTCCGAGATGCGCGAGGTCGTACAATGAACGGCTTCGGCAAGGATCTCGATCTTTCCCGCATCGTCTTTGCAGTCACAGTCACCATTCATGCCCTGATTCACTTGATCGGTGTCGCCCGGGAATGGAATCTCGCCGACGTCAATCCGCTCACGGGCAAAACCCTTTTTCCCATGACCGGAACAATTGCAAAAGCTTCCGGCTTTTTGTG
>Ga0302046_10003004_pt1 | contig 15446 bp, 14 predicted proteins | sample RVTome_11_FD_200261 | JGI IMG/M metagenome (GOLD analysis project Ga0302046, IMG submission 200261) | Soil microbial communities from uranium-contaminated site in the Upper Colorado River Basin, Wyoming, United States - RVT147D111 (version 2) ...
TCAAAGCTAAGGCCTGGTTATATCATACCCCCCCCATTTGGGGCCTTCAAACAGGCGCCCAACTATTTGAGTTGTATGATCCCTTAGGATAAGCCCAACGTGGCAGGCAGTATTGAACCTTGAAAACTGTAAAAGAGACATCCGTCGACAAGCTGTTAGCGCTGGTTATCGACGATAGCCGCGAAATTCGGGACTATGTGATCGAGTACATTTTGGAGCCTAACGGCTTCGAGGTCATCATCGCCAAGGATGGCGTTGAGGGTTTGCAGCAAATCATGGCCGGTCGCCCCGATCTCATTTTACTCGATTATGAGATGCCCAGACTGACGGGCTATGAGGTTCTGCTCAAACTCCAGGAGCACGGCATCAAAATCCCGACGATCCTGATGACCTCGCACGGTTCTGAACAGCTTGCGATTGAGGTGTTTCGCCTGGGGGTACAGGATTACGTCATCAAGCCCTTCACAACGGATACGATGCTCAAGGCTATCGAGGATGCCGTGGCTGTGGCCCGGCTGAAACGTGAGAAGGAGCAGCTTACGCGCCGGGTCATTTTGGCGAATCACGAACTCGAACAGCGCGTCAATGAATTGAACGAACTGTACCGCGTTGGCAAGTCGATCACGGCCCTGAACCAACCCGGTAAAACGCTCGAGCGGATCGTTGAGGCCGTCCTGTCGATGACGCGCAGTGAAGAGTGTACGTTGAATTTGATCGATACCAAGACCGGCGAGTCCAAAGGCCATCTCACCCGTCGCCGTTATGACGATAGCCGTCAGGCCGCTGCTCAGGGCACCAAACTGCTCGACCCGAACGTGGTGGATGGCAACGGCGCCAGGCCAGGATCACCAGAAACCGTGCTGTCGGTGCCGCTTCAAGTGGGGCAAAAAACTGTTGGCGCCTTGAGCATCAGCAAGCGAGTCAACGGCAACTTTACGACCCATGATAACCGTATCCTGCGGATGCTGGCCGATTACGCGGCCATCGCCTTACACAATATGCAGTTGATGCGCCAACTCCAGGCCACCAAAGAACACGAGAAGCGCCAGATTCGCGGCCTGTTCGAACGATATGTCGGCCCCAAAGTCGTTGAGCAGATGCTGGCCCAACCCGAAAAAGTAAAGCTTGGCGGCAAGCGCCAGGACATCACGGTTCTTTTCGCCGATGTGCGTGGCTTCAGTACCTTCAGCGCCAAAACTTCACCCGAAATCCTCATCGAACTGCTCAATCAATACATTCGGGTGGCCGCGGATGCTGTTCTGGCCGAAGAAGGCACTCTGGATAAATTTATGGGCGATGCCGTCATGGCGTTCTTTAACGCCCCGATGCCACAATCCGATCACGCCCTGCGCGCCGTGCGGGCTGCCTGGAAGTTATGCCGCGCCGTCGAACGCCTGCACCGCTATCTGGTCCCGGCCCACCGCCTGCATTTTGGCGTTGGGGTTGGGATCGGTGAGGTTGTGGTGGGCAACATTGGGACCCCTCAAATGATGAACTTTACCGTCATCGGCGACTCGGTCAACAAGGTCAAGCGCTTGCAGGAGACTGCCCAGCCCGGACAGATTTTGATCAACCGGGAAACCTACCACCTGCTGCATAATCGCATCAAGGCTCGGCATATCGGCGACATCCAGCTTAAGGGGCAGAGCCAGCCAGAACCGGTCTATGAGGTCTTGGAATTGTGGGAACATTAATTGAGGAGAAGGCCATCATGGCGAAGGTGCATTCGGGCAGTATCCTGATCGTTGATCCGGATGAGGCTGCCCGCAATTCCCTGACGAACCAACTAAAGAAATTCCACCATTCGGTAGCGGCGGCCGGCGGTTCAGAGCAGGCTGTCGAACTGATGCAGGCGCAGTTGTTTGATGTACTGCTGGTCGATGTCACGGCCCTGGAAACCAATGACTATCAGCTACTAGAAATGCTGTATGTTGACCCTGCCTTATCGCAAATCCCGGTCATTGTTGTGGCCGATCCGTCCGACTCGGACCGCCTGGCCAGTGGCCTGGAACGGGGCGGTGATGACTATTTGCTCAGACCTGTGACCGATATTTTCTTGAAAACGCGCATCGAGGCCAACCTGGAACGCAAGGAACTACGCGAGCGGGCTCAAGGCGATGATGCCCTGGTCAAACAGATCAATATGGCTCAAAGTAAATTCGTTTCCTTCGTGGCCCACGAACTGCGAACCCCCATGACGTCGATCAAAGGGTATGCCGATCTACTGAAGCGCGGCACGTTGGGTCCGATCAACGAAGGTCAAACCAATTTTTTGAATACCATTATTACGAATGCCAATCGGATGGCTACCCTGGTGACCAACCTGAATGATACCTCGCGGATCGAGGCCGACCGCCTCCAGGTGACCCTCAAGGAGGTGGTCCTGATCGACGTGATCGACCAGGTCATCCAGGCGAACCAGAGTCGGATCGCCGAGAAAGAGCAGACGCTTAATCTGGATATACCGGACGACCTCCCCCCGGTTTGGGCCGATCCTGACCGTATCAAACAGATCCTGACCAACCTGATTACTAATGCTCGCAAATACACGCCTCAAGGCGGCCAAATCACGCTTACAGCAGAAGCAACGAAGAATCGCTGGGATCCGAATGCCACCTCCGAGGTGGTTCACCTTGCTGTCCGGGATAATGGTCTGGGCATCGATGTCAAGGACCGCCCCAGGATTTTTGAAAAGTTCTTCCGTTCAGAGGATGACGAAATTCGCGAGGCGCATGGGACCGGCCTGGGGCTGTACCTGGTCAAGCATCTGGTCGAGCTCCACGGCGGGCAAATCTGGTTCGAAAGCGAATTTCGCCAAGGCTCGACTTTCCACATCACCCTTCCGGTTGCAGCCCATTCTTAACCCCGACCAAAAATTAGATTATTAGCGCGATCAGTAGCCCGATGCTACAATGGTGGGCCAAACCCGGCGACTGAGGATTTTAATGCATCGATTGCTCTGCTGGCTGTTGGCCGCCCTACCTGTCCTGGCTGTGACCGCTTGTACCGGCCAACTCGTCCAGGTTCTGGCGACGCCGACCTCGACCAGTACGCCCTCCCCTACTCCCCGCCCAACCGATACCGCTACGGCTGCGCCCAGTGCTACGCTCACCCCTACGTTCACCCCATCATCGACCCAGACCCCATCGCCAACGGTTACCCCAACACCCGTCCCCAGTGAAACCCCGACCCTGACTCCTGTCCCGATCCCGCCAACCCCCACCGAGACTCCGACCCCGGCGGTTGATTTTCGCATCGCCTCGTGGCGGCTGTGGCCGCTCGAACTCAACAGCGGCTGCGCCAAGGGCCTGCACATCATCTTCATTCACGTGCTCGATGCGGCCGGCGCTCCGTTGGACGGTATTGTTGTGGGCGATTCGTGGAACAATGTCGAAGATGTAAGCGGGCGCAAAGGGCCGGGCCAAACCGAGATCGATCTTTGGTCCAACACGATGGAAATCCTGGTCAAGCGCAACGCCGAAACCGGCGAACCCTACACCAGCGAAGTCAGTTTCCCCTTCAGTTCCTTTATGACCACCATCCCCGATGAACAGATGATCGAAGCCGGCTACTGCTCCAATGAATTGGAATGTCAATGGAAGCGGGAGAACGAGTCATACTATTGCGGTGGGCACTATTCTTGGGAAGTAATCTTTCAGAAAACCTACTGAATCCTGGGTATGAAACGGCAATACACGGAGGATGGGACTACTGTAATCAACATATCTCACCCTCCATCTCACCGGCGTCGCCATTTTGATACATTGCTGGCGGTAAGTGCTCATTTCCTATCCCGCTAGAAAATATCTTTGAATATCTTTTCTTCCGGGCAAATTACTTAAAATGACATGTGTCATATCAAAGAGATGACATGTGCCACTTACCGGGCCGGAGCGAATGCAGTAACATGGCATTAGGATGTTGCCTGGAGGTTGGCACAATGGCAGAAATTGAGAGAACAAACAGGGCCGTTTCAGTTCGCCAATAGAAAGGATGTTATCAACATGAAACAAGATTTAGTAAGAGATTGGATGACTCGTAATGTCATCACTATTACCCCGGACACGTCGCTGCCCGAAGCGCATCGCCTGATGAAGGAGCATCAAATCCGACGATTACCGGTGGTCAAAGGTGAACGCCTGATCGGCATTGTGACTCTGGGCGATGTACGAGAAGCGGAGCCATCAGATGCCACCTCCTTGAGTATCTGGGAATTGAACTATCTACTGTCTCGCCTCAAGGTCGAAACGATCATGACGCGTGATCTGACCGTTATCTACCCGGATGAAACCATCGGTCAGGCCGCCTGGCTTATGCTGACCAACAAAATCAGCGGCCTGCCCGTCGTTGACACCAAACGCCGGGTCACCGGCATCATCACCGAGTCGGATATCTTCCGGCTGGTGGTCCATGAATGGCGCATCTCCCAGACCGAGGACACCACCGAAATGAGCCTCGCCTGACAAGGCGGTGGGTCGTCATCGAATATAGATTTTTGGTAGCACCTCGGCCCATGTCACTGCGAGGAGCGTTGTTGGCGACGAAGCCGTCCCCAACTCCGCCGGAGATTGCTTCGTCGCTCCAGCCGCTTCGCTTCCTCCGCTCCTTGCTATGACACGAGCAAGTTGAGCAGTTACGATTTTTTTAATGAAGCCCCTGCAGGTTTCTGAAACTTGCAGGGGCTAAGTTAGTTTTCCAGCCACTATGAGTGGCCGATCGGGCTGGTCATCACGTTTTGATGAAAAAACTTTCATTAAAAATTAACCGATCATTCATCGAATTGAGGTATAATCATAAGAAAGTTATTCCAGAGAGATTCACCGATTAATGACAATGAGTAACCATGCGCATTCTAGTTGTAGAAGATGAAGAACGCATCGCTAGATTTCTAAAGAAGGGCTTAGAAGAAGAAAGCTACGCCGTCGATTTGGCTACGGATGGGCCGGCTGGATTGGATTGGGTCGCGGGCGCCCGGTATGACATCATCCTGCTGGATGTCATGCTGCCCGGCCTGAATGGGTTTGAGGTCAGCCGCATCCTGCGCGAGCGCGGCGTCACCACGTCTATTCTCATGTTGACGGCTCGTGACGAGGTCGACGACCGCGTCACCGGCCTGGACTCCGGCGCAGACGACTACCTGGCTAAACCGTTCGCCTTCAAGGAACTACTGGCCCGCATTCGCGCCCTCACCCGCCGGACCGCGCCTATCACACTTGCGCCAACCACGCTGTGTCTGGCCGACCTCAGTCTGGACACCATCACGCATCAGGCCAGACGCGGCCGGCGCGACATCGAACTAACCCCCAAGGAATATGGCCTGCTGGAGTATCTGATGCGTCACCCCGGCCGCACTCTCAGCCGGACACTTATCCGCGAGAATATTTGGGGCTATGATTACTACGGAGCGTCAAACGTAGTTGATGTGTACGTCCGCCACCTGCGTCAGAAGCTGGAGGCCAGGGGCGAACCGCCTTTAATTCAGACCGTGCGGGGGGTTGGTTACAAGATCGATGAGCCCGAATGAACATTCGATTACGGCTTACCCTGTGGTATACGGCCATCCTCTTTCTCACCTTAGCCCTATTCAGCAGCGCCGTTTATATCGGCCTGACCCGCAGCCTGATGGTGACTCTGGATAATCACTTGCAGCGTGAAGTCAGCGAGATCATCGGCAACCTCAAGTTTGAACATTCCGGTGAGGACCCCGAAGAAAGCGAAGAAGAGGGCAACGATGATGACCATAAGATCCGGTCAGGTGAGCTTGAAATCGAGTTGAACTATACCCCTGAGGAGGGCGTCTTCTGGCGTTTGCTGGCCGAAAACGGGCAGCCGCTACGTGATCCGGGCTATTTCGAAGGCGCAGCCATCGCCCCAACGACTCTTACAGCGGGCCAGACCCAATTCGAATATGCGTATGCGACCCTGGCCAACGGCACGCCGATCAGGCTCTATACCGCCCCCTTTGTCATCGAACAGCAGGGCGCGGGCGTGGTTCAGGTGGCCGAAAGCTACCGTCACATCCAGGAAGTCCAGCGCCAACTGCTGCTGCTGTTGGCGCTCGGCTTGCCGTTTATACTCCTGGCGGCCGGTCTGGGTGGCTGGTTCTTGGCCAGCAACGCGCTCAATCCCATTGACCGCATTACACGAGCCGCCCGCCAGATCAGTGCCGATGATCTACACCACCGGCTCAACCTCAAACTGCCCAATGACGAAGTGGGGCGATTAGCAGCCACGTTCGATCAGATGCTGGCGCGCCTGGACGATGCCTTTGAGCGGCAAAAGCGTTTTATCGCTGATGCTTCGCACGAGATGCGCACCCCCCTGACGATCCTCAAGGGCGATGTCGAAGTCGCCCTCAACCGCCCCCGCAGCGCTGGCGAATATCGGGCGACCCTGGACATGGTCAACCAAACGACTGACCGTCTGACTGCGTTGGTTGAAGAGTTATTCCTGCTGGCCCGGGCCGACAACCACCAGTTTCCCCTTCAACTCGAACCGTTCGATTTGGTCGAGTTGCTGCGCCGGGACGTGATGAAGCTAATGCCCCGCGCCTTCGAAAAGAACATAAGCCTTGATCTTGATACCCCCGTAGAGCTACAAATTGAAGCGGACCCGGCCAAGCTGTCCCGGCTATTGCTAAATTTGATCGATAACGCCATCAAGTATTCCAATTCCGGCGCCTCGGTGACGGTCACTGCCACCATCGAACATGACCAGGCCCACATCGCCATTGCCGATACCGGCCCCGGGATCGATCCTGAACATCTGCCGCACCTGTTCGAACGCTTCTACCGTGTTGACCAGGCCCGCTCTCGCCACGTCGCCGCGTCGGACGGCAGCAGCGGCGCTGGCTTGGGTCTCTCCATCGCGGCCTGGCTGGCCAAAATCCACGGCGGGCGGATCGAGGTAGAAAGTCAGGTGGGCCAGGGCACCACGTTTATTGTTTGGCTACCACGTTCAGCGCCCGATCAATCATGAAAATTTTTTCATATATGAAATATGTTGGTTTTTTACTCTGCAGCAGCATCGAGCTGATTTTGAAGACCAGATAGCGAAAATGAACGAACAGATCACCACCGCGCAAGATCAGCTTAAGGCCCTATGACGAGGCCAGCCGCCAACTGTCTCAATTGCAGATCCAACTGGACGATTTCAACTCGCAAATTGAGCAGGCCAGGCTCGAAATCGAGGCAGCGCAGCAGCATATCGGTCGCCTCCGGCAAACGCTCAAAATCGATCAAGCCAATTATCAGGATGAGTTGGCTACTTTGGCGGCCCAACTGGATCAGCTCGAACGACAAGTCACAAGACCCAATACCTATCAAATCAGGGCGCGATTGAAATCGCCTCTCATAGACTGCGCCGATTGTCCGTGGACGCGGACAAAACGAGCCCGTCCACGCAGGTGGACGTTTGGCTTTAGCCTGGAGGCGCGATTTTAATCGCTTATTTGAAAGGTATTGGCCTTAGAGCGTGATGAGAGTTCCCTTGCTGCCACAAGTGATACCGACAACAGGGGTGATGATCATAAAGACAACGAACGTGAATGCGAATCCAACAAGCCTAACCGGGATCAGGACGAGAATGATGATCACAAAAGCCACACCGGGCACGACGATGACGAGGATAATGAAGATAGCGATTAGCCTTGATCTCAAGCCCTCTCTGAGCCCGCCATTACGGCGGGCTTTTTTGTTATGAGATTATGAAAAAATTCTCATTATGTGTTCACGGGATTTTCATGCCGCTTTTCTAAACTAACTAAAGAGTTGGTCATATTTACAAGGCCCAGTGTCAAGCCGGGCCTTAGCCAAGGGTGTGTTCGGATTTTGGGGCAAGGTTTATTTTACCCCCCTCAGTCCCCCCGAAATCGGGGGGAAGTTTTAAAAGTCCCCCCGTTGACAGGGGGATTTAGGGGGGTCAACGCCACTCGATATGATGTCATCCCCCAAATCCGAACGCACCCATTAGCCAACGGATGAAAATCATTACCTGACCCATAATACTTATTTTCAAAGGAGCAAAACCCATGAAAAATCTAAGCGCTATCTTAGCGGGTGGTCTAACGTTGTTGGTGGTAATGGTCGTGGGTATCTTTAGTTTTTTGCCTGCCCCCCCAACAGATCAAGCCTCAAGCGGCCAAAGCACAGTCCTTCCGGTGGGCCCTGCGGCCGAGCAGGCCGGAACTGATCCCGCTCAACTCGAAGCGACCCTGGCCGAGCGTGAAGCCACCTATCGGACCCAAATCGATACCCTCAATCAGACTCTACAAGAGCGGCAGAGCACCTATCAGGCTCAAATTCAAGAACTGACGAGCCAGATCGACACAGTCCAAAATCAACTCAATGAATTGAAGGGGCAGGAACAAAGTGTCCTGGCTCAAGTGGTCCAACTCGAAAGTGCGCGCGCCGAGCGTCTGGCAGCCTACCAGGGCCAGCTTGAACAGACGCAAACCCAGTACAATGAACGTTTTGTGCAATTGCAAACCCAATTAAACGACGCTCGTACCAAACTGGTCGAAGCCAATGCCCAGTTGGGCCGCTAGAAAGAACGACGAATAAGCGAATAGCGAATGACAGACTTTTCACCACTCGCAAATTGGCAAGTTGTATCAAAGCCTAAGACGCTAATTCGATCCCATATGACTCAAAAGGAGATTATCCATGAAACGTAGTGCAGCTTTAGTTACCGCCGGTGTTTTTACGGCAATTGTAGCCGTGATCATTTTCAGTCTAACCTTTACGTCACTGGCCGGACCCACGCAAGCCGATTCAAGCCCAGCCAGCGGAAGTGCGGCCGATTCGCCGGTCGGTCAGGTCGATGTTGCCGCCACCGCCCAAGCCATCCAGTTCCAAAACCGGCAGGCGGAGATCGAGGCGATGATGCAGGAACGTGAGACCGTGCTCCAGAGCCAAATTACCGAAAGCCAACAGGCGCTAACCGATCTTGATCGGACCTCTCAAGCACAAGTATCACAATTGCAGGCTCAAATGTCTGAACTGCAAGGTCAAATCGAGCAGACCTCGGCCAATATCCAGACCGCACAAGGTCACGCCGGTGAACTCCAGGCCACAATCGACGCCGATGCGACCACCTACCAGAACGAGCTAACGTCGCTGCAGGCACAAATGAACCAGGCCGAACAGCAGCTTCAACAGGATATCCAACTGACCGTAGCCCAACTTCAGAATGCTTATAGTGAAATTGCTGCCCGGCAGGCCACTGCTGTCGCCTCTGGCTCCTCCGGTGGGGGTGGTGGCAGGCATGATGATGACGATGATGATCTTGAACGTGAGGATCACGAAGACCATGATGATCACGAAGAGCACGAGGATGACGATTAGGGTTAATGGTAGGCCCTCACCCCCGCCCTCGCTTCGCTTCGGGCACCCCCTCTCCCAAATTTTGGGAGAGGGGGCCGGGGGGGTGAGGGCTTTGGATGCCCCATTTGGCCTTATTTGGATTAATGACCGAATCATCTCAAGGAAAGAAATTATGCTCACCATCCAATCTTTAACTAAACTAAAAATGATAAACCAACTGAAGAGTCAAACCAATCATCGCCTCAAAATGGCCCTGGGCGCCATTGGAATTACCGGACTGGTCACCGGCTGCACCGGGACGGCCATCTCCTTGAACGGCGAGGTCAATGCTCAAGACTTGCCGACCTCAACCCCAACCTTGAGCCCAACGGCCATCCCGCCGACTATGACAGCGACCCTAACGCCAACGAATACCCCTTCGCCGACAGCCACGCCGTGGCCAAGCCCAACCGCGTGGCCGACGCCAACGCCGTGGCCCACGTCATCCGCCTGGACTCCCGCCCAGTCGTCGCTGCCCAGCCTCGCGCCGGTACTGGTGGCACCGGCGGCCCTCCTGGCAGCGGGTGACAGCATCCCTGTGAGCTATGCTCCGCCCGACGGCGTGGATGTCTTCGGCAGCACCATCCTGCGCTGGGAGTTTTTCGGCCAGTTAGCCCCGGATGAGTATTTTGACATCAAGCTCAAACCGGCCGGCAGCAATGACTCCGCTTTCGTCGATTGGACCAAAACCATGACCTATGAACTTCATCCCTGGAGCGGCTGGGCGCCCGGCCTGTATACCTGGCAAATCGGCATTGTAAAAGGCCGTCTTGAAGGCGAAACCAAACAATTCATCGCCGACACCGGCCGTGACAGCCAGGCCTTTCTAATCAAATGGCAGCCGGCCGGTGGGGGTGGTGGTGGCGGCGGTGGCAGCAGCACTGGCGGCGGTGGCAGCAACGGCGGTGGTGGTGGTGGCAGTTCTGGCGGATCGTAAGGTATGATTGATGATATCCGCCCCCACTAACGTTGCTTCGCTCGAATGGCGCTGGAATGGCTATTCTTTTAAAGCGATGAACACCAAGATTCAAACCTGGCTGTACAGCCAAACCGACGGCGGGGTGCTGGTCGATGTGCAGCGGCTGTTCAATAGCTTTGAAAAACGGTTGTCTCGCTTCGACCCTGACAGCGATCTTTCCAAACTCAATGCCTGTGAAGACAGCATGTTTCGAGCCAGTCCAATCCTACTCGATGCCGTGGAAACCGCGCTCTGGGCGGCCGAAATCAGCAGCGGCCTGTACGATCCAACGATTCTCACCGAGCTAAGACAGGCCGGTTATGATCGCAGTTTCGAGACCATCCCACAGGCGGCGCCGCTCACCAAGGTATCGCTGACGCAATCACATTCGCTGCAACCCACTCACCGGTCCGGTGGAGCGGACCCGGCCCGCCCCTATACCTTTCGCTCGATCTGGCTCGATCGTCCTGGTCGAGAAATCCACAAACCGCCAGCCGTACAACTCGATCTGGGGGGCATGGGCAAAGGCTGGACCGTCGACCGGGCCGCCGACCACTTACAAGGGCTGGGACCTTTCCTGATCAACGCCGGCGGCGACATCTATGCTTACCAGTCGCCGCCGGGCTGGACAGGCTGGGATATCGACCTGATTCATCCGTTGAAGCCGGCCCACTTTATGGCCAGGGTGCAGCTTCACCAGCGCGCCCTGGCCACCTCAACCATCGCCCGGCGACGCTGGCAGCACAACGGCCAGACGATGCATCACCTGATCGATCCACGCACGGGCCGGCCCGCTCAAACCGATGCCCTCTCCGTCTCCGTGATTACTGATCGAACCGTTGTAGCCGAGGTTTTCGCCAAAGTTGCCCTCATCTTGGGCGCGCCGGCCGGCCTGGCCTACCTGGAGCGCCTCCCCGACGTGGAAGGGCTCATTTACACGGCTGATTCTGAGATTATCTACACCAGCGGCTTTGGCCCAATCCTTGACCGGGTCGATAGCCAGGGATACGAGTCATCATGAAAAATTTCTCATTTTCGGTTCATCAAACGATCATCGCCCCGTGCTACAGTTAGAACAAGACACCTGATCAAGAGGAAATGGAACCATGAGTAGTGACCTGACCCAAATAAGTTTTAGACATAGACGTAAATTCACCGGTCGCGCCAGAGTGACGCTCACGGCCCTTAGCCTGATGAGCTTTCTGGGCGGCTGGAATCTGATTGCCCGCTGGGAAAATCAGACGGCCCAGGCCGACGGCACCGCACCCAAGCCCATGCCATTACCTACGAGTGCGCTGCCAACCCCGACCGCCTGGCCAACCATCCAGCCTCTGGCGGAGATTCCACCGATTCCAACCCTGGTTCCGACCCGCACCACCTGGCAATCAACCGGCGATACGCGGCAGTCGGATCAAACCGGTCAGGAGAGCATCACCGGTGGGGTGGCGCCGATCACACTCGCGCCGTTGCCGACGCTGGCTCCGCTGCCAACGCTGGCCCCCTTGCCCCCAATGCCAGCCCTACCGCCTCCACCAGCCCCCCCTGCACCTGCCGGCGGCGGAAATCACAGCGGCGGCTCATAGTAGAGTTGTTGCTGATTAACCGAGCTAATGTTTTTGGACACGGATTTTCACGGATAAACACGGATTATACAAAAATTAAAGAAAAATCCGTGAAATCTGTGTTCATCCGTGTCCCATTTCTTATTGAGCAACAAGTCTAATAGGACAAATTCAACGATTTCATTCCAAGCATAGGAGTGCACTATGATTACTCAATCCAAAATGACGCCCCAAGACCCCTTGAAAAATATTTTCAACATTTTGCTCGTTGTGGTTGGCCTATTCGTGGGCGGCTTGGTGGCCCTGGTTGGGCTCTGGCTTTGGGCCGACTACCACGCTGACCCGGCCCAGAGTATCCTGACGTTGTTGAGCGCCCAGGTCGCAGCCTTGATCCCACCGGCCCTTAGAGATTATTTGGGCCTTGAAGCCCGCCTGATGGGCCTGCCCCTGGCCGGGCAAACCTCGGCCTATTGGTACATGGCCCGGGCCGGGGGAATCGTGGCTTACCTGCTGATGTGGCTTTCCACGATGTGGGGCCTAGTGCTGAGTACCAGGGTGGCCCGGAATTGGGTCGCCGCGCCCATCGCTTATGGACTGCACGAATTCTTATCGATCCTGACGATTTTGTTTGCCCTGGTGCATGCCGTTGTCTTGCTGGGTGACTCCTACGTTCATTTTACCATTTTCCATCTGGCCATTCCGTTCATCGGGCCGTATGAACCCTTGTGGACCGGTTTGGGCACGATCGGGCTCTACCTGACCATGGCGCTGGCCGGAAGTTTCTACGTCCGCCGGCACATCGGCCAAAATGCCTGGCGAGCGCTGCATTATCTTACCTTTGTCGCCTATGGGCTGACTTTAACGCATGGCCTGCTGGCCGGGACAGACAGCGGCTTGCCGATCATGAAGCTGATGTATCTCGGCACCGGTTTTAGCGTCTTGTTTTTGACCTACTATCGCTTGTTTACCTTCAGAACAGCAACCTCGCCTCGTTAGACCTCTGGTGAATGGTCACCCCAAAGAACATTGCGGCTTAACAACGAGCATCATCTGCACACATTGCATCCGATGCAGACAAAATGACATTTGTCACCGGCTAGATATGACATTTGTCACTGCATTATCTGCATCAAATGCAGTATGATATAGTTAGATCGTTATTTATTTCACAAATAGGTGCAGACCCATGACTGCGATGCTCACGGCCAAAGATATGCAAGACCTGCTCCAGGTGGATCGCTCGACCATTTATCGGATGGTTGAGGCCGGCCGGCTGCCGGCCATCAAGGTGGGCAAGCAGTGGCGTTTTCCCGGCGATCAGGTTGATCGCTGGTTACAAAGCCAAATTGGGGCGCCGGTACCGCCTGCCCAAACAGCACCCAGTCAGGCCGCTGAGAGCGATCTGGGCGAGTTGTTACCGCTGGCATGCGTGCAGCTCATTCAGGACACCTTTGCCGAAACCATAGGCGTGATGCTGGTCATCACCGATCTGGCTGGCCAGCCTATCACGGACATCAGCAACCCATGCGGTCTCTTTAAGGCGATCAACCAGACGCCCAGCGCCTTGCAAAAATGCATTGAAAGCTGGCATAACCTGGCCGTCACCATTGACCTCGAGCCCAAGTTTAGGCCCAGTCACCTGGGGCTGCTGTGCGCCCGGGGCCTGATCCGGGTTGGTTCGGAACTAAAAGGGATGGTTGTCGCCGGCGGCATCGCGCCGGAGGACTGGCCGCCGGCGCCGGCTGCGTTGAAAACGATAGCCAGGGAATTCGATGTGCAGCCGGAAATCCTCGTTGGGCATCTGACCCAGGTCTTTCATCCAGGCGAAGCGGAAAAAGTGAAAATTTTGTCAGTGCTACAACGCATCGCCAACATTGTGGCGCATATCATCAACGAGCGCCATGTCTTGATGGGCAAACTGGACGCTATCGCCCGGTTAACCCGGTAGGCATCATATGGCCTTATGAAAAATAGATGATACGTGACACTTGACTCGTGACACTTATTTAAATGAGGAGTAACACCATGAAAAAGCTGGTTGTGCTCGGCGCAGGAACCGCCGGGACGATGATTGTCAACAAATTAAGCCATCACCTCGATCCGGCTGAATGGAAAATCACTATTGTCGATCAGGATGAAACGCATTATTACCAACCGGGCTTTCTGTTTATCCCGTTTGGCATCTACGGCGAAAATGATGTCGTCAAGCCCAAACGGGATTTCATCCCGCCCGGCGTAGAAATGATCGTTTCTGAAATCGAACTGATCGAGCCGGAGCACAAGCGGGTGCGGTTAGCAAAAGATAATCGATACCTGACTTACGATTACTTAATTATTGCCACCGGCACCCAGCCTCGGCCCGATGAAACACCCGGTTTGCACGATGGTGAGTGGCGCAAATCGATCCACGATTTCTACACCTATGAAGGGGCGGTGGCCCTGGCCCGGTATCTGCGCACCTGGGAAGGTGGCCGCATGGTGATCAACATCATGGAAACGCCGTTCAAGTGTCCGGTCGCTCCCCTGGAGTTTGTCTTCCTGGCCGACTGGCACTTTCATAAGCTAGGTATTCGAGATCGGGTCGATTTGACCCTGGTCACCCCGCTGCCTGGCGCTTTTACCAAGCCGCGCGCCTCGAAACTGCTAGGCGCCATGCTGGAAGACAAGAACATCAAGGTGGTGCCTGAGTTCATGGTGGAGCGGGTCGAGCCGGATCAGAAAAAGCTCATTTCCTATGAAGAAGAGGAAGTGCCCTACGATCTGCTGGTCACGGTGCCGGTGAATATGGGGGCCGAGGTAATCAACCGGTCGGGTTTGGGTGATGAACTCAACCACGTGCCGGTCGACAAGCATAACTTCCTGTCGACCGAGTTCGACAATGTTTTTGCCATTGGCGATGCGGCCGATCTGCCCACCTCCAAAGCCGGCTCGGTCGCCCACTTCGCGGCCGAAGTTTTTGTCGATAACTTCCTGCGCTACATCGATGGGCTGGAGATGACGGCCCAATTCGACGGTCATGCCAACTGCTACATCGAGTCGGGCTTTGGCAAGGGCATCTTGATCGACTTCAACTATGAGGTCGAGCCGCTGCCGGGTAAATTTCCTCTGCCGGGTATTGGTCCCTTTTCCCTCTTGCAAGAGTCGGAGATGAACCATTGGGGCAAGATGATGTTCCGCTGGATCTACTGGAATGTTTTGCTCAAAGGTAAGGAGATGCCCATCACGGCCCAGATGTCGCTGGCCGGAAAGTGGCAATAGGAGGCTCTCATGCAAGCAACACTCACTGTCGGTCCCGCTGTAACGGAACTGAACCAGAATCTCGATCGCCTGGTTACGCAGGTTGAGTTTCTGACCGAAGAAGCCCAGCGCCAGCAGCGCCGCCAACAGGAATGGGATGAGTTAAAAGATGATGTGATACCTGTTTTCAACGAGTTGTTCCGGCTCTCAGTTCAGCAGTTAGAAGAAATCGAGCCACACGCCCAACTCGAGGATGTCCTGCGCTTGTTCAAGCGGCTGCTGCGCAACACGCGCAATCTGGAACAATTACTCGATCAGTTGGAAAGC
>Ga0302046_10003005_pt1 | contig 15442 bp, 10 predicted proteins | sample RVTome_11_FD_200261 | JGI IMG/M metagenome (GOLD analysis project Ga0302046, IMG submission 200261) | Soil microbial communities from uranium-contaminated site in the Upper Colorado River Basin, Wyoming, United States - RVT147D111 (version 2) ...
TGTCTGGCGGGGGCGCCTCCGTTCCCGGGGTCCACCGCGCAGGCGGTGCTCGCGCGGAAGATCGTCGACGAGGTGCCGCCCCTCACCGCTCGCCAGCACGACGTGCCGCCGACCGTGGAGCTCGTGCTCCGACGGGCGCTCGCGCGGGACGCCGCGCAACGATACGCGACGCCCGCGGACCTGTCCGCCGCGCTCAGCACCGCCGTGACCGCCACCGAGATCGAGCGCGAGCGCCGCCGGCGGCGGCGTGTGCGCGCCTGGCGGGTCGCCGCAGCGGCGCTTCTGCTGGTCGCGCTCGGTGGCCTGGGCTGGTGGGGCACTTCGATTCTGTCCGGCCCCGCCTACGAGCGGCTGGCCGTGCTTCCCATCTCGAATCCGGGGAACGACCCCGGCCAGGACTACTTCGTCGAGGGCATCCACGACGCACTCATCACCGAGCTCGGGCTGGCCGGCGTGACCGTCATCGGCCGGCAGTCCGTCATGAGGTACAGAGGCAGCGACACGCCGATCCGCGCCATTGCCCGGGAGCTGGGCCTCGATGCGGTGGTGGAGGGCTCGGCGACCCTCGTAGGGGACAGCAGCCTCGCGGTCAGCGTGCGGCTGCTGGACGCGCGGACGGAAGCGCAGCTCTGGGGCGGGTCGTACAACGACGACATCCGCAACGTCATGGCCATCTACAGGGATGTCACCCGGGAGATCGCCAGCCAGATCCGCCTGGCCCTGAGCCCCGAGGCGGAGGCGCGGCTGCGCGTCGCGGCCGCGCCCCAGGTGGACCCCCAGGTCTACGAAGCGATCCTGCAAGGACACTTCTACCGCAGCCGCCTCACCCGGGCGAGCCTGGAGACAGCGCAGCGCTACTTCGAGCTGGCCCTGGAGCGAGATCCCGAGAACGCGGCCGCGTACGCCGGGCTGGCCACAGTGTGGGGTGGACGGGCCCAGAACGGATTCTTATCCGTGGAGGAGGCGAGCCCTCCGGCGGAAGCGGCGCTCCGGAGGGCACTTGAGCTCGGCGACGACCTGGCCGAGGTGCACTACACGCTCGCCGGGCGGAGGACCTGGGTCGACTGGGACTGGGAGGGCGCGGGCCGGGCGTTCGAGAGGGCCCTCGAGCTCGACCCCAACCACGCGCAGACGCGTGCCTACTACTCCCACTACCTGCACTACGTCGGGCGTCCCGACGAGGCGGTCGCCCAGATCGAGCGGGCGCTCGAGCTCGACCCGCTGGACCCGCTCGTCCAGGGCCTGTACGCCATGGAGCTCATGTACGAGCGGCGCTTCGAGTTCGCGATCGACCGGCTCGAGGAGGTGCTGCGCACGTCTCCGCGCGACCCGATCGCGCTCTCGACGCTGCGTACCGCGTACCACATGACCGGCCGGCACGAGCAGGCAATGGACATCTGGCGGAGGTCGTACGAGGGCGACCCGGCACGGCTCGCGGCGCTGGAGCGTGGATGGGAAGCCGGCGGGTACAGCGGTGCGCTGAGAGCCGCGGCAGAGGCGCTGGAGGCTCAGTCGGAGACCAGCTTCGTCACCCCGTGGCAGATCGGGACGCTGTACACACGGGCGGGAGACGCGCAGCGGGCCCTCGACTACCTCGAGCGCGCGTTCGAGGCTCGAGACCCCAACCTTCCCTACCTCTCGGTGGATCCGATCTTCGACTTCATGCGCGAGGACCCGCGCTTCCAGGATCTCATGAGGGGCCTCGACCTCCCGATCTGAGGCGGCGCCGAACCAGGATCGCCCGGCCGCCCTTCCCGCGTCGCGCTCCGTCCTGGCGCACGCGCCACTGCGGTCACATTTGTACAAAGTGGTCTATTATTACAACTTTCTGACGACGTGTGCCGTCCAACCTCCTCGGAGCGACACGAATGAAGCAGATCACCACCGCTCAGGCGCGCAAGCACATGGCCGAGCTCCTCAATCGAGCTGCCTACGGGGGGGAGCGCTTCGTAGTGACGAGACACGGCAAGGGGCTGGTGGCCATAGTGCCGCTGGAGGACGTGACGCTGCTCGACAGACTGCGGGCGCTGCTCGCCAAGAAGGACTTCGAGGCGGCGCTGGCCGAGATGGAGGATGCGGGAACCAGGTCGTGGGACGAGGTCCGCAGGGATCTCGATGTCTGACTGGCCGCGCTCCGGGTGACAGCGGTGACGGATCGCTGGAGCGTCGAGCTCACCAACTCCGCCGTCGCCGCGCTCTGGGCGCTGCCGCGCCCGGAGCGCGCGCGCGTGGCCGTTCGCATCGATCAGCTCGCCGCGTGGGGGCTGCCGCCCGCCCGCGCGGACGGCGTGGACGGTGCCGCCGTCGAGATCCAGGCGGGCGAGCAGCTTCTCGCATGCCTGCAGGACACGGCCGCGCGTCGAATCGTGATCGTCTCGCTCCGATCGTCGCGGGCCGTGCCGGCGCTGCGAGCGCGACGAATTCTACACCGCGCGCTCGCGCGGTGGCTCGACGACTCGAGGGGAGGAGACGGTATGGGCTCGTTCGTGCAGGACCTCAGGTTCGCGCTCCGCTCGCTCCGGCGGAGCCCGGGCTTCACGCTCGCGGCGGTGCTCACGCTCGCGCTCGGGATCGGCGCCACCGCCGCCATCTTCAGCGTCGCCAACGGCGTGCTCCTTCGACCGCTTCCCTACGCCGAGCCGGACGAGGTGGTCACCGTGTGGGCGAGCTGGGCGGACTTCCCCGACAAGACCTGGCTGTCCGTGCCCGAGTATCAGCTCTTCCACCAGGAGAATCGCACGCTCGAGGACGTGGCCATCTACGCGACGTCCAGCGCCAACTTCACTTCCGTGGACAGTCCCGAGCGCGTGGGCGCGGCGTTCGTCACCCCCAACCTGTTCGAGCTCCTGGGCGTCGCCCCGGCCGTGGGCCGCGTCTTCACGTGGGACGAGGCGCAGGAGACGAACCCGGGCGTCCTCATCGCGCACGATACCTGGATGCGCCGCCACGGGGGTGACGCCTCGGTCGTGGAGACGGGCGTCGAGCTGGACGGGCGCCTCACGCCCGTGCTGGGCGTCCTGCCGGAGGGGTTCGTCCTGCCCGTGGACTTCGCGTCCGCGTCGCCCTCCGAGGTGTTCTTTCCCGCCTACGTCGACCTCGAGTCGCCCGCGCCGGACCTGGACGGTGGAGGAAGCCACGGCTTCTACGGGGTTGCGCGCCTGCGCGACGGCGGGACGGTGGAGCAGGCCCGAACCGACCTGGAGCGTATCATGGCCCAGGTCGAACCGGTGGGGCTCTACAGCCCGGAGCGCCGCTTCACCCCGCGCGTGTTCGCCGCGAAGGCGGACATCGTGGGCTCGGCGGGCACCACCATCCTGGTGCTGCTCGGCGCGGTGGGATTCGTCCTGCTCATCGCGTGCGGGAACGTGGCGAACCTGCTGCTCGCCAGGTCGGAGGCTCGCGCCGGCGAGGTCGCCGTCCGCGCCGCCCTGGGCGCGGGCCGGAGGCGCATCCTGCGCCAGCTCATGACCGAGAGCATGGTGCTCGCGCTTGCCGGCGGCGCCATCGGGCTGGTGCTGGCCTTCGCGGGCATGGAAGCGCTCCTGTCCATCGATCCGAACGCGGTGCCACGCTCGGGCTCCGTGGGCCTGGACGCGACGGTGGCGCTGTTCACGCTGGGGGTGTCGCTGGCGACTGCCACGCTCTTCGGAGCCGTTCCGGCGCTGCGTGTCGCGCGGTCGGGCGTGGGCGCGACCCTCCACGAGGCGGGCCGCGGTGCCCAGCGGGGCGCGGGGTCGAACCGGCTCCGAGGGCTGCTCGTCGCCACGCAGCTCGCCATGGCGGTCATCCTGCTGACCGGGTCGGTGCTCATGATGAGGTCGTTCGTGAGCCTGCTCCGCATCGACACCGGCTTCCGGGCCGGGGACGTGCTCACGATGCGGGTGACGGCCGCCCAGGGGCGCTACCCCGACGGGGAAGCGGTCGCCCGCTTCTACGACGAGCTGCTCGATCGCGTTCGAGAGATACCGGGCGTACGCGGCGCGGCGGCCGTACGACTGCTTCCGCTCGCCAGCACCATGGGCGACTCGTTCTTCAGGCCCGTGGGCTACGAGCCGGGACCCAACGAGGCGACACAGGGCGACTGGCAGTGGGTCGCGCCGGGCTACTTCGAGCTCATGGGGATTCCGCTCGTGGAGGGCCGGACTTTCGACGACCGGGACGCTCGCGACGCACAGCAGGTGGTCGTGGTCAACGAAGTGATCGCGCGCCGATACTGGGGCACCGAGAGCGCCCTCGGCCGCGAGGTCGAGGCCGGAGGGGGCGGTCCGGCCGTCGTGGTGGGCGTTGTCGGGAACCTGCGCCACAACGCCATCACGGACGAGGCGAAGACGCGCTTCTACAGGCCGCACGCGCAGATCGGGACCGCGGGGTTCGAGGGCTGGCAGGGCACCATGCGCAGCATGACGTTGACCGTGGCGACGCAGGGCGACCCGCACCGGATGACCGAGCCGGTACGGGCCGCGATCCGAGCGCTCGACGCGTCCATGCCGGTCTCCGAGGTCCGGACCATGGAGGAGGTCCTGTCCGCCGCGGTCGCGCAGCCGCGGTTCGCGATGGTCTTGCTCGGCGCCTTCGCCGCGCTGGCGCTCGCGCTCGCCGTCGTGGGGATCTACGGCGTGCTGGCGTACGCGGTGAGCCAGCGCACGCGGGAGATCGGCGTACGGATGGCGCTGGGGGCCGAAGCCGGCCGCATGATCGGCATGGTGGTCCGCGAGGGAATGCTGATGGCCATGGCCGGGGTGGTGGTGGGGACCGGGGCCGCGTGGCTCATGAGCGACCTGATGTCCGTCCTGCTCCACGGCGTGGCGCCCCACGATCGGGCCACGTTCGTGGCGGTTCCGGCCCTCTTCGTCGTGGTGGCGCTCCTCGCCTGTTGGCTGCCTGCCACGCGCGCGGCCCGGATCCGCCCGGCGACCGCGCTCAGGCATGGCTAACCGCTAAACAGTCCTTGAAGAGGTTACTTGTCGAGGCCGCCCTCGGAGGGCTCAACCCGCCGCGGCGGACCCGTCCACGCGGTGCGCGTCGAGCACGTCCCTGACGCGCCAGGCCAGCGAGGAGGCCGTGAAGGGTTTTTCCAGCAAGTCCATGTCTGGCCGGGCGAGCCCGCGCTCGGTGAGACGCGACATGGCGTATCCGGACATGAAGAGCACCGGCAGGTCGGGTCGAAGCGACTTGGCCCGCGCGGCGATCTCCTTGCCGCTGATGCCGGGCAGGACCACGTCCGTGAGCAGCAGGTCGATCGTGCGGCGCTCGTCGGCCAGCCACTGCATGGCGTCTTCGGCGCGATTCGCCTCCAGGATCGCGTATCCCTGCCTGCGCAGGATGCGGGCCGCCAGCTTCCGGACCGCGTCCTCGTCCTCGATGAGCAGCACGGTTTCCCTACCGCTCGGCGCCGGCCCGCGCTCCGCCCTCGCGGGGAGCTGACCCGCCGGCTCGTCCACGCGCGGCAGGTAGATCCTGAAGGTGGCGCCGCTGCCCGGATCGCTGTGCACGAGGATGTGGCCGCCGCTCTGCTTCACGATGCCGTAGGTCGTCGCCAGGCCCAGGCCGGTGCCCTCGCCCGGCGGCTTCTTGGAGAAGAACGGCTCGAAGATGTGGGCCCGCGTCTCGGCGTCCATGCCGACGCCGGTGTCGCTCACGGTGAGCACTACGTAGCGGCCGGGCGCGACCGAGGGATGCAGTCGCGCGTACGACTCGTCCACGTCGACGTTCTGGGTCTCGATCGCCAGCCGGCCGCCGTCGGGCATGGCATCGCGCGCGTTCACCGCGAGATTGACGAGCATCTGCTCGACCTGGCTGAAGTCCGCGCGCACCGTGCCGACGTCGTCGAAGAGGCTCGTGCGCACGTCGATCTCTTCACCGAGGAGGCGGCGCAGCATCTGTATCAGGCTGCCGATCACCTCGTTGATGTCCAGCGGCCGCACGTCCACCACCTGACGGCGGCTGAAGGCGAGGAGTTGCCGCGTCAGCCGGGCCGCGCGCTCGCCCGCTTCGCGCATCTGCTCGATGTCCGCCTGCTGCTGGTCCGAAAGGCCCCCCTGCATCAGCAGCAGGTCGGCGTGCACGGTGACGGCCGTGAGCAGGTTGTTGAAGTCGTGCGCGATGCCGCCGGCCAGCCGGCCCACGCTCTCCATCTTCTGCACCTGCAGGAACTCGGCCTCGAGACGGCGGCGCTCGGTCACGTCCCGGCAGGTCATGACCAGACCGTCGATGTCGGGGCGATGCAGGAGGTTCCTGAGGACGCAGTCCAGCTGGCGCCACGATCCGTCGCTGTGGCGCATCCGAACCTCGGTGCTCTCGAGCCCGTCGGCCCGGCGCCTGACGGCGGCGAACGCCTCTCGAGCCTTGTCGGCGTCGGCCGGGTGAACGAGGTCGAGCGAGGAGCGGCCGGTCAGGTCCTCCGGCTCGTATCCCAGGACCTCGCGCACCGCGGCGCTCGCGAACTGGATGCTCCCGATCCGGTCGACGACGAGGATCGCGTCCGCGATGTGCTCGAACAGCAGCCGGTGCCGCTCCTCCGAAGCCCGCAGCGCCTCCGTCGCCGCCCGCCGCTCGGCCTCGATGCGATGCCGCTCCCGCCGCCCCGCCGCGTCCCGGAGCTCGCGCGCGACGGCGGGAATGAGGCGCTGGGTCTTGCCCTTGATGAAGTAGTCGTCGGCGCCGGCCTTCATGGCGGCCACCGCGACCTCCTCGCCGATCGTGCCGGACACGAACATGAACGGCACCTCCAAGCCCCGGTCCCGAACGATCGTGAGCGCCTCCGTTCCCCTGAAGCGCGGCATCGTGTAGTCGGCGAAGATGACGTCCCAGCCGTGCCGATCGAGGGCCTCCTGGAGGGCCTCGGCGGTGTACACCCGCTCGGACGCGACCTGGTATCCGCCCCGCTCGAGGTCTCGCACGAGAAGGTCGGCGTCGTCCTCCGAGTCCTCGATGATCAGGGCTCGGAGCGGCGTAGCCATCTGCTTCCTTTGGGTGGTGGGGGCTCGTTGAGCAGCAGCCAGTAGAGCCCGAGGTTGCGCACCGCCTCACGGAACTCGTTGAAATCGACCGGCTTGCGGACGTAGCTGTTGGCGCCGAGCCCGTAGCCTTCGGCCACGTCGCGTTCCTCCTTGGACGAGGTCAGGATGACGATCGGAAGGAGCCGCGTGCGCTCGTCCGCACGGACCCGCCGAAGGACCTCCAGGCCGTCGATCTTCGGGAGCTTGAGGTCGAGCAGGACCACCTGCGGCATGGCGCTCGCGTCGCGGTCCGCGTACTCGCCCTCGCAGAAGAGGTAGTCGAGGGCCTGGGCGCCGTCCTCCACGGTCACGACCTCGTTGAGGATGTTGTTGAGCTTGAGCGCCCTCAGCGTCAGCTCCTGGTCGTCGGGATTGTCCTCCACGAGCAGGATGGTCCGTTCTCTCATGTCTCGACCCTTCGTTCCTGTTGAGCTTCCGCCGGAAGCGTGAAGTAGAAGGACGCCCCCACGCCCACGTTCCCCTCCGCTCGCGTTCGACCGCCGTGCCGGTGCACGATCCGCTGCACGAGCGCCAGCCCGACGCCGGTGCCCTTGAACTCGCTCTCCGGGTGCAGCCGCTGAAAGGGGTGGAACAGCTTGTCCACGTAGGCCATGTCGAACCCCGCGCCGTTGTCGCGCACGAAGAACTCGGAGGTCGCCTCTGCAAGGCCCACCTCGATCACGGCCTGCTCCAGCTTGCCGGTGAACTTCCACGCGTTTTCGATCAGGTTCGCGAGCACGAGCTTGAGCAGCGGCGGATCCGCCGTCGTCACCAGTCCGTCCGCGACTCGTACGTTCACGTTCCGGTGCGGCTCGTTCGCAACCAGCTCGGCCGCGATTCCCCGCGCCAACTCCGTAAGGTCGATCGGCTCCCGCGCCATCTCTGCCCTCGTTGCGCGTGACAACTCCAGCAGGTCGTCGATCAGGAGGCCCATGCGTTCCGCAGCGGCACGCACGCGATCGAGCAGGCGGACGCCCTGCTCGTCCAACCGACCCTCGTAGTCCTCGGCAAGCGCCTGACTGAAGCCGTGAATGGCGCGCAACGGCGCGCGCAGATCGTGCGACACGGAGTAGCTGAAGGCCTCGAGCTCGCGGTTCGCCGCCTCGAGCTCGGACGCGTAGCCACGAACCGCCTGTTCTCTGCCCAGGCGGTCCGTGATGTCCCTGATGATGCCCGTGAAGGCCATCCGGCCGTCGTGCCGCCACGAGGCCAGCGACAGCTCCACGGGGAACTCGGTGCCATCGTGCCTCCGGCCCACCAGCTCCCGCGTGCCACTGCCGGACATCCCGTTCCCCGTGGCTACCTGGCGGGAGAAGCCCAGCCGGTGCGCCGCCCGGAAGCGCTCCGGCATGAGGATCGTCAGTGGCTGACCGATCACGTCGGGCGAGGCGCGGCCGAAGATCCGCTCGGCGCCCGGGTTGAAGTAGGTGATCAGCCCGTCCTCATCGGCGGTGACGATCGCGTCGGGCGCCGTCGTCGCCAGCGTGCGGAACTCGGCCTCGCGGGCCTCCAGCGCCGCCGTTCGCACCGCGACCTGCTCCTCGAGGCGGCTCTGCGAGTCGCCCACCTGTTCCGCCATGAAGTTGAACGCCAGCGCCAGCTGGTCGAGCTCGGCGTAGCTGCCGGTCGGCGCCCGCCTGTCGTATGCGCCGGAGGCGATAGCGGCCGCCGCCGACCGGACGTCCCCCAAGCGGGCGGTGATCCGACGGCTCAGCGCCGCGCCGCCGGCGGCACTGGCCAGAACCACGAGAATGCCCAGCGGGACGATGCGAGCCAGAAAGCGTCCGACCGGCTCGAGCACGGCCTCGAGAGGGAACTCCACCCACACCATCCATGGTGTTGCGGTGATGGGCAGGCCATGTCCGAGTACCGTGCGCCCAGCGGCCGACTCGTATGGAGAAGTGACCGCAGCCTCGAGGCTTGCCGGAGGGGGACCTGCGACCGGCTTGGAGAGGTTCGTCCAGGTGCCTCCGGGTTGGCCGACGATGAACGTGACACCGGCTCCGATGAGATCCGAGATGAGCTGCACCGCCTCCGGCGACGTCGAGAGTCTATAGTGCATGACCAAATATCCGAGGGGGCCATCTTGCCCGAGTACCGGCGCCGCCAGATCGTACCAGGCGGCGCCCTCCGCGGCGTAGAAGCCGCTCAGGCCGAGCGTGTCGCCGACAGCCCAGGCCGGGAATGTTGGCTGAGGGGCCCGTCCCGCCTCGGAGGCGGAGGGGGGAGCGGTGCTCGCGGCTGCCACGAGGGCCTGGCCGGAGTCCCATAGGCTGACCATCCCGACCTCGAGACCCTCCACCAGCAATGGATCGAGAGCGTCCAGCACGCGCTCGACGTCATCGCGGCCAGGGGCCGAGACGGCCTCCCTGATCACGGCCTCCGCGGCGACGCTGCGGAGGGCCGCGAGACGCCCGGAGTCCCGCCGCGCCAGGAGGGACTCGAGTTGCCGGGCAACGCTTTCGAGACGTTCGCCTGCCGCGCCGATCACAGCGCCCCGCACCTCGCGGTAGGACATCCACGACAGCGCTGCGACCGCCAGTGCCAACAATCCGGCGATGGAGAGGGGCAGACGCCAAGAAAGGCGACGCAGCCGGCTTCGTGATTCGGCTACCATTGGGGAGTCACCCCTGCGCGGGTGGGACGCGAGGACCTGGTGAACGCGGGGGGCTGGTTGTCATGGGTAAAGAACCCTGCGGTGGTTGACGGGGCAAGGGGTTTGGCGCCGCGCGCGCCTCGGCGCGCCGATCAGAACGCCACGAGGACGTTGATGCCGCCGACCTCGAAGTCGTCGAAGCGGTCCTCGTCCAGCGCCTGCTGGAGCAGGAACATGGGAGTGAGCGTCACGGTCCCCACCGGGCGGCGCGGCGACGAGCAGTGCGCAGAGCCAGGCGCGCCTCATCGAGAGTCACTCCATCGCGAGGGGACAGCACGGGCCGCGCTGCGGCCCTGGGGGGAAAAAAGACCCCGTCCACCCCCAAAGGGATGGACGGGGTTGCTCCAAGCGCCAGTCGCATCAGCGACCCAGCACGTAATGCGCTCCGAGGCCGAACCGAAGCTGCTGCTGGGTTTCCGAAGCGCTCCCAACGTCAACGCTGACCGCCAGGAGGTCCAGGGCGGCGTGGACTCCGAAGCCACTCGGCATGGTGATGCCCACGCCGGCCGACGCACCGAAGTCGGTCTGGGTGGTGCTGCCACCATCGCTGGAAAAGCGAACCATGTTGAGTCGTGGCATGACCCAGGGGGTCACGCTCGCGGACGAGCTGTCGATGTTGCCCTTGAGCGCGACGCCGACCGGGAAGCGCAGCAGGGTGATGTCGCCGATGAGGCCAGTGGGGTCACTGAGCTGCATCCATCCGATGCCGCCCTGCAGCGTGAGCTGCGCCGGCGACGCATCGCTCAGCAGGTCGTAGCCCGCCGCTCCGCCGAGGGTCCACTCGCTGTCACCGACGCCGTCGATGTAGCCGAACCCGCCCTGGAACGACAGACCGGACGTGGTCCTCCCGACGATGGCGCTCACGGCGTTCAGCTTGCCGGATTCGTCGTTCAGGCCGCGCCCGTACGAGCCGGCCACGAACGTCGAGGCGCCGCCGTCGAACGACGGGACCGCGTAGTCGGGGAAGTTGAACAGCTGGCCCTCTACCGGGGCCGTGCTGAGCATGAACATGCCCAGTCCGAATGCTGCTACCGTTGCACGACGCTTCATTTGACCCTCTCCTGAAGAGTGAAGCTGCGATCGTGCCGCGGGGGAGGTGCCGCATCCAATTCGCACGCTACTAGCCTGCGGGGTCAAGAGTCTTGTGTGGCGATACGCTTCAAGCTCGAAGCGATCCGCGCTATCCGGCGGCTGGGGCCGCATGGAAGGTCCCTCGGAGTGGCCGCCGGGGAAGCGGGCGGGCCGCCGCGGCGTCGCGCGCGGTGGACCGGGGGCGGCGTCAGGGCAGGGTGATCTCGCGCACCAGGAGGCCGGTCGTCGACACCAGGATCTCGAAGCGAGCGGGTCGGTCGACGTCGATGTACGTGGCCGAGCCGTACTCGGTGTCGACCAGCAGGCCGAGCAGCGCGAAGCGCCCGACCAGGTGGTACAAGTCGAGCGGCTTATCCGCCTTCAGCGAGTGCACGCTGCGCGGACGTGCTCGCTCGTCCTCGATGTCGGCGTACCGGCCCGTCAGCCGGTCGAGCTCGTACTGCGTATGGAGGCCGAGCACGTTTCCCAACGCGTGCCACTTGAGGATGTGCGCGTCGACCAGGAGCTGATCGCCGAACACGTGGAGCGTGTTGACACGACCGTCGGGCAGCTCGACGAAGGCCTGGAACGACTGCGGGCCCGTCGGGACGGTCGTGACCGTGGCGGCCACCTCCTCGCGTGTGAGCGCTCGGTAGCCCTGGGTCGACACGCCGAGCGTGGCGGCGAGCCCGGCGAGAGAGAGCAGCAGGGCGCCGCTGGCCGCGCTGCCGGCCGTTCCCGTCCATCTGCGGCGGCGAACGGACCTCACCGCCCAGCCGAACAGCACCAGGCCGGCCGCGGCCATCCCGGCGGCCACGTACGCGAGCGCGTCGATCATGCGGCCGTCGAGGCGGCGGGAACCGGCACGGGCGTGGCAGCCATGGCCCTCCCTGTGGGAATGAGGCGCTCGGTGCGGCGGATCGACGCGGCGACCGACTGCGGCCACCATCGAAAGTGCCGCGGGTGCTCCCACCCGGTCAACGACTTCCTCGGTTCGCGCTAGTCTTCGCGCAGCACGTCCGCGGGCGCCATCCGCCCGGCCCGCGCCGCCGGCCCGAGCGCCGCCAGCGCGGCCACGATCAGGACCGCGGCGGCTGGTAGCACGAACGCCAGCGGCTCGAGCGCGGACACGCCGAACAGGAGGGACTCCAGCAGGCGCGTGGATGCCGCGGCCGCGCCGCAGCCGATCGCGACGCCGATGGCCGTCGACGCGAGGGCGGCCCCGAGCATCCGCCGGACCAGCCGACTCCGGTCGGCGCCGAGCGCCAGCCGGACGCCGATCTCCTTGCGCCTCCGTGCCACGTGGTGCGCCAGCGCGGCGTGGACGCCGAGCGCCCCGAGGGTGGTCGCGATGCCGGCCAGGACCGCCAGGAGACCCATCGTCACCCACGAGCTGCCGTACGCGTCGCGCACGATGCCCGATAGCGGTCGCACCGCGCCGAGCGGCACGGCGGGATCGGACGCGCGGACCGCGTCGCGAATCGCCGGAGCCAGGAGCGCGGCGTCCGCCGCGCTCCGAACCACGAGCGAGGTCTCACGCTCGGACCACTCGTAGAGCGACACGAAGACCGCGGGCCGCGGCGGGTCGACCAAGCTCGCGGCCCGCATGTCGGACACCACGCCCAGGACCGGCAGGAAGCTGCTCCACGCGTGTGGGTCGATCGCGACGCTCCGCCCGACCGGATCCTCACCGGGCCAGAGCGCCTCGGCGAGCGCGCGGTTGACCACCACGGCGCTGGGTCCCGGCCTGCGCTCCGTGGAGCCGAACAGCCGCCCGGCCTCCAGGCGGATCCCCATGGCTTGGAAGAAGCCGTCGTCCACCGCGAAGCGGGCGGCCCGGACGGCCACGCTGACGTCGACCTCACTCCCGCGCGGGTTGACCGGCGTGGTGGGCGGCAGCTCGTCCAGCGGGAGGGCGGAGGTCATTCCGGCGGCCGTCGCGCCGGGGAGGCTCCGGGCGCGCTCGACCAGGCTCTGCTGGAAGCGCCGCAGGCGGCTCCGGTCTCTCAGGAGGTCCGCTGGCGCCGAAACGGTGGCGGCGGTGAGCCCTTCCGGCACGAACCCGAGTGGGAGGCGGCGCAGGTTGGCCACGGAGCTCACCAGCAGCGCCGCTCCCACGAGCAGCGTCGTCGCGAGCGCCGATTGGAGCACGACGAGCGCTCGAGGCGGCGCGCTCCGCCCCCCGATGCTCTCGCGGAGGCCCCGCTCCTCCCCGGCCAGGCAGCTCATGACCGGCACCACCGTCAGCACGAGCCACATGAGGGCGGCGCCGGCGGAGACGAAGAGCGCGACGGCCGGGGACGTCCAGTCGGATCGTGTGACACCCAGCTCGCTCGGGAACAGCCGCGCGAGCGCGTCCGCGCCCGGAACGGCGACCGACACCGCCAGGATCGACGCGAGCGTCGCGAGCAGCGCGCCCTCCGTGGCGAGTTGCCTCACCAATCGCGCCCGTCCGGCGCCGAGCGCGCGCCTCACGGCGAAGTCCGGCCCGCGCTCGACCGCGCGGACCAGAAGCATGTTGCCGACATTGAGCGCGGCCACGAGCAGGAGGGCCGCCGTGCCGCCCATGAGCAAGCCCAGCGGTGTGCGCAGCAAGGCTCGCTCGTGCTCGGCGGCGACCCGGACGGTACCGTCCTGCAGGTAGTCGGGCCTGTAGAAGAACGGGAACATGCGTGACAGCGAAGTCCCGAATGAGCGCAGGTCGCGCTGCCCGTCCGCCGCGCTGGCACCCTCGCGTAGCACGCCCACGAGCGTGTAGCTGATGTCCGGGAAGAGCTCCGGGTCCGCGGGGTCCAGGACCAGCGGGAGCCAGACCTCGCTCCCGTGCCCCGGCGCAGTGCCCCCGGCGCCCTGCACGCCGACCACCGTACGTGGCACGCCGTTCACCTGGATCCGAGAGCCCACCGCGGACCGATCGCCTCCCAGCTCACGTAGCCAGAATCCGCGGCTGACCACGACCACCGGCTCGCCGCCCGGCAGCGTCTCCTCGGGGCGGAAGCCCCGGCCGAGTGTCGGCTGCACGCGGAGCGCGCCGAAGAGCCGCGGACTGATGAGGGCGCCGAACGCGCTACGGGCATCACCGCCTGGAGGCTGGATCATGAAGGACTCCAGCCGATACGCCCCCAGGACCTCGTAGGCCGGCGCCTGGTCGAGAAAGATCGAGAGCTGGCCGCGCGAAAATTCGTGATCGGGCCAGAGGACCAAGGTGCGATCGGCGTCGGCCCACCAGCTGGCCCCCCGGAAGGAGCCGTGCATCACGCTGACGACCGCTGTGTTGGCGCCGAGGCCCAGCCCGAGCGTCAGCACGACGGCGCAGGTCGTGAGCGGGCGCCGGAGCGCGACGCGCCCTGCCCAGCGGGCGTCCGCCAGGAGATCTCCACCGGTTCCGTGGCTTGGGCCGGGCCCCAGGATACGATGTCCGAGCAGGCTCAGAGCCTGCCACGCGTACCACAGATCGCATAGGACCGCGGACCGTCGCGCCCGGAGCCGGACGTATGCCTCCGAGAGATCACCGAGCGCCCCCTGGCTCCACATTCCCGGTGCCAGGGCCCGTTCCAGGACCCTCTCGATCCACCGGGGCGGCGAGGAGCGGCTCACGACCCGTCCAGTGCGGCCTCTAGGCCGTCCCACAAGGCGACCAGCGCCCGGCGGGAGTGCCCGAGCGCCCTCTTTCCGGCCGGCGTGACCGCCAGGTAGCGACGCGCGCGGCCGCCCCGGGCGTCGGAAGGCTCGCCGGCGGTCGACTCCATCAGTCCCTTCCGCTCCAGCCGTTCGAGCGTCGTGTAGAGCGCTCCGCTCGAGGGCCTGCGGCCCGCGACCGCCTCCAGCTCGTCGCGCACCGCCAGGCCGTAGGCCCCCTCGCCCAGCCGCAGAATGGAGAGGAGCACCATCTGCTCGAACTCCCCGAGGAACTCGGCGTTCATCTTCGGAAGTCACCCCCTCGAACGAATGCACGGCGCTTCTAGCTCACAATGTGATACCTACATTGTGTAGAAGGTTGCCCGGCTTCCGACCCGGGTTGACCCGGAGCCGAGGCTCCGCTAGTAGTTGTGCATGGCAACTACCATCGACACGGGCGCGCCGGGTGGCGCGCAAGGCACCGTGTCGGTCGCGGGGACGGACCCGCGGCTCGCCGCCGATGCCGGTCGCGTCTCCGATGCGCTGGGAGAGCTGATCCGCGTCGTCCAGTTCCGTGACCGCGACAGGGCCTGCTGCCATGACGTCAGCGTGAGCCAGTGCTACGCGCTGAAGGGGGTGGTGGACGGGGGCGCGCTGACCATCAACGAGCTGGCCGGGCATCTGTATCTGGACAAGAGTACGGCCAGCAGGATCGCCAACAGCCTCGTGGACAAGGGGTACCTGGCCCGCGCGCGTGACGCGGAAGACGGACGGCTCGTCAGGCTCGTGCCCACCCCGTCCGGCGCAGCCCTGTGCCGCAGGATCGAGGCGGACCTCTCGACCGAGTACGCGGAGCTGCTGACGGATTTCGATCCCGACGTCCGCGCGGCGCTCCCGCGGCTGCTCTCCCGACTGGCCCGCTCGCTCGCCGGCCGGGTGGACGTCTCCGGAGGCAGCTGCTGCGTCGTCAGGTAGCGGCTCGCGAAGCGGACCGGACGTCGTGTTCGTGCCGCGGAAGTTGCATGCCACAACCAATGGGAGTACCACGATGAGCGCACCGACCAGCCGCGATGTGAAGCAGGCCGTCCGAGACCGCTAT
>Ga0302046_10003006_pt1 | contig 15439 bp, 13 predicted proteins | sample RVTome_11_FD_200261 | JGI IMG/M metagenome (GOLD analysis project Ga0302046, IMG submission 200261) | Soil microbial communities from uranium-contaminated site in the Upper Colorado River Basin, Wyoming, United States - RVT147D111 (version 2) ...
CCACCGGCCGGTTCGTCGTCTGCTTCGCGATCGCGTCGTAGAGCCAGGGCGTCGGGTCGTTGGGATCCGACTGCTTCGCTACCTGGAACTCGCGGTCGTCCAGTCCGGTGCGCTTCGCCTCGAAGTAGCCCTTCCCAAGATAGCTGCGCACGACCGCCTGCGCCGGGTCCAGGCTCACGGCCAACTCGAGCTCGCGGGTGCCCTCGTCGAGCCGCCCCTCGCGGATGTGCGCCAGCCCCAGACCCAGCCTCGGCAGCGGGTCGTCCTGGTCGAACCCGATCGCGCTCCGGAACGCCTCGATGGCCTCGCCGGTCTGCACGCGTGTCAGATACGCGAAGCCGAGGACGGTCTGCGTCCGCGACAGGTTGGGCTCGAGCGCCACCGCGCGCTCGGCCGCCTCCAGCGCGCCGCCGAGGTCGCCCTCCGCGGATCGGATCTCGGCCAGGCGGGCCCAGGCCAGGGCATCGTCGGCGTCGAGGGTGACGGCCTGCTCCAGGCTTTCGCGCGCGCCCTCGATGTCGAACTGCGCCTGGCGCGCGTACGAGAGGGCGATCTGGGCCGTCGCGGAACTGGAATCGGCCGCGACGGCACGGTCTGCCGCGGTAAGCGCCCCGTCGGCGTCGTTGTTCACGACGGCGATGATCGCCTGCAGGGACAGCGCGTCGCTGTCGTCCGCGTCGATCGCGAACGCCCGCTCGATATCCTCATCCGCGGCCTCGACGCTGCCGCTCGCCAGCAGCAGGGAGGCCCGGTAGGTGAAGAACGTCGCGTCGTTGACGTTGGCGTCGTCCACGGCGGTGAGCGTGTCGATGGCCTGCTGCAGGTCGCCCTGGCGGTAGGCGTCGGCTGCGCTGCGTACGGCGTCCTGCCAGGCCCCGGCTCCCAGGTCGCCCGCGGCGATCTGAATCACCGGCAGGTAGTAGAGCGCCCACTGCACCGCGTCCTGCGGCCGCACGGTGAGACCAGGCGTTGGCGCCGTGCCCGCTCGTCCCACCGCGGACTGTCCACTGGACAGCAGAAGGCTTCCCGCGTCCGTCTCCGCTTCCACCGAGCCCTCGAGCACCGAGACCTGCGTTTCGTCGCCGTCCATGGCCACCGTCAGGCTCACCTCGGTGCCGCGGACCGCGGCGATCGTGCTGCCACTGCGGAAGGTCGTCGATCGATCCTGCAGTCGCACGATGTGCGCCCAGATGCGCCCGAGCAGCACGGTGATGCCGCGATCCTGGGCGCTCTCGTCGATCTGCACCCGCGAGTCGGGGCCGATTCTGAGCAGCGACCCGTCGGACCGGAAGCGCACCGTCGCCCGACCCTGCCGCGTGACGACGATGTCGTCACGCTGCAGCGACATCGATGGCGACGTCGGCTGCTCGGTCCCGAGACGCACCACCGTCACGCCGCCACGGAAGGTTTCCAGGGTCGCAATGCCATCGTCGTCCTGCTGAGCCAGCGCGCCGTGCGACAGGAGCAAGATGCCGGTACAGGCCAATGCCACATGCCAGTGGATTCGGCGACCTTTGACGGTACTCGTGCTCACGATGCACCTACCCCCTTCGTGCATTGACCCGGAAGATGTCGCAACGCGAATCGTCGTACTGAAGCGTTCAATGCTACACCAGAGAATTGCGAAGAGAACGCCTCGTTCTTGTCGGAGTCTACCCACGAGTCAGTAACGAGCTGCCGTGATCGGGATCACAAAAGCGACAAGTCTGTACTGCGGCAGACTGACTCATCCCCGAGCAGGCAGACTGATCGTCCAGAACCCATGACGGCCGTTCGACGACGGGGTAACGGGCGAAAGGATGACGATCAGCGGGGGGGGACACTCACGGTCAGACGGTTGCGTCCGGCGGGGGTGCGCTCGTACTCGACACGGCTGCAGATCTGGCGGACCAGCACGAGCCCGAGCCCTCCCACCCGCGCCTCCTCGAGGGACCCCGGCTCGGGAGGGGCCGGCTGCTCCCGCGGGTCGAACGCCGCGCCGTCGTCCTCGAACGTCAGGACGACCTCGCTGTGGAACGCGAGCCCGACGTCGATCTCGCCCGCCGGCTTCCCGTGCCGGACGATGTTTCCGGCCAGCTCCTCGAAGATCACCTCGACGTCGTAGCGCAGCTCCGGCGAGATCTGTCGCGCCTCGAGGATCGCCCCCAGGCTTCGCGCGGCTTCGTCGAGCCCGGCCGGGGTGCCCGGAAAGCGAAGGGCGCTCACCTCGTTCGAGCGCATGAGATCAGGACGGCGAGACGGTGACGCGCTCGAGGGCCTCTGCCTCGGTCGCGCAGACGGGGAGGATCTTGTGCAGCGACACGGCCTCGAACACCTGGGCCACGAGCCGGGGAGCGCCGTAGAGGGCGAGGCTCGCCCGACGCTTGCGCAGGTTCTGCGCCGTGGACACGAACAGGCGGATGCCCATCGATGCGACGAACTCGACCGCCGAGAGATCGACGACGGCGCTCTTGCCGCCCGGCACGACGCTGTCGACGAAGCGGGTCTCGATCTGATCCACACCCTGCGTGTCGAGACGACCTGTCAGCGTGATCTTCACGAGAGAGTCGCCAAGAGAGCTGATATCCATTTCCACGGCCAAACCTCCGCCCGGAACCGTTGATGGGCAGCAACTGCTGGAAGCCTACTCGTGACGGGTGACGCGTCCGTTACTCGAACGCCAGGGCCAGCAGCGAGAAGTCATCGTCCAGCAGCCCGGGACGGGCGGCTGCCCGTACCAGTCGATAGAGACGCTCGGGCTCCGTGAGATCCGGTTCCGGAGCGGCGAGCATCAAGGGGAGAAAATCGGCCAGGCTCCACTGGCGCTCGTCCTGCGCCACGATCTCGAAGACACCGTCGCTGAAGAGATAGAGCACGCTTCCCGGCGGCACGGTGGCCTGGCAGCGAGGGTAGTCCTGGTCCGACATCGCACCGATCATGAGGGCCGGTTCGCCCAGGGGCAGTGCCGTTGTCCTGTCCGACGGCACGAGGAACGCCGGATGATGCCCCGCGGCGCTATAGGACAGCGTACGGTCGCTCGTACGGTACACCCCGTACCAGATGGTGAAGTACATCCCGTCGTGGCTGTCCATCTGGAACCTGTCGTTCAGGCTCGAGAGCACCTCGGACGGATTCGCGAAGTCGACGTTCGGCAACGCCCGCTGGCGCAGCACGTTCATCACCGACACCGAGTGCATCGCGGCGCCCACGCCATGACCCGAGACGTCCATCACGTAGAAGGCAAACGTGCCCGGGGCGAGCCAGTCGTATCCGAAGGCGTCGCCCCCGAGCTGCGCCGACGGCATGAAGCACCAGTCCGTGCGAACGGCGTTTTCGTGGGATGGCGCGGGCAGCATGGACTTCACGTAGTGGCTGGCCTTGAGCAGGTCTCGCTCGAGCGCTCGAGCCTGCTCGACCTCGCGCCGACTGCGACGCTCGTAAGTGAATCGCTGGTGCCCGACCCGGAGCACGTCGCCCTCGCGGAGCGTGGTCGGCTCGGCGATGCGTTGTGCGTTGACGAACGTGCCGTTCGTCGACCGGAGGTCTTCGACGACCAGTTCGCGGCCCACCCGCGACAGTCGTGCGTGCTGCCGTGACAGCTCGGAATCCCCCGTGAACGCAAGTGCCTGCCCGGCGCTGCGCCCGATCGTGATGGGCTCGCCCCCGACCTCCACACGCCGACCGGGCGCGTCGCCCTCGACGGCCACGAGGTAGTGCCCGACGGCGTCCTGCTGCAGCGGCTCCGAGGGAGCCTCGTGCGGCCTGACGATCGTCGAATCGAAGTCGTCCTCGAACGGAACACCGGGATCCATGGCGCTGTGAGTAAGCAGCCTACGCAACGGGCCGGCCCCGCGCAAGCCCTTCATCCGTTCAGGCCAGGCCCTCGGGGCACGACTTTCCGACATTTCTGATGGACAGGCTCTCGAAAGCCTGGAGCCGGTGACGCTAGAATGGCTGCTCGTCCTCGAGGAGCGCTCAGTCATGGAGACCGCCGCCATCGGCCATCGTGTCGCCGACTTTCTGAAGCAACACGCGCCGTTCAATGCCATCGACGAGGCGGATCTCCTGGCGCTCGCCGGTGGCGGGCGCGTGCGGTTCTACGAGCCGAACGACTACGTGCTGTGGCAGGGCGAGCCGCATCGCTCCCACGTGTTCGTGATCCAGCAGGGAACGGTGTCGCTGTGGGAAGAGATGGCCGGCACGCCGATGCTCCGGGACGTACGGGGTGCCGGCGATCTGCTCGGCGTCGAGCGCTACCACGACGCCACCGCCTGTCTGTACACCGTACGCTCGGAGAGCGAGGTCGTCGTCTACGCCTTCGCCGCGACCGATTTCGAGGCGTGCGTGCTCGAGTACCCCCATGCCGTCAGATTCGTGGAAGCCGAAGGCCGGGTCACGGCGGACTATCGCGCCGCAGGCGCCAGGGTCGACCTCTCGGCGCTGTTCCTGCAGAGCCTCGTCGGCCGGGGCGAGCTCCCCCGATGTGCTCCAACGGACAGTGTCGCCGACGCCGCACGGCGCCTTCGCTCGTCGCGGGCCGAGGCGCTGGTCGTGGGGGAGGCCGGGCAGCGGGCGCAGGCGGTGCTCACCGCGGATCGCCTCCTGCAGTGGATCACCGATGGGGGTGGGGATCCCGGTCAGCCTGTCGCATCGCTCGTCGACCGCGCCCCGGTCACGGTGCCTCCGGACGCGACGGTCGCCGATGGTCTCCTCACAATGGGAACCGAGGACGTGGAGGCGGTCGCCGTGACCGACGACGGAACGCCCGCCGGGGCGGTGCAGGCCGTGGTCACGAGATGGGACCTGGCGCCGCTCTTCGGCGACACTCCCCACGCGCTGCTCGACGCGGCCCGGACGGCGACGACCACCGAGGGACTGCGTCGGGTGAACCAGCGGACACGAGCCCTGATCCTGGACCGTCTCGACGGCGCCGCGTCGGTCGACTGGCTGACCCGTTTGGCCGGTCTCGTGGACGGCACGATTCTGGCCCGACTGGCCGAGCTCGTGGGCTTCGACGCGTCGAGCGCGGCCCTCCTCGTCGGGGGTGCGAGTGGGAGGATGGAATCCCTGACGGCGGCGGCCCCCGTTCTTCTGGCCGTACATGCGGAGGGGGCGTCCGGTGCCGCGATTCGTGAACAGTTTCAGCGCGTGCACGAGGGATTGACCGAGTGCGGCTACATCCCGCAGGTCGATCCCTTCCAGGACGCAGACTTCGCGGTCACCAGCGCCGGCGACTGGAAGGACAGGTACCGCGCGTGGATCGGCGATCCGGTGCAGCAGGCGTACCAGGTCCGCTCGCTCTTCGACGTGCGCTCGGCCCACGGACGTCATTCGCTGTGGCACGACATCGCATCGGCGGCCACCGGGATGGTGACGTCCGACTTCCTGTACCTGCTGGCCAACGATTGCCTCGATAGCCTGCCGCCGCTCACCTTCTTCGAGGACGCCGTCGTCGACAGTTCTGGAGAGCACGCCACCACGTTCCGCCTGGAACACAGCGCGCTCACGCCCCTGGTGGATGTGGGGCGAGTGTTCGGGCTGGCCGCGCGCGACGTGTTCGGCCGCGCGACCGCCGATCGCTTTGCCGGTGCCCGGGCGCTGCTCCCCGAGCAGGATGCGATCTTCCGGGAGGCGGCCGACACCTTGCGAATCGTCCTGTGGCAGCAGGGCCGCGTCGGCATCACCGAGGGTACGGCGGGCGTCGAGCTGCCGCCCGCGCTGCTCAGCCGCTACGACCGGCGATCGCTGAAGAGCGGTTTCCGCTCGATCCGCCGCCTGATCGAGTTCACCGCCGATCTCTCGTGGCTCGGACGGCTGTGAGCGAGCCGACGTTTCTCCCACGCTACCAGGCCTGTTTCGAGCGCTCGTGGGCCGATGACGCGCCACTCGAGCAGGTTCGCTTCGTCGTGCTGGATTCGGAGACCACCGGTCTCAATCCGGAGACCGATCGCCTCATCACGATCGGCGCCGTGGCCGTGCTCGACGGGGAGATCCGGCTCGACGACGCGTTCTCGGCGCTGCTCAAGATCGACGAGAACACGCCCGCGGTCACCGTGCACGGCATCACGCGCGGGCAGACGCTCCGGGGCATGGACGAGCCGGCGGCCCTTGCCGCCTTCATCGACTACCTGCGCGACGGGGTGATCGTCGGTCACCACATCGGCCACGACATCGCGACGCTCGACGCGGCGTGCACGCGCCACTGGAACGTCAGGCTTCGCAATCGAAGCCTCGACACGATGGATCTCACGCTGCATCTGGAACGTGCGGGGGCGTTTGCCGGACGCCCACCGATTCGGCAGTTCACGCTCGATGCCCTGTGCGGCATGTTCGGCGTCGTGCCCCACGATCGCCACACCGCCGACGGTGACGCCTTCCTCACCGCCCAGGTGTTCCTGCGCCTGCTGCGGCTGGCGGATCGAGCGGGTCGCCGGACGCTGGATGGCGTGTGCGAGGAGTACGTACGGGTGTAACTTCCGGTTCCCTTTGCCCATCTGCTGCGATACCTTCATCGTTGAGCATGATCCCCCGCCGTCTCTCGACATCCGTAGCCCTGGGGTGAGATAAAGACGACATTTGCGCATCGTAGAGGTCTCGGCGAATCACGCTGATGCGACACCGAATGCTGGGATAAGAGGAAGGAAGCCAATGAGGGCCTTGTCCGGAACCGTCGTCGTTGCGTTCACCGCCGCACTCACTCTCGTCGCTGGCTGCGAAACCTCCCTCAGCCCCGTGGGCCCGGAGAGCCGCGCGCAATCGACCTCGTCAACTACAGCTGCCGTTCCCATGGGAACACCGAGTGACGCGTCCGTTTCCCCGGCCGATGCCACCGTCTTCCACGACTCGGGAGTCGCCTTCGTCGCGTTCGACCAAGCGTTCGTGTCGTGCGCGAACGGAGGCATTGGGGAATTTGTACTCGCTCACGATCTAAAGTTCGAGTATGTCCAGACGTTCGTCGTGGACGCCCGTGGCGGGACGCACCACTCGATTCGGTTTCGCGCACCCGATTGGATGGGCGTTGGAACGATCACAGGCGACGTCTACGAGGTCAGCAACGTGCGGCACTCGGGCTTCAGTATGGACGCGGACTCATTGCCTATGTCGAGAACGTTCGTGGAGATCACGCACTGGTCGGTACGAGGAGGGGGTGCCAAGTACACGCGACGCGACCTAATCCACACAACGGTCGATGCGAACGGTACGCCGCAGGTCGCGATCGACAACGACCAAGTTCGTTGTATCGCGCCAGGTCCGGCCTGAGATTAGGCCCCCTCGTCGTCCGCTCGCAGCGACGCCTGCAGGGCTCGCAGTGCCACCACGAGCTCGTCGACCGCCTGGTGGATCGTCTCGAGGGCTCCGTCGACGGGCGAGAGGTCACCTGCACGCGCGAGTTGTTCCAGCCGGAGCACGTGCGCATACGCACCGTCCTGGACGAACAGACCGATGGAGCCTTTCAGCGCGTGCGCGGCCGCTGCCAGCCTTCCGGCGTCGCGCGCCCTCGCTGCCTCGGCGAGACTGGCCAGCATGTTCGGTGCGTCCTGCAGAAAGGCGTCGGCCACTTCGACGAGGAGCCCCGGCTTGCCGCCGAAGTTGGCCAGCAGCACATCGCGGTCCATGATCGCGCCCGTCCGTTCCCGAGCCCGGCGCGCGGTCGTCCTTGTGCGGCCCGTGTCGACGACACGATCCATCGCCGCGAAGAGCTCGTCGGCCTTGATCGGCTTGGCGACGTAGGCGTCCATGCCGGCGGCCAGGCAGCGTTCGCGGTCACCCTCCATGGCGTGCGCCGTCAGCGCCACGATCGGCGTGCGACGGCCGCTCCCTCGCTCCGCGTCGCGAATCGCGGACGTGGCCTCGAGGCCCCCCATCTCGGGCATCTGCACGTCCATCAGGATCACGTCGAACGCCCGCGCCGTGGCACGCTCGACCGCGAGCCGTCCGTTGCTCACCAGCGACACGCGGTCGCCACGCTGCCTGAGCAGCGCGCCCACGAGCGTCTGATTGGTCGGGTTGTCCTCGGCTACCAGCACCTGCAGCCGGCGTCTCGCGCGAGGTCGCGCGGTGCGGGACGGCCGCGGGGGAGTCGACGGCTCCGGGTCGGCGAAGGTGGTGACGATCGCGTCGAGGAGGTCGGACTGCTTGACCGGCTTGGCCAAAGTCGCGGCGAAGTGCCGTTCGGCGGCCCGTCGGACGGACGCGCCCGCCGAGGTCAGCAGGATGACCTTCACACCGCGGAGCCGATCGTCGCGCGCGATCTGCCGGGCGAGCGCGAACCCGTCCACCTCCGGCATGAGCGCGTCGGTGAGCACCAGTTGATACGGCCGGCCCTGGTCCACCCCCTGGTAGAGCGCCTCGAGCGCGGCCGAGGCGCCGTCGACGGCCGTGGCGCGCATCTGCCAGCTCGCGAGAATCTCCGACAGAATCAGGCGGTTGGTGGCGTTGTCGTCCACGATGAGCGTCCGCAGGCCGTCGAGGCCGCCGAGGCTCGGCGCGCGATCGCCGGAGCCCTCGTGCAGGTCGAACCGTGCCAGGAAGTAGAAACGGCTGCCGGCGCCGGGCTCGCTCTCGAGCCAGAGGCGGCCGTGCATGAGCGCGACGAGCTGCGCCGAGATCGTCAGCCCCAGGCCCGTTCCGCCGTGGCGGCGCGTCGTCGAGGAATCGGCCTGCACGAAGGCGTCGAAGATCGCGACCTGCTGCTCGGGGGCGATTCCGATGCCGGTATCCCGTACCTGGAACTGCAGGGTCACGGCCCCGTCCGGCCGATCGTCCACGCGCACCTCGGTCACCACCTCGCCCCGATCGGTGAACTTGATGGCGTTGCCCACGAGGTTGAGGAGCACCTGTCGCAGCCGTCCGGCATCGCCCACGAGGGCGTCCGGCACGTCCGGCGCGACACGGCATGCCAGCTCCAGCGACTTCTCGGCGGCCCGCGGCCCGAGGAGCCGGACGGCGTCCTCCACCGTGTCCCTGAGTCGGAACGGCGCGCGGTCCAGCGTCAGCCGCCGGGCTTCGATCTTCGAGACGTCGAGGATGTCATTGATGATGCCGAGGAGCGCCTCGGCCGATTCACGGGCCATCTGCGCGTACTCACGCTGCCGTGGGGCCAGCTTCGTCTGCAGGAGCAGATCGTTCATCCCGATGATCGCGTTCATCGGCGTGCGGATCTCGTGGCTCATGTTGGCGAGGAACTCGCCCTTGGCGGCCGTCGCCTGCTCCGCGCGCTTCCAGGCCACCTCGAGCTCGGCGGCCACGTTGGCCAGGTGCTCGGCCGTCTGCTCCTGCTCCCGCCTCGCACGCTCCGTCTCCCGCGCGTAGCGCCGCAGCTCTTCCTCGGCGGTCTTCCTGTCGGTCACGTCCCGTGCGGCGGCATAGACGAGCCCCTGTCTGGGAAACGGCGTCGACGACCACTGCAGCCACTTGTACGAGCCGTCCTTGGCCCGATACCGGTTCTCGAAGTTGACGACGCGCTCGCCGGTGGTCAGCGCGGACACGGCCTCGATCGTCGGCTGCCGGTCGTCGGGGTGCACGAAGTCGAGGAACGGCGACGCCCGCAGCTCGTCCTCCGAGAAGCCCAGGACGGTCTGCCAGGCGGGATTCAGCCGCACGAAGTACCCGTCGAAGGTCGCCACGCAGAACAGATCGAGGGACAGCTGAAAGAAGCGGTCGAGCTCCTCGCCCGCCCACCGGCGCTTGAGGTAGAGCGCGATCTGGCTGCCGAGGGTCGCGACCATCGCCAGCAGATCCGTGGAGGGCTCGATCACGTGCTCACTGAAGAACTCCATGACGCCGATCGTGTTCGTGTCCTGCAGGATCGGCAGGGCGAACGCGGCGTGGAGCCCGGCGCGGCTGGCGACCGGCGCGCGCGGAAAGTTGTCGTCGCGGGTGACGTCGGGAATCCAGGCGATCCGCCGGCTCGACCACGCCCGTCCCGGCAGCCCGACACCAGGCGCGAACGTGAACTGGCGTGTCGCTGCCGCGAACTCGTCGAGCGGAAACGCGGGCGCCTGCCAGATGCCGGTGCAGCGGAGCACTCCCCTCGAGCGGTCGACCTCCCAGAGGGCGCCGAACTGCCAGCCCACCGCCTGGCAGACCGCCTCGAGGACTCGCGGCACGGCGTCCTCCAGGGTTGCGGAGTCCGCAAGGGCCCGCGCCGTCCGCTCGAGCACGAGTTGCTGGGCGTTGCCGGAATGGCCGCTGGTTTCCTGTGCCGAACCCTCGCTCATTGACGCACCTCGCCGTCGCGATCAGCATTACACTACGTTTTTCACGGCATCGGCCGTGGACCGCGGGTTCCGCCCAGACCACTCGGGAACACCTCTTCAATGGCTGCCCAGCCAGCTCAGAGCCAGCGAATACTGGTCGTCGACGACGACCGCGGGCTCCGTCTGGCGCTCTGCACGCTGCTGGCCGACGCGGGCCACGTCGTCGAGTCCGCCAGCGACGGCCCGGGGGCGCTCGCCAGACTGGACGGCGGTGGACTCGACATCGTCGTGCTCGACATCGGCCTGCCGGGCATGAGCGGGCTGGACGTGCTGGCCCGTGCCCGGGCCAGGCCGGATCCGCCGCTCGCGATCGTGATGACGGCCGACGACACGCCCTCGACGCTGCTCGAGGCCGTCCGGCAGCAGGCGTTCCGGTATCTCCGGAAGCCCTTTCCGCCGAGCGCGATCGTCGAGGTCGTCGGCGACGCCATCGCGGCCGAAGGGGTCGCGGCGCTCCCCATCGAGGTCGTGTCGGCACGGCCGGAGTGGCTGGAGCTGGTGGCTCCCTGCGCGCTCGAGATGACCGATCGCATCCAGTCGTTCGTCATGCACCTCGAGGCCGACCTGCCGGAGTCGGTGCGCGAGGCGGTGGCGCAGGCCTTCCGCGAGCTGTTGACCAACGCCATCGAGTGGGGCGGTCGCCTGGACCCCGACCGGAAGGTGCGCATCACCTTCGTGCGCGCCCGGCGCATGCTGCTGTACCGCATCGCCGATCCCGGCGAGGGCTTCGACATCGACAAGCTGCGCCACGCGGCCGTCTCGAATCCGCCCGACGACCCGATCCGGCACCTCGACGAGCGTGAGGCGCGGGGTATCCGGCCGGGGGGATTCGGCCTGGCGATGACGCGATCGCTGGTCGACGAGCTGATCTACAACGAGGCCCGGAACGAGGTGCTGCTGATCAAGTACCTCGACCACGATCCTGCATGAGAGCGAGCATGCAGACGGAGGAGCGCTGGGTCGGCGACCTGACGATCCTCCGCCTTGTCGGTCGGCTCGAGCTGCACGAGGGCGACGCCGTCCTCCGCGCGAGCGTGAATCGGCTGGTGGCCGACGGCCGCACGCAGGTCCTGCTGGATCTGTCGGGCATCACGCGTCTCGACAGCGCCGGCCTCGGCATGCTCGTGGCGAAGCTGCTGACGGCCCTGCGGCGCGGTGGCACCATCAAGCTGCTCCTGCCGCCCCCGCGGGCGCTGCAGCTGCTGGACACGACCAAGCTGACCTCGATTTTCGAGATCTTCCACGACGAAGAGGAGGCGATTCGCAGCTTCGGCGTGTTGCCCTCGTGACCGAGAGGCGGTCCCGGGAGGCGCCAGCTTCGCTCCTGGACGATGCTACGACAGCCTCGAGGGTGGAGGGTGGCCCGCGAGCTGCGCTGCCGCGTTCGACACGATGGCATGGAGCTGTCGCAGCCCGTCGGTCAGCGCCGCCGGTCCGGGCTGCAGGATGTAGGTCGACTTGATCTGGTGGATCCGGCCGTCCCGCACGGCCGGAATGTCGTGCCACCCGGGCCGCGCGGCGATCTTCTCGGCGCGCACCGCCCTGCCACACCAGGAGGCGACGATCACGTCGGGCCGGCGCCTGACGACGTCCTCGGGCGCGACGATCCGCTGGCGGGCGAGCCCTGCGCCGCGCAACTCGGGGAAGATCGGGTCGCCGCCGGCCGTCTCGATCAGCTCGTCGACCCACTCGATGCCGGAGATCAGCGGGTTGTCCCACTCCTCGAAGAACACGCGCGGCCGGACCGGCAGTCGTGCCGCTGCGGCGCGCACGGCGTCGACTTCGAGCTCGAGCCGGGAGGCGAGCGTCTCGGCCCGGTCCGGCTGGCCCACCATCGCGCCCAGCGTGCGGACCATCCGGAGGATGCCCGCCACGCTCCGCTGGTTGAAGACCATGACCGGGTAGCCGCGCTTGATCAGGGCGGCCGCGAGATCGGCCTGGAGGTCCGAGAAGCCCAGGATCAGGTCGGGCTCGAGCGCGTCGATGCGGTAGTGACGCGCGTTCAGGTAGGCCGACACCTTCGGCTTGCGACGCGCCTCTGGCGGGCGCACGGTGTAGCCGCAGACGCCGACGACGCGGTCGCCCTGGCCCAGCAGGTACAGCGTCTCGGTGGTCTCCTGCGTGAGGCAGACGATGCGCGAGGGATAGGGGCTCGCCGTCGCTCCCGGCGCTCGTGGCGCGATCGCGGCGCTACTCATAGGCCTCGGCGTGCAGCGCGCGCGCGAAGGCCTCGGTGGCGTCGGCGAGCCGCGGGCCGGGGACGACCAGGTAGTCGCCGGTCAGCAGGTGAATGCGGCCCGTGCGCACCGCCGGGACCGAGGCGAGGACGGACCAGGACTCGCGCGTGTCGCCCGCGCCGACCCCCTCGATGAGGCCGGCGGCCCGCACCTCGATGATGACCTCGGGCGCCCGCGCGAGCAGCGTCTCCACGGAGGGCTGCACCGACTCGCGGGCCACGTCTGCGAAGACGTTCCGGGCGCCGGCGATCTCCAGCATCTCGTGCAGGAAGCCGACGCCGCCGCTCGCATAGACTTCGCGGAGCGAGCCCGGCTGCCGCTCGAAGACCAGCAGCGTGCGCGGCCGGTCGCGGCCGGCCACTCTGGCGCGCACGGCATCGAGCCGCGCGCGCAGCCCGGCCACGACGCGTGCCGCATCGGCCTGCCGGCCCGTGGCCGTGCCCAGCTCGGCGATCGTGTCGAGAATCGTCGCGATGCCGTCGTGGCGGTAGCTGAAGGTGCGGATGCCAGCCCGACCGAGCTGGGTCTGCAGGTCCGACTGTGAGCCGTAGGCGATGACCAGGTCCGGCCGGAGCGACAGGATGCGTTCCGTGTTCGGATCGAGCAAGGCGCCGACCGATGGCAGCGCCTTCACCTCGGGCGGGAACTGGTCGAAGCGGCTGACGCCCACGACCAGGGGGCCTGCGCCGATGGCGAAGAGCGCCTCGGTCAGCGCGGGCACGATCGAGACGACACGACGCGCCACGACGGGCGACGGGTCCTGACCGCCCGCGCGCGGAACCATCCACGCGAGAGCGACCACAGCGAGCGCCACGGCGATCAGCCGCGTCGTACGAGCAGCCACAGGAAGAACGGCCCTCCAATCATTGCGGTGACGACACCCACCGGGATCTCCACAGGCGCGAGCAGCGTGCGGGCCACCAGGTCGCAGAGCACGAGGAACGCCGCACCGAAGAGCGCCGCAGCCGGCAGCACCACGCGATGATCCACGCCGACGATCAACCGGACGAGGTGCGGCACGACGATACCCACGAAGCCGATCGGGCCAGCCAGCGACACGGCGGCGCTCGTCGCGAGCGACGCGCTGAAGAAGGCGAGCCGCTGCGCGCGCACGACGTCCACGCCTCGCGCCGCGGCCGCGTCGTCGCCCAGGCTCAGGAGGTTGAGCGATGACGGCAGACGCGCGAAGAGCGCGAAGGCCACCAGCACGAGCGGCAGCGCGGAACCCAGCGCGCCGAACCCGCCGACGTCGAGGTCGCCCATCAGCCACCGCGCGGCCCGGTAGACCTGCGTGAAGTCGGCGATGTACTGCACGAACATGATGAGCGCCGAGAAGAACGAGTTGAGCGTCACGCCGGCCAGGAGCAGGACGGAGGTGGACATCGCGTAGCCACGGCGCGTGGCGAGCCAGTACACCAGGGACGCGGCCATGGCCGCGCCGGCCAGGCTGGCGGCCGCCACCGGCGTGAAGGGGCCGAAGGCGAGCGCGCCGGTGGCCAGCGTGCCGCCCAGGACGATGACGAGCATCGCCCCGAGCGAGGCGCCGGCCGAGACGCCGAGCGTGAAGGGCGTGGCCAGGGGATTGCGTAGCATCGCCTGGAAGACGACGCCGGCCGAGGCCAGCGTCGATCCCACGAGCGCGGCGGCAAGTACGCGGGGCAGCCGCGCCACGAAGAAGATCTGTGCGTCGACGTTGTCCTGGAAGGGGATCGAGCGGTCGAAGACGCGCGCCAGGCTGATCTCGGTCGTCCCCAGGAGGGGGGCCAGGATGCAGGCGGCTGCCGCGAGCGTGCCGAAGCCGCCGACGGCGGTCAGCAGGCGCGTTCGGACGGACGCGCGCGGCAGCGCGAGGCCCGCAACCGGCGGTCCGGAACGCGCCACGCCGTCGGTAACGCTCATGGCCGCCGTCCCACCGGCACCACCGTCAGGTGGCCCGCCTCCTGGTGGAGGCGCACGTCGGCCTCCACGTCGTAGAGCCGTCGCACCATCGCGGCGGTCAGCACGTCCGACGTCGTCCCGTCGGCGAGCACGCGGCCCTCGCGCAGCAGGACGAGTGAATCGCAGAGCGAGGCGGCGAGGTTCAGGTCGTGCGTGGCGAGGACCATCGTCACGCCCCTGTCCCGGTTCAGCCGCCTCAGGAGCGACGCGACGTCGAGCTGATAGCCGAGATCGAGAGACGCGGTGGGCTCGTCGAGCAGCAGCACGTCGGGCGACTGGGCCAGCGCGCTGGCGATCACCACGCGCTGCTTCTCGCCGCCGCTGAGCGTCATGTAGTTGCGGTGCGCGAGATGGGCGGTGCCGGTGGCCTCGAGCGCCTCGGCGGCAATGGCCAGGTCGGCGGGGCCCTCGAGCGCGAAGGCGCCGAGGTGCGGGTGACGGCCCATCAGGACCATCTCGAGCGCCGTGTAGTCGAAGGCCGGGTGTGTTTCCTGCGGCACGACCGCGATACGACGGGCGACCGCGCGCCGCGACAGACGCTGGAGCGGCTGACCGTCGAGCGAGACCTGACCCTCAGCCGGCCGGAGCACGCCCGCGAGCAGCTTGAGCAGCGTGGTCTTGCCGCAGCCGTTCGGTCCGAGCAGGCCTGCGAGCGATCCGCGTGCGACGTGCAGGCTCACGCCCGCGAGCGCGGGCACGGGGCCCACGCCGGCACGTCTTCCGTAGTTGTACGAGACCCCTGCTGCGGTAAGGGACATCGTCTCCTCCCGGCGTCCGTCGCGCCGGAGCAAGAAACAGACGTCAGATGCGAGGTTTCCTGGCTCGCGGAGTCTCTGGCGGCTCGGGTCTGTCTTCCCATGCCCGCCGTTCGGGACACAGTGACGCTTTCGACCTGGGCCTCTCCGCTTACAGTGGCGGGACCGCGTGGGACTTGCACCCAGCTTCCCTCGAGCACCCGACGAGATCGTAGTGGAGGTGGTGACAGGATCGTAATGGGGTCGGGCGTCGCCAGACGACGCCCGACCC
>Ga0302046_10003007_pt1 | contig 15439 bp, 11 predicted proteins | sample RVTome_11_FD_200261 | JGI IMG/M metagenome (GOLD analysis project Ga0302046, IMG submission 200261) | Soil microbial communities from uranium-contaminated site in the Upper Colorado River Basin, Wyoming, United States - RVT147D111 (version 2) ...
GAGCCCCGAGTTTCGTTACATGTTGCAAAGCTCCGGCCAGACCGAGGCGCGCGGCATGTTCCTGGAGGACTACGGCGTCATCTTCACGGTGCAGGTGCCCCGCCTCTCGTATCTGCACTCGATCCGGACCATTGGCCCGGGCGAGTCCACCTGGAACGTGGTCACCCCCGGGAGCTTCGTGACCGGCGCGCTCGCCGAGGAGATGCAGCTCCGGGCCCAGCTCGGCCGCATGCGAGCCGAGATCGACAGCGTCACCGAGCGGGTCGGGCGCGAGGTCGCCGCCAGCGGCGCCGTATCGGATAGCGCCCGCCAGCTGCAGGCGGCGATCGCCCAGCTCGAGTCGGTGTACACCGAATACGCCTCCGAGGCCGAAAGGCTCGACGCCCGCCGCGAAGAGCCCGGCGAGGAGGGGCGGCGACGGGCCGCCGGTGCCGAGGCCAGGACCGGCTACCGGATGCTGTCGGCCTTCGATGCCGAGTCGATGGCGCGGGCCGAGGAGCTGGCGAACCAGCAGAAGCTGCAGCTCGAGGGCAGGGTCATCGAGACCGTCATCGACACGCTCGCCCACTACGGCACCGTGCTCCGCGGTCTCGCGGGCGACGACCGGCTGGCGGTCGTGCTGCTGCCGTCGTCATACCTCGACCGGATGAGTAGCTGGATGCGCGCCACGCGGCGCGCCGAGGAGTTCATCATCAGCGTCGGTTACGGCGACATCGAGGCCCTCAACGACGGCTCGATCGACGTCGACGAGTTCTCCCGCCGCATCCGCGTCGAGATGCGCCTCGGGCAGCCGTTCATCACGCCGCGACAATAGTCCGCCCGCGCGCCGGCCGGCGATCTCGAAAGGCCCTCCCCATGTTCAGCCCGCATTTCGCATCGCGCGTTCGAGCACCCGCCTCATGGGCGAACGCCTCGCCCCTTCCCCTCCTCAAGGGGTGGGACGCAAGCCACACCCCCTGCGGGCGTGGACCTTTCGACGGCTCCGCCGGTCCCTGCTCGACGCGGCCGCGGCATCCACGCACTACCGACGGGCGTCGTTAGAGAATGCCGGCCAGGGTGCGGCTCAAGCCCGGTCGCGACAAGTCGCTCAAGCGCCGCCACCCGTGGGTGTTCTCCGGGGCCATCGGGTCCGTTGAAGGTGACGTTCCCGCCGGCGACACCGTCGAGGTGATGAGCGCCGAGGGCGCGTCGTTCGGCCACGGCGCCTACTCGCCGGCCTCGCAGATCGCGGTGCGGATGTGGAGCTTCGCGCGCGACGAGAAGGTGGACGCGGACTTTCTCGCCGCCCGCGTGGCGAAGGCGGTGGCCCGCCGCCAGGGCGAAGCCGCCCGGGAGGCGAACGGCGACAACGCCCAACGGCTGATCAACGCCGAGTCCGACGGGCTGCCGGGCCTGATCGTCGATCGCTACGCCGACTTCCTCGTCTGCCAGCTACGCTCCGCCGGCGCCGAGCGCTGGCGCGACGAGATCGTCGCGGCGCTCGCCGCCGCCGTTCCGCATCGCGGCATCTGGGAGCGCTCCGACACCGGCGCCCGCGCCAAGGAAGGGCTCGAGCCGCGCATCGGCCTGCTCGCCGGCGAGGAGCCCCCCGAGCTCGTCGAGATCGCAGAGGGTCCCTGCCGCTTCCTGGTCGACGTGCGCCACGGCCACAAGACCGGCTTCTACCTCGACCAGCGCGACAACCGGACGCTGGTCGCCGCCCACGCCCGCGGCCGCGAGGTGCTCAACGCCTTCGCCTACACCGGCGCCTTCGGCATCCAGGCGCTGGCGGCCGGCGCCGCCAAGGTCACCAACGTCGAGTCGGCCCCGGGGCTCCTGGCCCTCGCCGCCCGCCACATCACCCACAACGGCCTCGACGAGGCCGCCGTCGAGGACATCGAGGGCGACGTCGCCCAGGTGCTCCGCCGCTTCCGCGACAGCCGCCGCGAGTTCGACCTGATCGTGCTCGATCCGCCGAAGTTCGCCGAGTCGTCCAGCCAGGTGCCCGCCGCCAGCCGCGGCTACAAGGACATCAACCTGCTGGCCTTCAAGCTGCTGCGCCCCGGCGGCCTGCTGTTCACCTTCTCCTGCTCGGCCCACGTCCGCGCCGAGCTGTTCCAGAAGATCGTCGCCGACGCGGCGCTCGACGCCGGCCGCGAGGCCCGCATCCTGCAGCGCCTGGCGCAGCCGGCCGACCATCCGGTGGCGTTGAGCTTTCCCGAAGCCGGCTACCTGAAAGGGCTGGTCTGCGGCGTCGATTGACCGTTCGGCCCCTACTCTTGCCGATCCCGCGCCGTTTCCCTCCGGACTTTCCGGACCTGCCAAACCCGGCGGAGCCGCCAGAGTCGGTCTCGCGAGATTGACGTGGCGAGTCCGCCTTCAGACCAGCTTCGCGAGCTCGGCGATCGGCGGCCCTTCGTCGATCCGCAGGTAGCCGACGACCTGAGCCACGGCGTCGAGCCAGTCGATGCGGGCGCAGTCCTCGACGTCGGCGCCGAGGCCCTTGCCGGCCAGCACCCGCCCGTGGGCACCCTCGTTGAAGCCGGCCAGCACGCTCTCGACATCGAGCGTCGCGGGCCAGTAGCCCCGGGCGCCGAGGCCGCGGTTGACCCACTCGAAGTCGTGCTCGGTCAGCCGCTCGGCGATCACCGCGGCGCCGATCCAGTCCTCCTCGGTGCCGCCGGGGGCACCGCGCAGCCCGGCGGCGATCGCGAACACCGGCTTGTCGCCGGCGCGCTCGGCGACGATCCGCGCCACCGGCCCGGCGTTGACCGTGCTGCCGACCACCGCCAGCGCCGTCCCCTCGAGCTGCCCGAGCCGGGCCGAGCCCGTCGTCGAGGTGAACACCGCGTCGCGCCCTTTGATCGGCAACGCCATCGCGTCCCGCGGGCTGTTGCCGGCGTCGAAGCCCGGCGGCGCAAAGCCCTCGCGCTCGCCCAGCAGGAGCGGCTCGCCGATGCCTTCCTGAACGAGGCGCGATTTCATCGCGTGCGCCTGCTCGACCTCGGTCGCCACCCAGACCCGCCGGGCGCCGGCCGCGATCAGCGCCGTGATCGTCGCCGAGGCGCGCAACGCATCGACCATCACGGCGACGCCGGCGGCCTCGACGGCCGCCCGGCAGCCACCGGCGCCGCAAACGACCTCCACGCTGTGGGGCGGGTTGTCGCCGCGAAGCCGCGGCGGATCGCTGTCGACGAATCTGCTCATCGCGAATCTCGGCCGAGAACACAGGGCCTGCACCATGCAGCCCCATGGTTGAGCTGTACCACGCTGACACCGCCGTGTCTCGCCGCCCGCCGGCCATGGTAGGCGCAACGATTGTGCCTGAGAAGGCCTACCGCAGGGGTAAGCCCACGGCCTCACGCCCCCGTAGCGTTGCCCCATCGGCTCGCCACGATCCGACCTGCGGCGCTCCGCCGCGAAGGCTCCGGATGCTATCCTTGAGGGATTGGGGGCGATTGGCTTCGACGGAAGCACTGACGCCCGAGGTTGCATGCCGAGCGACTCCTGCGTGCTCGTAAATCAGGCGGGAACTAAACACAACTGCCAACGAACCGGTAGCTCTGGCCGCTTAACCCCGGCCAGCGTTCGCCTGGCTCTCGCCCATAGGGGCCGGGACCGAACGTCGCCATATGGGCTGGTCGCGCGTCACGCCTGGCGGCGTCGCGGCGAGATCACAGTCAGGCTAGCGTGAAGCTGAGCTGGCCCACCCGGCTTGCAGATCGCGAATCCAAAGCGGTGGGCTAAGCATGTAGATACCTTCGGCAGACGGTTTTCGGACGCGGGTTCGATTCCCGCCGCCTCCACTCGATTCTTGCTTCTACGGCACTCATAGGCCGTGGGATCGCTCGGCTCAGCCCGCACCGTGTAGCATCACCTTTCGAGGTGCCCATGACGCTCAACGTCGACATCGAGCAAGAAGAGGACGGTCGCTGGATCGCGGAGGTCATCGACCTGCCCGGCGTGATGGCGTACGGACCCACGCCCGACGCAGCCAGGGCGAAGGTCCAGGCCCTCGCGCTGCGCGTCGTTGCCGACCGGCTCGAGCACGGTGAGGCCGGTCCCGATTTCGTGAATATCTCCTTCGAAGCCGCTTGAGCCGCTGGCGCAGCACGCGTGCCCGGCGCATTTTGGCTGCACTGCTCAGGATCGGTTGGACCTTCAAGAGGCAATCGGGATCACATCGTACGTTGTCCCGCGACGGCTGGCCCGACTTCGTGTTCGCCTTCCATGACAAGGAGGAGATCGGTCCTCGCATGCTTGCCCGGATCGCCAAGCGGACCGGGCTGCGACCGGACGACTTGTAGCGCGCAACGGCAGGCGAATCCTGGCCTTCGGAATCCGCAACCTGGAAGGCATCTTCATTTCATATCAGCGCCTCGCAACGGTTCGAATTCTTTGCGTCCGGGTCCACTTACGCAAAGAATTCGAACCGGCCTCCGGACCCTCCTCGCCGGGCAGTGGTTCGAGCAGCGCGAGCGCATCCAGCGACGTCTGGGCGATGTAGTACGGGCGCCCGATATCCCCGTGAGTTGGCTGGAGCCGGATATGACCCAGAAGGTTCCGCAATAGGAGCGCGGATTGCTCAGTTCGCCGCTCCAGGACTTTCTGCATTCCTGTCAGCCGTTCCTCGATCCACTCCACCGGCGGGGCCTGGAACACCTTGTCACGACTGCGGCGCAGCCCCTTCAGCTCTTGGCGCAACGCGTCGACCCACATGCGCGTTGAACGTGGTCGATGGCCTGGGGATCGTCAGACGACCGGAGCAAAGTCGAGCGTGCCCGTGAAGAGGTCGCACCTTGCGACGATATCCCTCGTCGCCCTTGCGGTTGCCTGCCCCGAGCAAACGGCCGCCCGACTGCCGACGCTGACCGGGGACAACGCGGCGACGTGGTTCTTCCATCAACCGTTCGGTCCGGTGAGTTTGACCGCGCACGGTCCGGACCTGTGGGCGCAGGCGGTGTCATCGCGCTACCAGATCACCGTGCACCGGCGCGGCGCGGAGCAAGTGGGCTGAGTAGTCCCTTCCCTCCTTGACCCGCCGAGCGTCGATGTGTCACGCTGTGTCACATGAAGACCATCTCGATTCGTGAGCTGCACCAAAAGACGGGCAAATACGTGCGCAGAGCCGCTGAGGATGGCGAGATCCACATTACCGACCGCGGCAAGACGGTGGCGAAGATCGTTCCGCAGCAAGAACTCGCTGAGACGCCCTACTTTGCGCGGCGCAAGTTGACACGCGCCTTCCGCAAGCTCATGGAAAGCGGCGAACTCCGCGGCGGCACGGACAGCACGCGGATCGTCTCGGAGGATCGGGACCGGCCCGTTGAATGATCTACTTCGATGCCGCCTACATCGCCCGCCTGTACTTCGAGGATCCGGGTTGGGAAGAGGTCCGAGCGCTCGCGGCGCAGGCGCCCGTCGCTTGCAGTGTCCACGGCTATGCCGAGGTCGTGGCGGTCATGCATCGCAAATTCCGCGAAGGCTATTTGACGGCGGCCCACTACCGTCAAACGCTGGAGCAGTTCACGGTTGACTGTGGCGAGGACGCCTACCGGTGGCTGCCTCTGGCTCCGGCCGTCAACGACCGGATGAGAGAGTCCTACCGGAAGCTTCCCCGCAAGATTTTCCTCCGCGCTTCCGACGCGCTCCATCTGGCCTGCGCGGCGGAGAACCGCCTGCTTGAAATCTACTCCAACGACCAACGCCTCCTTGCTGCCGCCCCACATTTCGGGCTTCGGGGCATCAACATCATCTGACCCGGCGCCGCGCGCTGCCCCCACCATCGCATCCGGCGCTCCGGCCGCAGCGCAGCCCGCAACTCAACGGGCTCCTTCACCCACTCCAGCATCAGCACTTTGATCTGCGTCTGGTAGCGGGTATCGACGAGCTTCACCTTGGCTTTGAAGGCCTGCAGCCCCGGTACGTTCACGAGGGCGTTGATGATCTCCTCGGTCATGCCGTCGGCGAAGTACTCGTTGTCGGGATCGGCGCCCAGGTTGGCGAAGGGCAGCACGGCAATCGACGGACCGAGGCTGGCGCCGGTCATCGTCCCGACGCCGGCGGCGCCCGGCGCTTCAGCTCCTCGAACCAGTTGAGCAGGACCCGGATGCGGCCGCTGCCCTCGCCCCCCTCGCGCAGCAGGAGAAAGCGGCCGTCGGGGGCGACGTCGTAATGGGCACGGTGGAACACGGTCCAGAAGCCCTCGACCGAAAAAAGCGGCTCACCGCGAGCGACCTCGAGGACGGGATCGAAGCGCACCGAGGCGGACCGCAGGCGATCCTGGCCGTCGATGTAGAACAGCGAGGCGTCGTCGGCGCTCCAGCGGGCGGATCTTCCACCGCCCACGGATACCGGAACGGGAACGCCGGCGGGAAAGGGCTGCACGTACAGCTCGGTGGCGCCGCCTCCCTCGTCCGACTCGTAGGCCACCGCCGCTCCGTTGTGCGAGATGGTTGCCGCGTACATCGAGCCGGCGCTCGTGATGAGTTTCTCCCGCGAGCCGTCGCGGAAGTCGTAGACGTACATGTCGTTGCCGGCGGAAGCCTCGCTGAACAACAGCAGGTCCCCTTGCGGGTGCCACGACTCGGGTCGCAGCCGGTTTTCGCCGCTCAACAGCGTGACGGGCTCCTCGGCACCGTCCAGGCGCACGACCTTGAGCGCATAGCTGCCTGCACGCCCCGACCCGAAGGCGATCCGAGAGGAATCGGGCGACCACTCGGGGGCCTCGACGTCGCCGGAGGTCGTCAACGGCCGGGCGCCGCCGGAGAGGGGGATGACGAACACGTCGGTGGCGCCCTCGTCGTTGCGCGTCACCGCCACGTGGCGGCCGTCGGGCGATACTCGGGGCGAACGATAGATGCGCCAGGCGGTGTTCAGCGGCTCCAGGGCACCGCTCCGATCTGCCCAGGTGAGGTCCGTGCCCGACGCAACCCCGGGCTCGAAGGCGAGAACATCGGCCTGGGCGACGGCGAGCTGGATCGAGCCGCCGTTCTCGATGCGTACCTGCGGCAGGGTCGGCGCGGCCGGTCCTGTGGCGGCCAGGACCTCCGGGTCGAAGGGCACGGCGACGACCGCCCCGCCGCGCGAGAACAGGATGTGCCCGGTTGCCGCGTACGACGGGTCCGATCCTCTCTCGGACACGTGGATCAACGGCCTTCCATCGAGCGGCAGGACGCTGATGCCTCCGAACGCGAAGCGGCCGTTCTCGACGACCACGCCCTTGCCGTTCGGCAGGACGGCGGGATTGACCAGACCGCCCTGCCAGCGATCGTCCGTTGGCGCGACGACGCTTTGCGGCTCGCCGCCGGTGAGCGCAACCCGCCACAGCTCCGAGAACCGGTTGAAGTAGACCCATCCATCCGCCGCCCACAGGGCGTTGTCGCAGGCATCACAGACCGTGTAGCGCTCGCCGCTCTCGAGCGACAGCCGCGCGAAGCCGCCGCCGTCCCAAAACACGACCCACTTGCCGTCGGGAGAGAACGACGGCCGCGCCGCGCCCTCGGTCTGCGGAATCGGCTGGCCGGCGCCTGGCTCGTCGAGGAGGCGTCGGTAGAGCTTTCTGCCGGTCTCGTCGACGGCGACGTACACCAGGGCGGAGCCGTCCGGCGACAGAGCAATGTTGGTGCCGATGCCGCGCGGGAAGGCCCTTCCGTCGGGCAGCACGATGTCGAAGCTCACCGGCGCGAGCGACGATGCCGTGCCGTCGTCCTCCGGCCCGAACCCCCGCGCCGCTCGGAAGCCCTGCCCGGCCAGAAAGCCAACAGCCAGCAGCACGATGATTGCAGGGGCGGCGACCTTCCATGAAACCTCCCCGCGGGCGCGATCGCCTTCCGCCGGGCCGTGAGGCGTCTGCCCGGCCCCACGCGCCCGGCTCGGACCGCCGCGGTCGGCAACGCCCGCAGCGACCGCATCGCGCAGGCGCCGCAAATCCACGGACAGCTCGTCGGCGTGCTGGTAGCGGCGCCCCGGCTTTTTCGCCAGGCACTTGTCGAGGATCCATTCGAGCTGCGCCGGCAGCGCGTGGTTCGCGCGCCCGGCCGGCTCCGGCTCCTCATGGACGATCATGCTCAGCGTCTGGATGGTGCTGGTTCCCGCGAAGGCCCTGCGCCCCGTGGCCATCTCGTACAGGACGCAGCCAAAGGCAAACAGATCGGCGCGATGATCGACATCCCCCGCACCCTCAACCTGCTCGGGCGCCATGTACCCCGCAGTGCCCATCACCTGCCCGGCGACGGTGCCCAACATGGTCGGCGACATGGAGACAGCGCTGGCGCTAGGTGCCGTCGTCTCCGTGAGCTTCGCGAGCCCGAAGTCGAGCACCTTGGCGTGCCCCTCTTCGGTCACGAAAACGTTGTCGGGCTTCAGGTCCCGGTGGACGATGCCGGCCCGGTGGGCGGCGCTCAGGGCTTCCCCGATCTCGACGGCCAGATCGAGCGTCTCGTCCAGCGGCAACGCACGCCTGCCCAGCCGGTCGCGCAGGGTCTGTCCCTGCAGGTACTCCTGCACCATGAAGTGGATCGTCGCGCCGTCGTCGCCTCTCGCGGAGCCGACGTCGTGCACCACGGCGATGTGCGGGTGGTTGAGCGCCGCCGCAGCGCGCGCCTCCTGCTCGAAGCGCGCCAGCCGCCCGGCATCGGATGCGAGCTCGGCCGGCAGCACCTTGATCGCCACCTTGCGGCGGAGGCGCGCATCCTCGGCGAGGTACACCTCTCCCATGCCGCCCTTGCCAAGCGGCGCGAGGATCTCGTAGTGGGCGAGCGTCTTGCCGATCAAGAATGAATACCCGGGCGGACCACGATCGAGAGCGGCCCGAATCTAACGGTTATTCAGCAGCGGAGACAAGCAGCCCTCGCCCTGTTTCGCTCGCCCTACGCCAGGTCGCGCCGTCCCCTGAATCTCCGAATCAGGACGCCGGTGGTGTGCGCGTGATCTCGGCAATCGACCTGCTCGAAGGCGCCCCCGCGCGGGGCGAGGGTTCGATTCCCGCCCTTTCAGCGGCCCGAGCGCGATTTCCGGTCACGTTTCATCGACGGGTGGAGTCCCACGACCTGAGCAATCGTAGCTTCGACCCAGGCGTTCAGACTCATGCCGGACGCTTCCGCCTCTGTGGCAGCAGCTCGGTGCAATTCGGGTGTCGTGCGGACGAGAAACTCACCTCGGTAAGGTCGTTCCGGATCCTTGCCGGCCTCCGCACAGAGTTCGAGATAATCTTCGACGGATTCGGCCATTTCGCGCCGGAGCTCGTCCAGCGACCGGCCTTCGAAGGTCACCACGTCCTGGAGCCCGACGACCCGCCCATGAAACGCATCGATCGAAGGGTCGAACTCGATCACGCCCGTATACCCCTTGTACTCGATCATGGCTTGATCCCTGCGTTCTCCAAGAAACGCCGTACGTCTTCGAGGGTCGCCTTCCCGGTCATCCGCTTGGGGTGCGGCCCGTGGAACGTCGCCACCCGAGCCTCGAGGCGGAATCGGACGCGCGACCCGCGACCCTCGGTGACTTCGCCACCCAGGGCCTTCACGAGGCCTTCGATCTTCGACCACCGGACATCGGCGCGCGTCGGCTTCTCGAAGATCGCCTCGAGTGTCTTCCTCTGAGCAGCGTTCACGGCGTATGATATCGTGCCGCGATATCAACTGCAAGGTGCTCGTGAGGTCCCTTGCCGAGCAGCGAGAGGATCTCGTAGGGACCGAGCGTCTTACCGATCACGGAACCCCTCGATCATCCAGGCGTTGGAATCGAAGACCATGGCGCCGTAGGCGATGTAGCGGCCGTCGGAAGAGGCGTGCGGCCAGACGATCCATTCGTTGGTGCGTTGGCGCAGCAGGGTGACCTCGCCGTCGTTCGCCACGCGTAGCAGCGCGCTGGACGAGAGCATCGGGCCTCTCTTCGAGAACCCGTTCACGAACAGCGCCTGCCCGTCGGCGGACCAGGCAACGAACTCGATCGCGGTCCAATCGTCGACGGTGACCTCCTGCACCTGACCGGTCGACAAGTCGAGAACCTTGATGCGGTTGTCCATGTTGACGACCGCGACGCGACGGCCGTCATGCGACAGGTCCCACTGGACGAAGAAGGCGGGATTGACGGCAAGGCGTGCGAGCTCCTCGCCCTTCCCCTCGAGGGGATCGAGGATGAAGAAAACCAGCTCCTCGCCGACGTTCTCGCTGAGGACACACCGGTCGTTCGCTGCGGAACATCGGAAGTCGATAGCAGCACTGGTCCGAAGGTCGGAAGTCCGCCCAAAGACGTGCACTTCCTCAGACGATCCGCCGCCCACCGGGACACGCATCAGCCTTTCGGCGTCCTGATACAGATACCAGGAGCCATCCGGGCTCGTGCGCAGGAACCTCTCCTGCCCGGGGCCGATGACGACGGGAACGGCGCCCGAGTCGCCCGACGTGCCGTCATCGAGCGGGCGACGGTAAAGGTCCAGCGTCCCCCCGCGATCGGATGCAAACAGGACCTGCCGATTGTCGTTCGACCAACCGGTGGGCATGTCGCGGCGCTCATCGGAGGTGAGCCTGACGATCCCGTCAAGCGCGTGCCCTTCGCCGGCAATCCCGCCGACGTAGATGTCTTCCCGGTTGCGTTGGGTCAGGAAGCTCAATCGCCGCCCGTCGGCGGTGGCGAAGAGGTCGCGGAAGTTGACGCCCCCCAGGCCGGTCAGGCGAGCCGGCTCTCCATGCGGTCGTCCGGTCGCCACGTCGATCTCGAGGCTCCACAGGTTCGAATCGGTGCTATTGGGCGGCGGCTCGGAGAGCGCGAACACGAAGCGACCGTCGGAAAGCCAAGTAAAGGGAAGGACGCCTCGCCAGTTTTGAAAGAGTCGGGAGCCGGAGTAGATCAGGGTCGCTTGTCCGCCCTCCGGCTCCGTGCTGTTCTCCCGCGAGGGCCCTTCCTGCTGCGGGCCCAGGTCGTCGCTTCCGAGATCGATCGACTCGATGTAGCCATTCTCCAGCGACCCGGATTCGAGGTGCATCCGGCCGACCACGATCCGCCGGCTGTCGGGTGACCAGGTCACCAACCAGTACGTGTCGCCGAGCCCGCCTTGAACGATCGGCCGCGGGCCTTCGCCGCTCGCACCCATCGTCCATACCCGCGTCACCGGCCAGTCTCCATCCAGGTACGCGATGCGGCTGCCGTCGGGCGAAACCTGGGGTCGCCAGCCGTTGTCGGCCAGCTTCGCCGGCGCGCCCCCGACGATGGGGATCCTGTACAGGCCGACGCGTTCGTCGGCCGCGGAGACGCCGCTGGCGACGAGCCGAGTGCCGTCGGGATACCAGGCCACCTCCCAGAAGCGGTACTCGCCCACGATCGTGAGCGGCCGCGTCTCACCGGTGTCGACGTTGCGCAGATAGATGCCATTGGCGTCGGTGTAGGCGAGGTACCTGCCGTCCGGCGAGATGGCGGCGGCGATGACCGGGTTGTCGGCCGGATTGGCCGTGAGCTGGATCGGCGGATCGGTGAGGAGGGCGTCGCGCGGCGCGATTGGCGGCGTGGCATCCGCTGTCCACCACGGGAGCGAATCGAGCATCAAGCCGATCCCGATGCCGATCAAGCCCACGACAGACAGGGCGAACGCCAGCAACAGGCTGTGCTTGCTCCTGTCGCGCCCATGGTCCGCTGCCTGCAGCCCGGCGACCGCGAGCTCTCCGAGCTCCCCCGACTCGACCTCGTCGCGCAGGTCCTCGAGCTCGTTACGCAGGTCGACCGCCGACTGGTACCGGCGCCCCGGGTCCTTCTCGAGGCAGCGCCGGACGATGCGTCCGAGGTGACGCGGCAGCCGCCGGTTGACCTCCGTGACCGGGGCCGGGACGTCCTTCACGATGCTTGAAAGCAGCGACACCTTGGTATCGCCGCGGAACGGCGCCTGACCGCTCGCCATCTCGTACAGCATGATGCCGAGCGAGAAGATGTCCGAGCGGTGATCGAGCGGCTTGCCCTCGGCCTGCTCCGGCGACATGTAGGCCACGGTGCCAAGGATCCGTCCCTCCTCGGTCACATGCTGCGTCGGAAGCTCGGTTGACGGGGCCGCCGACGGCTCCTCGCGCAGCTTGGCGAGCCCGAAATCAAGCACCTTCACGCGGCCGTCTCCGGTCACCATGACGTTGGAGGGTTTCAGGTCGCGGTGCGTGATGCCCCGGGCATGGGCCGCGCTGACCGCATCGGCGAGCTGGATCGAAAGCTCGAAGAACCGTTCGAGCGCAAGCCCCTGCCGCGGGATCAGCTCCGACAGCGGTTTGCCGTCGACGAGCTGCATCGTGATGAAAAGGACGGGCGAGCCCTCGCCGGCGACCGTGGCCTCCTCGACCGAGTGGATCGTGACGATGTTCGGATGATCGAGCGCGGCGATGGCCTTCGCCTCACGCCCGAAGCGCAGCCGGCGCTCGGCATCGGCGGCCATCTCGGGCGGCAGCATCTTGAGAGCGACGTCGCGATCGAGGCGGGTATCGCGGGCGCGGTACACCTCGCCCATGCCGCCCGCACCGAGCGGCTCGAGGATCTGGTAGGGGCCGAGACGGGCGCCGGGTCCCATGCTCCGGGTTCCTGGGTATCGGGAGGGAATAGGCCGCTCCCGACTCTATCCGTCGTCCTTCCGGCAGACAACGAAGCGCGTCTTTTCCTGCCGCCATTTCGAAGGGTTTCGCCCGGTCAGCGATGCAGCGGGAGTCCTCGGCGACGCCGAATGCCCGCAGCCGGTCAGCGATTCAGCGGGAGTCCTCGGCGACGCCCAATGCCCGGCGCCAGTTCACCACCACGTTGAGCAGCGGCTCTCCGGGTCCGTCGAGACGATTCACAAGGAATCTCTGTCCGTCTCGGGAGACCGCGTAGAAGAAGGCCCCGGTCGCCGGGTGGAACGAGTTCATCTGCATCTGGAAGAGTCGCTCGGCGGTCTCGGCTGCGAAACCAGGGCGCCCCCCCGGCGAGGAAGGTTGGAGCGTGCGCACGGCGGCGCCCCAGAGAACCTGGTCGCCACCCGAACGGGTGACGAAGAACAGCTCGCGGCCATCGGCGCTCCAACGTGGCTGTGCTGCGCCGCCCTCCGACACCTTGTACGGGGTGCCACCGGCAGGAAACGGCTGCACGTAGATCTCTCGGATGCCGGTTTCGTTCGACGCGTAGGCGATCCACTGCCCGTCGGGCGATAGCTGGGCCGCGCTCTCGAGATACTCGCTCTGCAGGAACGCCACGGGCTCGCCGGCGCGCAGGCCGCCCGAGACGCTGTCCTTGTCGACCGGGAGGTACCAGACGTCCGCCTGCGTGCTCGGGTTCAACTCCGTGTACAGGATGTAGCGTCCGTCTCGGGACCAATCGGTCGGGTACTTCGGGTAAGCGCTCTCCAGCAGCACCTGCGCGGCCCCCGCAGACCGGGTCGCCTTCCAGAAGAGATCGAACTGGTCCGAGCTCCTGGCGGAGAAGACGATCGCCTCGCCATCCGGTGCCCACAGGACGTTGCCGGCATTGTCGACCGAGCCCAGGTCGGTGAAGCGCGTGCCGGAACCGCCACGCGCCAGGTCGAGCAAGTACAGTTCGGCATCCCAGCGCCCGGGCGCCCGGCGATACAGGACGAGCGTCGCTTCATCGGGTGACAGCGCGACGGGCATGGTGGCGTCGGTGCCTCGACCGATGTTCGACAACAAGGCACCGGAGCGATCGAACCAGGTGAAGCGGCTGTCGGACTCGCGGTTGGTGCCGCCGGTGTAGGTCAGCGTGCCCGTATGGGACACCGAAACCGCCGCCGAGCCGCTGTCCCCGTACGGCGCCCGGTCGAGTACGACGAACGGTTGCCCGGTGAGCTCGAGCCGTTCGCTATCGAACGGATGGGCCATCACGTTTCCGTCGCGGATGAACAGGAGATCAGCGGCGCCGCCGCCTGGCGGTGCGGGAGCGAAGCGCGCGCTCGATGGATCGGCGAGCAGGCGCCGGCCACCCGGGTCATCGAGACTCGCGAGATAGATGCCGGGCGCGGATCCACCGAAGCGCGTGTAGACGAAGTGCTCGCCGTCGGGCAGGAAGGTCGGGGACTCGTGGCTCTCGCCGGGCCCGGCGGTGGTCAACGGCTGCGCGTCCCCCCCGCCGGCCGAAACACGGTAAAGCGGGCCCGGCGCGTACTTGTACGACGATGAGAAGATGATGGCGCCGCTGCGGCCCCACGTTCCGGCCGACCCGAGCAACCCCGGGACGTCGCTCAGGTCCTCGGCCGGGCCGCCGTTGACGTCGACCGCTTTGAGCTTTTCGTCAGCGAAAAAGGCAATGGAGCGGCTGTCAGGCGACCAGAACAGGTTCGTGGCACCGGCGGTCGCGGTGAGGAGCTGCAGGTCCCATGAATCGAGCGATCGTACGAAGACCGCTGTGGTCAGTTCGTCGACGAGGACGGCCTGGAACGCCACGTACTTGCCATCGGGCGAGATTGCGTGGTTAAAGGTCAGGCCGCTCTCCGGCAGCGGCACGGAGAACCGGTACGCCGCCGGCTCCGGGATCGTCGAATCCCTGGAAACGAGGGCGATGACGAGAGCGAGCGCCAGGGTCGCCGCCAACGCCATCCAGCCCATCGGGCGGCGCGGCGACGTCTCCTGCGACTCCACGGCCTCGGCGCCGCGCCCCGCCAGCACGTCCTCCATCACGATGCGCGCCTCGCCGATGTCGCGCAGGCGGCGGCGCGGGTCCTTTTCCAGACAGCGCGCCAAAAGCATTCGCACCGGGCCGGGGACCTCGTCCGGGAGGCGCGACCAGCCCGGCTCGCCTTTCATGACCTCGGCGAGGGTCAGGGAGACGTCCTCCCCTCGAAATGCCCGCACACCGCACAGCATCTCGTACAGCAGACAGCCGAGCGCCCAGATGTCGGTGCGCCGGTCGACGCTCTTGCCGCGAGCCTGCTCGGGCGACATGTACGCCGCAGTCCCCATGATGACGCCCGCCTGGGTGGCGCGCGCCGTGAGCGTGGGGGAGTGCGCCGGATCGGCCTCAGGAGCGCTGTCGAGCGCCTTGGCCAGGCCGAAGTCCAGCACCTTGACCTGCCCCTCGGGCGTGACCTTGACGTTGGCCGGCTTCAGGTCGCGGTGAACGATGCCGGACTCGTGCGCCGCCTCCAGCGCCTCGGCGACCTGCAGCGCGATCCTGCAGGCTTCCTCGACCTCGAGCCGCCCTTCGGCACCCAGACGCTCGGCCAGCGTCTGCCCCTGCACGCACTCCATGGCGATGAACCGCACACCGTCGGATTCCTGGAAGCCGTGGATGGTGGCGATGTTGGCGTGGTTGAGCGAGGCCAGGAGCTTGGCCTCGCGCTCGAACCGGGCGAGACGATCCGGGTCGGCGGCGAAGTCCGCGGGCAAAACCTTGATGGCGACGTCGCGGTCGAGCGTCGTGTCGCGCGCCCGGTACACCTCGCCCATGCCACCGGCGCCGAGCGGCTCGATGATCTCGTAATGGGCGAGTGTCCTGCCGAGGATGT
>Ga0302046_10003009_pt1 | contig 15428 bp, 21 predicted proteins | sample RVTome_11_FD_200261 | JGI IMG/M metagenome (GOLD analysis project Ga0302046, IMG submission 200261) | Soil microbial communities from uranium-contaminated site in the Upper Colorado River Basin, Wyoming, United States - RVT147D111 (version 2) ...
CCTCTCGCATCCGGTGGAGATGGCGATCCCGGACGACATCAAGGTCTCGGTGGAGAACAACACCCTGATCAAGATCGAGGGCATCGACAAGACCGCGGTCGGGCAGTTCGCGGCGGACGTGCGCGGATTCCGGCCGCCCGAGCCCTACAAGGGCAAGGGGATCCGGTACCAGGGCGAACACATCCGCCGCAAGGTCGGAAAGGCGGGAGCGGCCTAGTCATGGTGGGCAAGTTCGCGAACGAGAGGGTACGCAAGCGCATGGCCCGCAAGGTCCGCGTGACCAAGAGCCTGCGTTCGACCGACCGGGTGGCGCTCTCGGTGTACCGGAGCAACAAGCACATCTACGCGCAGCTCGTGGACACGCGCACGGGGCGGACGCTCACGTCCGTGTCCACGCGCTCGAGCGGCGTGATCGAGCCGGGCGCTTCGACGAGCGACGTCGGAGCGGCCCGCAAGGTCGGGGCGGCGATCGCCGAGCGCGCGCGCGCCCGGGAGATCGAGAAGGTCGTCTTCGACCGCAACGGGTTCTTGTACCACGGGCGCGTCAAGGCCCTGGCGGAGGCCGCCCGAGAGGCGGGCCTCCAGTTCTGAGGAAGCGGTGAATGGCATTCCACACGGTCGAGCAGATCAACCCCAACGAGCTGGACCTGAAGGACCGGGTGATCCACATCAACCGCGTCGCCAAGGTCGTGAAGGGCGGCCGGCGCTTCAGCTTCAGCGCGCTGGTCGTGGTGGGCGACGGACAGGGCGTGGTCGGCGTGGGCCTGGGCAAGGCCGGCGAGGTGCCCGAGGCCATCCGCAAGGGCGTGGAGCGGGCGCGCAAGAGCCTGATCCGGGTGCCGATCCGCGACGGCACGATCCCCCACGAGATCCTGGGCGCCTACGGCGCCGGCGCGGTGCTGCTCAAGCCCGCTTCCCCCGGCACCGGCGTGATCGCCGGCGGCGGCGTGCGCGCCGTGGTCGAATCGGCCGGCGTGCGTGACGTGCTGACCAAGACGCTCGGGACCAGCAACCCCCACAACGTGGTCCACGCCACGATGCAGGGGCTGCGCAGCCTGCGGGATCCCGACATCCGCAAGCAGGAGCTGCTGGGCGCATGAGTGGAACGAAGGACCGAGCTGCGGACCGCACGAGCGGCAGGAAGGTCGCGGTGAAGCTTGTGGGCAGCCCGATCGGCTCCGACCGCCGCCAGCGCGCCACGCTGCGGGGGCTCGGGCTGCTCCGGGTCCAGCAGCGCGTGGAGCTGGTGGACGGACCGGGCGTGCGCGGGATGATCGAGAAGGTGAAGCACCTGGTCGAGGTGGAGGGCTAGCCATGCTGGAGCGGTTGCAGCCGCGGCCGGGCGCGCGCAAGGACCCGATCCGGGTCGGGCGCGGCCACGGTGCGAACAAGGGCAAGACGAGCGGCCGCGGCGTCAAGGGGCAGGGCAAGCGCTCGTCCGGCCGCGAGACGTCCCTGCACTTCGAGGGCGGCCAGATGCCCCTCACGCGACGCCTGCCCAAGCGCGGCTTCCGCCACGCGCAGGTGCCGGTCGAAGTGATCAACGTGGCGGCCCTGGCCGCCTTCGGCGACGGCGCCACCGTGGACCGCGCGGCGCTGGTGGCCAAGGGACTGATCCGGGGCGCGGCCGCGATCGTCAAGCTGCTCGGAGAGGGGCAGCCCCCGAAGAACCTGGTCGTGAAGCTCGAGCGGGCCAGCGCCGGCGCCCGTCGCAAGATCGAAGAGGCCGGCGGCAAGGTGGAGACCCTCTCTTGACCGGTGGCGTGCAGAACATCGGCCGGATCCCGGAGCTGCAGCGCCGGATCCTGTTCACGTTCGGGATGCTGATCGTGTACCGGATCGGTGCGCACATCGTCACCCCAGGCGTGAACGCCGACGTGATCCGGGAGTTCTTCGCCCAGATGGGCGGAGGCATCTTCGGGATCTTCAACCTGTTCTCGGGCGGCGCCCTCGAGGCGCTCTCGATCTTCGCCCTGGGCATCATGCCCTACATCTCGGCCTCGATCATCTTCCAGCTGCTCACGGCGGCGGTGCCGGCGCTCGAGCGGCTCAAGCAGGAGGGCGAGCAGGGGCGCAAGAAGATCACCCAGTACACGCGCTACGCCACGATCGTGCTGGCGATCTTCCAGAGCCTGCTGATCGCCACGGCCCTGGAGGGCGGCCAGTTCGGCTCGGGCGCGGTGATGGAGCCGGGCTGGAGCTTCCGGCTGATCGCCATGATCACGCTCACCACGGGCACGGCCTTCATCATGTGGCTGGGCGAGCAGGTCACCGAGCGCGGCATCGGCAACGGCATCTCGCTGGTGATCTTCGCGGGCATCGTGGTGGCCATCCCGGGCGCCATCGGGCAGCTCGCCGAGCTGGTGCGCACCGAGCAGTTCACGCTGCTGCGCGCGCTGTTCCTGCTCGGCTTCATGGTGCTGGTGACGGGCTTCGTGGTGTTCTTCGAACGCGGGCAGCGCCGCATCCCCATCCAGCACGCGCGGCGCGTGGTGGGGCGCAAGGTCACCCAGGGCGGCATGAGCTACTTCCCGCTGCGCGTCAACACCGCGGGCGTGATCCCGCCGATCTTCGCGTCGTCGATCCTGATGCTGCCGCTCACGATCGGCAACTACGTGGATTCGCCCGGGCTCCAGGCCTTCATCGACGAGTGGCTCTACTTCGGCGGGCTCGCCTACAACGTGATCTACGTGGGCCTGATCGTCTTCTTCGCCTACTTCTACACGGCGATCATGATCGACCCGGTCGAGGTGGCCGAGAACATCAAGCGCTTCGGCGGCTACATCCCGGGCATCCGCCCCGGCAAGAAGACCGCGGAGTACATCGACCGCATCCTGTCGCGGCTCACGTTGGTCGGCGCGGTCTACGTGTCCGCTGTCTGCGTGCTCCCGGTCCTCCTGGCCACCTGGGCCAACGTGACGTTCTTCTTCGGCGGCACCGCGTTGCTGATCGTCGTGGGCGTGGCGCTCGACACGATCGGCCAGATCGAATCGCACCTGGTGTCGCGCCAGTACGAGGGCTTCGTCTCGGGGACGCGCCAACGCGGGAGGCTCGGCCGATGAGCGCGCGCAGGCTGCTGCTGCTGGGCCCGCCCGGCGTCGGCAAGGGGACCCAGGCCCAGCGCCTGATCGACGCGCTCGGCATCCCGCAGATCTCCACGGGCGAGATGCTGCGTGCCGCGGTGGCCGCGGACACGCCGGTCGGGCGCAAGGCCAAGGGCTTCATGGAGCGCGGCCAGCTGGTGTCCGACGAGGTGGTGATCGGCGTGGCGCGCGAGCGGCTCGAGAAGCCCGACGCCCGCAAGGGCTTCATCCTGGACGGTTTCCCGCGGACCGTGGCCCAGGCCGAGGCGCTGGACGGCATGCTCCGCGAGCTCGGCGTGCGGCTCGAGCGCTGCGTGGCCTTGACCGCGGACGCCGACGAGCTGGTGGAGCGCCTGCTGCTGCGCGCCCAGAAGGAAGGCCGCGCCGACGACAACGAGGAGACCATCCGCACCCGCATGAAGGTCTACGAGGACCAGACGGCGCCGCTGATCGCCTACTACCGCGAGCAGGGCATCCTGGCCGAAGTGGACGGCGTGGGTGACATCGAGGAGATCGCGGCGCGGGTTCGCGAGGCGATCGGGACGCGATGATGGCGTACGGCAATCGCATCGCGATCAAGACGCGCGCCGAGCTCGAGAAGATGCGGGAGGCGGCGCAGCACGTCGCCGAGATCCTGCTCGAGCTGCGCGAGCGCGCGAAGCCGGGCGTGACCACGGGCGAGCTGAACCAGGCCGCGGCCCGCTCCATCGAGCGGCGCGGGGTTGCATCGTCTTTCCTCGGCTACGGACCGGGCGGCCTGCCGCCGTACCCCGCGGTGGTCTGCATCTCGGTCAACGAGGAGATCGTGCACGGCATCCCCGGACCCCGCGAGCTCAAGGACGGCGACATCCTGAGCATGGACTTCGGCGTCTCGGTGGACGGCTTCCACGGCGATTCGGCCGTGACGCTCCCGATCGGGACCATCGGCGACGAGGCGCACCGGCTGCTCGTGGCCACGCGCGAGTCGCTCTACCGTGGGATCGAGCAGATGGTGCCGGGCAACCGGCTCTCGGACATCGGTCACGCCGTGCAGACGCGCGCCGAGGCCGATGGCTTCTCGGTGGTGCGTCAGTTCGTGGGCCATGGCATCGGCCGGGCCCTGCACGAGCCGCCGCAGATCCCGAACTACGGCGATCCCGGCCACGGTCCGCGCCTGCGCGAGGGCATGGTCTTCGCCATCGAGCCCATGGTCTGCATCGGCACCCACGAGGTGCGGATGCTCGACGACGACTGGACCGCCGTGACGGCCGACGGGTCGCTCTCGGCGCACTTCGAACACACCATCCTGATCACCGCCCACGGCCCGGAGATCTTGACCACCGTGCCGGGATCGCACTGACCGGGAGGGGAGAAGCCATGAAGGTGAGAGCCTCGGTACGCAAGATGTGCGACAAATGCCGGATCATCCGCCGCAAGCGCGTGGTCCGGGTGATCTGCGACAACCCCAAGCACAAGCAGCGCCAGGGCTAGGAGGAATCGATGGCACGCATCGCAGGAGTCGACCTGCCGCGCCAGAAGCGCATCTCGATCGCGTTGACCTACATCTACGGCATCGGCCGCACGTCCGCCCTGCGGATCTGCGACAAGGCCGGCGTGGAGCCGGAGACGCGCACCGAGGAGCTGTCCGAGGGCGACACCATCCGGTTGCGCGAGGTGATCGAGCGCGACCACAAGGTCGAGGGCGACCTGCGGCGAGAGGTGAACCAGCAGATCAAGATGCTCATGGACATCGGCTGCTACCGCGGGCTGCGCCACCGGCGCGGGCTGCCGGTGCGCGGCCAGCGCACACACACCAACGCCCGGACCCGCAAGGGCCCGCGCAAGACGGTGGCTGGCAAGAAGCAGACGCCCGTGAAGAAGTAGGTGGAACGGAACCCATGGTGAAGAAGACCGGGAAGAAGACCAAGAAGAGCGTGCAGAACGGGGTGGCGCACATCCAGTCCACGTTCAACAACACCGTCATCACGATCACGGACGTGGCGGGCAACGCGCTGTGCTGGGCCACGGCCGGCCAGCAGGGCTTCAAGGGCTCGCGCAAGTCCACGCCCTTCGCCGCCCAGGTGGCGGCCGAGGCTTGCGCCCGCAAGGCGCTGGAGCACGGCGTGCGCACGCTGGGCGTCTACGTGAAGGGCCCGGGCGCCGGGCGCGAGACGGCGCTGCGCGCGCTCCAGGCCGCGGGCATCCGCATCACCCTGATCAAGGACGTGACTCCGATCCCGCACAATGGTTGCCGCCCGCCCAAGCGGCGGCGCGTCTAGGGACGGAAAGGAAGGATCGATGGCTCGTTACGTAGGCTCGGTGTGTCGGCTCTGCCGCCGGGAAGGGACCAAGCTCTTCCTGAAGGGGGACCGCTGCTTCAGCGAGAAGTGCGCGGTCGACCGGCGCAACTATCCCCCCGGCCAGCACGGCCAGGGGCGCCCGCGCTTCTCGGACTACGGCGTGCAGCTGCGCGAGAAGCAGAAGGTGAAGCGCATGTACGGCCTGCTGGAGCACCAGTTCCGCCGGACCATGAAGGAAGCCACCCGCATGAAGGGGATGTCGGGCGAGAACCTGCTCTCGCTGCTGGAGCGCCGCCTCGACAACGTGGTGTTCCGGCTGGGCTTCGCGACCTCGCGGGCCGAGGCGCGCCAGCTCGTGAAGCACGGCCACTTCACGGTCAACGGGCGCAAGGCGACCATCCCGTCGATGCTCACCCGGCCGGGGATGACCGTGACCGTCCGCGAGCGCTCCCGGGAGATGGGTCGGATCGCGGGCGCCCTGGAGGCGCTCGAGGACAAGAGCCTCCCGCGCTGGCTCGAGGTCGACAAGCCGAACTTCGCGGGCACGGTGAAGGCGATTCCCACCCGTGAGGACGTCACCCTGCCCATCGAGGAGCAGCTCATCGTCGAGCTGTACTCGCGTTAGACACTTCCACTCCGGCACCAAGGGGGCTCGAGGCATGGATACCCTGAACCAGCAACTGATGGCGACCCACTGGCGAGCGCTGATCCGCCCGCGACGGCTCGAGATCGAGGAGCCGACCCTGTCGGCGGCCTACGGCCGCTTCGCGTGCGAGCCGCTCGAGCGCGGCTTCGGCATCACGCTGGGCAATGCGCTGCGCCGCGTGCTGCTCTCCTCGCTCCAGGGCGCGGCCATCACCAGCGTCAAGATCGACGGCGTGCTCCACGAGTTCACCACGATCCCGGGCGTCCACGAGGACGTGGCGGACGTGATCCTGAGCCTGAAGGAGGTGCGCCTGCGCCTGCACTCGCTCGAGGCCAAGACCGTGCGCATCCGCAAGAAGGGACCGGGCGAGATCCGCGCCCGCGACCTGGCGGGTGACGAGGCGAGCGTGGAGATCCTGAACCCGGACCACCGCATCGCCACCCTGGCCGAGGACGCCGAGGTGGAGCTCGAGGTGACCATCGCCAACGGCAAGGGCTACGTGCTGGCCGAGAAGAACAAGACCGAGGGCATGCCGATCGGGACGATCCCGATCGACTCGATCTTCTCGCCGGTGCATCGCGTCAACTACACGGTGACGCCCGCGCGTGTCGGCCGCGAGACCGACTTCGACCGCCTGAACCTGGAGGTCTGGACCGACGGCACCGTGGCCCCGGCCGACGCGGTGGCCTACGCCGCCAAGATCCTGAAGGACCAGCTCACCATCTTCATCAACTTCGAGGAGCCCGAGGAGCTGCCGGTGCCGGCCACGGACATGCCGGAGCCCATCAACCCGAACCTCTACCGCTCGGTGGACGAGCTCGAGCTCTCGGTGCGCTCGGCCAACTGCCTCCAGAACGCCAACATCCGCTACATCGGCGAGCTCGTGCAGAAGACCGAGTCCGAGATGCTGAAGACCAAGAACTTCGGCCGCAAGTCGCTGAACGAGATCAAGGAGGTGCTGGCCTCGATGGACCTCCAGCTCGGGATGAAGCTCGACGGCTTCCCCCAGCGCAAGGACATCGAGAAGCTGCGGGAGCGCGAGGTCTAGGCGATGCGACACGCCAAGTACGGCGGCAAGCTCGGCCGCACCAGCTCGCACCGCAAGGCCATGTTGCGCAACATGGTCACCTCGCTGCTCGATCATGGGCGGATCGAGACCACCGATGCCAAGGCCAAGGAGCTGCGCCGCCTGGCCGACCGGATGATCACGCTGGGCAAGCGCGGCGACCTCCACGCCCGCCGGCAGGCGCTGTCGGTGATTCGCAAGCGCGAGGTCACGGCCAAGGTGTTCGACGAGCTGGCCGAGCGCTTCCGCGCGCGCCCGGGCGGCTACACGCGCGTGCTCAAGACCCGCCGTCGTGCGGGCGACGCGGCGCCGATGTCGATCGTGGAGCTGGTGGAGGCCATGGACGCGCCGGCGGCGGCCGCGAAGCCGGCCCGCGCCAAGGCCGCGAAGCCGGCCGGCACGCAGGCCACGCAGCGCGCCGGCGCGAAGACCGCGAAGAAGAAGGCCGGGCGCAAGCCGACCGCCCAGGCGGCCGCGAAGCCGGCCCGCCCGGAGAAGGCCGGCGCTCGCAAGGCCGGCGCCAAGAAGGCTCCCCGCGCCAAGAAGAAGTCCGAGTAGGAGGCCCGCCCTTGGAGCGGGCCAGGCTCGCGATCGCCGGCGCGCTGCTCCTGGCCGCCGGGGCGGCGCTGTTGCTGCTGCGCGGCGGCGGCGCCGATCCGGTCGAGCGCGGCAGCGCGGCGCCCGGCTTCGCGCTGCCGCGCCTGGACGGCGCGCCGCTCTCGCTCGCCGAGCTGCGCGGCCGCGTGGTGCTGGTCAACTTCTGGGCCACCTGGTGCAAGCCCTGCGAGGACGAGATGCCCGCCATGGAGCGCCTGTACCGGACCCACCGCGACGCGGGCTTCGAGCTGCTGGCCATCTCGGTGGGCGAGGCGCCGGAGCCCGTGCGGACGTTCCGGGACCGGCTCGGCCTGTCGTTCCCGATCCTGCTCGACACGGACAAGTCGGTGGCGCAGGCCTGGCAGACCTTCCGCTACCCCGAGAGCTACCTGCTCGACCAGCGCGGCGTGGTCGTGGAGCGCTACGTGGGGCCGCGACCCTGGGATCGCGAGGACTACCTGGCGCGGGTGGGCCGCCTGCTCGAAGGCGAGGCGGGCGTGGATGGTCCGCCTGCTCGAAGCCCATGACATTCGTTACCCTCGCGCCTCCTGCGGGGGTGGCGGTGAGGCGGTTCTGGCTGGCTCCGGTGTTGCTCGCCGGAGCGATCCTGTACGCGGGGCTCGATCGGGACTCGGGGCTGCGGACCTGGTGGCAGCTGCGCCAGGAGCTCGCCGCCTCGCGGGAGCGGATCGGCGCGCGCGAGGCCGAGATCGCGCGGCTCACGGAGGCGGCGCGCGATCTGGATGGCGATCCGTTCGCCATGGAGAGCGCCATCCGGGTGGACCTGGGGCTCGCGAGGCCGGGGGAGACGATCGTGCTCTTCACCGGACCGGACCACTCAAGTCCTTGGATTCCTTGACGAAACCAACACTGCGGACGATCCTCCGGAGCGATGAAGGAAGACCTGCTCGAGCACGTCCGGGCCGCAGTCGCCACGCTGCTGAAAGGCAGTGGGGAAGGGGACCCCCCTGCCTTCACGCTCGAGGTGCCGCGCAGCGCCGATCATGGGGACTTCGCCTGCAACGCGCCGCTGGTGCTGGCCAAGCGGCTGCGGCTCCCGCCGCGCGAGGTGGCGCGGCGGCTGATCGAGCGGCTTGGCGACGCGGGCGGGCTCGTGGCGCGCGCCGAGATCGCGGGCCCCGGCTTCGTGAACCTGTGGCTCTCCGACTCGCGCTGGCAGGGCCTCTTGCGCCGCATCCTCGAAGCGGGCCCGGCCTGGGGCCGCTCGCACGCGGGCGGCGGCCGACGCGTGCAGGTCGAGTTCGTGTCGGCCAACCCGACCGGACCGCTCACGCTGGGCCACGGGCGCCAGGCGGTGCTCGGCGACAGCCTGGCGCGCATGCTCGAGAGTCAGGGCTTCGCCGTGACGCGCGAGTACTACTTCAACGACGGCGGGCGCCAGATGCGCGTGCTCGGGCAGTCGGTGCGCGCGCGCTACCTGGAGCTCCTGGGCCGCGCCGCGTCGCCGCCGGCCGCGGCCCTGGCCGACCCCGAGCTGCCCTGGCCCGAGAGCGTCGACGGCCTGCCCGTGCTGTTCCCGCGCGAGGGCTACCAGGGTGGCTACATCCGGGAGATCGCCGAGCGCATCCGCGAGCAGCACGGGGACGGCTGGGCCGACGACGCCGACGAGTCGCGTTTCCGCGAGCTGGCCGAGCAGACCATCTTCGCCGAGATCCGGGCCACGCTCGACCGGCTCGGCATCGGCTTCGACGTCTACTACAACGAGAAGTCGCTCTACGAGGAGGGCAAGCTCGAGGCGACGCTCGCGGACCTGCGCGAGCGCGGGCTCGTCTACGACGCCGACGGCGCGGTCTGGCTGCGCGCGACGAGTCTCGGCCTCGAGCGCGACCGGGTGCTGGTGAAGAGCAGCGGCGAGCCCACCTACCTGCTGCCCGACATCGCCTACCACCGCGAGAAGTTCCGCCGCGGCTTCGAGCTCGTGATCGACTGCCAGGGCGCCGACCACTACGAGCAGTTCCCCTACGTGCGCAAGGCGGCCGCGGCGCTCGGCTGCCCCGAGGACGCCATCGAGCTGGTGATGAACCAGTTCGTGACGCTCACCAGCGGCGGCCAGCAGGTGAAGCAGTCCACGCGCCGGGCCACCTACGTGACGGTGGACGAGCTGGTGGCCGACGTCGGCACCGACGTATTCCGCTTCTTCATGGTGCAGCGCAAGGCCGAGGGGCACCTGGACTTCGACCTGGACCTGGCCAAGGACGTGGACTGGAAGAAGAACCCCGCCTACTACGTCCAGTACGCCCACGCGCGCACCCACGGCATCGAGCGCAAGGCCGCGGAGAACGGCGTCGCCATGCCCGCGCTGGCGTCGGTGGACGCCTCGCCGCTCGCGCTGCCCGAGGAGATCGAGCTGCTGCGCAAGCTCGCCGACTTCCCGCCGGTGGTGGCGCGCGCCGCCGAGACGCGCGAGCCGCACCACGTGGCCTACTACCTGCGGGAGCTGGCGGGCCTGTGGAACCCGTACGTCCAGGACGGGACGCGCCACCGCGTGCTCTCGGACGACGCGGCGCTCACGCGCGCCCGCCTGGGTCTCGTGCTGGCAGTGCGCACGGTGCTGGCCAACGGGCTCGTCTTGCTGGGCCTGTCGGCCCCGGAGCGGATGTGATGGCGCGCGCCCCGGCCCCGCGCCGGACCGCGCGGCGGCGCTCTCCAGGCGCGCTGCTGGTGACGCTGTTCACGGTGCTGCTGGTGGTGGGCGGCTTCGGCGCCGGCCTGCTGGCCGGCGCGCTGTGGGAGGCGCCCGAGCGGGTGCTCGCGCCCTTCCGCGCCGGGCACCAGGCGGTGCCCCTGGCCGACGCCCTCGCGCAGCCCACCGGCACCACCGAGGCCCCCGCGGCCCCGACCGGGCCCGTGCTGGCGGCGGCGCCGGATCCGACGGCGGGCGAGGCGCCTGCCGCGGACGCAGGCGAAGTGCCCGAGCCGCCGCCGGTGGCGTCGGCGCCGCCCGCGGGCGGACCCTGGTCGGTGCAGGTGGCCTCCTTCCCCGAGCCGGTCCCGGCCTGGAAGCTCGCCGAGCGGCTCGGCGAGCAGGACTACGAGGTGCACGTGGACGAGGGGGATGCCGCCGGCGCCACGCGCTGGCGCGTGCGCGTCGGTCCCGTGGCCACGAGCGAGGAGGCGGAGGGGCTGGCCGCGCGGCTCGCGTCGGCGGGGCTCGACACCTGGGTGGTGGACGAGGGACAAGGCCGATGACCGACCCCCGTCGCATCCGCAACTTCTGCATCATCGCCCACATCGACCACGGCAAGAGCACGCTGGCGGATCGCATGCTGGACGTCACGCGCTCGCTCACCCAGCGGGAGCGCCGCGCGCAGTTCCTCGACAAGATGGACATCGAGCGTGAGCGCGGCATCACCATCAAGGCCCAGACCGTGCGCATGCGCTACCAGGCCGCGGACGGCCAGGAATACATCCTGAACCTGATCGACACGCCGGGCCACGTGGACTTCTCCTATGAGGTCTCGCGCGCGCTCCAGGCCTGCGAGGGCGCGGTGCTGGTGGTGGACGCCTCCCAGGGCATCGAGGCCCAGACGCTGGCCAACGCCTACCTGGCCCTGGAGGCGGACCTCGAGATCATCGCGGTCGTGAACAAGATCGACCTGCCCGCCGCCGAGCCCGTGCGCGTGGCCCAGGAGGTCGAGGACGTCCTGGGTCTGCCCGCCGAGGAGGTGCTGCCGATCTCCGCCAAGGACGGCACGGGCGTCCCCGAGGTGCTGGAGCGGATCGTGGAGCGCGTTCCGCCGCCGCGCGGCGACCCGGCCGCGCCTACCCGCGCGCTGGTGTTCGATGCCTGGTTCGATCCCTACGTGGGCGCGGCCATGCTGGTGCGCGTGGTGGACGGCGAGCTCGAGCGGCGCAAGCGCATCCTGCTCATGGCCGAGGGCACCGAGCACGAGATCCAGGAGCTCGACCTGATCGATCCGCACCCGCGCAAGGTGGATCGGCTCTCGGCCGGCGAGGTGGGCGTGGTGATCGCGGGCCTGAGGACGCTGGAGGAGGTCCGCATCGGCGACACGGTCACCCTGGCCGCCAACCCGGCCAGCGTGGCGCTGCCGGGCTTCCGCACCGTGAAGCCCATGGTGTTCAGCGGCCTCTACCCGGTGAACTCCGAGGACTACGAGGCGCTGAAGCTCGCGCTGGAGAAGCTGCGCCTGAACGACTCCTCCTTCGCCTACGAGCCCGAGACCAGCGCCGCCCTGGGCTTCGGCTTCCGCTGCGGATTCCTCGGCATGCTGCACTGCGAGATCATCCAGGAGCGGCTCGAGCGCGAGTACAACCTGGAGCTGATCACCACCACGCCCACGGTGCGCTACCGCGTGCTGCTCCTGGACGGCAGCGTGAAGGAGATCGAGAGTCCAGCCGCGCTGCCGCCCACCTCGGCCATCCAGGCCATCGAGGAGCCGCTGATCGTCGCCACCATCCACGTGCCCGCGGAGTACGTGGGCGGCGTGCTCCAGCTCTGCCAGGACCGGCGCGGCATCCAGCGCGACATGGCCGTGCACGGCGCGCGCGTCCAGGTGCGCTACGAGATCCCGCTGTCCGAGGTGGTGCTCGACTTCCACGACAAGCTCAAGACGGTGAGCCGCGGCTACGGCTCCATGGACTACGAGCTGATCGGCTACCGTGCCGCGGACCTCGTGAAGCTCGACGTGCTGGTGAACGGAGACCCGGTGGACGCGCTCTCGCTGATCGTCCATCGCGACAAGGCCCAGTTCCGCGGCGCCGAGCTGGCCCGCAAGCTCAAGGAGTTCATCCCGCGCCAGATGTACGAGGTGGCCATCCAGGCCGCCATCGGGACCAAGGTGATCGCCCGCACCACGGTGAAGGCGCTGCGCAAGAACGTCACCGCCAAGTGCTACGGCGGAGACATCACGCGCAAGCGCAAGCTCCTGGAGAAGCAGAAGGAGGGCAAGCGGCGCATGAAGAAGGTGGGCTCCGTGGAGATCCCCCAGGAAGCCTTCCTGGCGGCGCTGCGGCTGGGCGACGAATGACGGCGCGCGCGGCGCAGGCCGACCGCGGCGAGCGCACGGCCGGCGGCGGCTTCTGGGAGCAGTTCGGCTCGCTGCTGGTGGCCGTGGCCATCGCGCTCGGGGTCCGCACGTTCGTGGTGGAGCCCTTCCGCATCCCGTCGGAGTCCATGCTGCCCACGCTGCTGGTGGGCGATCACCTGTTCGTGAACAAGTTCGCCTACGGAGCGCGCATCCCCTTCAGCCAGGTGCGGCTGCCGGCGCTGCGCGAGCCCCAGCGGGGCGACATCGTGGTCTTCACCGTGGCGCGTGACCCACGCGACCCCTCGCGCATCTGTCCGGTGGACCGCTGTCCCGACCTGCCCACCGAGGAGTTCGTGAAGCGCATCGTCGGCCTGCCCGGCGAGACGCTCGAGATCCGCCCCGACGGCAGCGTGCAGATCGACGGCCGGGCGTTGGCGAGCGAGGCGTCCGGTCGCTCCCTCGCCGACGAGACCGGGAGCGCGCTCGTGATCCGCGCCGAGGACAACGGGCGCTGCCGCTACGAGGTGGCCGACGACCAGAGGCTCTCGGCCTCGGCCCGCCGCGTGCGGGTCGAGGAAGGTCGCTACTTCATGATGGGCGACAACCGCGACCACTCCAACGACAGCCGGGTCTGGGGGACGGTCCGGCTCATGGAGTTCCGCGGGCCGGCGTTGTTCCTGTACTGGTCGTGGAACTACAACGGTGGTTGGCTGGAGCTGATGAACCCGCTCACCTGGTGGGTCACGGAGAAGCGCTGGAGTCGGGTGGGGGACTCGCTCGCCTGCCGCCCTTCCGAGGACGGCGCCCGGCCCCCCGCGGCGACCACGGACTGATCGGGGCCGATTGACGCCCGGGTGCCCCGGGCTATCTTCCGCGCCGTCCGATTCCAGGCCCTTTTAATTCCGTCCCGTGAGGCGGAGAAAGGTTCGAGCTTGGGCGACCATCCCGCCGAGCAGCCGGCCGGCGCGACCGGCGCGCGCGACGAGCGCGTGATCCTCGACGACGCCGCCATCGCTCGCGCCCTGATGCGCATCGCGCACGAGATCATCGAGCGCAACCCCGATCCGCAGGCGCTCTACCTGGTGGCGGTGCCCGATGGTGGCGTCCCGCTGGCGCGCCGCCTGGCGAAGAACCTGCGCCAGATCGCCGACCTCGACGTGCCCGTCGGGATCCTGGACACGACCCTCTATCGCGACGACCTCCAGAGCCGCGGCTCGCGCCCGCGCCTGCGCCGCACGGAGATGCCCTCGGCCGTGGACGAGCGCGTGGTGGTGCTGGTGGACGACGTCGCCTTCACGGGCCGCACGATCCGCGCCGCCATGGACGCGCTGATCGACTTCGGCCGGCCGAAGATCGTGCAGGTGGTGGCGCTCGTGGACCGTGGCCACCGCGAGCTCCCCATCAAGATCGACTACGTGGGGAAGAACATCCCCACGTCCCCGGGCGACGACGTGCAGCTCCAGGGCGGCGAGGACGGGCCGCTCTGCATCGTGCACCTCCCCGAGGCCAGGAGGGCCAGGGCATGATCGGGCGCGACCTGCTCCGCATCGAGGACCTGGAACGCGAGGAGATCGAGACGATCCTGGAGACGGCCCGGCACATGAAGGAGGTCGGCGAGCGCGACATCAAGAAGGTCCCGACCCTGCGCGGCCGCACCATCGTGAACCTGTTCTTCGAGTCGTCCACCCGCACGCTCACGAGCTTCGAGATCGCCGGCAAGCGGCTCTCGGCCGACGTGGTGAACTTCTCGCCCCGGAGCTCGAGCCTGTCCAAGCGCGAGAGCATCCTGGACACGGCGCGCACCATCGACGCCATGGACCCCGACGCGGTGGTGGTGCGCCACGCGGTGGCCGGCGTGCCCAAGCGCATCGCCGACGTGCTGGAGGCGCCGGTGATCAACGCCGGCGACGGCGCCCACGCCCACCCGACCCAGGCGCTGCTGGACCTGTTCACGGTCCAGGCCGAGAAGGGCCGCATCGACGGCCTGACCGTGGCGATCGTCGGCGACATCGCCCACAGCCGCGTGGCGCGCTCGGACATTGCGGCCTTCCAGAAGCTCGGCGCGGAGGTGCGCGTGGCGGCGCCGCCCACCATGATCCCAGCGGAGGTGGAGACGCTGGGCGTGAAGGCCTTCACCTCGCTGCGCGAGGCGCTCGATGGGGCGGACGTGGTGATGATGCTGCGCATCCAGCTCGAGCGCTTCGAGGGGGCGCTGTTCCCGAGCATCCGCGAGTACTCGGCCACCTTCGGCCTCGACCGCCACAAGCTCCGCTACGCCAAGGATGGCGCGATCGTGATGCATCCCGGGCCGGTGAATCGCGGCGTGGAGCTGTCCCACGACCTCGCCGACCACCGGCCGAGCGTGATCCTCGACCAGGTCCGCAACGGCGTCGCCCTGCGCATGGCCATCCTCTACCTGTTCGCGGGCCGCAAGCGCGAGGCCGATCGGGTCCAGCGCGAGGCGGGCCCGCGGGTCGGGGAGGTCTGAAGCGTGGAACGGATCCTGCTCAAGGGTGGCCGCGTGCTGGACCCCGCCGCGGAGCTCGACGGCACCGCCGACGTGCTGATCGAGCGCGGCCGCGTGGCCGCCGTGGCGCGCGAGATCCCGGCCGACGACGCGCGCGTGATCGACGTCGCCGGCCGCTGGGTCGTGCCGGCCTTCGTGGACCTGCACACGCACCTGCGCGAGCCGGGGCAGGAGTACAAGGAGGACATCGCCTCGGGCGGCCGCGCGGCCGTGGCGGGCGG
>Ga0302046_10003010_pt1 | contig 15426 bp, 15 predicted proteins | sample RVTome_11_FD_200261 | JGI IMG/M metagenome (GOLD analysis project Ga0302046, IMG submission 200261) | Soil microbial communities from uranium-contaminated site in the Upper Colorado River Basin, Wyoming, United States - RVT147D111 (version 2) ...
CCACGATTGCGATGGGGGGTGCGGCCCTGGCCCTGTTTTGGGTTCGGACCAATGTGGAAGAAACCCTCAGCCACCTGGAGTGGGGGGTGTTGTTGTTCTTTGCCGGTCTGTTTGTGATGGTCGGGGGCTTAGAGGCCTCCGGGCTCTTAGGGCTGTTAGCTACCGGGATCATGGGCCTGGCCCAAAACAACCTGTGGCTGGCCAGTCTGGTGATCTTATGGGTTGCGACCATCGTTTCGGCTGCCGTGGACAACATTCCCTTCACGATTGCGATGGCGCCGATTATTCAGCGCCTGGCGGCGGTCGGCGTGCCTGTATCACCACTCTGGTGGGCCCTGGCCTTGGGAGCCGGATTTGGTGGAAATGGCACGCCACTGGGGGCCACAGCCAATGTGGTGGTCATCAGCATGAGTGAGCGCACCAGCACCCCGATCTCGATGAGGCACTGGTTAAAAGTCGGCACGCCCGTTATGTTGGTGACCAGCATTGTCGCCACGATTCTGTTCATAATTTTATTTGAATGGATGAAAACACCATTATGACCTTGCCGGTGCTGCCGATCTTTTGGCCGTTTCTAGCGTGAACAGGTCATATCCCATGCGAACGACCGCATGATCATCAACGATCATTACTCGAATAGGTTTCGTCTCGTTCATAACACTTCCCTGGCGACTTCGCTTGACCAGACAAGGTTGATGTGGGTGCCCTGCCCGGGCTGCGTCTGAATGGTCAACGCTGCGCCAATCGAATCGGCCCGCTCGCGCATAATGCCTAACCCTAAATGTTCAGGCGACAGGTTTTCTAATTCAAAGCCGCAGCCATCATCCTCGATGGCTAACTCGACCTGATTGGGCCGGCAGCCCAAACGGACGACCGCCTGGTTGGCCCGGGCGTGTTTGGCTATGTTGTTAAGCGCTTCTTGCGTGATACGGTAGAATACGACTTGCACGGCCGGGGGCAACAAGCAGTCGCCCTCCACTTCCAAGGCAACCGGCGTTCGGGTCCGACCGGTGATCGCTTCGGTCAAATGACGCAACAATTCATCTAACCGGGCTTCGGTCAGAGTCGACGGGCGCAGTTCCAGCAACAGGGTGCGCATCTCGGCCAGCGCACCTCGGGTCAACTGGCGCAGTTCCTCTAACCGCCGTCTGGCTTCAGGCTGATTGCGCTGCCATAGACGCGGCAGCACCTCGGCAATCAAACCGGCCGAAAAGAGGGTCTGGGTCACGGCATCGTGCAGTTCCCGGGCCAGGCGTTGACGTTCTTCGATGGCCGCGGCGTGTTGAGCCTGCTCGTACAACCGGGCATTCTTGATGGCCGCCGCGATGGGATTGGCCAGAGCAAAGGCCAGTTCGGCTTGATGGACCGAGTAATGATTTGGCTGGCGATGAGCCAGGCTCAGGACCCCAATCAGGCGCTCTTGATTTAACAAGGGAACGCCCATCCAGGACCGGATGTGACGACACGCCGACCTGAGTTCATGGCCGCCCGACTCACCCAAGATGCGCCGCCGGGCGGTCTGATCTTGAACATCGGCCAGGATCAGAGGCTCTTGCAAATTCGGCGATGCTTGTTCGATCCAGGCGGTGGACATCTCAACGTGAAACGGCAGGGCATGGTCTTCAGACGCCGGCCCGCGATAAGCCAGGGATTTGAGGCCGTTATCGACACTCAAGATGGACATACTGGTCGAGTCGATCAGGGCTTTGACCGAGTCGAGGACCAGGTCCAACAAGGGGTCCAACTCCAGGGTAAAAGCCACCCGGCGCGAGAGTTCCAGCAGGGTGGCCAGTTCCCGAGTGCGCTCTTCAACCCGTTGTTCCAGCATGTTATAGGCCATGACCCGGTTGGTCATGTCGTGGATAATGCCCTCGATGGCCAGCAGACTGCCGGCCTCATCATAAACCGGCACCCGTCGCTGTTCGGTCCAGCGCAAGCTGCCATCCTTGCGAATTAGGCGTACGACGGCTGGCCTGTCGCCGGTAGCCGAGACCGGCCCATGGACTGCCAGCCTGGGACGATCATCGGGTTGGACCAGCCTGGCTCCCAGTTCGGGATCGGCATAATACTCGGCCGGGGTGTAGCCGGTCAGGGTCGTGGCTGCCGGACTGACGTATTCAAAGCCCGGCGTGGGGCGCAGCCGGTAGCGATAGAGCACATCCGGGAGGTGGTCGGCCAGCCGGCTAAAGCGAGATTGGCTCTCGCGCAGGGCCTGCTCGACCGGGCGCCGTTGCTGTAGCTCTCGGAGTAATAAGAAGTACAGCAGCCCGGCGGTGATCAGCACAAACAACCAGCCCTTACCAATGCCGGCGACCAGCCATTGGCTCGGATTGGAGATCAGGCTCGCCAGCAGGTGGTCAGATAAAAGCACCCATAAGCCCGCGACCAGGACATAGATCAGGCTGATCCGCAGCGCGATCCGCTTATCTGAATGTTTCATGACCTTAGCCGCTCCTTCATTAGAAAAGACGACCAAAGAAAAGACGACCAACCTTAACGTGATACGCTTCCTTGAGGTCAGCCTGAGCATAGGCAATCACTTTAAAGCCCCGCCGCAGCCTGCGCCGATCCAATGCCGATAGATGCGCGGGGTTAAGATAGTTCGAGACAGGCTGGCCGGTCTGAAACTGTTTCCATTGGCGTCGAATGCGGAGGGTTAGCATAAACTCGAAGGTCTGAGCCAGGTCAGTGGCGCGGTCGGGCGGCAGGTGTCCGGCCACTTTGAGCTGCTCCAGCCGTCCCAATTGACCGGCTTGAAGACCCTGATCCAGTAAACGTGGAATATTGCGCTGGGCTTGCTCATGCACCTGACGCAGGGCGGTCGGGTCGAGGTATTGCTGTGGAAGGACCTGGCGTAAGAAGTTAAGGTCTCGCTCCTCCACAGCGATCGATCGCCCGGGTCCTTTATCAGCCACCAGAGCCGCTATGTAACCTTGCATCGAAGGACCTCAGGATTCGTCAGAAATAGATAATATCACTCCGACTCTCAGTGTATCGTCAAAATTGATGCCGGAGTAGTAACATTCGTATGAAATCTGGGTGACGAATGTCACAATGTCTTGGAACTGTCTGGTTGCCGCTCCAATTTCATTTTGACCCGCTTCAGCCGGAACAGGTCTTCTCGTTCGCGTTCTTCCAGGACCATCTGGACATAATCGCGTTGGGCGACGAGGCGGGGAATGAGAACATTTTCCAGGGCATTGACCCGCCGGCCGGTGCGGCCAATCTCTTCGGCCAGACGGCGCAGGCGCATTTCACTTTCGGCCACTTCGATGACCAGGTCGAGCAGGCTCTCAAAGGCCAGCGCCGTGGCCGCCACCCGGCCGGAGACGGCCGGCAAGCTGTAGCCCCGTTCAAGGGGACCTCGGACCACACGCTTCTTTTCGATGAGCGGCACCGGCACGCCCATCAGGTTGACCCCGGACACCGCCAGGGCCAACTGGTCCTGGGCCGCAAAGGCCGCCGAGAGAACCCCTTCCGGCCCATCGAGCGCCTCGGCCACGGCCAAGGCCATGGTCGCTTCGCCCATGCTTTGCTCTAGCTCATCGCCGCCCCGGAGGACCTGCTCGGCGGTGCGCATCAACTCCTGCAACAGGGCCTGCCGCTTCTGTTTGAGCAGGTCGCGCCCCTGACGGGCCAACGCGATCTGATTCTTTTTGGCCAATAATTCCGAGCGGGTAGCTCGTGTCTGTTCCATGGGTTAACTCGCTTAGGATTGAGAATTAAATAACTTGCTCAAATGAAGTCCAAATACCCGACATATCTGCCTGCAAAACGGTGTTAGCCTCAATCCTGTCTATTTCCTGTTTGGGTCCGGCTCGCTCGGGTAATACTGTTCGATAAACTCCGTTTTGATTCGCTTCAATTCGTTGCGCGGTAACATTCCCAGCAAATCCCAGGCCTGGGCGAAGGTCTCTTCCAGGGTCCGATTAGCCGGCCCCTGATTGAGGAACGTTTGCTCAAAGCGTTCGGCAAAGGCCAGGTAGCGCCGGTCTTCGGCCGAGAGGGCCGCCTCGCCGACGATGGCCACCAGCCGGCGCAGGTCCCGGCCCTGGGCGTAAAGCGTGTAAAGCTGGTCGGCCGCCTGGCGATGATCGGGCCGGGTCCGGCCCTGGCCGATGCCCGCATTCATCAGGCGCGACAGGCTGGGCAGCGGATCGATGGGGGGATAGACCCCTTTGCGGTGCAGGTCACGCGAGAGGACGATCTGGCCTTCAGTGATGTAACCGGTCAGGTCGGGGATCGGGTGGGTGATGTCGTCGTCGGGCATGGTCAGGATGAGTAGCTGGGTGATAGAGCCCGGCTTGCCCTTGATCCGGCCCGCGCGCTCGTAGAGTGAGGCCAGGTCGGTGTAAAGATAGCCGGGATAACCACGCCGGCCCGGTACCTCTTCGCGGGCGGCCGCGACTTCACGCAGCGCTTCGGCGTAGTTGGTCATATCGGTGATAATGACCAGGACATGGTGATCGTGCTGAAAGGCCAGGTATTCGGCCGCGGTCAGGGCAACACGAGGCGTGATGATCCGCTCGATAGTAGGATCGTCGGCCAGATTCATAAACAGGACAGTCCGTTCCAACGCGCCGCTGGCCTCAAAGCTGTGGCGAAAGACGGCCGCTTCGTGGTGGGGAATACCGATGGCGGCAAAGACGACGGCGAACGGTTCACCACTGCCCCGCACCTCGGCCTGGGCCGCGATCTGGGCGGCTAACTGGCCGCCGGGTAGGCCAAAGCCGGAGAAGATGGGCAACTTCTGGCCCCGCACCAGCGTGTTCAAGCCGTCAATCGCGGCAATGCCGGTCTGAATGAACTCCGAGGGGTGATCGCGGGCCCAGGGATTGATCGGCTGGCCGTTGATGTTGAGCCGCAGTTCGGGGATAAGCGACGGGCCGCCATCGATGGGCTCGCCCGAACCGTTGAACATGCGGCCCATCATCTCCAGCGACACGCCCAGCCGGGCTACATCGCCGCTGAAGCGCGCCCCGGTCCGTTCCAAATCCAGGCCCCGTGTGCCGGTAAACACTTGAATCACCGCCCGACCGCGATCGACTTCCAGCACCTGCCCGCGCCGAATCTGGCCGTCGGTCCCCCGCAGCTCGACAATCTCATTGTAGCCCACCCCCCGTACATTTTCGACAAAGAGGAGCGGGCCTGAGATATAAGAGAGCGTCCGGTAATCAATGACATAGAGCGGCAAAGCGCCCTGTTCGATGGTATCAATCATATTGTTCCTCTGCCCTAGTACATCGCGGCGTAAATAACCCCAGGGCTACCCCCCTCCAACCTCCCCCCGCGAGCGGGGGGATCGAGGAGGGTGTAAATTACCATTCTCCCCAAACGCGGCTTCGATGTGAGCCAGGAGTTCCCGGGCCCGATCAGGGGTGACTTCGGCAGGCCATTCCTTCATCCGGCCAATTCGAGTTAATAGGGCCGGGTCCAGAATTCGTTCCAGAGACAGGCCTCGCTTGAGCGCCTGGGTCATCTGATCATAAAAGCAAAGGATGACCTTGAGCATCCAATAGCTCTTTTCCGGGGGGCAAAAACCATTCTCGCTAAAGCCAGACTGCCGCAGGAAATCCTCGCGGAGCATCCGCCCGGCGGCCAGATCGCCTTTTTCGATTTCGGCCAGGGCATCACTGCCGACCAGTTGGACAATCTCCTGCAATTCTGTTTCACGCTGGAGCAGGCTGCGGGCCCGCTGGCTCTGGCTGGCCCAATCCCCGGCGACCTGGCGGTTGAACCATTGGCCTAACTCATATAAGGAATAACTGATGGTCCAGTTGATGGCCGGATAGTGACGCCGGCGGGCCAGATCGGTGTCGAGGCCCCAAAAAACACCCGTCACCCGCAGCGAGTTCTGCGTCATCGGCTCCGAGAAATCGCCGCCGGGCGGCGACACCGCGCCAATGAGCGTCACCGAACCGATCCGGTCTTCGCTGCCGGCACAAGTCACCCGCCCGCCCCGCTCGTAAAAATCGGCCAGCCGGCTGAGCAGGTAGGCCGGGTAACCCTCCTCACCGGGCATCTCCTCCAGCCGGCCCGACACCTCGCGCAGCGCTTCACCCCAGCGCGAGGTCGAGTCGGCCATCAGGGCCACATCATACCCCATATCACGAAAATATTCGGCCATGGTCACGCCGGTATAGATGCTGGCCTCGCGGGCCGCCACGGGCATGTTCGAGGTGTTGGCGATAAGGACGGTCCGGTCCATCAAGGCCCCGCCGGTGTGCGGATCTTCCAATTTGGGGAACTCTTCCAGCACATCGGTCATCTCATTGCCCCGCTCCCCGCAGCCAACGTAAATGATGATGTCGGCATCGGCCCACTTGGCGAAGGTCTGTTCGAGGACCGTCTTGCCCGTCCCAAAGCCACCAGGAATGATGGCCGTTCCGCCTTTGGCGAGGGGGAAGAAACTGTCCAGTACCCGCTGGCCGGTAATGAGCGGTTCGGTCGGGTCGAGTTTGCCCCGGTGGGGTCGAGGCTGCCGGGCCGGCCAGCGCTGCAGTAGGGTTAGTTCGACCGGGTCGGGTTGGCCAGGCCCGTCGGGGGCCAGCACGGCGACCGTCTGCTCGATGGTGTAATGACCGGGGCGAATCGCTTTGATGACGCCGCTCAGGCCGGGTGGAACCAGGAGGCGATGGTCCAGGTGAGGCGTTTCCGGAATGATGCCCAGGATGTCGCCGCTCGAGACCTGATCGCCGGCCCGGACACGTGGTTCGAAGGGCCACAATTTCTGCCGGTCCAGGGCCGGGGTCGTACCGCCCCGGACGATGAAATCACCTTGCTGCTCGCGCAGGATGGGTAGCGGGCGTTGTACCCCGTCGAAAATCGAACTCAGTAAGCCCGGCCCCAACTCGACCATGAACGGCCCACCGCTGCTGAGCACCGGTTCGCCCACACGCAAGCCGCCGGTATCTTCATAGACCTGGATGGTGGCCAGATCATCTTCCAGCCGAATGACCTCGCCGACCAATTTGAGGTGACCAACGTATACGACGTCATAAATGTGAACGCCGCGCAACCCTCTGGCCACAACGACCGGACCGGCCACCCGAATAATCTCTGCCGGCTGTTGTTTACGGTTGAGATCTTGATTCCTAACCACGTTTAAGCCCTGCTGTTCGCCTATTTCTTGCGATCTGTTCTTATCATTCCACGTGTTGTTGTTCAGCCCCAAAAGTAATTTGAAATCCAATCGTCCGCCGAATGAAGTCGGCCAGGTCACGCCGGGTTGCTGCGGTCCCGGTGGTGGGCCTGCCATCAGGGATGGCCATGACCACCGGTTGGTAGCTGGTCTCGATCAAATGCTGCAACTGGGGATCTAGCCGGTCTACCCAGGCCCGGCGGATCACGATCAGGCCGGCCTCACCTTCGGCCAGGAGCCGACGAAGCGCTGCGGCCGCTTCGCCGACGCCGTCCACGGCAAAGGTCTCGACCCCGGCCAATTGAAAGCCGGGTGCTAAATCAGGACTGGTAATGACCATTAGTCGTCCCAAGGTCGTCAGCCTCCGTGCGATACGATAATCAAATCTTGCCGTACCTGCTGTCGGTTCATGTCCAGATCCACGGCCTGGGCAATCAAGCGCAGGTTCGCGGCCTCAGTCTCGATACAACCCATATAAGCAATCGGAATGGCGATGCTCAAGGGGTCACGGCTAAACATGGCTGCCGTTTGTTGGGCTTGCCAGCGTTCTAACTCGCGTTCCAGCAGGGTGAAGTCACCCTCCGCGGCCTGATAGCGCTGCAAACCGATCTCGAGGGCCGGGCCGTAAACCGTATCGCTTAAAGCGTGAACCACCGCTTCCAGCCCCCCGGTCTCGGCGACCAGTTGGGCCAGCCAGCGCGTCGAAAGCCGCCCTCTGGGCTCGATCAGGAGCGGCCGGATATCGGTCGCGTTGTAGCGTTGTTGGATCAGGGGGATGATACCGGGCCGCCGGGCCACCCGGAGGATCGTACGCAGGTTGAGAAGATCTACTTCCCGTCCCAAATGTTCGAGCATGAGGCCGCAATCGTGGCCTCCCTGAGCTAAAGCTGAACTCAGAGAGGCGTAGTGAAAGCGATTGAGAGCCAGTTCAAGTTGATCTAAGTCTGGCATCGTTCCGGTTCGTGGCTCCACCCGGCGCAGAACGTTGGCGTAAGGCAGCCCCCAGGTCGCCAGCAGATCGATCGCAGCCCGCAGGCCGGGCTGGCGAGCCAATTCACGCAATGTCGTTTGATCGAGTTGAGCGGTGGGCACTATCGCGGCCAGGACCGTGTCGGGCGGAACCTCCCGGCTCTGGCCACGCAAAATCGCGAGCAGGTTGTGCCGGTCCCAGTGCCGCAGCAGCAGCTCGACCAGAAAACGTGGCTCGCCCCGGTAAAATTCACGGACCTGATTCAACGTTTGGGTCAGGTTGAGACGAATGGCTTCAAAGACACAGCGCACGCCCGTGAAGCGTGCCAGGGCCAGCTCGATATCCTTTTTGTAAGCGCCTTGAGTCAAGGCGGTAATGAGTTCGCCAATGTTGGCTTTCGCCAGCAAGCCATCATAGTCAGCCGCCGTTAGCAGCCGGCTGTGCCTGGCCCGCAGGCGGGTGTTGCCATAATCATACCCCTGAAGCACGGTTTAGGTCTCCTGTTCATCGTCAAAGATGAGTTCGGCGATTCGGGCACGATACAGCCGGGCCACCCGTTCCAGCCGGGTGGCCAAGGTGTTGATCAGACTGATGCGCCCATCGGTACTCGTGACGACCACGCCGCCCCATTCCGCCGGCTCCCGATCCAAATTCTCTTCGACCACGGCCGAGAGAGCCAACTGTTCAACAATCCGGTTCATCAAGGCCAGGTCCCGCTTGGCCACGCGCACATGCAGCCGGCCAACCCCATCGAGCGCCTCAACCGCTTCTTGGGTTAACTGCTGCAACAAAACGGGATAGGATGCCAGGCCAGGTAAGGCAGCCAGGCGGCGACCTGCCTCCTCCAGGACCGAACTGATCAGGGCTTCCCGCGTGTCCAGGACCCGCTGCAATGCTTCTAGTTTGGCTTGATTGAGCAGGCGGGTCCGTTCGGTCCGAATGGGGAGCTTGATCGCCGCAAGCTGCTGCTGTCGGGCCGCCTCGGCGTTGGCCTGGGCCTGGGTCCGAATAGCCGCGAGTTCCGTTTGAGCGGCCTGTTCCAGTTCGGCGATGTGTTGATTTGCTTCTGCCTCTAAAGCTTGCAAGATGTTATCAAGCGCCATGATCTGCCCATCACTTCAACAGCAGAATGATCATCGCCGCCACGGCGAACCCCAGGATGAGAACTGTCTCAGGAATGGCGACCAGCAGAATGATCGTGCCGGTCAACTCCGGCTTCTCTGCGATTGCGCCCGCACCGGCCGAACCGATACGAGCCTGAGCATAGCCGGTACCGAGCCCGGCCAGGCCGACGGCCAGACCGGCGCCAATGGCAATGAGTCCGAGTTCCATAGTGTATACCTCTTTTCAAATAAGGGCTTAGGATTAAATAACTTGCCACTTTGTAGGCAGATAAGCTAGATATTTTGACTTTACTTGAGGAAGTTATTTGATTCTCAATCCTAAGCTTCATCGTCCGAATTACAATTGCGTATGGTGGGCGGCCGGCGGCATGACCCCGGCCTCCACCAGGGACCGGCTTTGAAATGGACGGAACGGCTGCCCGCCGCCTTGATAAAATTGACTAAAGAATTCCACATAATGCAGCCGCAGCGACTGAATCGTGGGGCTGAAAGCGCCCAGGGCAATGTTCAACGCGTGCAACAAAACTGCGATGATCAGGCCGATCAGGACGTTGCCGAAAAAGCCGGCCAGCTCATTGGCGACCAGGGCCAGGTAGACCGAGGCCAGGCCGATGGCGGCAAGCCGCAGGTACGAGAGGATATTTCCGACCAGGCTGACCAGTTCCAATGGACCCAAAAAGAAGCCCAGGCTGCCCATGGAATAGATGAGGACCGCCATTCCGACCAGCAGCAAGGCCACAGCCGGGGTCAAAAACGAGTCGGGCAGATAATCGGCCAGCACCGCCACCAGCAAGAACAGGGCGGCCAGGGAAACCAGCGTGGCGGTCTTCTCGATCAAAGCATGATGTTTGTGTTGGCGGAAGGCCTCCCACATGCCCAGACACAGCCCCAGGATGATGTGTCCCGCCCCCAGTCCAATCGTCAAAAGAAAGAGGGCTTCCACATCGTGACCACGATCAAACCAGAGGGGGTGCAGACCAATCGCTTCGCCCAGTGTCCCAAAGCATTCGCCGAAGAGAAAGCCAAAAACGATGCTCCAGGCAGAACCGAACATCAACACTCCGGCCAGGCTACGCAGGGTGGGCCGATCTCGGAAACGCCGGTGCAGATAGACCAGCAAGATCAGCAGAATAACGCCGTAACCGATATCACCCACCATCAGCCCAAAAAAGAGGGGTAAGAAAAGGGCCAGCAAGGGGGTGGGGTCGAGGCGGCCGTACCTGGGCCAGGCTAAGAGGCCAACCAGCGGCTCAAAGGGTTTGACCAGCCGCGGGTTATCAAAGGCGACGGGCACGGTTTCTTGCTCTTCGGGTCGAATGGGCAGTTCGGTGATGACCACCTCGCTGCCGTTCTCGTCCTCCAGCGCCGCCCGCAGCGCGGCCAGGCGGCGTGTGGGGATCCAGCCTTCGATAACAAACGTATACTCGGTTTGGCCAAAGTTGGCGCAGACCTCGATTTGAGCGAGGTAGTCCCTCAGCCGGGCTTGCCAGACCAGCAGGCGAGGCCGCCAGCGGCGGGCCAGCGCCACCTGTTGGGCCTCAAGTTCGGCCAACTCCTGGGGGATGGCCTCCAGCCGTTGTCGCATCTGGCCCAGCGCCTGCTCCAGGGGCTGGCCGGCAAATTCGGCGGGTAATCGGATTTGGGAGATATTCGTCTGCCCCAGCAGGTTGCTGACCGGCCCGGTCTTTGTTTTGGGAAAGATGAGCGCCGCCGCCAGCATATCGGGATCGACCTCCTGTGATATGACCTCACACAGACCCCCGGTCAGTTCCTCCAGCTGCCGGCTGATGGTTGACAGCGTTTCACGGTAGCGCCGTTCCAGCCAGATTGCGGTAACGGTGTAACGCTCCAGGTCGATCAAGGCCGGGATCAAGGGACGCAACTTTCGCAGGCTGGCTTCGTAACGGGGCAGCGAAGCCAGTTGTCCCTCGAGCTGATCGCGCCGGGTGATGAGTACCTGGGCCTGTGGCTCTACCTCGGCCAGATCGGTTTCGACGGCAGGCAGAAGCGAGTCGGAAGACCGACTGTCAAGGACCTCGGCATCAGACGGACCGGGTAACTTAACGGCCGGTAACACGCCCAGCACGGCCTCAACCCGTGTGGCTGTGTAGGCCAGGCGCTCACGCTGCCGGAGGGCCTCGCCGGTGAGGGTCATCCGCTGCTGAGACACAACCCGCGCTTCATGCCAGCCATCAACCTGAACGACCCCCAGGCGATGTAACTGGCGGACGGTCTGGGCCTGGCGCCGTTTAGTCCCGATGATTTGGACCTTCGCCATTGTTAGAAGCATATTCGATGACTCCAGGATCGGATCAGGGCCGGCCGGTATTCTTAATCGTGTCCCCATCAGAAGCGAGATGGCTGGTCAGGACCAACTCGACGATGCGCCCGGCGGCGAAATCCAACCGGGCCTCAGCCTGACGGCGCAGCGCCTCAGCCTGTTCATGAGCGGCTGCAACAATGGCTTCAGCCTCGCGGCGGGCCGTCTCAAGGCTTTGCCCGTACAGCGCTTGAGCTTCGGCATGACCGGCCTGATCGGCTTGAGTGATTCGCCGTTTTGCTTCGTCACGGGCTGATTGTAGCTGAGCTTCGAGCTGTTGCTGCGCTGCTTCGAGCCGGCCTCGCAGTTCCGCCTCTTTTTGATTAATGATTTGCAAGGGTGAGTTAGACGACATCATGGTTGGACTTCTCTTTGGCCGCAATAGAATCAAGGTATAGTCAAGCTGCCTTTGATCCGTAAATTGATGGCCCGTAGTGCAGCCAGCAACTGGTCAGGCGGATCGACTTTGCTGATGAAAACATCAGCTCCGGCCGCCAGGGCCTCATAGCGCGCCTCCATGTGGCTGCTTAACACGATAATTTTGAGATCAGGAACCAGGGCGCGCACGGCTGGAATGGAACCAATAGCCGGCAGGCCGGGTAGCCCCCAGTCGAGCAAGACCAAGTCGGGCCGGGTGAAGCAGATCTGGGCCAGCATATCCCCAGCCTCAACGGCCTCACCGACAATGACGAAACCGGTTTCCAGATTCATCAATATTCGCAAGGCCGAGCGCACGTGAGGCTGCGTGTCGGCTAACAAAACACGGGTCTGACCGACTCTCATTGACACAGGTGCCATGATCCCATCCTTTTCTCCAGTCTATTACAAAAACGGCTCCCATGCACCGGGCATCTGGGGAGTTTGCAGACTGGACAGATGGCTAGTTCTTGCAAGTGACGCATATCACAACTTTGGCCTGAGGACAACCACAGGCAAGGGAGTCGATCCTCCCGGAATATATGTCATGTATCCAGAGAAGCGATGACATTTGTTACTGTTTTCAATCGCGTTCACCTGGTACACTGTCCATAGAGACCATTCTAAGCTGGATCTTATGTGTTCAGCTTGTAGGGTAAGGCTTGTCCTGCCCCCTGTTTAGAGGTTGGGACATGGTCCGATGCGGGGTAACTGCCAGGGTTTGCCTCTACCTTTTCTTACAAGATGAACAGCTACCTTGGAGCATTAAGGAGTACTTTCATGAAAAATTTGCACCTCTTATTGACGATTCTGCTAGTCCTTGCTTCGCTCGGAACGACCGTGACGGCGATTGCCCAAAGCGATGACACAGCCACAGTCCAGGCCGTATTGTTCTATTCGCCGACCTGCCCCCATTGTCATTACGTGATTAGCGAGGTGCTGATGCCAATGCTGGATGAATACGGTGAACGACTTCAGATCATCGGCATCGACACAACTGAACCGGGCGGAGCCCAGCTTTATCAGGCCACTATCGAGCACTACCGGATTCCCCACGCGCGTCAGGGCGTGCCAACCCTGGTCGTCAATGACGTGGTACTGGTGGGCAGCGAGGAAATCCCCAAACAGTTCCCGGTCATCGTTATGACCGGTCTGGCCGGCGGCGGCCTCACCTGGCCCGATATCCCAGGTCTCGATCAGGTCTTGCCGGCCGATGCCGACCGGGCCGGTCCAGCTTCAGGTCAAGCTGCGGTGACCGTCGCACCGAACAAGCCAAATCTGGCAGCAGCGGCTTCGGACGCTGCGGCACTATCTGCCGAAGTCGACGATCCCATCGCAGATCCGGCAGGATTTGCCCTGGCCGGGTTGGTCCTGACGGGGATGGTGGTCGCTTTTGGTTATGCAGCCTGGCGGGTTGGTAAAGTCTGGCCGAGAGTGCGCCGTCTGAATCGAAATTTCACGGTTCAGGCCAGAACCTGGACGGTTCCCTTACTGGCCCTCGCCGGCCTGGGCGTGGCCGCCTATCTGGTTTATGTCGAAATTAGCCAGGTCGAAGCTGTTTGCGGTCCCATCGGCCAATGTAACGCGGTGCAAGCCAGCCCTTACGCCCGGATATTCTGGCTGCCGGTCGCCGGACTCGGCCTCCTGAACTATTTAGCCATTGGTCTGCTATGGCTGGGGCAACGATACGACCTCGATAAGATTGCCGACCTTTCCGGATGGGGCTTGTTGGGTTTGACGGTCTTTGGCACGCTCTTTTCGATCTACCTGACTCTGCTTGAACTGTTTGTCATTCGGGCCGTCTGTTTGTGGTGTCTTAGTTCGGCTATCATTACTGCCCTGTTGATGGTGCTCGTGGTGACTTCCCTTACCAATGAACTGAAGCCCAACAAGCTGGTTCGATCCCATTGATTCATAGTATCCCAACCGTAGTCCCCAGCAACCTGTCGATTCCCGACAGGTTGTTTGTTTTTTGACCAATTGTGGTTTTTTGCAGGCCAGGGTTTCTTTGAGCGGCTTGTTCAGAATTGTCATTCGATGGACCGAGCTGCACCCCCGCAGCCTGTGTTCTTTCGTTCGAATCTCTGATCCGAGCATTGGCCTGGGGCAGTTCACCCATGCCAGGCTACTGCCTATCCCCTATTTTAGCCAATGTAATATAAGAAATTCTGATAAAAAATTTGGGGGCAATTCCATATAGTATCGGCCGGCTGCGCGTGTTATAGTAAGGATAGAAACTCATTTGAGTTTCGATCCTGAAAGGAGCCGACCATGTCCGTTGTAGATGTATTAATCGTCGTATTAGCCTTAGCCGGACTGGCTGTTCTTCGCTTTGGCCTGCCCATCTTGATAATGTGGTTATTTAATCTGGTTTGTTGCCGTGTTCTTCATCTGACACCGTAACCTGTCCAGATAGTCAAACGAAATACCTGAACCTAACCGGAGGATAGCCATGTTTTCAGCTTTGTTTGCCATCTTTAAAGGCGGCGCAAGCAGGCGATTGGTTTCAATCGCCAGTCTGGTGCTTCTGCTCGGTCTCGGACTACCGTCGATCACGCTGGCCGATCCGCCGCAGCCCACCGGCGTAGACAAATGCGCCAAGTGTCACGAAGAAGAGACGGAAGCCTGGCAGAATTCAGTGCATGCTAAGAGCGTGACCGTCGCTGATGATCTGCCCGGGGCAACCTGCGAGGCCTGTCACGGCCAGGACACCGGCGATCATCCTGATAATGATTCCATGTCGCTGAGGGTCGACTCATCGATGTGTGGGGATTGCCATACCAGTACCTTTAACCAATGGGAGGACAGCCGGCACGCCCAGGCCGGTGTACAGTGTATCGGCTGCCATATGTCTCACTCCCAGGTGCTTCGATTAACCGATGAAGCATTGTGTGCTGCCTGTCATCACGATCAGACAAGGGATGATTTTCACGCTGCCCATGCCATTGCCGAGACGGCCTGTACCGACTGCCACCTTTCAACGGCGACCCATGATACCCTGGATGGGACCAAGGCAGTCGCTGGTCCCTCTCCGGCGCCCAACCATGATTTTGCAGATATCAGCGCAGACAAGTGCGTGGGCTGCCATCGCAGCGACATCCGCACTCAATCATCGTCTGACTTAGCCGTAGAATGGGTAACAAGAGCCGAGTTGATCGCCAGGGCCGACCGCGAGCCGAATTTAGCAACCGAACTCGAGAGGGTCCAACAGTCAAACCGGACGCTTCAAATTATGGCGCCGGTTTCGCTGGGGTTGGGGCTTGGTATTGGTGGTATGCTGGGCATCATCTTCATACTGGTGATCAGTCGTCTCAGTCAAAGGAGGCAGAAATGAGCAAGGTTCTTCGGTAATTTCCGTAAAGCATACTAGATGTAGTAGCATCACCTATCCAAGTGAATGAAGAGTGGTAAAATAGGCTAACTCAAAATCAGAAACGAGGTCAACCCAAAGCAT
>Ga0302046_10003013_pt1 | contig 15418 bp, 17 predicted proteins | sample RVTome_11_FD_200261 | JGI IMG/M metagenome (GOLD analysis project Ga0302046, IMG submission 200261) | Soil microbial communities from uranium-contaminated site in the Upper Colorado River Basin, Wyoming, United States - RVT147D111 (version 2) ...
TCCGTGTTCGCAGTGCGGGCGGCGGCCCACACCGCCACCGGCGCGCAGCACAGCAGCAGGGCAATCAGCAGTCTCCTCATTGCGCCACCCCCGTCAGGTATCCGATCCCGCCGACGTAGACTCCTGGGCGGGAAGCGTCAAAACAGAAGGACCCGGATGCCACTCCGCCGAGATCCGCCGGGCAGGGCGGAGGGTGCCACTGATCGGCCTCGGTGCGGGTGGCGATGGTCCCGTCCACTGTTACCTCGACGGCCTCGCGGTCCAGATCGCGAAGTACGTAGGTGTCCCCGGCGCCTCCCTCATAGTCGAGCTGCTTGCCCGACGAGAGGCTGATATCTCCCGTCGAGACGTTCAGCCCGGCAGCGGTGAGGATGCCGTTGAGGTCATCCCACTGCAGGGCGCCGGCAAGGGTTGAGGAATCGTGTGCACCGGCAGCGCCCTTGAGCTGCACGTCGAACGCGGAACCGGCAAGGGCGCTGACACCGGCGATCCCGCCGGGGAACGTTGCCAGTCCGTTGTCGTCAATCGTCGGCGCGCCAGACGTGTAATCCTGGATCAACTTCCCGGTCGTGCCGTTGAAGCGGGCGATGGCGTTGTCGGTGGAGGAGGCGGGGCCGACGACGTCGCCGGAGCCGCCAGTGACGAGCAGCACGAACGCCCCGGCCCCGTCGCAGAGCCAGAGCCCGGCGGGATCAGTGCATTGCTGCCCCAGGTCGCCGGTGGCATTGCACGCCTCGGCGGAGCAGTCGACGGAGGAAAAGCCGCGAATCGGATAGCTCTCCATCATCTGCGTCGTGACCGTCCCGCGCGGCACGCCCTGCGCGATCGCAAAGTCGGCGCACGTCGCCTGCAGGAGGATCACCGCGGCGCCGGCGATGAACAGAAACCAGAGCGGCCACGGCTGCTTCGTCGTCTTTGTCATCCGCATATCCCCCTATGCCGCGTCGGCGTGGCCGAGAACGTCCAGCTTCAGGCGGTCGATGTGCATCGATCCGGCGTTCGCGCCGCTGTAGTAACCCCACACGGCGTTGAGGCGCTTGGCCGTAGGCAGTTGAGTGGTCAGCGTTTCCTTCAGCACGCCGTCGACGTAGCACAACGCCCGGTTGCTCGGGTCATCTGTGAAGACGATCTTGACGGTGAACCAGCTGCCGGCGCTGACCTTCGCGAAGCTGCCCCCATTGTTTCTCGCCGTGTCATAGGACACGAACCGCCAGTTCGATGTATCGATGTAGTCCAGCCAGATCCCCGGGGCATCGGTCGTTGCCGGATTCGTCGTCTGCCATTCCTTCAGGCCGACGATCGGCTCGCGATCCGACTGGTCAAGCTTGACCCGCGCCTCGAACGTGATCGGCAGGGTGACGAGATCGAAGCGAACATCAGGGACGGTCCAGAGGAAAGTTCCGGTGCCGGATCCCTCGTGCTGAATGCCAGCGACGGAGTAGGCGGGCTTATTGAGAGTCCGGTCCTCGGCATCCCCGGAGCCGCCGAAAAGTCTCATCCGCCAGCGATGCGGGCGGACCTTGAAGACCCCGTCCTCGCTGAGCAAGGGGAGCGACGGGTCACTCAGCGCGCCCGTCGGCTCGTGGCGCTCGGTGAAGTGATCGAAGAAAATAGCGTGGCTTTCGAGGATCTGCGCGCGCGCGTTCAGGTTGGTGAAGTCATCCTTCATCTTGCGCCGGTAGTCCTGACCCACGCCGGCGTTGAACGCCGTCTCTGCATCAGTGAACTCAACGAACGCCGGAATCGACATCAGATGGCCTCGTAAGGTTCGCCGCCGTCGGCGAAGTTGCCGGGCGGGGAACCGGTGTCGGCTGTATAGCCGTACTCCTTCTCGGCCGCGGTCGCGCTCCCGTACGCCGTGATCGCCCCGGCCGGCCCGGTCCACTCGTGCCGCTTGTAGTCGTAGAGTGCCAAGGTGAAACGCATCCGGCGGGAACGCGGGTCTTCCTCGCGCTCGATCACCTCGACGCGCCGAGAGGTAAACCCGCGCACCCCCGTCTCATGGTTCGGGATGATGGGGTGGGTTAGCTCGATGACGTCGCCCATCTCAATCGCCCTTTTGTGTAGTCCGGTCACGACCTCAAGTAGCGGCGCGACCTTCAGGTGTCGCCGGAACATGGCCGCGCCGCGCCCCTGAGCGAGCCTCTCACCGCTGTGGGCGTCCATGTATCCGCTCTGCTCCATCTCGAACTCGGCGATCTCCTTCGTCGTCGCCTGGTCCGCCGCGTCCTCGATCTCCTCGAAGCGCGCGGGCTCGCCCTCGGCGACGTCGTAATCGATACCGACGCGGACCCGGTTGACGTGCTGCCGGTGCGGCCGCTTCCACTTCCACGACTCGATATCCGCTGCGGTGATCGTCGGCAGGCCGGCCCCGGCAACGTCGGCGAACGCCGGCCGGAACGCACGGAACCCGAGCTTGCCGTCGCCCTTCAGGACCGGGTAGCCGTGCCCCAGATACAGCTGCTTCTCGAGCACGGAAACCGCCTGAGCGCGGTCCTTGAACTCCAGCTTGACCCGGCGGCTCGGGTAGACCCGGTCCCGCTCCAGAATCATCCCGGCCGCGTCGATGTTGGCCGGGTCGATTGCCATCCCGGTTGGTTCGCCAAGTGCGACGTCGAGCGGGAAGGAGGCGGAACCGGGCGATGCCGGCGTGCCGAAGTCTCCAGTCCAGATGGCGTAGATGATGCTGACTGGGTTCCCCTCGACCCGTGTCGTCGCCCAGCGCACCTGGTCGCCGATCTCGTAATCGTTCTGCAGTGGCGCGGAGAGCGTCAGGACGAAAGTCGACGCGTTGACGGCCAATACGACGACCTTCTCCTCGACGTCGTCGGCGAGATTGCTAAGGTACAGGCGCGTAGCACCCTCGGCCGTGGCCTGATCGGACGAGAGGCCGTCGATGTTCTCCAGGTTGCGGACGGTAATCTGCATCGCTCCGGCGGACGCCGCCGCGGTCAGGACCGTGTTCACCGCTCCCAGCCCCTCAGCCTCGGCGTTCGTGAAGATGTCCTCGTACTGAGATCGCTTCACGTCGCGGAGGGACAGCCTGAGCGTCCCGGCGTCGACGAACTCCTGGTCGCTGATCTCCCCGATGGCGATCGGCGCGTAGTCGGATTCGGCCAGGGACGAGTCGCCGGAGTAGAGGGTCACCTTGCGGTTGATGAGGGTCGGCAGCGGCGGGCTGGCCTGATCGGTGGCGATCAGGTCGGTCAGCTCGTCGTCCCGGTCGACGATCTCGATGGCGGTGATCTGGACGCTGTGCCGGCCGGTCAGCGGGTCCGCCTTCTGCCCGATGACGCCGGGCATCTGCAGGTACGGCTTGACCGTTCCGGCCGGGCTCTTGACCGGCGCCGTCGAGTACTGCGTCGCCAGCCCGTCGATGGCGATCTTGTAGATGGCGCTCTGCTGGCGCGAAGCGGCCGCGGCGCTCCAGTTGGCGTTAGGGTCGTACATCAGCCGCGGTCCTCCATGAACAGCGCGTCGAGCGTGTACGTCAGACCCTGGTTTTCGATCACCGGCATGTCCACCATCTGCGGGTCCCGGACCAACTTCGGGAAGTACCGCACGGACCGGAACGCATCGCCTGAAGCGTAGGTGTTGTGCAGGTTGTCGCGCGCCGTCACGCTCACGCCGGCGCTGATCGAATCCACGTGCACCTGCTCATGGCGCACGCCGTCGGCGCTCCGTATCCGATACTTCTTCCCGGCCTGGATCCCGGTCGTCGAGGTCAGCGGGATCACCTTCTGCCCGGCCGCGGCGGCGCCGTCGAGCGTGGTGTCGATCGTGTCGCTCCCGTCCAGCGCGAAGGCGAACTGCTTGCCACGCGCCGCCCAGGCCCACCAGTTGTAGAGCTTGTACGCCAGCTCGGCGTCGTCGAAGTTGGCCAGCACGACGCGGCAGCGATCGAAGTGGGCCTCGCTCTGGGTGACCACGACCTGGCCGCTGCTCACGACGACCTCCCCGCGCACGCGCGGGCGATCGTCGAACCCGGCGGGCTGTCCCTGCAGGGTGACCGTCTCTCCGTCCCAGACGATGATCGGGTCAGACATGAGGATCGGCACCTCGCAGTAGTCGGTGGCGGGCTCGCCGAATCCAAAACGGACAATGCCGTCCCCACCAAACGAGTTGTCGCGCGTCCACGCCAGCAGGAGCCTGAGCCGATCCGTCGGGTCGGCGTCCTGCGCCGTGCAGGTGAAGGTGAACGTCTTGACGCCGGTGGAGCTCAGGACGATCCCCGCCCCCGGATAGCTCCCGTAGCCCTGCTTGAACACCCCGGTCGCGCCGACGCGCTGCAGCGAAACGTCCAGCGTGATCTTGCTGTTGGCTTGGGTGACGTCCACCTTGACCGTCGCCGTTCCCGCCGGCCAGCGCCGCGCCCACGGCTCCCCCTGCGGGCTGTAGAAGGCGTCCGTCTCCGTCGAGTCGAACGGGACGTCGACCTCGATGACGCCTTCGTTTTCCGCGAACAGGAGCATCCGGTTGTCGAAGTTCCCGCCCGCTATCGACAGGTCGCTGGGGTTGTCGTCGTAGGTCCATCGCCAGTTGTCCGGCATCGGGGGTCCTCATATCGTTCGCCAGGTTGAGCCGTCCCAGGTCGAGTGCGCGCCGGTGTCGGTGGCGATGTAGAGCGTCGGGCGCCCCGGGTCTGCGGGGCGCGACGCCGCCAGTCCAGCGAGGATCGGGACCGTCGCCACGACCACGACCTGTTTCTCCGTCTCGTCGTAGGCGAGCGAATCGAATGCGTCCCCCTGAAACGAGACCGGCCCGACGCCGACGATCTCCAGTCCGTCGGCCCCATGGACCTCGACGCTGCGCGCGGCCTCGCTGGCGGCCCTCTGGGCGCGGTCGGTGGCCTGCGCCTGGTCGGTCGGGCTCGGGGAGGTACCGCCTCCACCACCGCTTGTAGGTGGCTGCATCCGTGGCACTAGATTTTCACCGTTCCATCAACGCCCGATTCGGCGTACTGTTTCGTTGAGAGGAGGACTCCATGCGGAAAGCCTTGATTGCCGCCGCTTTGCTGTGCATCGCTCAAAGCGCAGCCGCGCAAGTTGCGCCCACCATTGAGAGAGGAGAGGTCGTCTACCTCCACCGCCCAGTTGCTCTGCGTGTTTCTTCCCGCGCATTGCTTGCTGTTGACATCGACTACGGGGACCTCGAATGCGACAGAACAGGCTCTTGCCTGTATCTGCAGGATGTGTGCAGGCCGTGGATCGTCGTGAAAGACAGACCGAATGAGACCCCTCCTTACATCCTGATCTTCCCCGCTATCGCCCCAGATCCCCACGCATCCAACGGCCTTGCGGCAAGAAAAGCGTTCGAGCTCCGCTTGTTCAACCAGTACCTGGGTGTCATGTCTCCCACGCGAGAGACGTGCATGATCCACTCGAATGAGCAACCCAGGCACAGGTGGATAGAGGTCCGAAAGAGCGGATTCTGGTCCTCGTGGCGCGGCTTCGAGATACGCGGGATCAACCACTGATCCTCCGCTCATGCGCGTAGCTCGGTTGCAACGACTCTCATCCCGTGCCTCTCGGCGAGATCGTTGATCTCCTGCAGAACGTTGAGCGCGTTCTGGCGCGCGTCCGGTGCCGGAAAGATCCCTACGTTCAGCGTGTTTGATCCTCCGGTGACCGCCCTGCCGCTGATCGCCGGCCCTGGGCCGGGCGTCGGGGCCGGTATGAAGTCGCCCGGCACGCCCTGCGCAAACAGGCCGCCACCGATCGCGGTGAATATTCCACCGCCCCCGCCAGCAAACCCCCCGATCCCGAAACTGAAAGCCGACGTGATCGCGCGCAGGATCAGGGCCTGCACGATCATCGCGGCGATCTGCTTCAGGAACGTCTTGGCGAATCCCTTGAACGCATCCTCCGCGCCGAAGAAGGCATCGACGAACTCCGACCCGATCGTGCCGGCCGCCTGCTTGCTCACGTCCTCGGCCAGCTCCATGTTCTCGCTGACGGATGCGGCCTGCTGCTCGACGGCCTCGAACATCTGGATCACGGCCTCCGGCACCAGGCCCGTCGTCGTCAGGAACGCCTCGATGTCCCCGCCGGCGATACGGATCGCCTCCCCGGCCGCCTTCACCTGCGTGATCATGAGATCGAACTGTTCCTCGGAGATCGCCCCGCTCTCGAAGGAGGCAACAATCTCATCGAACGCCGTGCGCACGTTCGCTGCCGCGTCTTTCAGTTCGGCCAGACCCTTCCCGCCGATGCTCTTGAGCGCTTCGTCCAACGCGGTCAGTGGGCCCTGCATCGCGCCGGCGCTGACGGCGACGTTGCCGAGGCCCTCGGCGACGTCGACGGTCCCGCCCTTCATGTCCTCCAACCGCTTCAGCAGCTCGGCGATCTCAGATCCCAGCTCTTCGAACACACCGGCGGCGGTGTTGCCAGGGCCCTCCAGGTCGCCGGCGAGACCGACCGTCGCCGCGCGCAGATCGTCGTAAGCGCGCAGCGCCGCGCCGATCCCGTTGGGGAGGAACTGCAGGCCGGCGATCGCCTTGTCGGGAATGTCCGGTAGCGCCTCGAACGCCTGCTTCACGTGCGCCGGCAGGCGGAAGAGCTGCTCGACCATCTCGGTTAGGGCCCGGGTGACCACGAGCCCGGAGCGCAGCACGAACTCGGCGAACGCCTGGATGGTCGGTAGGTTCTCCTTGATCGCCGGCTGCAGGTCCTTGAATGCCTGCGCCATCGTGCGCAGGACCTCATTGAACGCCTCCGACTTCACGACCGAGTCGCCAAGGATCTCCAGCGTGTCGCCAAGGTTCAGACCGATGCGCGCCAGGTTCCCCTCGAAGGTCCGCCCGGAGGCCTCGGCGATCCCGCCGAACTTCGTCTCCATGATCCCCAGCGCCTGGCTGAACGCCTCGGTCTTGTTCTGCCCTTCGTCCACCTTGATCCCATAGCGGGTGAGCGCGGAGGTGTAACCGTCCGCCGCTTTGGCGACCAGGTTCGCCGCGGACACGGCGTCCTGCCCCGTGGCGGCCGCGAAGTCGAGGGTCGCCTTGATCGCACGGTCGAGCCCCTCTCCCTTGAGCCTGCCCAGGGACGCCAGGACTCCGGCGACGGACTGGATCACGTTGTCGTCGACTGTGGTGAGGTCCTGCAGCTCGCTGGCGAGGGCGTTCAGGTGGTCTCTGGTCCCGGCCGTGTTCTCGCCCAGGGTGCGCAGCGCCGCGGCCAGCTTGACGTCGCTGGCCTGCTGCGCCGCAGCGGCGTCGACGGCCTGCTTGAACGCGGCCGCGACCGCGACGAAGGCGGCGGTCACCGCGGCGGCCGTGACCGTCATGCCGATCAGGACCCCGTTGAGGCCCTTCATGACCTGGCTGGCCTGGTCCTTCGCCTCGATCAGGATCGAGACGTTGCGCTTGGTGTCAGCCACGGCCCCTCCGCGTCGCGTTTCTCATGTCGACGTTGTCCTGGAACGATCCCCACTTCGCCGCGTGGAGATTGATGCTGAACGCCTTGGCCTCATCTCTCTCGCCCACCAGATCGCCGGGGAGCACGCCGTACCGTCGCGCGATCCGATCCAGCAGCAACATCTTCTGCTGGTCGGTTACGAAGGGCGGATCGCTTCACCCGCCTCTTTCGAAAAGCCGGCGAAGCGCATGATCTCCTTGACCAGCAGGACCTGGTCCACGAGGGGGAAATCGTCCGCGGTCGGTCCTTTGGCCGGGTCGTCCCCGAGCTGCGGGTCCACGACGCCGGCGCGCACGATCCCGCTCATGGACTGCATTACCGTGGCCGCCCTGGCGTCCTTTCGCTTGACCAGGTCCTCGGCCTCCTGCTCGGTGCCCGCCATGCTCGCGACGTCGATGATGTTCCCGCCGATGCTGAACACCTCGCGCAGGCTGAGCTTCCGGATGGTCACCGTTCCAAGGGACGTCTCGACGTCTTCCCGGCGACCCTCGAGGAGTTGCTCGGCCGTCAGCCGGCCGTTGGTTTTCGCCGCCTCCTGCTCGTTCATGAGTCTCCTTATGCGACCGCGCTTTCGTCGTTGACAAAGGACGCGGTGATGCGCTCGCCCGACGTCGGCTTGAGCGCCCGGAAGGGGAAGTTGGCCTTGACCACGCCGAAGTTCTCGACGTGGTACGGGTCCGCTTCGATCAGGCACTTCGGCAGCACCACGGTGAAGAGATAGTTGCTGGCCCCCAGCGCCGGCCCCAGGTGCACCAGCGTGAGCTTGAAGAGCGTCCTGGCGCGGAACTTCGTCAGGTCCGCCTGCAGGGCGTCCATCTGGATCGTCCCCGAGACCGCCCTCTTCGCCCCGCCGCGGACCGGCTCGGCGATGCTCTTCGACCCGAGGACGCGCTTGTCCAGATCCATGCCGTTGTCGACGGTCAGCTCAATAGTGTCCACCGGGCGGACGACGTCGTCGATCTCGACCGTCAGCTGGTGACCACCTATTGCGTTCGCGATGCCCGGGAAGGTGGGGGACTGCGACGCCACGAGGGCGAAGTCCTTGCCGGCGCCGCTGAACTGGAATTGTGCGTTCCGCTTCGGGTCGAAGCTCATCCGGCAGGAGTTGATCTTGTAGCCCGTGACCTGCTTCACCGGAGTCGACCCGGCGTCGGTGTCCGTGTCGAGATAGAGCGTCAGCCCCTTCCCTGACATCAGCGTGTCCTTCAGCGTGAAGGAATGAGACCAGCTGATGGCTGTCTCGACGATCGCGGTCACGGCGGACGCATCGCCGAAGAGGTGCTCGAACGGGCGCAGGAGTCCCCCGTAATTGCCTTCGATCGTGAAGCCACCTTCCGCCCCGTTCTTCTCGTCGTAGAGTTGCCCCTCGAGAGCGTCGTCGAGGTTGCGGATGACCAGCCTTGGCGTCCGCGTCCGGATGCCCGACAGGTCCTCGGCCACCAGCTCGAAGAACTTGGTCGCGGGGGTGACGGGAGTCCCCCAGGGAGATTCCTCGACCCAGCCGACGTACGAATTAGCACCGAACCCCATGGCTTACCCCCTCCCTGTCCCGTCCTTGGAGGCCGGGCTCGCTTTCTTCGGTGTCCCCCAGGTGCGGGGGTCCTGCTGCACCAGCGCCGCCGCGGTCGCGTCGGGGACCTCGATGGTCCCGCCGGCGTGCACGTCGCCGGCGCCGGGGATGTGAACGGTTCCTTCGCCTCTGTAGGTCAGCTTCATGGCGCTCCCCTCACGTGCTTGTATTCGACCCGCACGAAGATTTCCCGGATGTAGGCGCCACCGGCGATCAGATCCGTCGTCGCGAAGGCGCCCGCCCCGCTGACGAAGGCAATCTCGACGAGCCCGCCGAGCGCCGGGTCGTCGTCGATCTCTACTTCGATCGCGTCCATCAGGTCGTTGAAATCGGTCTCCGGGTCGTCGCTCTGCAGGACCGCGACCAACCGATGGTTTTCCTCGACCGTCTTCGACCGGGTCGGAGTGAACTGCTTTGACACCGTCTCCCGGATGGCATAGATGGCCGGGAACCGGCTCGTCTCGATCCAGAGCTTCCACTTCTTGCTGACCTCGCCGATGCCGGCGACCTTGTTCACCTCGGCGATGAGGGCGGCCTGGACCTGGTTCGCGAGGTTCGGCATGCTCAGGCCGCCCGGCGCCGCAGTAATGGCGGCACCCCAACCAGCTCCGTGACCTCATCGACCAGCGTCTCGACCGTCGGCAGCAGGAACGGGAACGGCCGGCTGTGGCTGGTGCCGAACTCCAGGAAGTGGGCGAAGAAGGCGCCGCTCCGGGTCGGTCCGATCCGGGCCCGGAACTCGTGCCGGGAGACCACTGTGACGTCGTAGGTCATGGCCGAGGACACGCGCCGGCTGTGCGTCTCCCCCCGGGCGTGCTGCTGCATCAGCTTCGCCCCCTCCTTCAGGCGGCCGCGTAGTTCCTGGTTCGTCTCGCGCTCGAGCTGCTTGACGAACCCGGCGACCTCGGGGATGCCGATGGAGGTGAGAGAGAGCATCAGGCGGCCTCCAGCAGGTAGGGGGCGAGCCGTCGCTCACGCATCTCCTGCATCTGGGCCGGGCGGAGGTACGACGTGGTGCCGTCCCCGAGGCTGATACTTACCAGGTGCCCGGTCTGCCTGGTCATCAGCCGCGTGACCGTGTCCTCCGTCGCGAGGCCGACAACGCCCTCCGGGATCGGACTGAACCCGGCGGTGCAGGCGACCTTGTAGTTTCGCGCCCCGGGCGTGAAGACGCTGCCGCCGATCAAGTCGATGCGGCCGAGGCCAGTGAAGCGCGGCTGGGAGCGCTGCCCGGCGATGACGTAGGTGTGCGGCGCCAGGAGAGTTAGGGTCTCGGTCACCCCGCCGGCGCCGTCGTCCTCGTACGCGACGGCGTTGATCGACGTGACGGAGACCATCGGGCCGACCCCGAGGACCAGGCTCGACCGGCCCGTGCCGTCCAGATAGAGCGTGTAGGCTTGCTCGGCGAACGTCCGCCCCAGGAAGTTCTGGTACTCGTCCGACACTTCCGAAATGATCAGGTTCAGCAGGTCGTCCCACGGGTGAGCGTCGCCGGGCTCGATCGGGACGTCGACGCCGCCGACCTTCTTCGTGAGCTGCAGCCTGGTCCGGATGCGGTCGAGCGAGGTGAGCAGCTGCGCGCCGGAGGCGATGCCCGGGCCGGCGATGAGCTCGTAGTCATAGTCGTTCCCGTCCGCTACAGGGATGTCCGGATTCGTCAGGGTGAGCAGGTAGCTGCCGGCCCCGGTGAGGGTGATGGTCGCAGCAACCCAGCCGGTGGCATGGTCGGTGAGGGTCGCGACCTCGGCCGCGGCGGCCCGGTCAGGCCCCAGCAGTTCCTGCTCTACCGCCCCGGCCTGCCCGGCGACATAGCTACCGTCCACCTTCCGCACGGCGTGCAGGATGGTGTAGGGGACCCCGACCTGTACCGGATGCGCCATGCCCGATTACTCCTCCGTGCCCTCCTGGTGGGCGGCGCAGAACTCGGACCCGTCGAGAGGCGACCGCTTGCAAGGGTTGCCGCTCTTGGTCGTGCCGGCGCAGACCTCACCGGTTCCGGCGGTCCGGGTGGATCCCTTCTCCGGCGTCTCCGCCGCGCGTGCGTCGGCTTGCGCGGGCTTCCCCCGGCGCCTCGGGGCTTCGGGTTTGGGCGCATGCTCGAAGTGCTCGCCTTCGATCTCGGCATCCTTGCGCGCCTCGGTCGCCATGCCCTCCTTGATCCACCTGGCGCCCTGCGCGTCGGAGCACTTGATGATCTGGCGCGGCATGAAGTACCCCGCTCCGCCGCATCCGTCGCCAGCAATGCCGTGCATCAGCTTGACGTTCATTGTGGGTCTCCTCGTCGGGACGGGACCCGAAGGCCCCGCCCCGACTTTGAGAGTTACACCAGGTCGTGCGAGAGCACCCTGAGCGCCCTGTTGGCGCCACCGACCACGTCGCCATCCCAGCGGTCGAACATGACGAACCCGGTCTGGAAGTACTCGGCGTACCGTTCGGCCAGCCGCATCAGCACGGGGTTCAGCGCCCGGCGGATGACGTAGTGGTTGAAGTCGCCGAAGACGATGCTCTCCTTGTCTTCGACGACCGTCGCGTCCATGTCCTGGTTGATGAACACGGGGCGGTTGTAGATCGTCGGCACCGATCCGACGGCCTCGGTCGCGGGCCGGAAAATCGGCCGGCCGTTGGAATCGACGATCTTCTCGACGACCTTGAGGATGTCGTCGTGCATCATGAATCCGACCTTGGGGCCGTTGCGGTAGGCCGGGTCTACGGCGTGGTACAGGTTCACGATGTCTCCGAACGCGATGGCCGTCGCGGAGGCGGCCTCGAGTTCGGTCGTGTCGGCCACGAGGGCCGTGATGAGGCCACGCGGCTGGCTCGACCCGGTCCCGAGGGTCGCGTGATTGTTGAGGATGCGTCCGAGCCTGACCCCCAGCGCCTGCGGCAGGTAGGAATCGACCGAGAAGGCGCTGTCCTGCAGTAGCTGGTTCGGCACCCGGACGATCTTCGAGGTGTAGAGGAACGCCTGCAGGGTCACGGCTGCGAGCGTCGGATCGGCGGTGTCCGCCGCCGCGCTGCCTTCGGCCAGGAGCGCGCCGATGTTGGCGGTGTCGTTCATGGTCGGGAACGGCATATCGGCCCCGGTGTCGGTGTTGACCATGCGGGCCGCCTGGGCCATCCCCGAGTAATCCTTCAGCGCGACGTCGAGCTCGCGCATGAAGTCCTCGGCGACCGTTGCGTTGGCGGCCGCGGTGAGGGCGCGCCGCTCCATCTCGCTGCCGAAGACGTAGCCGCGACGCCCCGGCAGAACGAAGCCGTGGCCCAACTGGCGCGCTTCCGGGGGCACGAGCTGCTGATTCCGCGCGACCAGGTTCCGGGTTTCCTCGTCCCACTGATTCGGCGCCTGCGTGATGAAGGCGCGCAGGGCCCGCTCCTGGCTTTCGCGGTCCTGTGCCTGATCTGCGCCGGAGCCACCTTCACGGCCGGCCCGGCGGGTGTCGAGCTTCTCCAGTTCGAGCCGGCGCGCCTCGTGCCGCTTCTGCCGGTCGTGCTCTTTCTCGGCTTCCTCGATCTGCAGTCGGCGGGCGTCGTACTCCTCCTCCGCCTTGTCCCAGGCGACCTTTTCTTCCGCCGTAAGGTCGCGCTTCTCGGCCGCGGCCTTCGTCAAGAGCGCATCGTTCTGCGCCCAGGTCTCCTGGTTTTTGCGGCGCAATGCCTGGATTTCGGTGATGGTCATGGGCGGATCCCTCCAGTGAACCGTCTGTGTGACGACTCACCGGGAACTCCGCCCCGGAGGTGGGTCACGCCCTTGCGCGCTGCTGGCGCCTGGCCGGAACATCCGCTCCGGTAGGTGGCCCGCGGCGATCCGCGCTGCGCGGTCGGGGGTGGGTTAGTGTCTCAGAGAACCTGGCGCTGCAACTGCAGGCGCCGACGTCGCAGATCCATACCTACCAGATCCGCGGCGGTGTGTCCAGTGCCTCGCGCTTTCTCCATTTCGATCCAGGCGGTCATTGACCGTTGCGCGGCCTCGGTCGACGTCTGCGGATAGGCCGGGAAGGTGACCCCAGGGCTCACTTCGACCAGGGTGAGCTTCTTCAGCGTCCGGAGCTTCATCCTGGTGCCATCCTCCTGTGGGGTTTCCTTCCACTCGTCTTCGTCCGTATAGAACCCGAAGCTCGATCCGGTCACGTCCTTGCGGCGCAGGCTGACCAGCCGATCCCGGAACCAGGTCGTGTCGGGCGGGCTGTTCTCGAATGCGAGTCCCGTCTCATCCTCGCGCAGGGCGAGCGTCCCGGACTGCAGTCGGCCGAGCACCAGATCGGAGTCATGATTCCACAGACCCCGAATGTCGTCACGGGCGATCGAGTCGGCGAAAGCGCCCGGGGCGATCTGCTCGCGCCAGCCGCCGAAGTCCTCGGACAGTTGATTGAAGACCGCGATGTACCCGGACAGTTTCGGGGTTTCGCCCTCAGGCTCGTCCAGTCGGAGCTCCATCGACCTGAAGAAACGCGTTTCGAGCTGTCGCATGAGCTTACCCTCCTCAGGCCGCAACGATATCGCACTCGCAGTTCGAGTGTAGCGGCGGATGGCCGATGTTGTCCGAAGGCTTCAGGGGCCCGTCCGTTCCCTCACCTCCGTCGACGTCCTGGCCCGCATTGACGAAGTTCTGCTGCACGCCGGCGACTTGTCCGTTGATCGATTGACAGAACGGGCACGCTCCGGGGTTGGCAACCCACCTCAGAACGGTGACGCCCGCACTGACATACAGGACCTTGGCGGCTGCCGCCATGAACCGCGTCGATTCCTCGACCGCGATCTTCCCGGGTCGCTTCTCGTCCCATTCCGCCAAGCGCGCACGCAGCGCCTCCGCAACCTCCTCGTGGTCGCCCTCCTCGGTCAACGCCAGCAGTTGCAGCCGGCCCTCCGAGGCCTCGCGCGCGCCGAAACGCTGCCCGTACTGCTTCATGAACCTCTGCATCTCAGGCGGCATCGGCTCGTCCGCGTCCTGGCCGATCTCATCAGCCAAGGCGCCCTGGACGAGTTCGCCATAGCTGCTGATAACGGGCTGCATGCGCTGTGCCGCCCAAATGGCGTGCTCGCCGTAGAACTCCTCGATCTCGCGGCGCAGCGTCACGAGGTCGCGGCGGCCCCGCCCGTCCTGGCCGAGCATCGCCTTCAGGATCTTCTCGACGGCGCCGGTCTCCCGGTTCAAGATCATTTGGGCCCGGTCCTCGATGATCGGCTTCTGCGCCGCCTTGATGCGCCTGCGTAGACGCAGACTCCGCTTCTCGGCATGCGGCGCGGGAAGCGGTAAGGCCCGTGGCGCTGGTCGGAGAATCCGCTGTTCCCTCTCGGTCATGAGGGCCAGCAGCTGCCGGGCGACCAGCTGCGGGGTGTCGCCTCCACCGTCCAGGAGTTCCTCCGCGTTCGCCATGTTGAACGGAGTCAGGTAGACGTCCCCGGCCGGCCCGAGATCCGTCTCGTTCTCCTTCTCGCGGACATCGTTCGCGGAGTAGGCGCCCCACTGCCGCATGAGCGCATAGAATTGGCCGCGGGACGCGGCGTCTCCACGCATCAGCCCGTCGGCGTTGAACTCAAAGTAATACCTCTCGCGCTCCGCCGGCGAGAGCAACTTACGGTTGAGTTCCTGCTCCCAGCGCACGAACCATTGCCGCATCGTGTAGATGACGAACTCGAGCGATTGCATCTCGATATTGCTGAAGGTCGCCCGATCGAGGTCGTAGAGGAGGTGCGGCGGGACGCCGAGGATGCGCGCGATCTCCGGCACGGAGAACTTTCGCGACTCCAGCCACTGCGCGTCGTTCGGGGGGATCCCTACTGCGACGTACTTCATGTTGCGCGGCAGGAAGGCCACCTGGTGCCAGTTATCGCCGCGCCCCGATAGCCACGTCTCCGACAGGGTTTTTTTGGTGTCCGGATCGAGTTTGGGGAGCTGCGTTTCGATCACCGCCGGCGGGCGGCCACCGCTCTTGAAGAACGTCGCGCCGTAATCCTGCGCCGCCAAGCCTGATCCGAGCACGTCGCGCGCCGCGCCCAGCACCGACTTACCATTGATCCCGTCGAAGCTCAAGCCCGGCACGTGCAGAATGTCCGAGCCTCCCCACGGCTCTCTGGTGCCGTTGGTGAGCGTGATCCAGTAGACGAGACCGCCCTCGCGGTTCCGCTGCGGCTCCACGCGCTGGCTGATGAGCGGCCAGATCTCCCGCGGGCGCCCGCCGCCATCGCGGCGGATTGCCCCGTATGCATTGCCGTACGCGACGACCTGCGCCTGCATGCACTCGCGCGCGAAGAACGACGTCATATCGGGATTCATCTGGTCGTGGACGACGCTGTAGAGCGGGTGCTCAGTCGCCTTGCGACGGCCGCGCGGGCGCTGACGCTCGTACAGGCAGCACGGCACGGACGCAAGCGTCTCCGACAGCAGCCGCAGCCCGCGCCAGAACGCCGACAGCCTGCTGGCCGAGTCGAGGTT
>Ga0302046_10003014_pt1 | contig 15417 bp, 8 predicted proteins | sample RVTome_11_FD_200261 | JGI IMG/M metagenome (GOLD analysis project Ga0302046, IMG submission 200261) | Soil microbial communities from uranium-contaminated site in the Upper Colorado River Basin, Wyoming, United States - RVT147D111 (version 2) ...
CCTTCCCCTCCTCGCACGACGGCGAGCTCTGTCGGACGCGGAGCCTCGAGAGGGCGAGGCACGGCATGCACCAGCGTCACCTCGTCGAAGGGGGTCAGTGCCCACAGCCAGCCGTCCACGGCCGCCTCGACGACGTCCTCGTTGTCGCGCAGGACGGGCGGCAGGATGCGCCACAGTCCGAACCGCTCCAGGTCGTCCCTGGCGAGGGACGAGGCAAGACGGAACCTCTGGACGTCTCCCGGAGGAAGCAGGAGGCGCAGGGTCGTGCCTCGCAGACGCCCGTCGAGGATGTCTCCGCCCCCGAGGACGAGCCGGAACGGGCGGCGCCCCGGCCACCGCCCCCGGTAGCGGGCGGTGAAGCCCTCGACACCGAAGGGGAACACGATGAAGCGGTCGCCGCCCGCCTCGGGAAACACGACGGAGATCCCTCGGGCGGCAACGTCGGGGAGATATGGAACCACGGGCTCGTCGACGTCGTGGACGACGTATTGGCCCGGAGCCGGGGCCTCGCCCGGTGCCAACGGAAGGGCCTGGAGCGCCGAAGCGGGCACACCTGGGTCGTGTTCGAGCGCAATGCCCTCTTGCGGCTCGAGCACGTTCGGGTCGTCGAGGCGAGGGACGGCGACGTCGAACCACGTCCCCGCCTCGCGCACGGCAACTGCCAGCATGGCGTCGTGACGTGCCTGGCTCGTCGAGCCGATCGCCCTGTCGAACGCTCCGAACAACTCCGCCTCGGACTGGCTCGTCTTGGGTGGTGCCAGGTGGCGTTGCGACGTGGGCCGGTAGCCGAGCACCGAGCCTGCCGCGTAGTCGTCGGGAGGCGTGACCGTGATCGCCAGGGTGTCTCTGTCCTGCTCGACCCCGGAACGGATGACGAGATGGCGCAGTGACTCACCAGCCGTGAATCGACGCCGCGCAACGACCGCCGGCGGCTGAACCGGATCCCACCGGAGGAACGGCCGCAGGGCGGTGACGATGTCGGCGAGCTCGCCCATCGGAGGACCGTCCGGGGTGGCGATGAGGCGGGCGAGGGTGGCGGCGTCCCGGACGGCAGTCGTGACGAGGAACGGCTGCGAGTCGTCGAGGGCGACGTCCCCGAAGGCGCGACCAACGATGTCGGCACGGTCGACCGGCCGCCTCCCGGAGCGGTCCGGCCGCCGCGAGCGGAGTCTCCCGAGTACATCTTCCGGGATGTTCCCGGCGTCCCGGGCGTCGAACAAGCGCGCCCGGGTGGTCGCCGGCTCTTGACGTCTTCGCATCACCGCGGCGGCCGTCTCGGCCCGCAGCATGGCTGCCAGCCGGCTCGTCGGGCCGGCCGGGGCGGCCGGGACGGCCGCCGCGGCCGACTCGGCCTCCGGCCCTGCAGGAGACGCCCCCAGAGGCCGGGTCCTGCTGTTGCCTGCCAGGTCGACCCCCCAGGCCCGAAAGGCGTACGAGCGGCCGTAGCGCAGTCTCGGGAGTGAGCCGGGCTCGACCTTGTTCTCCACGACGATGGGGGTCACATGGTCGGGATCGACGTTCGGGTCCTCGACCACCTCGTCGCCGTTCACGTGCCGGACTCGCTTGCCCGGGCGGGGTGCAGCCAGGCTCCAACCGTCCCAGCCGAAGAGCGCCTCGTGGACGTGCACCGGCCCGTCTTCGACGCCCGCAGACTCGGTCGCGGTCGTGCCTTGGATGAAGCCCTCTTCCGGGAGGTCGTCGGCGACGGTGCCGTGGCCGTCGACCTCGACGTCGATTCGTCTGGCGTGCAGGCTGAACCACCCGCCGGCGGTGTCGTCGAAGACGTCGACACGCATGCCCTGGGTCACGTCCTCCGTCGTGAGCTCCGGAGTCTTCCCCTGATCGAGCTCCTCGAGGAGGCCCTCCTGTCTCGCCAGGCGGTCCTGGGTCGCCATCCCCTTCTGGTCGCGCACCACGGTGAAGCCGATCGAGCGCAACGCCGTCGGTGCAGCGTGGACGGCGTCGCCGTTGTCCTCCACGTGCAGCAGACGCGGGAACGACCAGAGGTAGCGATCGAGCTTCAGGGCGGTGCCGTCCGGGTCCATGTCGAGCACGTCGAAGCGGTCGGCGTCCCCGAGCCGCAATGCCCCGTCGTGCCAGGCTTCGGTGCTCGGGACCGTGACGAGGTGGTCGCCGGCCGTGGCACACAGCACGCGCCCGGTCCGGCAGGCTGCGGTATCACCGTTGACGACGATCGACCCGGTGAGCCATTGGCTCGAGCCGAGCCGGGCCGGATCACGGACGACCAGATCGACGACCAATCCCAGGCGCCGCTGCAAGGTCGGGTGGTCCGCCGCCAGGCTGCAGCGCTCGTGGAAGTCCGGGGCAGGGCGCGGCAGCTCGTCGGCAACGGCGCCCTCCACCGGCCGCCGCTCGTAGGCCCTCGCCGACTCGGGCCGCTCGTAGAAGCGTCTGGCTCGATGGAGCTCCAGCGTGAACTGCGAGAACGGGTCCTGCTGTGACGCGATCCGCTTCTCGATCTCGGCCAGGCTCATGCCCGGCTCGCCGGTCGAACCGCTCTCTCCGAGCTGGGCGTCGAGGCTGCGTGTCATCGTGGCCTCGCTCCACTGCACGTCGTCGAACCCCCCGGAGAGGCGGCGCATCAGCGGCCCGAGCGGGTGCATGCTCGGCGCAGGAGGCGAAGTCGGCGAAGCGAATATCGCCGCCACGTGCAGGAGCTTCCCTGCGTCGTGGACCGTCCTCGCCCTGAACGTCCGCCAATGCCGATCGGACCACGCCGGGCCGCTCGGAGCGCGCACCGGCGTCGCAGGCGGGAAGGCGGCGTCCCAAGTGTCCGGCTCGATCGGATCGAGGATCGGGTCGGCTTCGACGGTGCCGGCTTGGTCGGCGAGCTCGAAGGCGGCGCCGTCGAGCAGCCCAGCCGCCCAGTGCGGGAACAGCGTGAAGGCCTTGAGGGGTCCCTCTCCCCCGTCGGGCGTGAGGGCAGGCGCCACGAACAGCGACACGTGGAAATCGTCGCCGGGGGCTCGCGAGTGCGGGAGGGCGAGCACGGTGTAGATCTCGGTTGCCATGGTCACGCTCCAGCGAATGCGAGGCAGTACTCGGACCAGGCGGGCGACGAGCCGTCCGCCTCGAGGCCCATCACGTCGACGAAGTCGGGGTCGCCGTTCGAGCCGGCGAATCGGCGCTCGGTACGGATCGTCACGGACATCGAGAACATGAACACCTCGACCTTGACGGTCAGCGAGGCGCTGCCGACCATCTTCCCGGTCGCGAAGTCGTAGAGCAGCTCCAGGTACAGCTCGATGGACGCCGAGATGAGGCCGAGCACGTCGACCTCGCCGCGCAGCCGGAAGTACCCGGCGAGAGAACCGCCGTCGCCTTCGAGGCGCATGTAGATGCCGAGCATCGCCGACACGGACCCGGAGGCGACACCGAAGTCGACGGAAAGCACCGCCCCTGCCTCGAGGCCGACCTCGAGCAGGTCGAGCCCGTCGGGGGAGAGACGGAGCATGCACCATCCGCCGCCACCGATGAACAGCACTGCCAGGGTGAAGGGGCGCTCCCTCGTGCAGAAGTTGAAACCGACAGTGACGGCCTCTCCGAGGAACGGCACCCTGACGTCCGCCCCGAGCGAGATGTTCGACAGGTTGAACACCCCGACGGCGACGCTCGGGAGTGCCAAGGTGAACCCGGCCGTGATGCCCTCGGCCGACACGTCGAGGTACGGCGGGTCGGAGAACCCGTCGAACGGGATGAGGTCCTTGAGCCTCTCGATGAAGCCGAGGATCCCGAGGAACTCGATGTCCTGGAGGACGACGTCGACCTCCGGCTTGCCGCTCGACCCGGCGTGGAACGAGATGTGGTCGAAACGGAAGCGGACGAGCGGCTCGTCGGGGAGCAGCAGGAGCTCGAAGTCGCGCAGCTCCGCCAGCACGTCGACCTTCATCCCGTCCTTGCCCGCCGCCCTGCCCTCGACGGCGAGCACGAAGCTGTCCTTCTCCAACTGGAGGATGGGCGTGGCGTTGCTCGGCCACGACTTCATCTCCGGCTTCCACTCGAAGCGGTACGTCGCCTGGATCCCGCTGGTGGCGAACCCCTTGACGAATGCCAGAACGTCCTCGAACAGGTCGACTGCGGTTGCCAGCTCATCCAGGACGGCCGCCATCGAGAGGAGTTGCTGGCGGACGAGGGGTGGGAGGAGCGGGGCAACGGTCTTGATCTGTGCCGCCGCGGCCGACAAGTCGGTGGTCGGCTGATCGAGAGCGTCGATCACGTCGGCGATCTCGCTCGACGCCGTGAGCGACTCGATGGCGGCGATCACCGCCCCGGCCGCTCCGGACCCCGGAGGGTTGCCGGCGACGAGCTGCTGGAGGGCCTCTACCTGGGCGCGGGCTTGCTCTGCCGCATCGACCAGCTCCTGGCCGACCCCGTCCACGACCTTCGCCTGAGCCCGCTCCACCTCGGCGATCGCCTCGTCCACGGCGTCCTGGACGACCTGCTCGAGGCGCTCGAGGTCGAGCATGAAGGACTCGATCCTGTCGAGCGCCTCGGAGACGACCGAGGGGGCGCCGTCGAGACCGACGGCCTCGAGGATGTCGGTGAGCTCGACGATGCCGAACAGCTTCGGGAGGGCGATGCTCGCCAGGATGTCGGTTGGATCGAAGGCGCCCAGCGCCGCCTGAACGGGATCGCCGATGACACCCTTGACCCGCGACAAGCCGCCGATCTTGAGGTTCGGCTGGATGAACCCGCCGGCCTTGTCGGACCCGGCCCCGTTGCCGCCGAACGCCAGCTCCTTGCCGGCGTCCTTCACCTCGGCCCACACCTCGCCGACGTTGCCTCCTCCGAACCCGGTGAAGGCGTCCGGGTACTTGATCGTCACGGGACCGACCGCCGAGAGTTGCTGGACGGCAGGCAGTTCGACGACGGCGTCGACGAGCTTCGGGTTGGAGCCGTGGTTCCTGGCGGCGCCTCCGAGCTGGATCTGGTTCGTCGGGACGGTCGTGTCTCCGCTCTTCGTCGGCTCGGCGTATGCGACGTCCTGTCCACTGGCGGCGACGAATCGAGCCGGGTCCGTCGCGTAGGTCCCGTCGATGTCGGCGTAGTCGTGGTACGAGTCGGACACCCACATGAGCTGGGCGCGCAGCCGCACCTTGCGTCCTTCCCAGTCGGTGCAGTGGAGCACGAAGTGGAAGCGCTGGTTGGCGACCATCGGGAAGAAGTGCTTGTTCTGCCCCGCTCCGGGATCGGGGAACAGGGTCGGTGTGACCAGCGGGGCCAGCCGCACCTCGCGGAACGGGAACCGGGTGTCGTCGAACCGCACGACCGGCTCGTTCACGATGAGGAACTTCTTCTGGTAGAGCGCCGCCAGCGACGGGGCGGCCTTCTTCATCTTGCGCTCGGTGAGCTTGACGAGCGTCGCCTTCGGGCCCACCGGGTACAGGTAACCCGGGTAGGTGACCCTGACGTACTGGTCGCGGCCCATCGGGGCGATGTGATCCCAGGAGAGGATGGCCGCCATCGCCGAGCTCGGGTCACCCTCCTCCCACGACGTGTACGGGTCTGTGTCCCACAGGCCGTGGACATCGAGCCAGGCGCCGAGGCTCGACACGTACAGGGAGTTGACGTCGACGGGCTCCGGCGAGATGGGGCTGTTCTTGGAGTCGAGCCATGTCTCGGCGCTCTGCCTCACGAGGATGTGCCTGTCGTCGGGGTCGAGCGACATCCGGAACGGGAAGTTGGCGTGGACCGCGTCGCGGCGTTGCTCCCAGTCCGGCATCGCCTCGCGGTCCCTCGCCCAGATCGCTCGAATGATGCGCTGCCCGGCGGCACCCTCGTCGACGGCGCCGGTGGCGCCGTCCTCTCGCACTCCGAGCCGGCTGTGCCACAGCTCGACGCGGTGCGGCGAGTCGGGGTCGCGGACCGGACCGGTCGAGTGTGCCCATCCTCCCTGCTCGCTCGGCGAGATCTGGAGGCGGAACGGCGCCTCGATGGCCGTCTCCAGGGGCTCGGGCGGCCTGCTGAGGGTCGGCCTTCGCCTGCCTCGTGGTGGCAGGTGAGGGCCGACGAACACGTGGTCCCTGCCGAGCTGCGGCGGCGCCTCGTCGCCCGCCGAGGCGTAGATGCCGGCGGTGGTGGCCAGGATCTCGTTGACTCGACGGAGGTCACGCCTCGCTCGCATCATCCCGGCGACGCCGGACGGGGTGATCGGAGTCCCACGGGCTGGCGTGATGACGAGACCCGACCGGCTCAGCACCGCTTCGAACCCTCCCGGAACGGCGAGTCGGGGGACGGACATCGGCAGCGAAGCCCGAGTCGCCCGCGGGGTGGCGAGCGGGTGTACCACCATGGGGAGCCTGCCCATGGCGGCGAGCACGTCGGCGACGGTGAAGGGGATCTCGTCGCCTTCCGGGAGGGCGAACACGAGCCGGGAGCGCTTGGCGGGGATGGCGAGCTCCGGCTGCGAGGGAGCCGTGTCGTTGGGCTCGGGAGGTTGGGGGGCGTCCGGGATGGCGCCGCCGGGGGAATCGGAGCGGTCGGGAGGAGCGGTCTCCCCCGCCTCCACGTCGTAGACGGCCCGCTCGCCGAGGTGCTGGTAGGCCAGCTCGAAGACGAGACGGGCACCGTCGCCGGTCGGCCGGATCGCCGGGCTGTCCCCAGTGACGAGCTCGACGCCGTATCCCGAGACCGTGAAGGCGGCGAGGTCCTCGGCCCTGGCGATGTCGACGACGAGATCGGGGACCGGATCGGGCGGCGTCATCGGCCCGAAGACGTGACGCCATGCTGCGCCGAAACGCAGATCGTCTACGCGACCGCGGCGGCGGTCGACCATGGGTCCTCCCATGCTCCCGCCGCACGCACAGCCATGGCCACCGGCGGTGGCCCGTGTCCAGTTCTAGCGAATCGAGATGCCCCGTGGGGAGGTTTCTCCGACGACCGCCGAAGCTCAGCCTCGGAACCGTGCGATGACGGCGAGAAGCACGGTGAGCCCGATGCTCGTCAGGATCATCGACGTGACCGGGATGTAGACCCGCGTCGTGTCACGTTCGATGCGGATGTCGCCCGGGAGCCGTCCGAACCACGAGACGAGCCACGGGGCGAACCTGAGCACCACACCGGCGGCAACGACGACGATCCCGATGGCGACGAGCGTGTTCCCGAGCCGCATAGCAATGAATCATGCATGCCGGCCCGGCGCGCCGCGCCGTGGCGAGGTCACACTTTGAGGCGCTCGTTCCCCGGGTCGTACAGGGGACCGGCGACCACCGTCCCGGCGAACCGCCTGCCCGTGTACTGAACCGTCAGCCGGGTGCCCGGCTCGGCGTGGCTCGGGCCGACGAAGGCGTGGGCGATGAAGGCCCCCACCGTGTACCCGTACTCGCCTCCCGCCACCCTGCCGACCACCTCGTCGTCGTCGAGGACCGGCTCCCATCCGTACATGAGCGCTTCCGGTTCGTCGAAGCGAAGGGTCACGAGTTGTGAGGCGAGGCCCGCCTGGCGGGCGTCGATCGCCGCCTGCCTCCCGACGAAGTCCTTGTCCGGTGCGAGGGTCCATCCCATCCCGGCCTCGAACGGGTTGATCTCGGGAGTCAGGTCCGATCCGGTCAGGCGATAGCCCTTCTCGATCCGCAGCGAGAACACAGAGGCGATGCCGACGGGGGTCATGTCGACGTGGCGACCCGCCTCCCAGAGCGTGTCCCACAGGTGGAGGCCGAAGCCGACGGGGGCGTAGATCTCCCAGCCGAGCTCGCCGACGTACGAGATGCGCATGGCGATCGCCGGCGCCATGCCGACCCCGATCGGCCTCGCCGAGTACCAGGGGAAGGCGTCGCTGTCGAGGTCGGCGGTCGTCACACGCTCCAGGACCTGGCGTGCCCGCGGGCCCCACAGCCCCACCGCGACGTGCTCTTCGGTACGGTCGACGATCGTCACTGATCCGTCCGGCGGCGCCAGCGAACGGTAGTAGGCCAGCTCGGCCGGGAGGTTGCTCCGGCCGGTGAGCAACCAGAAACGGTCCTCGGAGAGCCGGGTGATCGTCACGTCGCGCCTCACCGTGCCACGAGGCGTCAAGACGAGGGTGTAGACCATCGACCCGACCGGCCTGTCGACGTCGTTGGTGCACAGGTATTGGAGATAGCCGAGGGCCCCGGGTCCGGAGACTTCGACGGGTCCGATGGCGGCCGACCAGTCCACGAGCCCGACGTTGTCACGGATGGCGAGGTGCTCAGCACCAATCAGCGGGCTCCACGCGGTGGCGTCGTACCCGGAGCGGGGCGGGATCCGGCCTTCGTAGCGGGCTACCAGGGGCTCGTTGCCGCGGTAGAGCCACGGGGTCTCGATTCCCGCCAGGGGAACGAGCTCGGCGCCGAGCGCTTCGAGCCGAGCGTGATAGGGCGACAGGCGCAGGTTGCGGACGTCGGAGGCCACCTGGTTCGGGTGGAGGATGTCGAAACCGATCTCGTAGAAGTACTTGCTCTGTCTGCTGAGGAAGGTGTGGTTCGACTGGTGGGCGTGGAATCGGTTCACGTCGGCAGGGGTGACATCGAAGCCGGGGTCGCCTTCGGTCATCCACCTCGCCATCACCCGCCCCACCTCCGAGGCGAACGACAGCCACGCCCCGACGGCGGTCCACAGCCCGGCGACGAGTGCCGACTCGCCCATGATCGGGTAGTGGTCGGCGGTGAAGGCGAACATCCCGTTGAAGCCGCGCGAGATCGTCGCTCCGGCGAGAGACGGCATGTGGTACTGCATCAGACGCCACGCCTCGGCGAAGTCGTCGGGCGTGAATGGACGCTCGGACGACTCCCCGAGGTCGGAAGGCTCGACGAGGCGAGCCGGATGGTGATAGCTGCCGATGCCGAGGTGGTCGTGGTATTGGCGGAAGTACACAGAGATGTCGTCCATGGCGACGATCGGCATGGTGTTCTCCACGTGCATGCGGTCGGCGAGCGCCGCGATCGAGTCGGTGAAGGCGAACTGGTGCTCGCCCGGGAACAGCGGCATCGGGACGCCGAGCTTGCCGGCCAGGATCGGTGCCCAGATGTTCGAGCAGAGGACGACGCGTTCGCACTCGATGCGCGGCATCTCCGGGTTGCCGGTGAGGACGCCGGTGACCCTGGCGCTCTCCGCCAGGATCTCCGTGACCTCGGTATCGCGGTACCACCTCGCCCTCCCCGTCGCCTCGGCGACGCGCCGCATCGCCGTGGCGATCCGAGACGTGTTCACGGTGCCTGCGCTCGGCACCAGCATGCCGCCGACGATCGTCGCCGGGTCGATCAACGGAACGTGCCCGCAGACCTCGTCCGGCGTCAGCAGCTCGGCCGCCTCGCCCAGCGCCATCCCCCGCTCCTGGATCCGTAGGTAGCTCTCGAGCCGCTCCTGGGTCGACGCCACCTGCATGAGCCCGGTCCTGAAGAACTGCTCCTCGCCGTCGACGGCGAGGGGCAAGGCGTCGTACACCCGGCGCGAGGCGGCTCCGAGCTTCGTGAAGAACGGCGAGATCGTCAGGGTCCGCAGCCCACCGGGGGCGTGCGAGGTGGAGCCGTCGTTGTGGTCGAGGTCGCCCTTGTCGAGGACGACGACACCGTCGACACCACTGTCTGCGAGGTGAAAGGCGACGCTCGTGCCGACGACGCCGGCGCCGATGACTACGGTGTCGGCTTGCATGATGTCACCCCACAGTCCTCGGGGCCGACACTGTACGGCGTCGACGCCATCGTTCGGATCGCCCGACTTTCTTGACCGGCCGGGGGGCCCTCGGTATCGTATATTGTGTACGAAAGCCGTTTTCGTCGTGCTATAAGGCCGCGGTTCCCCCTGCCCGGGCTTTGCGGGAGTGGAGCCGGGAGGAGGAGCTCTTGTGTCGATGATCACACGTGCAACGACCCGACCGAGATCACCCGGGAGGGCACGAAGGCGGGGTCTGGCGCTGCTGCTGGCAGTCGGCCTCGTGTTCGCAGCCTGCGGGGGCGATGGTGATTCCACGACCACGGCTGCGCCCGGTGGCGACACGACGGCTGCGCCGGGCGAGGAGATGACGCTCACCGTGTGGGCCTCTCGCGAGTACTACGTCCCGCCAGACCAGTTCGCCAGTTTCACGGCCGAGCACCCGAACGTGACGGTCGAGTTCCAGATCCAGTCGAACGACGACATGCTCCAGCAGCTGTTGCGGATGCGCGACGCAGGTCAGCAGCTTCCGGACGTGCTCGGCGCCGAGGATGCGTTCCTCATCGAGGCATTCGTCGACGCCGGCCTGATCGAATCCCACGACGAGATCGCGGCCGACTGGCAGGCCGAGGACCCGGAGCAGTACGACCTGCTCCTGCCGCTCGCCTGGGACGAGACGAGTCTCGACGGCGTCAAATACGGGTTGTCGGTCACGGCCAACTTCGATGTCCTCTACTACAACAGCCCTTGGTTCGAGGAGGCTGGCCTGACGCCTCCGTTCGAGACCCTCGACGACGTCCTGGAGGCGATGCGGGCCCTGAAGGCGGCACGACCGGACGGAATCCCGCTGACGGTCCAGGCACAAGCCGGTGAGGGAGTCACGACGCTCAAGACGATGCTCAGCGCGGCGGGCGCACCCTTCGAGGGTGCCGTGCCCGATCTGACGTCTGATGCAGGCGTGTACGTCCTCGACTGGTTCATCCAGGCCTCCAACGAGGGTCTGCTTCCCGAGGAGGCGATCGCCTGGGGTGAGGACCTGTCGAGGGCTGCCTTCGTGTCGGGAGATGCCGGGCTGATCCTCGACGGCTTCACCACCGCCGGCGACTTCAACGAGGCTCCGGACTTCGACTACCCCGACCAGTGGAACATCACGCAAGTGCCGACGGCGACCGGGACCGGCTCCGAGGGTGAGGCCATCTCGTCTGCGAGGACCTGGGCGGTCCTTGCAGGTTCGGAACACCCGGACGAGGCGGCGCTCATCCTCAGGTACATCTCGGAGACCGAGAATTTGGTCGCCGCGGTGTTCGAGGGTTCGGTGCCGATGCGCCAGACCGAGGCGATCAACGATCCGTCGCTCGCCGAGTACTGGCCGTTCTTCACCGAGGAGCTCAAGCAGGTGTACCTCGACAGCGCTCCGGTGCCGGCCGGGCCCAACGCAGGCTCGGTCGAGGAGATCCTCGAGCAGCTGTTCGGCGAGATCGTCGTCGGAACCGACATGACCGGTGCGGAGCTCGCAGCCAAGTACCAGCCGCAGCTCGACGAAGCCTGAGGCGACTTGGCGCGCAGTTTCGACGAGCACCGACTGTGACCGGGTGCACCCGCGACGCCATTCGAGGGGTCGCGGGTGCACTCGCGTTGCGATTCGTGACCGGTCGCGCTAGATGACCGGCCGCCTCTCTGCCCCGACGCGCAAGGAGCGCAGGGCCGCCGCCGAGAGCGCCCGCGACACGGCGATGATCGGCCACAGCAAGGCGACGCCGTATCTCTTCAGCCTCCCGGCGATCATCGGGGTGGCCGCCATCCTCGGCTTCCCGGTGCTCTACGGCATCTGGGAGAGCTTCTACCGGCCGGACAGCCTCGGTGCGCCGAAGGAGTACGTCGGGTTCGACAACTACGTCGAGATGGTGCGTTCCCCCGACTTCTGGCACTCACTCAACCGCACCGCTGTCTTCGTCTTCGGCAGCCTCATCGTCGGCACCGCCCTCGGGCTGTTCTTCGCATTCGCCCTGTTCCGGGTGGTCGGCAAGCTGCGATTCCTGCGGGCGGTCACTGTGGCGCCGTACATCATCTCGAACGTCGCCGCCGTCGTCATGTTTCGCATCCTCTTCAACACCCAGTTCGGATTGATCAACCGCACGATCGAGTTCTTCGGTCTCGATGGCCTCGGGTGGCTCTCCGATCCCGGTCTGGCGATGGTCGTCGTCGTCCTGGCGCAGGTGTGGACCGACCTGCCGCTCACGATCCTCATCCTCCTCGGCGGCTTGATGACCGTCGACAGGTCCCTGCTGGACGCAGCCTTGGTGGACGGGGCGAGCGGCTGGAAGCGCGCTCGATTCCTCACCATCCCCCTCCTGACGCCCCAGCTCGTGATCAGCACCGTTTGGCTGAGCTACTCGACGCTCACGGGACTCGGAGTCGTGCTCGCCATGACCGGGGGCGGTCCGTTGAAGGCGACCCAGACGCTGGCGATGGAGATGTACACCGTGGCGTTCCGCAGGCTCGAGTTCAATCAGGCGCTGGCGATCGCGACGTTCATCCTGCTGCTCAACGCGGTGCTCACGCTCGTATACGTGCGTGTCGCCAGGAAGTACGAATACGAATGACGTCGGAGTACAGGCCCGAGGACGAGGCGCCGCTGGCCGCCGAGACGGCGGCGGCTGCCGAGGCGGTGATCGGGCCGCCCCCCGCCGGCCGCCCCGCCATGACGCTGCGACGCGGGCTGCGCCAAGCCCTCCTGATCTTGCCGCTCGTCCTGCTCGTCGTGTGGACCGTGATGCCCTTCATCGTCACGCTCTCGGTGTCGTTCAAGCACCGCGCCCAGGTCTTCGCCGACCCTTCGATCATCCCCGACCTTCCGACGCTCACCGCCTACAAGGAGGTGCTGGGCAGCGAGAGCTTCACGACCTCGTTCGTCAACAGCGTGGTCGTCGGGGCAGGTACGACCGCGCTGACACTCATCGTCGGGGTGCCGGCTGCATACGCCTTCGCCAGGTTCCGGTTCCGGGGAAGGCACTTTCTCCTGCTCTTCGCACTGCTGCCCCGCCTCGTCCCGAGCCTCGGCCTGATGGTCCCGATCTACCGGCTGGCGGTGGCGGCGGGTCTCCTGGACAAACGGATCACGCTGATCATCGTCTACACCGGGATGCTCCTGCCCCTCGCGGTGTGGCTGATGCTCGGCTTCTTCCAGCAGATACCGAAGTCGATCGAGGAGGCGGCCAGCGTCGACGGCGCCACCCTATGGGGGAGGCTGCGGTACATCGTCGCGCCGCTGGCGGCCCCCGCGATGATCACGGTCGGGGTGCTCGCCTTCCGGGAGGCTTGGAACGAGTTCACGCTGGTGCTGGTGCTGACCACGTCACCGGGCAACAGGACGCTCCCGTACGAGCTCTACCAGATGCAGGGCATCGAGGGACTGGCGAACTTCCCGGGAGAGGCTGCCTTCGCAATGCTGACCGTCGTACCGTTCGTGCTCGTCTACTCGAGGGTCGAGCGGTACGTGGTCGCCGGGCTCGTGACCGGTTCCGGGAAGTGACCCGGTCTCGAGGCAACCCGTGACCAAGGCCGTCGTGCCCGAGTATCTGCCTGCCGAGCAGTTGGCGCGCCTATCCGGCGCATTCGAGGTGGTCTACGACCCGGACCTCCATGCCGACCGCGCCGCCCTCCTCGCCGAGCTCGCCGGGGCCGAGGCGGTGTTGATCCGGAACCGGACCCGCATCGACTCGGAGCTGCTGGCGTCGGCGGCACGCCTGCGGATCGTCGGACGCCTCGGCGTGGGGCTCGACAACATCGACCTGACGGCGTGCTCGAAGGCCGGCGTCGCCGTCATCCCGGCGATCGGCGTCAACGCCGTCTCGGTCGCCGAGTACGTGATGGGCGCCATGCTCGTCCTGGTTCGGGGCGTCTTCTCGATGACCGCCGCGATGGTGGCGGGCGAGTGGCCCCGCCAGGGACACGCCTTCGGCCGGGAGCTGCGCGGCAAGACACTCGGCCTCGTCGGATTCGGTGCGATCGCCCGGCACGTCGCCGAGCGGGCCGCCGCCTTCGAGATGAGGGTGATGGCCTTCGACCCCGGCGTCCCGGCCGGTGATCCGGCGTGGCGATCTGCCGAGCGGGTGGATCTCGACCAACTCGTCGCCGACGCCGACGTCATCAGCCTCCACACTCCGCTCACGGATGAGACGAGGAACCTCATCGGCCCGTCCATGATCGAGAAGATGAGACCAGGCACCGTCCTGATCAACACCGCGCGCGGCGGCATCGTCGACGAAGACGCCCTGGCGAGAGCCCTCAGGGATCGGAGGCTCGGCGGGGCGGCGATCGACGTGTTCGCATCGGAGCCGCTGCGGGGCGAAGACGCCGCCAGGTTCGCCGGGATCGACAACCTCATCCTGTCACCGCACCTCGCAGGCAACTCGCACGAGGCCGTGGACGAAGTGGCCGACATGATCGTCGACGCGGTGATCGGCGCCCTGCAGCCATGAGCCTCGCCGCCGCCCCTCCACCGTCGACGATGGAACCGGCCGAGGGGAGACGCCCATGACCGATGTCGAGCGCTTCCGGCTGGAGAACGTGTCGACCCGTCCGGGAACCGCCGTCGACGTGGTCAGGGACGTCCTGCGGGTCGCCATCCTGCGCGGGGATCTGCCCGGCGGCACCCGGCTCGTGCAGACGGAGATCGCAAACCGGCTCGGCGTGAGCACGACTCCGGTGCGTGAGGCGATGCGCGACCTCGCCGCCGAAGGTCTCGTGATGATGGACAGCCACCGAATCGGGACGGTCAGGACACCCGACTGGGACGAGATGGTCGAGATCGTCGAGATCCGGCATGCGTTGGAGCATGTCGCCCTCGCTCGGGCCATCGAGAACATCGCCGAGGACGAGATGGAGGCCGCCAGGGCCCTCGCAGACGAGCTCGCCGTGGAGGAGGACCTGGGGACCTGGATGCACAAGAACATCCAGTTTCACTCCATCCTCCACTCGGCGACGAGGACGAGACGGCTGGGTGGGATCCTGGCGTCGCTCGAGGAGGCCGGGGGCGTGTTCGTTGCGCAGTCGCAGGTCCTCAACCCCGAGATCCGGAGTCGCGCCGTCGCCGAGCACTTCGAGATCCTCGAAGCGGTGGCCGAACGCGACCTCGAGCGTGCGGTCGAGATCATGCGAGGCCACGTCAAGCTCTCGATCGAGGTCTCGGACGCCCAGGCGGGGACGGTTCGCTGAGCACGACCGACCGAGCCTCTCCGGGCGTCACCAGACGTCGGCGAAGTCCTCCCTCGTGGCCGCCATCCCCGCGGTGACCAGCTTCACGTCGTTCGTCGCCGAGACGAGCGTGCATCCCTTGGCGACCATCAGGGAGGCGTAGGCGGCGTTCGGGGTCACCGCCCCCCAACGCTTCCCGTTCGAGCTGCACGCCGCAGAGACCATGTCGACCGCGGCCAGGCACTTCTCGTGGGTGAAGTCGCCGAGCACGCCGAGCGCCTGGCTGAGGTCGGATGGGCCGACGAACAGGAAATCGACCCCGTCGATCGCCGCGATGGCGTCGACCTCCTCCACCGCTCCCATCGTCTCGATCTGGATGCCGACGAGCGTCTCGTCGTTTGACCGACTCGCGAACTGGGCCATCGGGAGTGATCCGTAGGCGCCGTCGTGGCCGAGCGGGTTGAGCCCACGCCGTCCCCTGGGGGCGAACTTCGCCCACTGGACGAACTCCTCGGCGTGCTCCGCAGACGTGATCTGGGCTGCCATCACCCCGACGGCGCCGCTCTCGAAGCAGCGCGTCACGGTTGCATA
>Ga0302046_10003015_pt1 | contig 15414 bp, 12 predicted proteins | sample RVTome_11_FD_200261 | JGI IMG/M metagenome (GOLD analysis project Ga0302046, IMG submission 200261) | Soil microbial communities from uranium-contaminated site in the Upper Colorado River Basin, Wyoming, United States - RVT147D111 (version 2) ...
CGAAAACAGAGTCCAGACGAAAACACGCCGGGAGTGATGTTTTTTCGCCTCCGGATCAAACCGCGCTTCCGATCACTAAACTCACACAAACCACCGCTTCAGACCTGAACAGTTACGAAAAAAGACGTTCGACGAGGCGGCGCAGGAGTTTGAAAAAACGCCAACCACGATGAAACTGCTTCAACCCTACACAGAGCGGATCGCGGAGTTGCGCTCCAAAGGAGCGTCGTATCGCTTCATCAGCGACCTGCTGAGACACGACAACGTAACTGTCTCCCGGATGAGCGTGGCCCGATTCTGTTATGCCGTCTTAAAACCGAAGTCAGCCAGGAAGCGCAACGGCCAGCACGCTTCGGTTGAGGGCATTCACGTCCAGTCGTCGGTTCAGCCACTCGTAGCGAACAGCGCCGTATTACACAAAACCGACGCGTCAAATCCAAACCGTGAGTCCATCGGCCCGTGGACTCCACGGAAGCGTGGACCGCGCATCGCCGACTCGAAAAATCTTTAGCCCGGAGCATCTATGCCAAAGCAGATCAACACCATCATCAACGGGAAAGGAGGCGTCGGAAAAAGTTTCCTCGCGGTCAACCTCGTCCAGTACTTGAAGGACCGCTCCATATCGCATCTGGCAATTGACACGGACAACGAGAACTCGACGCTCAAACGTTTCCATCCTGAAGCTGCTTTCCTCGACATTGAGGACGCCAAGGAAATTGACACAATACTTGCGTCATTGGAAAAGACCGACCTCGTCGTCGTGGATTGCCGCGCGGCCTCCAGTGACATCTTCCTCGATTATTTTGACGAACTGCGAATCTTCGACTTGCTCGATGGCCTCGGTGCGGCGCTGACAGTCGTTTCGCCTGTCAACCACGAGACCGACAGCCTTGAGCAGATTCGCCAACTGGCTGACCGGCTTGGCGACAACTGCCGTTACGTCATCGCCAAGAACCAGGCATTGACGGAACGGTTCGCGGCTTACGACCAGAGCAAGACGCGAGCGCGTTTGGTGAACGAACTCGGAGCGCGGGAAATCACCATGCCCAAGCTCTACGACTGGCTCGTGGCCGATTTGAATTTCCGCGACCTGACCATCACCGCCGGAATCCAGGACTCAGCACTCACGATCATGGACCGGCAGCGGCTCAAGAATTGGCAGCGCCGATTCTACGAAGAGCTTGAGTCCGTCCGGGACTTCCTCCTTCCGTCGCCCGTCAAAGGACGCAAATCAAAGGCTGAACAGAAAACGGCCAGTTCAGTTTCATGAGCGAGCAGCGAGATGTTTTTCAGAGGGCAGTGCTCGAATGGCAGCACCGGCACGGCATTCGGGATGACGATCCGATGCTTGCCTCTCTGGAGTTGCTGGAATTATTTTTCGCCAACGCCAAAATCTCGATTCCCGATTCGCAGTCCGCAAACGCCATCGAAGTTCGCGCCGCGCTCCAGCAGTTGGACCGGCTCGGCAAGGATTTTTCCAAGCAGGCTCGCGAATTGATTGCGGAAGTTCGTGGCGTTCCCAAGCTCCGTGACAAACTCGCAGCCGGCCGCATAGTTGCCAGTATTCTCACGGCAGCATCGGCCCTTACCGCAGGAATCCTGCTCGGAAAATTTGTCTTATGAACTGGCTTGGAATAGTCACGGCAGCATTGTCCCTCGTCGTCGGCTCGTGCTTTTTCATTGCCCTGCCGCGCCCGGTCTCGTTCGTCGAATCCGGTGTATTCGGTGCGGTTGCGGTTTATGCGGTTGTCGTGTCGAGGAAGCGGGAGAAGTCCCAAATCATCGTGCGCCTGAAAGGATTGGCGTGGGCGCGCGAGGACTTTTGCCGGGGCTGGCTGATTACCGGCGACACGGGTTCGGGCAAAACGCGATCCGGCATCAACCAACTCTTACACCAGGTCTTTGAGAATGATCCGAACTGGGGCGGCCTGTGCATTGATGACAAGGGCGTGTACTGGGAGACGCTGCACGAGATGGCCGGGCACTTCCACCGTCAGAACGACCTCATCCTGCTGCAAATTCGGCCCGATGATGCTCCGCGCGAGTGGAAGCCCGTTCATACCTTCAACCTGACTTCTGATCCGGGCATTCCGTTTACGACCTACGCCAAATTCGTCGTGGACACCGCCACGAGTCTCGGCCAGCGAATGGAACAATCGTTTTTTAAGAATCAGGCGCAGACACACATCGCCGCTGCGATGGAAACCCTCTCGCGCACCGGCGCGGACGTAACGTTAGAAAATGTCCACCAATTCCTTCTCGACGACAAGGCGCTGGATGAAACGCTGAAAGAGCTTGCGACCGATTATCCCACCGAGCGGGATGATAAACTGATTGGCCATTTCCAAAACCGTTACCGAGGCCAGCCACCCGAACAAATGGGCGGCGTCAAAGAAACCATTGCCAACTACCTGCAATACTTTCTCACGCCGGAGATTGCGCAGGTGTTCTGCGTTCGTGAGAACACCTTCGACTTCGCCGAGATTGACCGTGGCAAAATTATTTGTGTCGCGATGCCGCAGAAGTACCAAACCGAACGACGCTACGTGAACACTTTCCTGAAGATGCTGTTTTACACCCACGTCTTGCGGCGGTTCGACAAGCCGAAGGAAGACCGTGCCGACGACAACATGCTCATTCTGTGGGCCGACGAGGCGCAGCGGTTCGTGACGGCCAGCGATGATGGCATGAGCGATTACAACTGCATTGACGTGATGCGCGAAGCCAGGGCAACGGTCGTCGCCGCCGCGCAGTCATCCACATCTTTCATCCCGCCGTTGGGCGACGAGAAGGCGGAAGTGCTCACGCTCAATCTGCGAAATCGAATCATCTTCAAGGCAGCCGACGAAGCCGACGCGGTTGCAAGCTCCGAGTTCCTTGGCCAGAAGAAGGTGCGGAAAACTTCGTTCGGGTATTCAGGCGGGATGTCCACGCGGAATTACACCGATGTGGACGAGTTCAAACTCAAACCGTACGAACTCCGCCACCTTCGCAAACACCAATGCGTTCTGGTCCACTGCGAGCGAGGATTCAAGAAAGTCATCCTGCCGCCGCTTGAACCCGACGGAACGGTGTCGCCTTGGTTTAGGAGGCGCTGGTTCTGAGCCCTTCGCATGACATGACCCGCACGGCAAGAGATCGCGCACCCGTCGGCCTTGACCGCCCACGCCGCATCGAGGTCGGGCGTGACAGAGGCATACCGCCATTTCATAATGATGACCACATGAACGTACGACTCGGGGAAATTTCTTCCGCCCGCGCGGATGGCTTCGTTCACAGCAATGGAGGCCGGGCGTGAGCAAGCTCCGGGTTTTCATCAGTTCTGTTCAGAAGGAATTGGAAAACGAGCGCCTTTCCGTTCTATCGCTTATCTCGACCGACTCATTCCTCCAGGCTCACTGCGAACCGGTGCTTTACGAGTTTGAACCGGCTTCGCCTGAGAAGGCGGTCGAGGAATGTCTCGCGCTCCTTAACAAATGCGACATCTGCCTGACCATCATCTGGAAGGAATACGGCCACGCCGTTGACGGCCTCTCCATCACACGCCAGGAGTATCGTCTGGCCAGAAGCAAGGCACTTCCCGTTCTGGCGTTTATCAAAGGCGATGGGAATGTCCAGCGCGAGCCGGGCACGGCCGACTTCATCAAGGAGATCGCCAGGGACGGACTGAAGTATAAACGCTTCGGCAATTTGCTCGAACTGCTCAGGGAAGTCCGCGCCTCGCTGTTGAAGATTCTGAAGGAGCGGTTCTCGATTGAGCCGACATCCGACGAGAACGAGATTGCCGAACAGACAATCAAAGCCACGTCTGATTTTGAACTCCAGGCGCTCAAACGCCTCCGTTGGGAAGACCTCGACCACGACACCGCAAGGCGAATGATCGCGAGCGCTGAACAGAAAAACGCACAAGACCTTTCCCAAGACGACCTGCTTCGCAGTCTCCTTGCACGGGGACTCGTCTGGAATGACGCGGACACGGCCGGGCACTACGCCACCGCCGCCGGCATCATTCTCCTTGCCCGCGACCCTTCCGCCGTCTTTCCACATTGCCGGATATTGGCCGACGCCTATCGCGGCGATGAGCCGGACGGCGACCCGGCGGATCACACGGACATTCGCGAGCCGATGCCGCTGGCCATTGAGAAGGCGCTTGCCTTCATTGACCGCAACACCCGCCATCCCATCCGTGTGGTCGGCCTCAACCGCGTGCGCCTCGACGAGTATCCACCGGAAGCTTTGCGTGAAGCCCTGGTCAACGCCGTTGCCCATCGCGACTACGAGGACGGTTCGCGCAAGATCATGCTGGAGGTTTTTTCCGACCGCGTGGTTGTCTCCAGTCCGGGCCTGCCGCCAGCTCCCCTCACACTTCAAAAACTCCGAGCCGGAAAATACCGTCCGTGTTCCCGCAACCCGATCCTCGCTCAATGCCTCTCATTCTTTCACCGCATAGAGGAACGTGGCAGCGGTTTCAGGCGGATGCACGACAAGATGATTGACCACGGCCTCGACCAGCCGCGGCTTGCAACGGACACCGGCTATTTCCAGGTCATTTTCTCCGGGCCGGGAAACGATTTGAAGCGACTCCGCATCCCTGCCGGTCAGACCGGCCAAACCGTGCCTCCATCGGTGGAGGAGCAGTTGAGCGAACGGCAAAAGAAGATGGCGGCTTTGATGGTCAAAGGCGAAGAGCTTACCAGCCAGAAGTGTGAAAAGCTGTTTGCCGTTACCCGTGACACCGCCAATCGCGATTTTGTTCGGCTTATCGAGCTTGGCATCGCCGAGAAAAAAGGCGCTGGGCGGGCGACCCGTTACGTCTTGCGTCGAACGAAATGAATCGTCAGATAATCGTCAGACGTTTCTCCAGAATCGTCAGATGGCCTTCGCGAATCTGCCGATTCGGCTTTGCTCATTCCGGCATGGCTGGAAAACCGCCGGAACCAGCGCACGCTCCGCACCGTGATCGCCCCCCGCCGCCCTTGCGTTCACTCTGCTCCGCTACTTCCTCCGGCCCCTGCTTCCCTCCTTCGGAACCGCTCCGCCGCCCGTCGCCAACATCCCAACCGAAGCGGCTGAACAGTCCGTCAAATCGTGATTTTCATGCTCGCGGTCTGGAATGGGGTTTGTTAAAAACACAAAACCCGCCGGGGAAAATGCAGCGCGGATCAGGCCTTGGCGTGACGCCGAATCAACAAAGGCAATCCATGACCAGGCTGCTTGCATCACAACGTCAAGAAGGAGGCGGACGATGAGCCGACTTCCGTTCGACAACTTTGTTCACACCGCGACCGCATCAACAAACCTACAAAACCATGAAACTTGACCTGACCACGCTCCAACAGGCCGTTAACGGCTCGGCTGCCGCCTTCCGCTGCCGCAGGAAACTCCAGCCCGCAGGAGGCGCGGGCGATAAAGTGTTCCCACCGACTTTTGCCGGAGCGGTCTATGCCGTGGAGCAGCGCCGCGTGGGGAATCAAGAGGGAAACCTGCGCCCAGACCCAGTGACCTGCGTCGTGCTCGACACGGTGCAGTCGCAAGCCAACCGCATGGAACAGGCGTTGCAGGATGCGTTCGATGGCGGGCGCATCAAGATTCCGGTTTTGAAAGTAGATTTCTCTGCGTGGTCACCGACAGGAAGCAAGCCGGACGGGGAAAAGTTCATTGATGACGTTGGCACGATCACCAGCCTGCAAGCTCCGCATCGTCTGGCGGATGCCATCCTACGCGACAGCCAGACAAAGGAAGGCATCCCGTTTCGGAAGTCGGAGAAAGGAAAAGCGCTGAATGTTGTGAGTCAGCGGAACGCTACGGCGCTTTACCAACTCTGCCCCACGGCGTTGATTTTCGGCATGTGGGATTCCACCGGGCCGAAAGGCGGGCTGGGCGCAAAGTTCGAGCGCGCGATGGTGTCGGAGGTCGTCGGTGTGGGGGCAACGCTTGGTGATCTTTTGCGGGGCGTGCGGCGTGACCCGTTAGAGGCTCGTGCTGATGTCAAAGTGCTAAAGCCCGCTGACAAGAATTGGTCTATTGCCGCAGCGAACGCGAAAGGCGCGGTTTCCCCGTCCGAAGTGAACCACAGTAGCGTGCCCTTTCCCAAGCAACGGAAGGAAAAGACCGAGGACAATTTGTATTCGGGGGCGACTATTGAATACGCCGAGCAATTGACGACGCTCTCGCTCATCGTTTTGCGACGACTTTGCTTTCCGCTAAACGGCGCTTCGACGCCGGAAGCTGATGCTGCGGCTCGCACTGTTCTCGCAGCCCTTGGACTTTGCGCGTCCACATTGGCCTTTGAGTCGGGCATGGCTCTTCGCTCACGTTGCTTGGTCTGGCCGGAGGAAACGATGACTTGGGAACTCTTGGAGAAGCCCGGAGAAAAGCCGAAGCCATTTTCGCTAAAAGGTGACGAAGCAATTGATTTGCTCAACGCGGCCACTGCGGCCGCAAAGAAGGCGAAGATCGAATGGGAGGACGAACCCATGGAGCTTGTCCCGCAGCCCAAGCTCGCAGAACTCGTCCGCCTCAGCCAACTGGAAGCCACGAAGGAATAGAGCAACAAAAACAAATAACATGCTCACCCTTGGCATCCGCTACCTGCAAGGCGTGGTTGTTGGCTCGCACGGCGAACATGGGCGCGTCGAGTGGCCACCGCATCCTGCCCGCGTCTTCATGGCGATGGTGGCGGCGCATTATCAAACCGGCGCGTGCGCAGGAGAGCGGTATGTGTTGCTCTGGCTGGAGAAAGAACCCTCGCCAGAGATCCATGCACCCGATGCCGAGCCTTGCCGCGTGGTAACACAGTTTGTGCCAGTAAACGACAAAGCTGGCCCGGCCAAGTCACAGATGCATTCGCTGCCCCTGACTCGTCATCGCATTGACCGCGTTTTCGCCCGCGCCTCGCTGGCCAGCGACACGGTGATGCTCCACTGGCCCGATGCCGCTCCAACGCAACCAGTGCGCGACGCGTTGGCAGCCTTGTGCAGCAAGGTTACGCGCATTGGGCATTCGAGTTCGCTCGTTCAGATGTGGTTGGCCGACGCACCGCCTGATGGACTCCAAAAGTGGGTCGAAAACGAGAAGCTCGGCACGCAAATGCTTCGCGTCCCGCGAGAGGGAACGCTTGTGGAATTGGATCGTAGCTTTAACGGCGATGCTGTGGCTCGTTATGTAGCCCTTCTGCTCGCCGTCGAGGACGCGCTCGACAAGAAAGCCGCCACAGTCGCGAAGAAAGAACTCTTAACCGCCTTTCCTCACGGTGAACCACGGCAAGATCGCCCTCGCATTTCGGCGTATGCCAGCTACGCGAAGGCAGATGAGATCAGCGAAACGCCTAAAGTGCCGAGCAGTGTATTCAGCCCGCACCTGACCATCTTCACACTTGAACGTATAGATGGGTCGTATCGTTCACTCGACCTGGCCTGCACGCTGGCCCTCACTGACCGCTGGCGCGAAGCAATGGCGAGTCACGCGAATGACTTCAGCCCAGAAGCGCAATCACTACTAACCGGTCACGCGCCGGACAAGTCGGCGCTTCAAACCACGCATGTCGCTTTCCTTCCTCTGGGGTTTGTCGGCCATCCGCACGCGGATGGTCGGATGCCGGGCGTCGCCCTGGCATTGCCAGCCGAGATGCCCACAGACGTGCGCACCGATGTGCTCCGCGTTGCCGCCCGCGTCCGCGAGGTGAAGCTTGGACGCCTGGGCGCATGGAAACTCGCGCCTTCCACGATGGCCCGCCCACTGGAAACTCTTCGCCCTGCCACTTGGACAGCGCATCCCGAAGGCGCGACGCAATGGAGCAGCGTCACGCCCATTGCCTACGACCATCACTCGAAGGCGAAAGGCAAAGCCGAATATCTCGCCGAAGTTGCCGCGATGATCGGCGCAAGTTGCGAGCGCATCGGCCTGCCTCGCCCGCGTGAAGTCATTCCCACGCCCGTCTCCGCGCACCTCGGCACGCCGCCCGCGCACGCCTTCCCGCGCCTGCGTCGCAAGGACGGCAGCGAACGCCGCCACACACACGCCATCCTGCTGTTCGATGAGCCTGTGCGCGGTCCGGTCATCATCGGCGCGGGCCGCTACCGCGGCTACGGGTTGTGCCGTCCGATGGAGGTGGACGCATGAGCGCATTTCCCTCTTTCGCTGACTTCTTTTGCGCGTTGTGGGGGAAAGAGCCTTTCCCGTGGCAGACCATGCTGGCTGATTGCGCCGCCACAAAAGGTTTGCCCGACGCGATTGACTTGCCAACGGCCAGCGGCAAAACCGCGTGTCTCGACATCGCAGTGTGGGCGCTTGCACAGCAAGCAGGGGAAGCAAATCGCTCCATCCCGCGCCGCATCTGGTTCGTCGTGGATCGACGCATTGTTGTTGATGAGGCATACGACCGGGCGGAAAAAATCGCTACCAAATTGGCGCAGGAAAATGCGTCCGAAGCCCTGCGCGCTGTCGCTGAACGCCTGTTAAAACTGCGTGGTTTGGATTCCAAGAGACGACCACTCGCCGTCGGTCGCTTGCGTGGTGGCGTGCTGCGCGATGATCGCTGGGCGCGCATCCCGTCGCAGGCGGCCATCATTACGAGCACGGTGGACCAACTTGGCTCGCGGCTGCTGTTTCGTGGCTATGGTTACAGCGCGCTGGCTGCGCCGATTTTCGCCGGTTTGTCGGGCAACGACAGCCTTATCCTGCTCGACGAGGCGCACTGCGCCCAGCCATTCCTGCAAACGCTGCGGGCGGTGAAGATGTTCCGCTCGGCAAAATGGTCGGAAGTCGCTAACCCCACACCGTTCCATGTGGCGGTGCTTTCCGCGACTCCACCCGGAGAAGATGATGGAGGGAAGCCGGAGACTTTTCCCGCGAACGAGGACGAGCGAGCACACGCGCTGAATCATCCGGTTCTCCAAGCCCGTCTCACAGCATCGAAGCGGGCGGTTTTGGAAGCGGTGAAAGACGAGGAGAAGCTAATGGAGAAGATCGCCGACGCTGCTGAAGCGTTTGCTCGCAGCGGAACACTGCGCGTCGGCGTCATTGTCAATCGCGTTGCCCGAGCGATGGAAATCGCCGCCACGCTTCGCACCAAAGCACGCGAGAGAATCCCCGATGGCGAGCCGCCCACATTCGATGTCGAACTGCTCACGGGCCGCATCCGCCCCGTCGAGCGCGATGTGCTGGTCGGCGAAAAACTCTATCCCTTTCTCCATTCCTCACCGAAGAAGAATCCCGCTCGCCCGCTCGTCCTCGTCAGCACGCAATGCCTCGAAGTCGGCGCAGACTTCAGCTTCGACGCGCTCGTGACCGAGTGCGCCAGCCTCGATGCGCTGCGGCAGCGTTTTGGTCGGCTGGCCCGGCTCGGCAAGCCCGAGACGTCGCACGCCATTATCTTCGCAGCCGAGTCAGCGATGAAAGAAAGCGACCCGATCTACGGAGATGCGCTGAAAGCGACATGGGAGTTCCTTTGGAACAAAGCCGAAGCTGGAAGTCGCACCGAAGGCAAAAAGACAGTGGAACAACGCGTCGTGAATTTTGGCTTCGAGGCTCTCCGCGCGCTTCTGCCGCCGCCGGATTCAGACGAACTCCGCGACATGCTCGCCCCGTCGCCCGATGCGCCCATTCTTCTTCCTGCCCATCTCGATCTGCTCTGCCAGACCGCGCCTCGTCCGCACCCCGACCCGGACATCGGCATCTTTCTCCACGGCAAAGGCCGCCATGCCGCCGAGGTGCGCGTTACCTTTCGCTGCGACTTTGATCCACAGCGACCGCAAGATTGGCCGGAAATCGCGAGCCTGTGCCCGCCCGTCGCCAGCGAGATGTTTTCCGTGCCTCTCCATCGCTTCCGTCAGTGGCTTCGAGACCACGAAAGCGCCGACACAACTGGCGACGTGGAGGGCGAACGCGACGAAGCAGACGACGGCCAATCGAAACGAACGTCCACCGCGAAGTTCCTACTTTGCTGCGGGCGCGAAAAATCCAAAGTCTCCGGCAATGCCGCCGACATTTCCCCGAACAGCGTCATTATCTTCCCCTCGCCTCGCGACGAGCGCGGTGTGGCTGATGTGCGCAAACTCGGCCAGGCGTTGTGCGAGCAAGGCTTCGGCTCGCAGAAAGTGGATGTCTGGGAACTCGCGCTGCAACGAGCCGGGAAAACGCCCGCGCTACGCCTGAACCGCGACGCTCTCTCACCGTGGCTTGCCGGGTGCCCGCCGCTCCGGGCCTTGCTTGATCTTTTGGAAAACAGCGAGCCAACGCGGGCGGAACGAGACGAAGCGATTGCCGCTATACTCGAATGGGTGCCTGCGGCTGAAACGGATTCCGCCTTGCCCGTCTGGCTGCGCGAACTATTCACTGCCACGCTCGACTACTACGTCAGCGACATCGCCCGCCATCCCGGCGGTGGCATCATCCTTCGCGCGAAGAAACGGAACCTTACCCAAGACGAAACCGACTACTTCTCCGACGAAGACGACACCCCGAGTGAAGCGCTGGACGAAGTGCTGCTCGCGGCCCACTGCGCCCAAGTCGCCACCATCGCCAGGAAACTCGCCCGCGCCTGCCTCGGTGAACCCGCCGTGCCCGCCGCCAAAGCCGCCGGAGACTGGCACGACGCCGGCAAACTCGATCCGCGGTTTCAGGTCATGCTGCGCGGCGGCGCACCAGCGGAGGACACAGCGCAACCGCTCGCCAAATCGCCCCGCAAACCTCGTTCTCGCGAGCAGACCCACACCATCCGTGAAGCCGCCGGACTTCCCGATGATTTCCGCCACGAAATGCTCTCCACGCAATTGGCTGAACGGCTTTGCAAATTGGAACTGTCGCTGGCAGATCGCGAACTCCTGCTGCATCTCATCGCCAGTCACCACGGCCACGCGCGTCCCTTCGCACCTGTCTGTGAAGACGACGTCCCGCCTGCCGTCCAAGGGCAACTCGACTGCGGAACTCTGAATCTTTCCGCCACCGAGCGCCGCGCGCTCACGGCGCCGCACCGCCTGGACTCCGGCATTACCGACCGCTTCTGGGCGCTCATCCGCCGCCACGGCTGGTGGGGACTCGCCCATCACGAAGCCATTCTGCGCCTTGCCGACTGGTATGCCAGTGAGCATCCCGAACCCACCGAGAAACCGCTGCAGCAATGAACGAACTCGAACTCTCCGCCCTCGACGGTGCCAACCCACTCGGCTTCCTCGCCGCGCTTGGCACGCTCGCCGTTCTTTCGGAAACCGATCCGCAGCTGAAACTCGGCTGGCACGCTGGCGCGCGCTGGACGCCGTTTCTCACTTCGCCCAACCCACTTGATGAAACGAAAATTCTCCAACGCCTCACCAAGCGGCTTCACGGCCAACCGGTGAGCGAAACGGCGGAGCGCAAGCGCGAGGCATCCCAGAAACGATTTGATGTGGCCAAGAAGCGCCTGAAAAATGCAAACGACGAACTGAAAGCGCTGAAGCTGAAAGGGAATCAACTCAAGGTCGAACGAGATCGAATCGTTGTGCCGGTCCGACAGAGATTCGAGAAGCGCCGACTGATCAGGCAGGCCCGGTTGAAATCCGCTGTTCCGTCGCCTGAACTAGCCATTGGTCAACGACCTGATTGCACGGTTCAAGAGTTCCGCGAGCACGCCATTGCGATTCGAGCGGAATCGGCGCCTAACGCACGCACGACGGCTGACTTACTGGCCTCCTTCGGCGCGGAAACCGCAGACTTGGAAAACGAACGAATCCAACCCACGGCGTTTTGTTTCATCACCGGCAGCGGCCACCAGTGGTTCCTTGCAACCGTTCGCCAACTGATGACTCGCAAAGACCCGACGAAGCAAGAGCCTACCCCGCCGCAATGCGTGACAGACAAAAGCTTGCACAACTGCTTGTTCAAGTCTTGGGCGTATTCTGACGAGGGGCTTTCGATGAGATGGGATCCGGCTGAGGATGTTCGCTACGCACTCCGTTTCGACAATCCCGGACCAATCGGGGCTTATACCGTCTGGATGGCCAACCTGCTCGCGTATTTTGCGCTGGGCTGTTTCCCCTGTGCGGCCCTTTCGCGCGGAACCGCCACCGCCTGCTGGACGGCGAGCAAGGAATCACCCGCATTCCGCTGGCCGGTCTGGGAACAACCGCTGAAGAGGGACGCCGTTCGCTCTCTGCTCACGCATCGTGCGTTCGCTGCCCCCGACTACGGAGCCAACCGTAAAAGCCTCCGTGACGAACTCCGCGCGCGCGGCGTGACTGCCATTTTCTGCGCGCAACGAATTCAAGTCGGCAACCCGCCGCTCCACAAAATCAACTTCTCCCCTGCGTTTGCCCTATGAAACCCAACCTCGACAGAATTAACGACGTGGTGCTGTCGTGGTTGCTATTAACTCGTTTCACCGATGGACATAACGAAACGCCCACTGGCGGAAAGGATTTATGAATGACCAAGACCCATCGGCTTCGTCCGGGAATGGTTTGAGGGAACCGGTGCCCACCCCGGCAAAAGTTCGATGAACAATGGCTGACCAATGTGGCAGGCCATGAAAACCGCACAGAAAAAGCTTTCCCCCAGGCCCGGCGCGAAAGAGCGCACCGCCCGCCAACCCGCGACAATCGCGGCAAAGCTGGCGACCCTGTCCGACCGCGAGATCAACCGTCTGCTCCGCCGCTCGTCCCGGTCGTTGTTGCGTCGCCGCCCAGCGGGCCGCCGCACCCGGGCACCCAATTGGACCGAAGCCGAAGATCGTTTGCTGGGCACGTGGCCGGATGAGCGCCTGGCGCGATTCCTGGATCGCACACTGAAGGCGGTGCAGACACGCCGGCTCAAGCAGGGCATCCGCTTCGGTTCGCCGCCCCCTCGCTGGACGGCTGACGAAAAACGGTTGCTGGATCCCGCCCTCGCCCGAGGTCCGATCAGGAAGTGGACGGGCGAAGTTGCCCGGCGGCTGGGCCGTTCCGTCGTGGCGATACGGCGTCAGCGTCGGCTGAAGTATGGGCCGGTGTTCCCGTCGCCCCGGAAGTGGTCCGTGCGGGAACTGCGGTTGCTGGGCACGCGCCGCGATCGCGAGGTGGCGACATTGATCGGCCGCAAATGCGTTGACGTGCAAGTGAAGCGGTGCGCCCTGGGCATCCCATCGTTTCGCGCCCGCCACAAATTCAAGTGGACCCCGGCGGCGGATCGTTTGTTGGGAACGCAGCCGGACCGGGTGTTGGCAGAACGATTGGGATGTTCGCATGCGGTGCTGAAAGCCCGGCGACGGGCGCTCGGCATTTCTTCCGTCGGACGCCGCCTCTGGACGCCGGAGGAAGAACGGCTTGTGGGCACGATGCGGGATGAGGAGGTCGCGCGCCGGCTTGGACGCTCACGCAAATCCGTGGTGCATCGGCGGCGGGCGTTGAACCTGTCGCAACCCAAAGCTGAAACCCGCGTCCGACCCCCGAGGCCATGAAAACCGCGCCCCCATCCCGTCCGCAGCGGAAAACCGGTAAAGCGTCCGGCTTCCGTTCCGCGCGGCAGTTTCCGTGGACAAAGGAGGAGGATGCGTTGCTCGGCAGGTTCACCGACCGCGAAGTGGCGGAAAAACTGAATCGCACGTTGAGCGGTGTGCGGGACCGCCGCAAGTTTCTCGGCAAATCAGCCGTCGGACATGCGCCGCAGCCGTTCCGCATGGAACGCGAGCCGCGTGACCGTTACGCGCGCTTGTTCGCCATGAAAACAAATCAGGAACTGCGCGCCATTCTCGGTTGGAGTTACAAGCGGATTCACACGCGCCGCCGTCAGTTGGCCGGAGGCAAGGTGAGGAAGTTGCAACCGGAATGGACGTTGGAAGAGGATCGTTTGCTGGGGACTAAGCCGGACCAGGTGCTGGCCCGGAACTTTGGCCGTCCGGTCAGCGCCGTGCGCCATCGCCGCTGGAAGAAGCGCATCCGGCTCCACCTCAAACCCTGGCGTCCCGAGGATGATAAGATTCTCGGCACGCGCACGGATCAGGAAGTCGCGTTGCTCTTGGGGCGCAGCAGAAACAACGTGGCCTGGCGTCGTGATAAAAAGTAAAGATGTGACCCTTTCGCCTGCCTCCAACGGGCCTACTCGGGCGCTCCATTCATGCCCGCCGCCCCCGCAAACGGACCGTAGGTCCTGAATAGTTACCTTATCTTTTCATACACTTGAGACTGATAGCGAATCAAAAGTTGATTTGAATCAAGAGTCATCATTTCCACTAGTTTCAGGCTTTCGCCGTTGGTCAAGACCCTGCGCCGAAGCTTGCTGTATAGCCCATTGCCGCGAATCAATTGCCATCCATTAGTGCACCATTCATAGGACACGACATTTCCAACAGCGTCCGTGATGTCCAGGCAATTCGTTGAGGAGCCCTCATCCGGATTTGCAATCGTAATCGTACGCAGTGGGGAGCCGAAGACGTGATAGTAGCCTGTATTCGTAATTGGCCCAACTTGATTTGTCGGATAGACTGAAGGTCAAAGGGGTCACATCTAAACAATTTAGAGGCCCACCCCTTCCGCCGAGGAACTCTTGGATAGCTGGCTAAAGGCTTCCCTCGCTTTCCAGTCAGGGCTACCGCCGGGAACTGCTTCCGAAGCTGATCGAACTCGAAGAACGTGATTCGGTTCAGCTGCGCCAGCGACAGGTACCGCTGGATCGGCAAGCGCCCGCCGCCCGCTGACGGCGCAAAGCGGTCGAGCGAGAACACCTTGAGGTTAGACCACCAGCCCAACGCTCCCGCCGCGCCGACCGCCACACCGAGGAATGGGGTCATAATATCCGAGTAGCCGTTGATGACCTTAAAGCCATTCAAGGCTAGCACGTGATTGATGAACATCCATGCGGCGATCACATCAGCGTTGTAGATGTCCGACCGTGCCTCGGTGTTCCGGGCCGAGATCAGCACGTAGAAGCCGTCGGGCGGATTGTCCAGCAACGTAATCTCGTTGACGAAATCCACCAACTCCTGTTTGTCCATCAGTGCGTTGCGCGATACGGCCAGCGTGGCATACACAGGACGCTTGTCCTTCAACTCCGCGTATTGGGCTTTGGCAAGCCGGATAAAGTTTTTCGAGATCACCGCCTCAATGGAGTTGAGTGAGTTGGGGATCAGAATGTTTGGCGCGATGATGCTCGTGACGTTGAGCCCGCTCTGGAATTTGAGCGCCGCCTCCAGTTCCTTCTCGATCTGGCTTTCGCGCTCCAGTTGGCTGCGGCGGCGCGGCTGGAAGTACGATTTGTAGTCGTCTTCCATCAAGTAGCCGAGCCGGGCCTCGTCCGTGCCGTTCAGGAAGATGGCGTAGTACTGCGGATCAACCAACCGTTCGGCTTTGGGGGTTGTCGTTTCAACCGTAACGAGCTTCTCTTTCAGCGACGCCAGCGACACGTCGCGAGGGCTGTAGATCACCCCGTCGAGCAGACCTCGTGTAAATCCCTCGGAAATTTTCTCAC
>Ga0302046_10003016_pt1 | contig 15412 bp, 14 predicted proteins | sample RVTome_11_FD_200261 | JGI IMG/M metagenome (GOLD analysis project Ga0302046, IMG submission 200261) | Soil microbial communities from uranium-contaminated site in the Upper Colorado River Basin, Wyoming, United States - RVT147D111 (version 2) ...
TTCCCATCTCGTACAGCGGGCGGACCTATGCGGAAGGAAAGAAGATCAGCTGGCGCGATGGTGTTGCCGCGTTCTGGCACATTGCCCGATTCAACATCTTCTCCCGCCCGTCGATTACGTGGCGCAAAACCTGATCAGGGCGTTGTGGATCTCAACCGGCACAATCCTGTTGATCGTGCCGTTCTTACCCATTACCCCGAAGACCGTATCGGATTCGGGTCCGGTGTGGTGGTTCCATGTTCAATCGTGGTTGATCGGAACGGCCACCGTAGTTGTGCTGGCGGCGGTCGCCGGACGTTACGGAAGGACCATCCCACGTCGGCCGTTGTGGCCGTTCCTCTTCTCGCCTGCAATCGTGGTGAACGGGTGCGCCGTGCTGATGCTGGGTGCGGCGTTGTACGCCATGCACGACGTGTTCGCCGGCAACCCGCACCTGGTTGATGAGGTCGCCCAGCTCTTTCACGCGCGCATCTTTGCCTCCGGCAATCTCGCAGCTCCGGTCCCCGCGAATCCGGAGTTCTTTCTATTCCTCAATACGCTGATCACGCCGGACGGCTGGGTGTCGCAGTACCCGCCGGGTCACCCGGCCTTGCTGGCGGCCGGAATGTTGGTGGGCGCGGAGTGGCTGGTGAATCCGGTGCTGGCCGCACTGAGCGTGTATCTGGTATACCTGCTCGGGCGTCGCCTCTACGGTCCCAAAACCGGCATGATCTCCGCCTTTCTCTGGACGATTTCCGGATGGGTGATCTTTATGTCCGGCACGTATCAGAGTCACGTCGCCGCGCTCACGTTTGCGCTGGTCGCTTGGATTGCCGTCATCGGCATTAAGCGCCCAGGTCCGCAACACGCCTTGTTATGCGGCTTGGCATTGGGTCTGCTCGGTGCGATCCGCCCTCTGGACGCGGTGGCGGCGGGCATCCCGATCTTCGCATGGCTCTTCCCGCGTCGCCAATGGCGTTCGATACCCTGGATGGTTGTGGGAACCATACCATTCGTGATCGTCGTTGCTGTGTTCAACGCGGAACTGTACGGCAACCCTCTCACACTCGGGTACACCGCGTTGTACGGTGAGGCCCATGGCCTGGGCTTTCATCGCAATCCGTGGGGTCAGGCCTTCACACCGCTGGACGCGGTCGCCAATACGTTTCACGCGGTGCGCCGGATAAACATCTACCTGTTCGACTGGCCCATCCCTGCTGCCTTGCCGCTGGGTGTGTGGGCCCTGTGGGGGCGTCAGCGCAGCCGTGACACGGTGCTCGGTGCGGGTTTGTTGGCGCTTTTTGTGTGTTACTTCTTCTATTGGTACTCGGCGTTCTACATCGGGCCACGTTTTTATTACGGGATGACGCCGTTCCTTGCTATCGGCACCGCCCGCGCGTGGAAGTGGGCGTCGCGACGCGCGCGACTGATCAAACGGACCGGGTTTCGTCTCGATGTGGCCGTGGCGGCCATGGCCGTCGTCACCATCGTCTGGGGATTGGTCGGATTGTTTCCGGCTCGGGCCGAGACCTATCGCTTCCAGTTTCAGACGGCCAAGCTCGATCCCGCGGACGCGCTGAGGAGTCGCGGCGTGGAGCAGGCGCTCGTGCTGGTTCCCGATAGCTGGCTCAGCCGGACGCTCTCAGGATTGTGGGTGGAGGGTGCTCCGGCGAGTCTCGTGGAGCACGCCGCCAGCCGCCTGGACGGATGTGATCTGCACAACCTGCTGGGCCGTGCTCGCCGGGAAGAAATGACGCCGGTCGAGTTGACCACGTTTCTCGAGGCGATGCTCGCGGAGCAGACCACGCCGGTTCCCAGGTTGCCGGATGCGCCGGATCCAGCGCTGCGGTTGCGGGACGTCAGTGGTCTCGATCCCGGGTGTGCTATCGAGTTGGAGCGGGAGTACCGGGGCTTTTCGCTCTACGGACAGTTTGCGTGGCTCAACGCGGTAGGTCTCGACAGCGGGATCGTGTTTGCGCGTGATCTCTTCGAGCGGAACGGCCTGCTGTTTGCACAATATCCGGGTTGGGAGGTCTGGCGGTTTGCGCCGCCGTCTGACGATCCGATGGGTCTGCCGCAACTCACGCCCGTGGGGACGATACAGGGCAATGCCATGTAGGGCCGCGAAGTTCTCAACGATGTGTGTCGTTTATTCGGGCAGGTGCCTGAACAGCGCCCCAAGATCAACAACGAAGGACGGACGGGCGGGACTACTCCTCTTCCTCCAACAGTGAATCGATGAAGCCCCAGGAGGCTAGACCTTCGGCTTGCCAGGTCTCGATCTCTTCTTCGATGGAAAGATCCTCTGGCTGGTCGGTGCTGACGAATACCAACGTGATCCCGGAATCGTCGAGATACGTTGAAAAATGCGGCTGCAACCATGCCTGCATGGTATGGTTGGTCAGTGTGTCCCCCATTCATTCTCCAATGCTTACTACGCGATTCAAGAGCTTCACCAGCCGTTGTAGTGCTTCCCGCGTCATTGCTACCCCGCGCCACTGGTTTGATCTCGGCCTGTTGTGGCTGAGTGCCGGGTGGGGTAGTGATGACGATTTGTCCGAACGTGAGAAAATATGGGAATTAGTCTCTTACCGCTCGAATCTCGCTCAAACCGACCATGAATGGTTCATGCGACGTCCGTGGCGAGGGCTGGGATAACACAGGCCTCGCGCAGCTGGAGGGCGGCGGCGATGACGCGGCGCCCAGCCCGGGTGAGGTAGTAGCGATAGGTGCCGCGGACCGTCTTGAGCAGGCGATGCATGCGCAGGCGCTTCACCATGCGGGAGAGCTGCGCGCCGCTGCGGTGCGGGAGGAGTCGGCGGAGATCGGTTCTGGCGGACCTGCTCCAGCAAGAAAGGCATCTCCGCGTTGCAGATCAAACGCGAGACGGGCCTAACGTACAAGTCGGCGTTGTTCCTGATGCACCGTATTCGGTTCGCAATGGCCAACCCAGTCGATATCAAGCTGACAGGTACGGTCGAAGTAGACGAAACGTAATGTAGGTGGTGAGCCCCGTGCGTCGGTTCCCGATCCGATGGACCCGACCAAGAGGAAGCGGGGCCGGTTGAACGGTGCCGAAGGAAAGCGGTTGATGTACCGTCGGCTAACGGAAGCCTAAGAGGTGGGCGGCAGATAAAGCCGCCCCTTCTTGTCTTTGATGATCTTGTTTCGGTTCTGCAGGGTGTTGATGACGTTAAAGAGCATCTTGCGCGGATCTTTCGATGAGGTCTCCACCTTGTCGATGATCTCACGAACGATCTCGCTGGCCTTGAGGCCGGGCCGGTCTCGCAACAAATCCCGAATAGCTTCGGTCGGCCCAACCGCCACTTCAACGGAAGCCGCTCCCTGTACCTGTCCGCGCTTGATACCATCCATTTCAACCTGAGTAGTACCAGCCTTATTGCGCAGATCGATGAGCATGTTGTGACGCTCCTCAACCATCCGCAGCTCTTTTTCTGCGGCTTGAACGGCATGTTTGGCTGACTCAAGGTTCCTCCTGGATGCGTCGATCTGCATCTCTATCCACTCCACAACTGGCTTATTGTCAGACATATAGCTCCATCTCCCGACGTCTTTGATGGGCTTGCGCAAGTCGGCAAGCCACGTAAGATGTCGTTACGCGGTCAACAGTTCCCGTGTGCGCCTGGGGGGATTTGAACCCTCCACGCCGGTTAAGGCAGGCCATCCAAGTGACCCCTGTCTACCAATTCCAGCACAGGCGCAGACACGGTCCAACGTTTTTGCCGCTAGGGCGCCAGGGATAAGCCGACGCCCCACTGGTGATAGCCGAACGGTGCGGCCCGTCCTATCCGTTCAGCTCAGTGCTCCTAACACGGCCACCTCCGGTGGTTGATGTGGCCAGCGGTCAGCCGGGGCGCTCGTGATGGGGGGTCCCGGCTCTCGCATTTCCGAACTTTAGAGGGCTGTTCTGGCGTTGTCAGCATACCGGTCACCACAACTCGCCCACTAAAGAGGTATATAAGTCTAGTTTATACCGTATGTTACTATTTAGTAACGACTTAACACAGTATTACAGGCTGCTATATACAAGGTTCTGTGACTACGATTGGTAAGACAAATCTCCGACAAATACCCGAAAAAACGCGGTCCAGAACCCGAAAAGCCACAGAAGCCAGGACCACAACCCGAGCGGGTGAAGGGAGAGGGCGACTGGCAGGACGCCATCGCGGACGCCCTGACGATCAAGAAACCCAAGGAAGGCTGGCGGAATCCGTCCTCGGGGTCAGCCCCACGCAACGATGAACGCTGATTTAATCGTTCTGGCCGATATGGCGAATATCGACGCCGGTGGAAAGCTCAACATCATCGGTGAATTCAATACCGTGCGGGCTCGCCAAATACCAAGCGACCCGCTTCGGGTGGTCTTGGTCGCCAGAATAGTGGCCGAAAGCTCAGAGGGCGTTGACCATGATATCCAGATAGTCATCGTTGACCAAGACGGAAACGAGCTGTCTAGGTTGCCCAAGAGAAAGGCTCGGTTCAGCAGAACTATGCCAGGTACATCTGGTGATTTACGGGCTCAGATTGTGCTGTGGGTAGAAGGGTTGAGGTTTCCGTCTTACGGCACGTTTCGGTTTGATGTGCTCGTTGACGACCGGTACATCGGTGGTCGAAGTCTGTTCGTTGTCCAGCAGCAGTCGGATGAGCAAACCGAAGACAAAGCATGATTGGCTGGCCACGCTGGATGACCGTTCAAGGTTACGGTCGTGGAAGTACCGAGATCTTAAGCGTGCCCTTGAATCGGTCGATGCTCAAGAGGTATCATCGGAAGGTAGTCACCGCACATGGAAGCACGCTGACTACCGAGACCTACTGACACTCGTTAAGCGCGGAAACAAGACGCTGCCCACTGGGTATGTTAAGGCGGTGCGGGAATTGCTTAGAACGGTAATCGCCGCCGAGGAGAACAGAGAAGATGATGAAGACAATTGACGACTATATGGCAATGCCCTGGGTTCCGATCTTTGATTTCGTTGAAGATGAAGACGGTAGTCAGATAAAAGTGACGATACCGGGATTGAGTGATTTTGCGGTCTATGGCACAGCCCTCGACGACGTAACAGGAACATGGCGTGAAGCGCTCAAGAGCCACCTCAAAGGATACATGGCGGTCCAGAAGGCGATCCCTGAACCTGTTCATATTCGCTTTGTAGTTGACGCTCCCGCTACGGAACAGACGCTCCAGAGCGAAGTAGACACGGTAGACCTGGGTCATCTCGCAACAGCCTAAACCACCCCAAAACCAAAAAAAGCAAAGGCCGTGCAATCTCTGCACGGCCTTTTTTGATCCCAGACTGGTCTCTCATTTGTCCGACCAAGCTCCAGGGTCCCTGATACGCAAACAACGGGCCTGCGGTTCCCTCCTGGCTTCGGTCTTTTCTCGGTAAACTGGAGTCCGCGACCTGTCCACTGGACGGGTCCCGAGCGTCGGATGGTGTGGTGCGCATCAATTGAGAACCGAGCTCCCGCCGGACACGTTCTGCCAATGATGTAAAGATTGTCGTCGAACAGACCGAGTCGCACTCCCGCGCCAATATCAGTGAGATCACCACATGGACAATGCATGTAACGTCGGCGGCGGGCCGCTATACGCTTTGTGTCGCCCGTTCGGGCAAGGCCCCGAACAACGTGTGGACGTCAACCACGCACTCTTCCACGTCCGGTGCGAGCCGCCAGCGAAGCGTGAACGCCTCGACCTGCGGGCGGTCGTCGCCGGGGTGCCAGACTTCAACCAATCGGGCTTTGGCGTCGACGACCCAGTAAGTGGCTACATTGCGTTTCTGGTAGAGCTGACGCTTGGTGACCCGGTCGGCAGCCTCGGAACTGGGGGAAATGACCTCCACGGCGAGCAGGAGGGTCTGGCAATCACGCCAGTTGCCTGTCACCTCACTGGCCGGAACCACAAAGGTGTCGGGCTGCACGTAGTGGCGCTCACCCCAGATGATGTCACCGGGCGCGAAGAACGCGTGCGCGATGGTGTTGTGAGGCGCTACGTATTGGTACAGCTGGGGGAACAGCCTGGCCAGAATCAGCTGATGGACCTGTGCCGGGGACGGAGTCACGAGCAGCTCGCCGTCCACCAATTCGTAGCGGTTGCCGTCGTCGGGGAACGCGAGGACCTCGTCCACTGTGTACCTGCGGGCGGCATTGCGCATACCCATAGTATCGGTCCTCCACGGCCGAGAGGGCAAGACATGGGTGAGTCTAAACACGCGGGACAAGAGTGGCTGTGCCGGATTCACGCGGCGCGTATCAATTATTCTATAACCAACCAACGCCGGCCGGTAATGCTCACACGACCCGCGGATCCGTGATCGAATCGCACCACGCTCGCCGCAAGACACTGGAGGGCTTCGGTCCCCAGATAGTGGGGCTCAATGTGTTCGCCGTCCCTCTGTGGGGGCAGTACGTCTGCCTGTCCCTGGCTGACGACAATCGCATCGCCTTCTGACGGCCCCACCCGTCTGCCGATACTCATTCCTTATAGAGATCATCAGGATCGCGACATCGAGTGATTGAGAACGAAATCTGGCCGCCGTCGAAGCCAACGCTTGCAATACTTGGAGTTGCCGTGCTTGCGCTGGTCACCTTCGCGCCATCAATCGGCAACGGCTTCGTGTACGACGATGTGAAGATTGTCGTCGAACAGACCCAGTTGCACTCCCTCGCCAATTTCGTTGATATCATCACCTCGCCCTGGTGGCTCGAGGCCCTCTACCGTCCCCTGACAAAACTTTCGTTCGCCGTTGACTGGGCCATCAGCGGGGGCCGACCGTGGTACTTCCACCTGGTGAATGTGCTCCTGCATGGGATCACGGCCGTACTCGTTTTCTTTCTGGCCCGGCGGTGGATCGGCGTGTTTGGTGCGACGGTCGCTGCGGCCGTGTTCGCTGTACACCCCGTGAACGTCGAAGCAGTCGCATCCGTAGTTGGCCGCGCCGACGTACTTGCCACGCTGTTTTCCGTTACCGCGGTGCTGTGCTACAGGTGGGATGGCGTCCTGGCCGAGTACGACGACCGCACATGGCGTCGTTACGCATCCGCATTCGGGACGATTGCCGCCCTTGTCCTGGGTTTGGCGTCCAAGGAGAGCGCGTTCGTGGTTCCCGGCTTGCTACTCCTGGTTGACTGGCTGGAATCGCGCAAGCCCGGATGGTCGTTCGACGTTCGTTTTCGTGCGCACGCCGTTCTGTGGGTCGCGAGTGTTGCGATGTCCCTCGAATGGCTCTGGATCCGCGCCGACATAGTCGGTGAGCTGGCGGGCGACATCCCTGCACCGGGGCTGGAGGGCGCCGGCATATTGGGACGCGTCCTCGCGATGTCTCCTGTTGTCCTGCAATATGTTCGACTGTTTTTCATGCCCATTCATCTTTCGGCGGATTACTCGCCGAATTTCCTCGAGGTTGAAACCGCACTGTCGCCACCGGCGATCGCGGGATTCGTGGTGGCCGCTATCGGAATCGTCCTGGCGGTCGGGATGAAGACCAGAGCCCCCGTAGTTACGTTGTCGCTGCTATGGGTGGCCGGGGCGTTGCTGATCGTCAGCAACGTATTGGTTCCAACGGGCGTGTTGCTGGCCGAGAGGACCCTGTACCTGCCGGCGGTAGGGTTTGCGTTGGGAGCCGGCTGTGTCGCAGTCGCAGTTGGACAAGCAAGACCAAACCTGATCGGTGGCTTGGTGGCCGTGGCCGTCTCGCTGGGGGTGGTACGGAGTGCGCACCGAGTTCCGGTGTTCAGAAACGACCAAACGTTCTATCCGCAGCTCATCGCGGACGCACCAGGTTCGTTTCGCGGTCAGTGGTTGAGCGGGCACCTGGCATACGAGGCTGGTAATCGGTCGATCGGCGAACGGCTTTATCGCATGGCCCTGGCCACGTATCCTTTGTTGCCTAACATGTGGGAAGACTATGCTCGGCGTCTACTGGAGGATGGAAAATGGGGAGAGGCGGCGGGCGCGTTTGCGATTGCCTATCGTCTGGATTCAACCCGTGTTTTCGATGCCGCCAATGCCGCCACGAACTTTGTTCGGATCGGATCCCTGGACAGTGCGAGGATCTATGCCGAAAGTGCAAACCGGGTGAATCCCCTTCACCCGCGCGTCAAAGGAGCCTTCGGAGAGATTGCCGCCGCCGAGGGAAACCTGATCGAAGCGATGACGTTTCACCGGCAGGCGGCGTGGCTGGATCCCGACCAGCCTGTGTACTGGTATCGGGCGGCCATGGCCGCGATAGCGGCCGAATACTGTCCAACATCTGTTCGAGCCGTTCAGGCGGTCAGTGAACTGGCCGGGGATTTCGCCGGACTGGCTCGACTGCGCAACGCGTTGCATGAGATGGGATGTGAGGATTAGATGGCAGTCTCCGCTATGAATCGACTTGGGACGCTGGAGGAGCACGCTCCACAGATTGTCGGGCTCATTGTATTCACGGTTGCACTCTGGGCACAGACGGATGACGCGTACGTTGGCCTGTTCTTGGCCGATGGCGTGAATCTGGTGGTCGCAAAATCGGTGTCCCTTGGGGAAGGCCTGCGGTTCATCCATCTCCCGGATCAGCCGCCTGCGACCTGGGTTCATCCTGCCTATCCGTTCATGTTGAGTTTCGTCGGTCGCATTTGGCCGTCGTTTCCGGACAACCTTGTACTCGTTCAGATCCTGGATTCGGCTTTGTTGGGTGTATCGGCATGGCTGATTTGCAGACACAGTAGAAATCTCAATGTCCGTCCCATCGTTGTCTGCACTGTAGTCGCAATGGGCTTTGTGAGCACCCAACTTCTGTCGTTGTCGGTGAGCGCGTTCGCCCAGCCGATGTTTCTCGCACTGACGGCTGGCGCGGTTCTACTGGTCGACAGTGACAAGAGTTCATGGCTCCTGGCGTTGGGAACAGGTGTCATCGTTGGGGTCGCGATCCTCACGTTAGAGTTGGGCCCGTTCGTCCTGGGAGGTGTTTGTACCGCGTTGATCGTGCGGCGGCGTTGGCTCCCGACGGCGTTGATCGCGGCCGTGGCCCTGGCGTTGTGGTTGCCGTGGATGTTCTGGTCACGCGCCATATTCGAACCGGCGACATTGGCATCGTCCGTCGTGCGCGCCGCCATCCTGGTTGGCAACGCCGATGGAGGAGTGAGCTGGTTCGGTTTTGGACCGCTGCTGCAGCTTCTTCTGCCCGGGCCACCGGTCGTTCAAGTAACCGGGGGCGGGGCGGCGGTCGTCTTTTTCCTGGTCGGGAGTGCGGCTGCAGCCAAACGAGCCACCGCGCTTGTCGCCGTGGCTCTCTGGTGCTTGTTGGGGGCCTGGATGGTCCCCTCGGCTGTTCCACGCAGTGTCTGGGTGTTCATGCCATGGTTCCTTGTTCTGTTGACGATAGGCATTGTTAGGACGTGGGGAGTACTAAGGGCGACACGCATCCCCATCGCCATAGTCGGCTTTGCGCTCCTTGTGATGTATTCATCCCACGCCGTGATTGGCGTGGCGGGTAGACAATTTGCCGGTACGATCTCAATCCAGAATGAACATCTGCGTCGCTTGACCACGAGCATTCTCACGGAGCTGCCTCGAGACGCCGTAATTGCCTCCGACTTGGAAGCGATGATCCATTTGTACACGGGCCACACGGTTGTACCCATCCTGACTACTTCCGTCGAGAATGGCAGCGCAGATCCCATCGGGTACCTGTGCGAGACCAATGTGTCCTACATTGCTCGATCAGGTCTGGATCACCCGTTGGCACCGACCGATGCATGGATCGAGCGGTTGGGGGACGCGTCCACGGAGCTGTTCCAGCTGACAAACGGTCCTTCCCTTTACCGGTTCACGTGCCCGCGTTGAGCCGTAGAAAGGCCTCACTCGGCGCCGGGGTGGTGGCAGCGATGGTTTATCTCGGCGCGCTCAACCACAGTTGGGCGTTTGACGACGGCCCGATCATTCAGTCAAATCCGGCTGCACACTCGATACCTGCGGCCGCAGCTGCCTTCTTCTCGTCATATTGGCCGTCAGATCAAACCACGTCTGGACAGTACCGACCCCTGACCGTGCTTTCGTTTGCGATCGACTGGAGCCTCTCAAACGGAAGTACGACGTGGTTTCACCTCGTCAATGTCATGCTGCACGGCACGGCAACGGCGCTTTTTGTCCTGGTTGTGTCCGCCTGGCTTTCGCCGCTTGGCGCGCTGATCGCAGGTCTGGTGTTCGCCGTACATCCCGTTCACGTGGAAGCGGTAGCCAACGTGGTGGGTCGCGCGGAAGTCCTGGTCGCGGCGGGTGTGTTTGCATGTGTGCTCGCGGCCAGGCAGTATCGCCGTACCAGCGACCGACGGACCCAGGCCACCTGGTTCGCGCTCGCTTTGCTCCTGCTGCTCACGTCCCTCCTTGTCAAGGAGCACGCCGTCATCACGGTCGCCGTGATTCTGCTCGATCATATCCTGGATCCAGCGGGGAATCGACGACAATCGTTGACCCTTTACATCGGTTTGGTCGCGGTGACCCTGGGGTGGTTCTATCTTTGGCACTCCATCGCCGGCCAGTACGTCTCTGTCAGCGTTGCCGCTACGATTCGCGGGCTTTCATTCTTCGACCGGCTTGGAACGATGCTGGTAGCCCAGCTTCATGTGGTCAGGCTCCTGGTGTGGCCAATGGAGCTCTCGGCTGATTACAACCCACAGATCATTCCCCGACTGGAGCATTGGTCGTGGCTTTCAACTGTAGGACTGCTGACGTCCTCCGCCATGCTGACGCTGGCAGTAGCGTTGCGGCGTCGCGTGCCGGCTATCACATTCGGGATCGGCCTCGCAGCCGTGAGTTATGCTCCGACATCGAACCTGTTGTTTCCGTCCGGTGTGATTCTGTCGGAGAGAAATCTCTATCTCGCTGTCGCCGCGCCGTGTGTTGTGTTGGGGTGGCTTGCCATGCGATTGTCCGAGCGGACCCGTAGCACGTTTCGTCAGCGTGCTCGTCCCGTTCTAACCGCCGTAGTTCTTGGATTGCTCGTCGTGTACTCAGGCAGAACCGTGTCGCGCGTGCCGTTCTGGAAGGACGGAGAGACCGTGCTTCTGATGGACTTCGTGCAGCACCCCGAGAACTATCGGGCGCGTTTACGCGTGGGTGGCTTCTTACGGGCACGCGGTGATCTTCCGGGCGCCCTCGCCGAAGCGATCACCGCCGGCGCCGTGTTCACGGATGACCCGTGGACGGCGCAATACTCCGTTGTGCGTGCGCTGGACCTCGGGGTTCCGCACCTTGCCCTTCGCGAAGCTCGACGCGCGCACATGTACGAACCGGAGAACCCCTCGTTTGCCAGGCTCGTCGTCCGAGCGCGCCTCGCGCTGGGTCACTTCGATTCGGCAGCAGTCGTAGCGCGCCGGTCGGTACTCGATGCCCCCTCGAGCCCTATTGCAATGCGGTCGTACGTGGAAGTGCTCGATTCACTCGCCGCCCCGGACTGGAAGAGACAAGTCGCGTTGGCTCGGTGGGATTACGTCGAAGCCAAGGTTGTCGGAGCTTCAGCCCACATTGATTCGGCGTTGAGCGTCCTGCCGGATTCCCTGAGACCAGATGCTGATTGTTGGGACGTGTTTGCCGCCGCACCCCTGTTTGCCTCATTGAATCCGAGGGCCATGGGAATCCTTGCTGGACGCATCGAACCCGGCGTTTCGGAATGCCGGACGGTCCAAAGCGGTTCCGAGTCACCATGATGGTCCAAAGTAACGTTGTGGGGCGCTTGAACCTGCGTACGGCCGCACTCCTTGTGGGCCTCGTTGCAGCGGGGGTGTACTCGGGCTCAGTCGGAAACGATTGGGCCATGGATGACGAGGCAATCATCGAGCGGAATCCCGCTGCACACGATGCGGGTCTTGCTTTGCGAGATTTCTTCGCACCGTATTGGCCCGAGAGTAGCGGGACGCCTGCTGGTCAATATCGGCCCGTGGCGATCCTCTGGTACAGCATGGACTGGATGCTGTCCGGAGGGCAGGCCTGGTGGTTCCACACCGTCAACATTGTAATGCATGCGCTCGCCACCAGCCTTTTCATTATGGTGGTCGCCCGGTGGTTGCCACCGACAGGTGCGCTGGTCGCCGGCCTCATCTTCGCCGTTCATCCCGTGCATGTGGAGGCCGTCGCAAACGTCGTTGGACGCGCGGAGATTGCCACGGCCGTGCTCTTGCTCGCAGCCCTCCTGTGCGGGAGGAGGTATCGATCATCGACCGGGGCCCGAGTGCATTGGACGATCCTCACGTTGCTTCTTCTTACAATAGCCTTGCTCATCAAGGAGCACGCCGTCGTACTCGTTGCTTTGCTCATCGTAGATGAATTCTTCGACGAGCCGCGTGGTTCCTTCCTTCCCAATCTCAACCTGTATGTTGCCGTTTCGGCCGTTACCGTCGCATGGCTGTTTCTCTGGAAGAGTATTGCCGGACCGCTTGTCTCGACGAGCGAGATACCGGTGATCAGGGGCCTGAGCCACGTCGAGCGGCTGGCGACGATGTTCCCTGCCTATTTCGAAGTGCTCCGCTTGCTCGTGTGGCCATTCGACCTCTCTCCGGATTACAACCCGCAGATGATTCCACGCCGACTGACATGGTCCGCGATATCCTTTGCCGGTCTTATCGTCGTCGTGTCCATCGTGGCATTGGGTTTTTTGCTTCGGCGCCGTGCCCCGGCCGTCGCGGCGGGCATTCTGATGACCGTCATCCTGTATGCGCCGACCTCCAACCTCTTGTTTGCCAGTGGGATACTCATTGCCGAACGGAATCTGTACCTGTGTGTCCTGGCACCGGCGGTGGCGATTGGTTGGGTTGCGAGCGTGGTACGCAGCCGGGAGTTGCGCCGAGTGACCCTGACTGGCATCGGAGCATTGACCTTCTTCTTCGCTTGGCGAACAGTGGAGCGCGTGCCCGAATGGGAAAGCACGGAGCGCTTGCTGGTTGGCGCTTTTGCCGAACACCCGGAGAACTACGCCGGGCACGTCCGAATCTGGGCGCTGTTGATGAGGACGGGTGACTCGACCCGTGCTCTTGCGCATGGGCTCGTTGCGCGTACGCTCTTCCCGGACGATCCGCTCGTGGCCAGATACACGGTGCCTCTGGCCAAGGAACTCGGGCACATCGACCTCGCCATACGTGAGGTGGACAGGAGCTTGAAGTTGGGGGTCGACTACGCGCCGCTCGTGGATATCGCCGTTCGGTTGCGCATCCAGGCGGGTCATCTCGACACGGCCCTCACTACCGCGCGCCGGGGAATGGAGCAATTTCCTGACAGTCCCTTGGTGTCCGAGGCCTACCGGCGAGTGCTGGATGTCCTGGACGCTCCATCCTGGGTGCAAGAATTCGCTGTCGCGCGAGACCATTGGCTACGGGGACAGGTGGTAGCGGCGAGGAACCGTCTGATAGACGGTATGGACGCCATTGTAGGCGCCAGTTTCCAGACTTGGGAATGCTGGGAAATCGAACAGACATACCCGCTAATCCGGGAACTGATGCCCTCACGTACGCCTGAGGTGAGGGGGGTCTCAGGTCAATGCGACTGGGAGCACCTCCTGGACGGTGAACAGTCCCAGGATATGGGCCGGTCAGGATCCTCCTCGCGGGAAGAGCGCGCCGTTTTCGGATCAGTGGCCTGACCAACGGTGATAGCTTGCGGTCTCCTTGCTTCGCACGCCTCCCGGGAGATTAAAGGTCTTCGCCCAGCCGCCGATACCAACGAAGCCGGGCGTTGTGTGGTGGGAATTGCACCGATGCCGAGAACATTGCGTCTGACGTGACTCGTTGCAGAATGAGGCTGTTCGGGCAATTTCAAATCCAGGCAAATCGAGATTCTTGCTTGTAAGTGGTTGTGTAATATATAGTTGCCATGTCCTTATCACGAGGCACGGAGATTGCTTAAAGCCGCTGTGTCCCTGGACAGGTGAAGTTCGACAGAGCTTTGTCATTTCAAACCCGTGGAGGAAGTACAATGCTGGATCGAAAGGGTTTTACCCTCATTGAGTTGCTGATCGTAGTCGTGATCATTGGTATTCTCGCTGCGATCGCTATTCCCAAGTTTGCCAACACGAAGGAGAAGGCGTACATCGCGGCGATGAAGTCGGATCTGAGGAATCTCGTGACGGCTGAGGAGTCGTATTTCGCGGACAACCTCACCTACACGACGGCCCTCACGACGGCGCAGTACAGCACGTCGCAGGGTGTGGCTGTCGCGATCGGTACGGCGACCGGGACCGGATGGGCTGCAACAGCCACCCACACCGGCACAACCTCGACTTGCACGATTGCACTCGGTGGCGTGGCTACCGGTGCTGAAGGTGAGCCGGCCTGCACTTGAGCCATGGCGCTCAATAGCTAGAAGTGGGGAAACGCGGGGCGGTCGGACCAGATCCACCGCCCCGTTCGATTAAGAAATAGGTTATCCTGGTTTGCGACCAACCCCGCTCGGCCTTGGCGATCGCCCGCTGTCGTTTGAGATCGCTTTGTCCTGCACGTGAACTGGGTAGCCACAGCGGGAGCTACGTCATGTCACGGAGTGGTTTCACTCTCATAGAGCTGTTGATTGTCGTTGTGATTATCGGGATCCTGGCTGCAATTGCCATCCCGAAGTTCGCGAATACGAAAGAAAAGGCGTTCAAAGCCAACATGAAGGCCGATCTCCGCAACGTTGCTGTGGCGCAAGAGTCCTATCTCTATGACAACAGCACGTATTACGACGGTGCCGTTCCCTCGGCCCAACTCCCGTTCGTGCCGTCGACTGGGGTTACAGTGACTCTCTCCGACGTGAGTTCGGGTGGCTGGGGGGCAACGGCGGGACATAACAACCTGCCGGGAATCACATGCGCCTTGTTCGTAGGTGGCTCTGCCCCGCCCGCGCCCGCAACCGTGGAAGGGCAGATCGCTTGCGATCCCTGACCACAATTATGAGCTGGTAACCGCCCCTTCACATCCCAATACTGGTATTGGCCGCCCGGACGTCCCGTCTGCTGGCGGCCATTTTTTTTGCCTGCATCAAAAAGCCAACCCTGGCTCATAAAACGGTGACGGTCGCGCCGTCGTCGCCCCCTATTATCGAGGTCAATCCGAACCGGGGGTCAGTATGTACCAGCTTGTACCGCCACGCTTGCAACGGCGTCACCCGCACAAACGTCGCGGCTTCTCCCTCCTGGAGGTCATGATCGCGCTTGTGCTGCTCGCCATCGGAGTGCTCGCCGCCGTGAAATCCCTGGCTGCCATGAATCGCATGATTGCCGCCGGCGCCCTTACCACTCGCGTCGCCGTCACCGCCGCCACAAAAATCGAAAGTCTCCTGGCCGGGGGATGCGGAGCGGCGCCGGAATCAGGTGACAGCGCCTTCGGCGGCGTCCGCCTGCGCTGGGACCGTCAGAACGGGGAACAACGCGTCGTTGCCCACTATCCGCTGGACGGAGTCGAACGGTCT